>Ga0182040_10000196_pt1 | contig 26506 bp, 15 predicted proteins | sample flu12Cox44000176_FD_125973 | JGI IMG/M metagenome (GOLD analysis project Ga0182040, IMG submission 125973) | Lab enrichment of tropical soil microbial communities from Luquillo Experimental Forest, Puerto Rico - flux8day.12C.oxic.44.000.176 | ecosystem: Environmental > Terrestrial > Soil >... | reverse complement strand
GCCATTCGGCACATTCGACAAGCTTAAGGCAAGCACGGATGACTAGTCGTAGGCGCGTGTACTCCGGCATGGTGCCGGCCAGGCGCCCAGCTCAAGGCCGAGGTTTTCCATTGGTTTTGGGCACGGAGGGCGGTGTGGAATCTCGGGAGTTAGGAATGACATCGAAGGAGAATGAGAAGAAACGAAAGGCTTGCTCGTAGGTCTTTGCGTCAGGTTGCGATTACCTGAGACTTCCCGCAGGGCCCTCGTGAGCGTTCCCTTTTAAGACCGCCTTGCTGTGAGGATCGGAACTCATTATGGTCTTGCTCGTCGCGAACGAACCTTCACCGCAGCCATGCCCGCCGCCTTTGCCGCTACAATTCCCAGCTTGCCATCTTCGAAGACCAAACATGACTCAGGTTTGACATTCAGGCGGGCGGCGGCGATCAAAAAAGCCTCTGGAGCGGGCTTGCCCTCCTTGTAGTCTCCCGCACAAACGAGCGTTTCGAACTTATCAAACAGGTGCAATGAACGCAGCGACGCGCTCACCGATTCGCGCGTACTTCCAGAGACGACCGCCAAAGGAATCCGGCCATATTGCAGATCAATATGCTCAAGGACTTCAGGAACAGCCCTTAGGTGCGGAAGCGACTGAAGATAAAGTTCCTCTTTCCTTCGGGCCACCTCTTCGACCGGCATGCTCAGTCCATGCTTTTTGTTCAAAAGAGAGATGATCTTTGCGACCGCGAAACCAGCCCATGCATAAAACAGATCCTCCGAAAAACTGCAATTCCATTCGGCGAGAGCGGTTCTCCATGCGAGGTAGTGCAGCGGCATCGAATCGGCGATTGTCCCATCGCAGTCGAACAAGTAGGCACCGAAGGTCCCAGGAGGTAATTTCAACTTCATCGTTCACGATCTCCTCGACAAATTGTAGGTGAAGGGATCCATAGAGAGGCGCGCGCTGCCCATTACTCTGATATCTTCCAATAGACACTCACAGACAATTTTCCGACGGTTGATGATTGCGTATCGTAGCGATAGCTGATCACCCGCGGCCTAATGACTTCTCGACAAAGGACGAGGCCAAGGCGGAGACGGAGGGGCAACCCAGAAGTCGAAGGGTTCTTTCCACGTCGCTTCGCAAGATTTCCAGCGCACACGCGACACCGCGATATCCTTTAGCGGCCAAACCGTACGCATAGGCACGTCCTACGAGCACGGCGCGTGCGCCAAGGCAAATAGCTTTGACGATATCGCTGCCTCGACGGATTCCTCCGTCCATGAGAACCTCCGTTCGACCATTGACCGCCGAGACGACTTCCGGAAGGGCTCGGATTGTGGCGGAGACGGAATCGAGCTGCCGTCCGCCATGATTCGAGACAACAACAGCGGCGGCGCCTTCATCGACCGCCCGCTCCGCGTCTTCCCCCGTGAGGATACCCTTTACGACAATGGGTCCCGGCCAGACTTCGCGGATCCATTGCAAGTCGTCCCAGGTCACCGCGGCGTCGACTAAAGCCGCCGCAACATCGATAAGCTTCATCGGCCCTTGGCCCGGACAGACGATGTTCTCGAGTCTCGGCACTCCTCCATCGGCAAGGAAGCCGGCCAGCCACCGAGGATGTGCCAAGATTTCCGGCAAGTAGGGTAGTTTCGCGAGGAAAGACTCACCAAGAAGCTCCTTCACGCCGTTGCGAGGATCGCGCTCTCTCATCCCTGCCACTGCCGTGTCCACCGTAATGACCAAGGCGGAATAACCGGCGGCCCGGGCGCGGTCAATCCCTGCTTCGGCGGCTTCCCGGCCGCCCAGCAGATACAATTGGTACCACGTTGGACCCTTTGTGGCGGCTTTGACGGCTTCGAGTCTATGTCCTGAGATCGTCGATAGGATGTAGGCGGTACCCGCCTCTCCCGCTGCTTTGGCCGCTACCACTTCGCCACCAGGATGAATCAGACGGCTGTAGCCAACCGGCGCGAGCATGGCGGGGAACGAAAGCTCCTGGCCAAGGACGCGCACCGCGAGATCACATTTGTTTATGGCGATCGCGCCGCGCGGACGGAGGCTGATGTCCTGAAACGCCCGAGTGTTTTCGCGCAGAGTGATTTCATCCTCTGCTCCACCATCCAGGTAGTCAAACACAGGCTTCGGCAGCCGCCGTCGAGCGAGACGCCGGAGATCCTCGATGTTGACTACCTTAGGCGGTCCGAGCGTGTCATGTCGTGAACCCACCGATTCCTCCAAGAATCTTTCGGATGAGCTGCCTAAAGACTCTTTGCTTCTTTAAACCATGTCCTTGCCCTTCCGCGATGTCGGAGTGACGCGCGACACTAGGCCGATGCTGGTCGAAACCACTCAATCACGTGTGCCGCCGGTCCGAGACGCTGATTTCCTAAGTGTCACGATAAAGGTGTAGGAACCCCCCGGTAATCTCTAAGCGGCCAGGGGAGTCGGTGCGGGTGTGTCAGCGAATCCGTACGAAGGTCTGTCGGAATTTTTGCGCCAACCGCAGCGGTGATGGAGTGCCTCAGCAGCCCGAGAAAAAACACCACAGAAGTCCGAGATGTCTCCATGCCATTTCGTTGATGTCTCATGATTTCGTGAAGTGCTCCTGTCCGCTGCCTTGCAGCGGCGGTCGTCCGAACGAAACCGGTCAGTGCCCTAGTCCGAGGTAATTTCCGTAGCCGACGATCATCGTCGATCCTACGAGCAAGAAAAGTGCCAGGGTGAGTAGCCGCATTGCCGGAGCGCCGGCGCCCTTCCATTCTTTCAACCCGATGCCCCAGAGGGAACTGAAAATGATAATGCTGGCCATATGCAGGGTCCAACTGGAGAACCCGTATTTGCCCATTTGGGTTTCGCCCATCGTGTAGAAGAAGAATTGGAAGTACCAGGTCGTCCCAGCGACGGAACAGAACAAGTAATTGGCCAGCATAGGTACCGGGTCCTGGCGATTGTTTTTCCTGGCTGAAGGAATGTGTTCCACGACCTCGCGACTCGGGGCGTCAATGGCGGTTTCGACGATGGTTTCTCTTGCCGCTTGCGAGTATCTTTTCGGATTTGACGTGAAGTATTGATAGCCTGTACGGTTGCGAAGGTTAAGCGCAAGGCACCAAAGGAAGTTCGTCGTAAAACCGCCGACCAGCACCACAACCAGGACGGGAAGTCCTTGCCAGAGAGTCCGCGTGCCATGCTTCAAGGTTAGCGCCTTGATGGGTGCACCCGCCGCAAGTCCGTACGCGAAGCAGGCGCTCATGACTCCCGAAAGGGTCGCGACAGCAAGGCCCTTCTTCAAGTCAAACTCTTCAATTGCGGCCTTCTGTTGTTCCGGCGACATCGCCCGTTCTTTTAAAATTCCGGCGAGACCCGCGGCCGCTATGCCCAGCAGGCAGACAATAATTCCGAGAAGAATCACTCGTCCGGAGCTTGTTCCCAGAACTTGATGAACAAACACGCCGCTGAAGATGGGCGGCATCAGCGTACCGAACGCCGCGCACAAGCCGAGCGCGACGGCCATCCCGAGGGACAGCCCAAGGAAGCGCATGGTCAAGCCGAAGGTCAGCCCGCCGATTCCCCATAGAAGGCCGAAAAAGAATGCCCAGAACAGCGTACTGGTAGATGCCTCGCATAAAACCGCGAGCAAGTCTTGGGTCATGAGGTGACCGACAAACCAGGGAGCGATGATCCAGCTGAAGAGGCCGCCGACCAACCAATAGGTTTCCCAAGACCAGCGGCGGACGCCGCGATAGGGAACGTAGAAACTAGCCGAAGCCAGTCCACCTAACCAGTGAAAGAAAACGCCAAGTACCGGATTTGGCGACATGTCAGTCCTTTAACGATTTGCGCTAGAGATGGAACACCTCTTCGAGTGGTTCCATGGCGCGATCGGGCAAGACGCCGGCGGGCTGCAAAAAAAAGCCGGCCATCTCTTTTTGCCAACGTTCGTTGACGTCGCGGCGGGCCATGCCGGCACGAGCCATTTCAAAGTTTTCCGTTTCAAGGTATCCGACCAACAATCCGTCTGGACGCAAGAACAGGGAGTAGTTGTTCCATCCTGTCTCGCGCAAAGCCGCCAGCATCTCAGGCCACACGCTGCGGTGTCGGGCTTTATATTCATCCAGCCGTTCCGGTCTTACCTGCAGAACGAAGCAAATCCGTTGCATGTCGTTACCTCAAGGCTTGCTAAAGCCTCATCGCAACAAGCAGTTTTGCGCCATCGCCCTCACCGCAAAAAGGCTTCCCGCAGCCCGCCATCAACGGGAATCACATGCCCGGTTGTTTTGGCGCTCGAATCGCCGGCCAGCCAGACGATCGCGCTTGCACAGTCTTGCGGGAGAATCGGGAGTCTGGTGAGCGTTCGTTGCGCGTAGAAGTCTGCCAATTTCGAGCGGAGTTCTTCTGTCGATTCGTTTTCCGAGAAGGCGATTTTGTACTTCTGCAGTGATTGCATCACCCTGTCGCGTGGGAACATCGCGGAGCCGGCAACCACCGTCGCAGGAGCGATTCCGTTGACCCGAACCAACGGGCCAAGTTTGACAGCGAGTTCCCGAATCAGATGGTTCAAGGCCGTCTTGCTCGTGTCATATGCTTCGCTGCCTTCCTTGGGTACGACAGCGTTGGCTGAGCTGGTCAGCACAATCGAGGCTGGCAGATTCTGGTCGGCGAAGACCCAGGCTGTTTCGCGGGCCAACAGGTAGTTTCCGGTCACGTTGACCTGAAAGGTCTTGGCCCAGAGCGTTTCTGATAGTTCTCCATCTGTGCCGGGAACGGGATAGATGGCCGCGGTATTTACAATTCCGTCGATGCCGCCAAATTGGAGGACCGTGAATCTCGTCGCTTCCGTAAGACTTTGCGATGAGCCAAGATCAACGGCTGTATAGGCTGTGAATTCAAGTGACCCGAGTGCGCCGGCTTCAGCCGCAACTTTCCTGGCACCCTCCACATCGGAATCTGCGACGACGACGTGGGCACCTTTCTTCGCAAACATGAGAGCGGTTTCCCGGCCCACGCCGCTCGCCCCGCCAACTACGAGAAAGATCTTCCTGCTGAGTTCTGCTTCCGCGGGCATGCGTTGTAGCTTCGCCTCTTCTAATGCCCAGTATTCGATGCGGAAGGCTTCCGACCGCGGAAGGGCGACATAGTTGTGGAACTCGCTGAATTCCTTGGACTGTTCCGGCGTGCGAGCCTGAGGCAACGGGTTTGGCGTTTTACCGTCTTCAAGGGCGTTCGCTCCCGCAATGACATGGATGGCGTTGATGAAAAACTCGGTCGTGATGCGCGCCTCCTTCTTGTTTTTGCCGAAGCCAAACAGCCCTAATCCGGGAATGATCACCACAGATGGATTGGAGCCACGAAGTGGCGGAGAATCCGGCTTTGCGTGAGCCTCGTAGTATTGCTTGTATGAGGTCCGGTACGCGATGACCTGACTCTGAACGCGATCCTTCAGAGTGGCCACGGTCTCCTTGCTAGGATCCCAGTCTAAGAACATGGGGCAGACGCGTGTTCTCAGGAAGTGATCAGGGCAACTTGTCCCGAGCATTGCCAACTCTCTCGACCATTTTGAACTTGCGAAGGTCAGGGCGTCCGGCTCATCAGAATAGTGAGCTATCACGCGGTGATTTGAGGACAGAGCTCCGCGCAGCGCTGGCAAAATGCGGTTGACGACGGCGTGGCGATCCCGAACCGGCGCGTAGTCAAGCCCACCGAACAGAGCCCCCTTCTTTGCCTGATGCCGCTCAATGAATTCACCCATCTGGTCGATGGTATGAATCGAGTTCAGGTAACACTCGCGTTGTGTCATACCCCAGGTGAAAAGCCCGTGGCCGCCCAGAATAATGCCGTCGCTTCCGGGGTGGTCCCGAACCGCTCTTTCAATTAGCAGGGCGAGCTCGAATCCCGGACGTTGCCACGGGACCCAGACGATCTTGTGTCCGTATATTTGGTTGAATTCGTCCAGTTTGCTCTTGCCGTTGGCGCTTGCGGCCAGAGCGATCGCCCAGTCGGGGTGCAGATGGTCAACATGGGGGAACGGCAAAAAGGCATGTAAGGGTGTGTCGATGGATGCCACAACACGGTTTTCGCCAAACGCCGCCAATGGATAGTATCCAACCATTTCGTCTTCGTATGGTTCGCCGCGGTAAATGCCCTTGAGTTCTTCCAAACGATCCAGATACAGCAGGGCAAAGCCTGCCTTGGTGATTGAACCGATATCACCCCCGCTTCCTTTGACGGCGAGCACTCTCACGTGCTTGCCGCCGAATGGGTCAGGAAGTTCAATCTTGGAACTCGTGTTTCCTCCGCCGAAGTTTGTGATGCGCAAGTCGGCGCCCAGCAGGTTCGACCGATAACGCAGCAAGGCTAGCTGGTTTGAGGCCAACTTCTTCGCGTGTTCCTCCGCCCACAAATCTTTCAGTCGGCTAGTTGCCTTGACGTCAGGCATAAGTCACCTCGCTGTAGTGTTGGAAGCGCTTAGCCTGTTCGTCCCACCGGGTGGGATCAATGGGGTGGAACACCTCGGTTGGAAAAGACCGATCGACGATAGCGCGAACTTCCTTGAGCGAGCCAGCCGTCCCGGTAGCCAGCATCTGGACCCCCACGTTGCCTAAAGCCGTTGCTTCCGCGGGACCAGCCACAACCCTGAGGCCATTGGCGTCGGCGGTGAACTGGTTCAGGAGGCGATTCTTCGACCCGCCGCCGATGACTCGAATTTGTTCGATGCGCTTTCCGCAAAGCTGCTCGAGGCTGCGCAGAACCGCGCGATACTTCAATGCCAGGCTTTCCAGGATGCAACGCACGTAGGCACCAGGACTCGCTGGTGCCGGTTGATTGGTCTTCCTGCAGAAATCATCGATGGCGGCGGGCATATTTGTCGCCCGCAGAAAGCACTGGTCGTCGGGATCTACCAGTTGTGTGAAAGCCGGCTCGCTCGCCGCTAGCTCCACGAGGTCGCGATAATCGGCCGTTTGGCCCTGTGTGCCCCACCAATTCCTGCAGCCTTGCAGCATCCAGAGTCCCATCACGTTCTTCAGAAGCCGCGTCGTCCCATTCACGCCGCCTTCGTTTGTAAAGTTCAGCTTGAGGGCTTGGGGAGTCACGACAGGCGCGTCAAGTTCCGTGCCTATGAGCGACCAAGTTCCAGAACTGAGGAATGCCGTACCATCGCGAGCCGTGATTGCGGCAACAGCTGAACCAGTGTCATGGCACGCGGGAGCAATAACCGGGGTGCGACTCCAAGAAGAATTCCGCGCTAGGAAGGGCCGCAGCGTTCCGAGGATAGTGCCCGGCTCGACGATGGATGCTGGGAGTTCCGGACGGAGCCCAACCTTCTGCATGAGCTCACTTGCCCAAGTGCGGCGGAAAGGGTCAACGAGCTGGGTTGTTGTCGCGTTCGTGAATTCGCAGACGGCATTTCCAGTCAGCCAGTAATTGAAGAGGTCCGGGATCGTAACCAGTTGCTTGGCTGCCGCAATGATGCTGGGCGTCTCTCGCAGCGCAGCGAAGAGTTGGTAGATCGTATTGATGGGCATGAATTGAATGCCTGTCGCCGCGTAGATCTCTTCCTTTGATACTCTTTGAAATACGTCTGCCATTATGTCCTCGGTGCGGCGGTCGCGATAGTGGTACGGATTCTGAAGCAGCTCTCCGCGTTCACCGATTAAGGCGTAGTCCACTCCCCACGCGTCCACACCGATACCCGCCAGTTCCGTCTCCTCCAGGACGGTCAGCGCCTTGCGGACTTCGAGCCAGAGGCGTGGGACGTCCCAATGAAGCGAACCTCCGTATTCGACCGGCTCATTGGGGAAGCGATGGACTTCTTCTGTGGTGAGGATTCCCGCCTGCAGATGGCCAAGGACGGCACGTCCGCTTTCCGCTCCGAAATCAAACGCAAGATAAGCTTTGGATCGAGCGAGATTAGGCATAAGACGAAACGTTGTGGGCGTTCTTGGTTGCCCGTTCTTTCGTAATGCGCTCGAGGTAGCCACTCTGACGAAATGCCACCAGGGGATCTTTGGGTAAGCCCTTGGAAACCTTCCAGTCTTGGATAGCGGAGCGGACGTCGGTCGCGAAAGCGTCCTGCAGAAGCGACTCTGCCTGGACCAGGTCGCAGTTCTTCTGCGCCGTCGCGAGTTTCTTCGCGTCAACCAATGCTGCCTTGGCAAAGAGTTGCTGAGCGATGGCCACGGTCTGAATCATGGCCTCGATCTTGCCCTTGAGATTGTGGCTTTGATCCACCATATAGGCGACATCCGCTCGCCGACCGGTTTCCGACTCGAAGAAACGGATTTCGTGGAAGATACGGAAGACCTGATAGGGATCGATCGATCCCATGGTCAGATCGTCATCGGCGTAGCGACGGTCATTGAAGTGAAATCCGCCGAGCATGTCTTCAGAGAGCAGCCAGGCTACAATCTGCTCAATGTTCTGTGTAGCGTAGTGATGTCCGGTATCAACAAGGACCTTGGCTTGTGGACCGGCCGCACGCGAAAGGAGAAGCGCCATCCCCCAATCGGCGACATCAGTGTGATAAAAAGCCGGTTCGAAGGGTTTGTACTCGACGAGCATTCGCTGGTCAGGCGACAGTTCTCGATGCGATTCCTTCAGTGCTTCCGCAAACCAGTTCTTGCGCTGACGGATGTTTGCAGTTCCGGGATAATTCGAACCGTCGGCAAACCAAAGGGAAATATCCCTACTGTGAAGCCGCTTGGCGATTTCGATGCTGTCTTTGGTATGTTGCAAGGCGCGCCGGCGGACGGCGCCATCGGGATTCCCGAACGATCCGTACTTGTATTCCTGTCCCTGGAAGAGATTGGGATTGATTGATCCCGGGGCAACTCCGTAGCGGCCGGCGAAACGCCTGATTTCATCAGTGCTTTGTACGCCTTCGGGACAGTCCCACAGCACGTGCAAGGCTACCGTCGGGCAAACTCCTGTAAGTAGGTGCACTTGACCAGCGTCGCTGAACTTCTCCTCGGTGCTGGTGGCGGCTGCGGGTTGAATGAATTTTCCGAACCGAGTTCCTGTATTGGCGAACCCCCAGGACGGAAGTTCGATGCGAAATGTCTCAAGCGCGGCAAAAACCTTGTCACTCGTGGATGAGTCCATGCGAACCTCTTTCGGGACTGGAAGATTACAATCGTTTCCTCGTGGCGGTCATGACTTTCCTTGGCCAATTCCTTTGTTTTGCATTGCAAAATGAAATCCAGGGTTGACCGAAATGCTCAAATCGGTCATAAGGCAAAGGCATTGGCCGCGCTCAGGATTTAAAACGGCATGCGAGCCGTCAACGCGGACGCACTCGTTCATTTCGCTTTTTAGAATTCCCTCGCGCATATCCCGCATGCCGCAAAGCAATTTGCGTTGGTAATTCCGCGCACTCCGCAGCTTACAGATTTTCTTGGAGCTCGTGAAGAGGTAGGAATTCGGAGTCGCGTTGAACATTGTTTTGATGTCGTATACAGGAACATTGGGATGGCAACCTCGCCCTGGAGTAAAGCACTTAGCCCCATCGGATTGCCTGCGCCCCCATCAGCAGCGGCGGGAGGGAGGGGCTTGTTCGACCGGCAGATAGACAAGGGCCGGTTCGTCATAATCCATCTCGTCGTAGACCGTGGCACGCTTCTCATCGCCGGCAACACCCACAATTGTCAGCCAAGGAGACCTGTCCGGAGCCCTGCCCAGGTGTTGCGGGTTTCTTCTTTGAAGAATGTAGGGTTGTCGAAGGCTCGCATGGCAGCGTGTCGGGCTTCTTTCGGACTCATGCCAGCGGCTACGTTCTCGGCGATTGCTGTTCGAGGTGAAATTGGATTTCGTCGTCTAATCGCTGATCGCTTCGGTTGCGACGGCATAAACTTTGCAAGTTTAGCCAGAATCGCCGCGCCCGCACCTGCGAATCTGAATCATTCGTGCCGCAGCGCCCTGATCGGGTCGACCCGCATGGCCCTGTGTACGGGGACGATGGCAGCGGCCAAACAGACCCCCGCAAGAGCCAGGATGGTTGAGGCTATCGAAAGCGTATCTGTCTCGCTAAGACCGAAGAGCATCGCCTTGAACAGGCGCGTGGCGGCAATCGCAGCCGCGATTCCAATCGGGCCGCCGACGGCGACCTCTGTACAGGCCTCTCGCGTGACCATCCAGATCAAACCTTCTCGCGGAGCGCCTAAGGCCATGCGCACGCCGATTTCTCGCGTGCGCATGGCCACGCCGTACGTCATGCTCCCGTAGAGCCCAACGCAAACCAGAACGAGCACCAAACCACCGAAGAACGTAGAGAGCTCCGCCATCAGCACTTGTGAACTCAGCGTGTCCGTCACTAGTTCGGAGGCAGTTTTGATGTTGTCCACGACCAGATCGGGATTCAGGTTGCGAATCGTCGTGCGGATGGAATTGACGAGCACGTGCGAATCGCCAACGGCGCGGATTTCAAAATTGTAAGCGCCGAGATCATCAAAGCTAGCACTTGTCAGCGGTGCGTACATGCGCCGCCTCACCGCGTCCCGGACACTGTGATCGTGGACGTCGCGTGCCACGCCAACAATCTCGAAAGTCTCGGGATGTTGGGAATCCTGGATAGTGATCTTATGTCCGATAGGGTTTCGTCCGCCAAAGTAGAACTTTGCAAAAGTTTCATTGACGACGGCAACGTGGGCGGCCCGGACAAGGTCCTCCGAACTGATTTCGCGCCCCAAAACGATCGGGTCACCTATCGTGCTGAAATAGCTGGGCCCCACTTCATCGTCGGCAGTTACGTTGTCCAGCTGATTTGCGGAAGCCACTCCATCGACGCGAATAGCATCGGACGATTCGTCGCCGCTGAACAGTCCGTTGCTGGAAACAGTGACACTGCGCACACCGGGCAAGGCTGCGAACCGGTCGATCAACTCTCGCGTCATGTTTTGAATGGCCGCGCCCCGGTAACCGCTTTCGAGGATATCCACGCGAGCCAGCAAGAGCCGGTCCCGGCTATAGCCGAGATCAGCCTCCTGAAGATTACGGAGACTGCGGACCAGCAAGCCGGCTGTCATCAGCACCAGCGCGCCCAGGGCGATTTGCGCACTGATCAGAATGCGCCGGAAGCTGCTCTTCGGATCCGTCTCAGCACCACGGCCCCCTTCCTTGAGCGCGGCGCCCGGTCTTACGTTTAGGAATCGCAACGCGGGCGCGAGCCCAAACACGATTGCCGCAGACAAACAGATGCCGCCGGTAAACCCGAGCACTCGCCAGTCCAATCCCAGCGAGAGAGGGCGCTGGTCGCCGGTGTTTGCCAAGCTTACGAGTACGGCCGAACCCCATTGAGCCAGTAACAAGCCCAACGCACCGCCAAGGAGCGCCACCAACACCGATTCGGTCAGCAATTGGCGAACGATGCGCCCCGGCGCAGCACCCATGGCCACGCGAACGGCAATCTCCCGGCGGCGTGCCTCAGAACGAGCCAGCATTAGGTTGGCCACGTTGACGCATGCGACGAGCAGCACCAACACAACCATGCCAAGGAGCAGCAGCAAGGGGGTCGAGAATTCCTGACGTAGCCTTGAAAGCCCGCGGCTCCCGGGCAACACCGCGACGGCAATCTTTGCATTCTGCACAGCGTTGCGGTCATCGCGCGACATCCTGGCTTCGAGCGTCACCGTGAGCGCCCGCTTCACAATCTCGTTCACGTTCGTTCGCGCCTGTTCGATGGTCACACCGGGTTTCAACCGGCCAATCAGCAGAAGTGCGGCGTCGTTGACGCTCTCCAGAAAATTGCGGCCCGGCAGGAGTTGCGGCTGCATCATCATGGGGGCCCATAGATCGGGGCGGTCACCGACAACCTCGCCAAAAAAACCAGGTGGAGCGACTCCGATAATCGTGAAAGGATAATTATTCAGCAGGATCTTTCGGCCGATGACAGACGCGTCGGCGGAAAACCGCCGCCGCCAATATCCATAACTGATGACCAGCACGGGATCGCTTCCAGGCTTGCGGCCGTCGTCTGCCGTGAATGTGCGTCCCAGCAGCGCTTCGACGGCGAGCGTCTCGAAATAATTCTCAGTGACGAGTCTGCCGCTTGCAGTCTCCGGGCCTCCATCGAATGCGATCCGCAGACTGCCGAGGTTCGAGCTAGCAAGGAGCGATGAAAATACCTGGTTGTTCTCTCGAAGTTCACGATAGAGGGGATAAGAAAATACATCCGTTCGTGGCGTTCCCGTGCCCCATGAATGAACGCGGGCGGGATTGCCTACCGTTACGAGCTCCTCTGGGTGCTTTACAGGCAGCGCACGCAGCATGACCGCGTTAATTACGGTAAAGATGGCGGCGTTCGCGCCCATGCCCAGCGCCAGTGTGACCACCGCCACGGCGCTGAAGCCGAAATTCTTGCGTAACATGCGCAGCCCATAACCAAGGTCTTTGACGATTTGTTCAACCGCAATCCAGCCCCAAGTGTCGCGGGTCTCTTCCTTGAGCACCGTGGGGTTGCCAAAAGCGCGCATAGCGGCATAGCGGGCTTCCTCTGGGCTCATGCCTGCGGCGGTGTTCTCTGCGACTTGTTGTTCGAGATGAAATTGAATCTCGTCGTCTAATTCGTGAGCAATCCGGCGCCGATGAAATAGGGTTTGCAACCGGAGCCAAAATCGCCGAGCCCACACCATGAGATGACCACCCTACGTTGCTTCTACGACCACATTGATCGCCGCAGACAGGCGACTCCAATTCGCTGCTTCCTTTTCAAGCTGGGCGCGGCCAGCAGCCGTTAACGAATAAAACTTGGCTTGCCTGCCTGTTTCGGTTTCCTTCCATTTGGCTTTGATCCAGGCCTTTTGTTCCAGACGATGAAGAGCCGGATAGAGCGAACCTTGTTGGACTTGCAGCACCTCACCTGAGATCTGTTGAATCCGCTTGGCAATCGCCCACCCGTGTTTGGGTTCGAGCGAGAGCGTCTTGAGAATCAGAAGGTCCAGCGTTCCCTGCACGAGGTCGTTCGGCTTCGCCATACTATGGTTATCTACAATAAGTATTGCCGATTGTCAATGTATGGTTCTTCAGGATTCTGAGGTAAGCACGGTTGACTCTACTCGTGGTGCGAAAAAGCAGCAACCGATCCTGCCGGCCGATCGCCGTGCCCATCCGGGAGTGGAACCGGGCAAATGCGGGAGGACGCGTCGCGCCCGAAACCCACAATACCGCGGCAGCAGTTCCCAGCACGCGTATGTACTTGGTTCGGCCCGAAACCCCAGACGTAGAGTCGATTGACGTTACGCGGCTAAATCTCCTCAAAACTGGCTGGTTCTGGACCCCGGATGGACGCTGCGCGTCCTTGGGGTGAACCCCTAAGATGGCACAAATTCTTTGGACACAGTTTCCGCTTTCATAAAGGCGTTCTCGTATCTCCCAGCAGGAAAAGGGGTGGGAAGGGGACGGCATTTGAGTCTCCGTCCCCAGCAGCCCTTTAGAAACTTTTTTGTCATACTCGTTGTTCTCAGAAAACACTATCGCGGGCTGTTCACAGGGATGTCGCAAGCGTTCCCAGGGGTCGGTATCTCAGCGAAAGTGTGGGGGCGACGGCCGCCTTACAAAAGCGCAAAAAATAGTCGGGCGAAACACTTGGACCGAGCCACAAGATCCTGATAACAGTGCCCTTAGCGCAGGTTCGGGTCTTGCGATCACTGCAAGCCTTTTGGTTTTGGCGGAGGCCGCAGCCCGGGGAAAGGCGGCGGAGGCTCAAGAGGGCCGAGTCTGTTCTGCGCCGTCCTCGGTTATCTCAGGTTGGCTTGAATAGTTTCGAGATCACGCCTAACAGGGGCAAGCCGCCTATCAGGTGTTTACCTGATTGCGGGCCTCCGGGCACTGCCCTACAAGGGTGAGGCACCTACCTGACAGTCGGAAGTACACTGGTCGACGAGTTTGCGTGCCGTGCAATACATTCGATCTCACTGCGGCCTAATGTCGGAACGTGCAATGAGTCTTCCTTCGCGGGACGCAGCCGGATAGGCAGCCTTCACAGGATGCGTAAGGGCCAAAGCTGGTTGAAAACTCGGAGAGGAATCGTTTATCCAGGGAGGGGTCCATGCGCGGTAACGGAGTAGCGCAGTTCGCCTACGAGTCGCCGGATCTCGTAAAAGTCTTGAATACGGCGCGCAAAGAGAACTTCAAGGTCCGCATTCCCGCGAAGAATGGGGCTATTCCGCCCGAAGTTGCCGCTGGATTAAACCAGGTGTTCGCCGCCAATCAAAGAATGGCAAAGGAGTTGGAGGAGCTGCGCCGGGAACGGAAAGACCTGTTGCGGGCACTCGAAGCGTTCGGAGAAGGCGACTTTGCTGCCCGCGCTTCTGAAGGACGATCCGGGAGTCCGGTGGTTCGCGCTCTGAACAATGTTATCGGCATGAACCAGAAGGTCGCCGGGGAATTGCTACGGGTCAGCCGGGCGGTGGGAAAAGAAGGCAGGCTTTTTGACCGAGCAGTGTTGAAAAAAGCGCGCGGGTCGTGGGGGACGTCCATTGCAGCCGTCAACACGCTGATTGGCGACCTCGTGCAACCGACGATTGAGGTAGCGCGCGTCATCGGCGAGGTGGCAGAGGGCCATCTCTCGCGCACGATGCCGCTGGAGATCGAAGGGCGTCCGGTGAAGGGCGCATTTCTGCAAATGGCCAACACCATCAACACGATGGTCGGCCAACTGAAGGCCTTCGCCTCGGAAGTGACCCGCGTGGCGCGCGAAGTGGGAACCGACGGCAAGCTGGGCGGGCAGGCGCAAGTGAAAGGCGTGGCCGGCGCCTGGAAAGACCTCACTGATAACGTCAACTCGATGGCCCGCAACCTGACGAACCAGGTGCGCAACATCGCCGACGTGACGACGGCGGTCGCCAAGGGTGACCTCTCGAAAAAAATCACCGTCGAGGCCAAGGGAGAGATTCGGCAGCTCAAGGACACGATCAACACGATGGTGGATCAGCTGAATGCGTTCGCCTCGGAAGTGGCGCGTGTGGCGCGCGAAGTGGGCACGGCAGGCAAGCTGGGCGGTCAGGCTGAGGTCGAGGGCGTGGCCGGGGCTTGGAAGGACCTGACGGACAACGTGAACTCGATGGCCTCGAACCTAACGAATCAAGTGCGCAACATCGCCGAAGTGACCACGGCGGTGGCCAAAGGTGACCTGTCGAAGAAGATCACCGTGGAAGTGAAAGGCGAACTGCTGCAACTCAAACAGACCATCAACACCATGGTGGACCAGCTGAATTCGTTCGCTTCGGAAGTGACGCGCGTGGCGCGCGAGGTGGGTACGGAAGGGAAGCTGGGGGGGCAGGCCGAAGTGGAAGGCGTGGGCGGTGTGTGGAAAGACCTGACCGACAACGTGAACTCGATGGCCTCGAACCTCACGAACCAGGTGCGCAACATCGCCGAAGTAACCACGGCGGTGGCTAAGGGCGACCTCTCCAAGGAGATCACGGTAGAAGCGAAGGGGGAAATTCTCGAGTTGAAAAACACCATCAACACCATGGTGGATCAGCTCAACGCCTTCGCCTCGGAAGTGACCCGCGTGGCGCGCGAAGTGGGCACGGAGGGCAAGCTGGGCGGCCAGGCCCAGGTCAAGGGCGTGGCGGGTACCTGGAAGGATTTGACGGACAACGTGAACTCGATGGCGTCAAACCTCACGAACCAGGTGCGCAACATCGCCGAAGTCACGACGGCCGTGGCGCGTGGCGATCTCTCGCGAAAAATAACGGTTCGCGTCAAAGGTGAATTGCTGCAGTTGAAGCAGACCATCAACACCATGGTGGACCAGCTGAACGGGTTTGGTTCGGAAGTGACGCGCGTGGCGCGCGAGGTCGGCACCGAGGGCAAGCTGGGCGGCCAGGCTAAAGTGAAAGGTGTGGCGGGCACTTGGAAGGACCTGACGGATAACGTGAACTTGATGGCGTCGAACCTGACCAACCAAGTGCGCAACATCGCTGAAGTTACCACGGCGGTTGCCAAGGGCGATCTCTCAAAAAAGATCACGGTAGAAGTGAAGGGGGAGCTCCTACAGCTTAAAGAGACCATCAACACGATGGTGGACCAGCTCAATTCGTTCGCCTCGGAAGTGACGCGCGTGGCGCGCGAGGTCGGCACCGATGGCAAGCTGGGTGGTCAGGCACAAGTAAAGGGCGTGGCGGGCGCTTGGAAAGACCTCACCGACAACGTGAACTCAATGGGTTCAAACCTGACCAACCAGGTGCGCAACATCGCCGACGTCACAACGGCGGTCGCGAAAGGCGACCTTTCAAGAAAAATCACCGTGGACGCAAAGGGCGAGATTCGCCAGCTCAAAGATACGATCAACACGATGGTGGACCAGCTCAAGGCGTTCGCCTCGGAAGTGACGCGGGTGGCACGCGAGGTGGGCACGGAAGGAAAACTTGGCGGACAGGCGCAGGTCGAAGGCGTAGGTGGTGTCTGGAAGGATTTGACCGACAACGTTAACTTCATGGCTTCTAACCTGACCAACCAGGTGCGCAACATCGCCGACGTGACCACCGCTATCGCTCGCGGCGAGCTGGCAAAGAAAATCACCGTCGAAGTAAAAGGCGAGCTGCTCGAGCTCAAAGAAACCATCAACGCCATGGTGGACCAGCTCAACGCCTTCGCTTCGGAAGTGACGCGCGTGGCGCGCGAAGTCGGTACGGAAGGAAAGCTGGGCGGGCAGGCGCAAGTAAAGGACGTGGCCGGCACCTGGAAGGACCTGACGGACAACGTAAACCAGCTCGCCGCCAACCTCACGACCCAGGTGCGGGCGATCAAAGACGTGGCCACGGCCGTAACCAAAGGCGACCTGACGCGGTCGATCGCGGTGGAGGCACGGGGCGAGGTCGAGGTTCTCAAGGACAACATCAACGAAATGATTCGCAATCTCCGCGACACTACGCAAAAGAACGCAGAGCAGGATTGGCTCAAGACCAACCTGGCCAAGTTCAGCCGAATGCTTCAGGGGCAGCGCGACCTGCAAACGGTTGCGCAGCAGATTCTCTCTGAACTGGCGTCCCTGGTGAATGCGCATCAGGGAGTTTTCTATACGTATGACGACAGAGAGAATCCCGAAGAACCGCTTTTGCTAGTGACTTCGTATGCGGGAAGCCGCGATTTGCCGCCCAGGCTGAAGTTGGCAGAGACCCTGATCGGCCAATGTGCGCTCGACCATAGGAAGCTCGTGGTCGATGAGTTCACCGAAGACGCGTGGCATATCAACGCCGGTCTAGCCGAGGCCAAACCGTCTCACGTGGTCGTACTTCCGGTGCTGTTCGAAAAGCAAGTCAAAGCAGTGATCGCGCTTGCCTCCTTCAAGGCTTTCGGTGAGGTACATCAGACGTTCTTCGATCAATTGACCGAGCTTTTCGGAATCGTGTTAAACACCATTGCCGCCACCATGCGTACCGAAGACCTGCTCAAGCGGTCCCAGGCACTCACGACCGAGCTCCAGCAGACAAACGCGGAACTCAACGAAAAGGCGGAACAGCTCCAGTTGACTTCCAAATACAAGAGCGACTTCTTGGCCAACATGTCGCACGAGTTGCGTACGCCGTTGAATAGCCTCCTGATTCTGTCCAAGATGCTTTATCAAAACGCTGAAGGCAACCTCACGCCCAAGCAGGTAGATCACGCGAAAACGATCAATCTGGCCGGCAGCGACCTGCTATCGCTTATCAACGACATTCTGGACCTCTCCAAAATTGAATCGGGCACCATGTCTGTAGACGCGACGCAAGTCCGGTTCAAAGACATTCAAGACGAGGTGGAAGCCAACTTCCGGCCCCTGGCGCACTCAAAGAAGCTGGATTTCGAGATCCAGACCGATCCCGAGCTGCCGGCGACCTTCGAAAGCGATGCGAAGCGCGTCCAGCAGGTCCTTCGAAACCTGCTCTCGAATGCCATCAAGTTCACTTCCGAAGGAAGCGTGCAGCTTCACATCGGAGCGGCCACCCATGGCTGGTCAAGAGATCATGAGATTCTAAGTCGCGCTGAGAAAGTGATCTCTTTCGCCGTCAAAGATACGGGAATAGGAATCTCTCCGGCCAAGTACCAGGTCATCTTCGAGCCTTTCCAACAGGCCGACACGTCGACCAGCCGAAGATACGGGGGGACTGGCTTAGGGCTGTCGATCTCCAGAGAAGTGGCCAAGTTGCTTGGCGGAGAAATCAAGCTCGAGAGCACGCCCGGCCAAGGGAGCACGTTCATCCTTTACCTGCCTGATCGCTACGTCCCAGTAAGGACCAAGGCGCTCAAAGAGGCAGGCTCGATGGCCAAGCGGGAAGAGGCGGTTGCGGAGTCCAAACCGGCTGTCGTGGGAGAGGCCATCCTTGAACTGCTCCCCACGGCTGTGCAGGACGATCGCGAAAACCTCAAGCCTGGCGATCAAACATTGCTCATTGTGGAAGACGACATCTCTTTTGCCAGCCTCCTTCTTGATCTGGCGCGGGAGCAGGGCATGAGAGGGCTGCTTGCTTTTACGGCCGAGGCGGCCATCGCCGCGGCGCGGAAATTCGGTCCGCAGGCTATCTCACTCGATCTGAGACTGCCGGACATGGAAGGCTATGCCCTTCTCGACTACCTCAAACATAATCCGGAGCTGCGCCATATTCCTGTGGTCGTTCTCTCGGGGGGTGACGACCCAGAGCGGGCGTTGCGTGCCGGAGCGTTCGCTTACATGAAGAAGCCAGCGGAAAGAGAAGACCTCGTTCAAGCGTTATTGAAGATTCAGGTCTTCCTCAGCCGCCAGCCGAAGCAGCTACTGATTGTGGAGGATAACGACATTCAGCGGCAGAACCTGATCGATCTGCTCGGCGGCGAAGATGTCGCGACCGAGTCCGCAGGAACGGCTGCCGAAGCCCTGGAGATACTCAAATCCAAGCCCTTCGACTGCCTGGTCCTCGATCTGATGCTGCCGGATGCGACTGGCATCCAATTGCTCGAGAAAATAAAATCCGAAGTGGGACTTCTCCAGCTGCCTATCATCGTCCACACCGGAAAGGACCTTTGTGCGGAGGAGGAAGCGCGTCTTTCCTCGCTCACCAGCGCCATTGTCGTCAAGGATGCAACCTCGCCGGAGCATGTCGTGGAGGCCGTCACCCTGTTTCTACATCGTCCCGTTGCGGTGCTCGCGGCGCCGCTCCGCAAAATGCTCGAAAGCGCTTCCGAGAAAGGACCGGCGCTTGCCGGCAAGACGGTCTTGGTCGTGGACGACGATATGAGGAATATCTACGCACTCTCGAGCGTGCTGGAAATGAGCCAGATGAACGTCGTTTGCGCGCAAGACGGGAAGAAGGCAATCGAAGAGCTAGCTTCGAATCCCGGGATCGACTTGGTTCTAATGGACATCATGATGCCGGAAATGGACGGGTACCAAGCGTTGCGCGAGATTCGCAAGATGGAGCGATTCAACTCACTGCCCATCATTGCGGTAACGGCCAAGGCCATGCCGGGGGACCGCGAGCTCTGCACCGAGGCGGGCGCCTCCGATTACATCCCCAAGCCAGTGGATCCGGCCAGGCTCCTTTCGCTTCTCCGGGTATGGCTCCATCCCAAGCAGTGATGAGGGAAACGGCCCACGGGTCCCGTGAAAGGCACGAGCACCAGGGAAGAAGCGCCGGCAACGAGGGCCAGTCGACGGCGGTTTCTTTCACGGGTTGGACTTATTAGAATGAAACTTGCAGGAATGACCTGAGGTTTTGATCGAGAGGATTCCCGCAGTTGAACCCCGGACCACATTCATGGAAACGTCCTCAGGCAAAAACCCAGCGGTAACTGGATTGTCGGGGCGCTCTGTGCCCACGCATGATCTCGGTAGTCCAGCTTGTCTCACAGCCTGTCTCGCCGCCTCAGTGCTTTGCCAGACTACGGCGTCGGGGAAGGTTCCCTGGGGTATCTTCGGAGCCGGTGAGCTCCCTTTCGGGCAGGGGGAGAACCACCGCCCCTGCTTAAATTCTTTGTTCTAGGCAACCGAGTGGAAAAGATATACAAGTTTTCTCCGCCAATGCGGTGGTTCAGCATGACGCGGGGAAGTTCGCTCATGTGCAGCAGCATGTCTGCAGGTATAAGCGCCTAGAGAAAGGTGATTAAATCGAACTGTGCATCCATCGACGTTAGCAAAAGCGAGCAAGGAGGGCTTTCAGACCGAAGCAAACATCCTGCTTGTGGACGACCGCGAGGACAACCTCGATGCGCTCGAAGCCATTTTGAAGGATTTCGGTCAGAATCTCGTCCGTGCGCGCTCTGGTCAAGAGGCCCTGCGTCTGCTTTTAGACAAAGACTTTGCGGTGATTCTCCTCGATGTCCGCATGCCCGACATGGACGGATTCGAGACGGCCGAATTAATCAGGAAGCGACAACGCTCCAGGCATACGCCGATTATTTTCATAACCGCCGCTGATGCCACCCCCGAGCAACTCGCTCGTGGTTACTCTGCGGGGGCCGTTGATTTCATTTTCAAACCGTACATGCCCGAGGTGCTGAAAGCCAAGGTTCGCATCTTCCTCGAACTATTCAAGAAGTCGGAGGAAAGCCGCGAGAGCGAGCTTCGTTTCAGGACACTGGTCACGAACGTTCCCGGCGCCCTCTACCGGCGCATGGCCGAGCCACCCTGGGACGTTTCCTTTATCAGTGACTACATCGAAAAATTATCAGGTTACCCTGCTTCCGATTTCATTCAGCGACGGCGCAGCTACGCGAGCATTGTTTGCCGAGACGATATCGACACTCTTTCGGCCGCTCTGGAGGAAGCAGTTCGAAAGAAAGCTCCCTACGCTCTCGAATATCGGATTCTCCACTCGGATGGACGCATCTCTTGGGTTTTAGATCAAGGGCAGGCCATCGTCGAAGAATTGGGAAAGACCGAGCGTTTGCATGGCTTCGTCTTCGACACCACGGTTCGCAAGGTTGCCGAGGAGGCTCTTCGAGATGCCTTCGCGCGTTTGATCGAGACGCAGGACAATGAGCGACGAAAGGTTGGCGTGGACCTACACGACAGAACCAGTCCATTGCTCAGCGCGCTTCTCGGAAAGCTTTACACGCTGAGGCACCGAAGCCGTGAGCTCGATCCGGGAACCGCGAAGAGCCTCGAAGATAGTTTGAAGCTTGCGGAAGATGTCTCGGGCATTCTGCGCAACGTTTCTCACGTTTGGTACCCGCAGTTGGTTGAGAAGAGTGGCTTACTGACGGGTTTACGCGGGTATCTCGGCGATTTTACCAAGCGAACGGGAATTCCCGTGGGTGTCAATTTCCCCGAGGATCTGGCGCCTCTGTCCCATGAGGCCGAGGTTGCTCTTTTCCGCGTTGTGCAGGAAAGCCTCGGCAATGTCGTTCGTTATTCCGTCAAGCCATCGGTAACAGTCAGCATCGAGGTGAAAGTAAGTGATCTGCTTCTGGAAGTAAGCGATCAAGGCCGCGAGCTGGCTCTCGGGATGCGTGACAGTAAGCCCAATAATATGGTGGGTGAGATTGGCTTTGTAGGCTTGCGCGACCGCCTCAAACAACTCGGCGGTGAGTTGGAAATACGTACCAGAGGGTCAGTCAGCATGGTTACGGCCGTCGTCCCTCTGAAACCTTCCAGAATGAGTTTGAAAGACCGCTACGTTACTGACGCAGGCAAAGCTTAATTTGGATTCGCGGTTTCTTGTAGGGGCGTTGAAAGTGTTAGACCCACAGCAAAGCGCTTCTCGCCCAGTCGCTCGCAGTAAATGACCCGGGCTGGGATGCGGCACCCGGTCTTTGCGGTGGTGAGAAGGACGCGGTCACCCGGTTTCCAGCCTGGTTCTGCGATCAAGCACAGCCCCTGCTCACTCATGTTTTCCGTTGTTGCCGGGTGCTCGAACCCCAAGCTGTTGGGGCGAGCAAGAACCACGACTTCTCCCTTCGCTATGCGCTTCTTGCCTCGGCCAGCCAATCGACGCATAACCCGTCACTTACCATCACTGTCCTCTCAGGAACCATTGAGTCCAGAGGTGGGCGTGCTCAGCGTATCGCCGGGCTTGTGGCCTTGCAATCCGGTGTTTTTTGTAGGCTTCGCAAGGGAGTCGACTGTAATGTGGGTGGCTTCCCCGGCAGCTGCAATCCAGTGAAAACCTTAGTACCTTGAGTCACGCGGAGCGGCGCATCGGTTTCCGATATTTCAATGAGCCGGGCATAGCGAAAACCAGGGAAGGGAAGTCTCGGCAGCGATGGGGGCACACCAACGCTGCGGCCTCCCTTCGCGGTGTCGAGCTCGTACCTTCACCGCGTTGCGCAAGGCCGGCCACGGCGTTCGCCTTCTTGGGGGCCCAGGGCATTCATGCCTGGGAATTGCGTCGCGCCAAACGCCACGCGGAAAGCTGGGGTGGCGGCGGTTCACAGATGCCGCCGCCACAATTCAGCGCTACCGCAGGTACTGCCCGGTCAGCGAGCGCCGCGCCTTCACCAGGTCCGCCGGTGTGCCCTCGAACACTACTTCGCCGCCCTTGCTGCCCCCCTCCGGACCCAGATCGATGATCCAATCCGCGCTGCGGATGACGTCGAGGTTGTGCTCGATCACGATCACGGTGTTCCCGGCGTCGACGAGGCGATCGATCATTCCCAGCAGGTGCGCGATATCGCACATGTGCAATCCCGTCGTCGGTTCATCCATCACGTAGACGCTGCCGTTCTTGTGCAGCTCGCTGGCGAGCTTGATGCGCTGGCATTCCCCGCCGGAAAGCGTGCTCAGCGGCTGGCCGAGGGTGAGATACGCGAGCCCCACGTCGTGCATCGCCTGCAGCTTGCGCACGATCTCCTTGCGCTTTTGAAACAGCTCCACCGCCTGCGCCACCGTCATCGCGAGCACGTCGCTGATCGATTTCCCGTCGAGCTTATACGCCAGCACATCGTCCTTGAAGCGGCGGCCCTGGCAAATTTCGCACGGTGATTTGAACGCATCGAGAAACGCGAGATCGGTGTAGACCACTCCCGAGCCGTTGCACGCTTCGCACGCGCCTTTCGAGTTGAAGCTGAACAGCCCCGAGTCCACTTTGTTGGCCGACGCGAACGCTTTGCGGAGATCATCCATCACGCCGGTGTACGTTGCGGGGTTGCTGCGCGTGGATGTTCCGACGGCAGATTGATCGATCACGATCGCGTCGGGATGCTGCACGAGGAACACTTCGTTGATGAGCGAGCTTTTTCCTGAGCCCGCGACGCCGGTCACCGCGGTGAGCACGCCCTTGGGGATGTCGACGGAGATGTTTTGCAGGTTGTTCGCGCGTGCGTTCTTGACGCGCAGCTGGCCGGTGGGTTTGCGCACGCCCTTCTTGATCGGCAGCGCCTGCTTGAGATGACGGCCGGTGAGCGTGTCGGATTTGAGAAGCTTTTCGAATGTGCCTTCGAAGACGATCGTCCCGCCGCCACTGCCCGCGCCCGGCCCAACGTCCACGATGTGATCGGCGGCCTCGATCACGGCGGGGTCGTGTTCGACGACGATGACGGTGTTGCCCTTGTCGCGCAGTTTCCCGAGCAGTTCGTTGAGGCGATGCACGTCGCGCGGGTGAAGGCCCACGCTCGGTTCGTCAAAGATGTACATCACATCCACGAGACTGCTGCCGAGGTGCTTCACCATGCGCACCCGCTGCGATTCCCCGCCGGACAGCGTGTCGGTTTCTCGGTTGAGGCTCAGGTATTCGAGCCCGATATCGACGACTGCCTGCAGCCGCTCGACGAGCGCATGCACGATTGGCCCGGCCTCGGGCTCTTTGATCGCGCGCACGGCCTTCAGCAGCTCACCGACCTCCAGCGACGACAGATCGGCGATGTTGTGGCCGTTGATCTTGCTCGCGAGCGCAGCGGGGCTGAGGCGCGCGCCTTTGCACGACGGACATTCGCGCGGTTTGAGGTATGGCATCACCGCTTTCTGCGTGCGTTCGCTGAGCGTCTTGATGTCGCGGCGGATGTACGAGCGCTCGATGCGTTCGATGATGCCGGCGTAAGTGAGATTGATGCTGCGCTCGCCGAACTTGGCCTTGAACTTGCGATCCTTGCCGTGCAGCAGCAGCTCCATTTCGTCCTTCGTGAACTTGCCGAGCTTCTTGTCGTTGTCGAAGAAGCCGCTCAACCTGTACGCCTGCGCTTCCCATTCGCCGAAGAACGGTACCTGCACCGCGCCTTGATTGAGCGACTTGCTCATGTCGAGGAAATCGTCGGAGACCACGCCGACCCTTTTCCCGAGGCCACCGCACTCGGGACACGCGCCGCGCGGATCGTTGAACGAATAGCCGATCGCCCCGCCCGCCGACGGTTTGCCCACGCGCGAGAACAGCAGGCGCAGCACGCCATAGATGTCGGTCACCGTGCCGAAGGTGGACTGCGATCCGCCGCCAAGCCGCTTCTGGTCGACGACCACCGCCATGGTGAGGTTTTCGATCGCGTCGGCGTCGGGCTGAGGGTACTTGGGCAGAAAGTTGCGGATGAACAGCGAGAAGTTCTCGTAGAGCTGGCGCTGGGCCTCCGTCGCCAACGTGTCGAACACGATTGACGATTTCCCCGAGCCGGATACGCCGGTGAAGATCGTGATCTTGCGCTTGGGAATGCGCAGCGAGACGTTCTTCAGGTTGTTCTCCCGGGCGCTGCGAATCTCGATGTATTCCTGGGGCATGAAGTCTCCTGGTTTCAGTATTCGTTCTTGGCGACAGATGAACGCAGATGAACACGGATACTCGGAGAAGAACCCATCCCTGTCGCGCAAATATCTCTATCGGTGTTCATGCCCCGCGCGAACACTAGGGGCTTCCTCGTTCGAACTGACGCAGTGACCGTGAGACGAGGCCACCCAGCCCGGCGAGGATGCAGGCGAGGCCAGAGATAGCGATCACGAGCGGCGCCGAGAGGTATTGCAGCAGCATGCCACCGAACGCGGCTCCCAGCGGCGCCGCCGCTACCACCAGCGAATGCCGCGCGCCAAAGAACTGACCGCGCATCCCAGCCGGCACGAGCCGCTGCAGCAGCGTGGTTTCCATCGGCGTATAGGGCGCCCAGGATGCCCCGGCCACGCCGAGGAACAGCATCGCGAGCGGGAGCTGCCGGATGAAAAATAGGGGGCACAGCAGCGCTCCCCAGAGCACCGCGATCATCGGTAAGGCAATGCTCGGGCGCCAGCGGCGCGAGAGCTTGGTCAGCGTCAACACACCAGCGAAGGCCCCCATGCCAAAGCCCGTCCACAGCAGCCCGTACCCGTCGGCGTTGGCGTGTAATGTCTGGCCGCTGTAGACCGGCAGGGCCGCCTCCAACGGGCCGTAGGAGAAGAAGAACACCAGCGAGAGGAGGGTGAGCGCGGGCACGTAGCGCAGGCTGAGCAGCGCTCCGAAGCCGAGCCAGCGATTGGCCTGCCGATGGTGTGCGGCACGCGGTTCGCGAGTGATCGTGGGCAGGGTCAGCACTAGCAAGCCCATCAGCAAAAAGCTCGCGGCGTCGATGAACAGCGCCCAGGGACCGCCCAACCTGGCGACGGCGAAGCCTGCTGCCACTGGGCCGGCGAGATACGAGAATTGCAGGCTGGTCGCGGTGAGCGCATTGGCGCGATCGAGGGCGGCGTCGTCCACCAGGTGCGGCACAAACGCTCGTACCCCAGCCGTGGTTGCTGGCGAGAGGGCTCCGGCCAGCGACGCCAGCAAAAAGACGTGCCAGCGCTGCAACGATCCTAGGGCGTAGAGCGTGGGAATCGCCGCGATGAGTGCCGCCCGGGCGAGGTTGTCGAAGCCCATCACCAGCCGCGGCTGGTAGCGATCCAACAGACGCCCGAGGATCGCCCCGGTGACGACCCCGGGGAGGTCGAAGCAGAGAATGACGAGGCCCACCGCCGCACCAGAGCCGGTCAACTGCAGCACGAACCAGAGCAAGGCGATGATAGTGAACTGGTCCCCGAGATACGAGATGCTCAGACCCAGCCAAAGCCGCTGGAACGCGGGATGGCGCAATGGAGCGCCAACAGTAGCGGTTCGCGCCATGAGCCGATGATCCTCCAGTCTGCCTTGGTGCTCAATCAGTGAGAGATGTACAGTCTGCTCGACATGATAGGTGAGCGACGCTCGTGGTTCCAACCGTACCTAGGCTCCCCCATCGCCTTCAAAGGGAGCCCACTCGCGCAGACGCGCTGGGTCGGTAAGCGCCTGCCAGACTTTTTCCGGCGAGCGGCGCAGTTCTCTGACGAGAATCGGCGCCCACTTCTCTCCGCCCTTTCGTACCTGCGCCCCGCTCTTCCTTTTCGCTGGTGTTGACTGATCCATGGGTCGAGGTGGCGTTCGAGAACAGGTCGCGTGAACGCGGTCAAATCGTGAAAGCCGCGCAGTTGAAAAATGGCTCGAATTGATTGATACGGGGAGCTCAGAACGAGACTGTAATCCAGCAGCATCAAGCGCCGTTGTCAGGCAGTCCCACGAGAGCGTTGGCGAAAAAAGCCGTAGTTTTATCACTTTTTACTTCTATGTACTTTCGCTCGAGTACCCGCAGGCGCTTTCCTCTTCAATTTGATCTGATTGTAATCAACGGCGGCACGGACGAGATTCTTTAGAGCACGCACATTGATCTTAT
>Ga0182040_10000195_pt1 | contig 26538 bp, 15 predicted proteins | sample flu12Cox44000176_FD_125973 | JGI IMG/M metagenome (GOLD analysis project Ga0182040, IMG submission 125973) | Lab enrichment of tropical soil microbial communities from Luquillo Experimental Forest, Puerto Rico - flux8day.12C.oxic.44.000.176 | ecosystem: Environmental > Terrestrial > Soil >... | reverse complement strand
TCGTACAGCAATCGCGCTTCTGCGGCGGGGCCGCGGCGCAAGCCCAGCGCCAGCACTCGAACGGTGCGACACAAAGCGCCCTGCGGCACGGCCACGGTGTCGCCGACGTGGACAGTGTGGTTGGCCTTTCTTATGGCCGCTCCGTTGACGGCGATCGCCCCTGCCGTACAGAGACGAGCGGCAAGTGAACGGGTCTTGACGAACCGTCCGAACCACAGCCACTGATCCAAGCGCCGGCTTGGGGCCAAGGGCGAGGCGCGGCTTTTCACGCGAGCTTCAGCTCTCCGAGTTTGGCGAAGGGGTGGCCGTCGACGGACCGCTCCCGCCGGTCCCCTGCCTGGTTAGTTTTGCGCTGGCGCCGCGGCCGCGGGATGAAGGTCTCTTCGCCGCCGGTGATCACCGCGCGGTAGCCGAGCGCCAACAGCAGCCGGCGTAACGCCGCCGGCCGCAGGCCCGCGACCGCCGCAAGCTCGGCTCCGGCCGGGAACGGTCCGCGGCGAGCAAGACGCCGCGCCGCGGCGGCAACCCGCTCCAACCGGTCCGGCCGCAGAGCAAGCCCCGCGACCACGCGAAGGCCGGCCGCCTCATAGAACGAGGCTGGCAGGGACGGATCGATCTCGAACGCCTTCGCCAGCCGGCGCGTGGCAGGTAGGGCCGGAACCGGTCGTCCTCGGCGCACTGCCCAGAGAAGGGCGCGAAACCGCATCGCATCGGCCCGCAACAGAGGCTCGAAGTAAATGCTCTCGATGCCAAAGCGCACGCCGAGCCGGCTCAAAACGGACCGGTCCGGCGGCTCAAGGGCAGCGATCTGCCGCTCGATCCCGACGACCGGCAGGCACCCCAAGGCATTGACCAGCTGAAAAACGAGGCCTCGGCCGATGCCTCCAAGAGGCAAGGCTTGCACCGCAAACAGCGGCTCCAGACGCCGTTCGGTCTCGTTCCGTAAGAATTCCTGGAGGCGCCGGCGGACCCTCTCGCGGCCCTCGCCCTCGAGGAAATCGCAGGCGAGGGCTTCCGCGCGCGACGCCAGCAGACTCTCGCCCGCCACCATGATGCCGACGGCGTCCCCGCGCCACAGCAATTCCCCGCCGGGGCCGATCGCAAACGCATCGTCTGGGTCGGCGGCGAGGAGCCGAACCCGCGCGGCAACCTCACCGCGGAGGACACGGCCAGCGGCGGCGATCAGCATGCGCAGCTCGACGCCGTCTACGGCGTCGGGAACAAAGCGCAATCCATCGAGCCGCCCGACATAGGCGCCCTCGACGAGGACCTCACCAGACTTCGACATCGCAGCCAGTAGCTCTCCTTCTGCGGCCCGCCGGCGGACGAGAAAGGCTGAACGCCGGTCGACAAAGCGCTGCGTAATACTTTCGTGCAGCGCATCCGAAAGCCGGTCCTCGATAGCGCGGGCGCGCTCCTGCCATTCGGCTGCATCATCGACCCAATCGCTACGGTGGGTGATGTAGGTCCAGGTTCGGATGTGCGCGATACGCGCCATCAACGTGTCGATGTCGCCATCGGTGCGGTCGAGATTTGCCATCTGATGGGAAATCCACGCGACCGGCAGCCGCTCGTCGGGCCCGGCGAGGTGCAGAAAGCAGTGGGCGAGCAGTCGGGTGTGGCTCTCGCTCATCACCTTGCGGAAATCGGGGATCTGGCACACCTCCCAAAGCAGCCGTATGGCGCCGGGATGAGTAGCGAGCGCGGCGACCTCAGGGTTGCGCCCGAGCGCCTGCAGAGCCCGGTGATCGTCGGCTTCGCGAGCCTGAACCAGGCCGGGCAGCGACGGCTTCTTGTCGAGGCTTTTCAGTAACGCGGAAATCGAGTCGAAGCGCAATCGGCCGTTGCGCCAGTTCAGCCGCGTCAACGGATCGAAGCGATGGGTTTCGATCGCTTCGACGATTTCCGGCGCGAGCGCATCTTGTTCGGCAGTAATCCCGAAGGTTCCATTGCTCATATGGCGACCGGCTCGCCCGGCAATCTGGGCGAGCTCGGCGGCGGTCAGCCGACGTGGGCCGCGGCCGTCAAACTTGCCAGTCCGCGCAAAGGCGACATGGTCTAGATCCATGTTGAGCCCCATCCCGATCGCATCGGTAGCGACGAGGTAGTCTACCTCGCCGGCCTGGAAGAGGCCGACTTGGGCATTCCGCGCGCGGGGGCTCAGCGCGCCGAGAACGATCGCCGTTCCGCCGCGCTGTCGGCGAACGAGTTCGGCAATGGAAAAGACGTCGGCGATCGCGAAAGCGACGACGGCGGTCCGCGGCGGCAATCGCGTCACTTTCTTGTACCCGGAATAGGACAGGGTCGAAAAGCGCGGGCGGCTCACATGCTCGGCCTCGGGAACGAGCCGGCGCATCAGCGGCCTGATCGTGTCGGCGCCGAGGAACATCGTTTCCTCGACCCCGCGCGCCTGCAACAGGCGTGCGGTGAAGATGTGGCCGCGCTCGGGATCTGCACAGAGCTGGATTTCGTCGACAGCGAGAAAATCGACTTGCCGCTCGAGCGGCATCGATTCGGCAGTACAGACAAAATACGACGGGTTCGGCGGCAGGATTTTCTCCTCGCCGGTAATCAGCGCAACCGAGCGCGCCCCGCGCAGCCTTACGACCCGGTCGTAGTTTTCACGGGCGAGCAGCCGAAGCGGGAAGCCGATCATGCCGCTGCGATGGCCGAGCATGCGCTCGATGGCAAGATGGGTCTTGCCGGTATTGGTCGGCCCGAGGACCGCGACGAGCCGCGGAGCGGGGCGGAACATGGCCATGCCCTAAAGGTATTGGGTGAATCCGCCGTCAGCGCAAGAGCAAACCCGTGCTGCGACGCTGCGCCAGGGCCGATCGAGTTCGCAGGACCGGATTAACCGGAATTTAGCGAAATTCGGCCAGGCTGGCACAATACGACCGAGAGCCGGAGGGGGGACGGCCATGAGGGAGATATTCGAATGCTTCTGGAGAGTTATTGTTCTCGCTTAGGAAGCCTGGTCGAACATCGGTATTCGAGCCTCGCCCTGCTCGAGGCGAAACAGCAGGCCGAGAAGGCCGCCATCATAGCGCATGAAGCGATGCTTAAGGCAAAAGCGGCCGACCGTGCCAAAAGCAAATTCCTTGCTAACATGGCCCACGAGCTTCGCACGCCCCTCAATGCTATTATCGGCTTTTCCGAAGTCATCAAGCTCGACAAACTAAAAGTACGGGAACGTTATCCCGAATATGCCGGATATATCCACGATGCGGGTTCGATTTTGCTTGAGATTATCAATGGTATTCTAGATCTTGCGCGAATTGAGGCAGGAAAAATTGAGATCCAAGAAGAACTTATCGACTTTAGCGCGCTCATCCACTCGGTGATTACGACGATAAATCCTATTGCTCAAAAAAAATCAGTAGAGGTGGAGTGTGTTACCGGCGGTCCACCTTTGATGGTCAATATCGACTCGACGAAATTCAAGCAAGTTATGTTAAATCTGATGTCCAATTCCGTGAAATTCACCAAACCCGGAGGGGGTATACGGATCGAGTCAGCACTAGAGAAGAGCGGAGATCTGGTGCTTCAGATCAGCGATACGGGGATCGGTATTCCTCCGGAGCAGATCGAAAAGGTATTCCAGCCTTTCGAACAGGTCGCAGATCACCTGACCCGCGAACATGAGGGCACCGGACTTGGACTGCCGATCTCCAAGGCCCTCATCGAACTGCATGGCGGCGAGCTGGTTTTGAGCAGCGTAGTCGGGGTTGGGACGACCGCGCGGCTTCGCCTGCCCAGTTTGAGAGTGCGCGAGATCGCAGCTTGCGCCACCGCTTGGGGATAGCGGCTAGCGCCGCGCTCGATCGGAGTCCCCCGACGGCAACCATAGTCGGGCAGCGGAGAAGACTACCATGGACGGCCATGATCTTCCTATAGGCGACGAACTCCATTTAGGGCGGGTCATCGCCGTGTCTGCCTGTCAGGCGGTAGCGTTGCTCGAGCGATCGCATTCCACGATCGGCGATTTGCCGCTCGAGATGGGCACGCTCGTCAAAATGCGCACCCGGGTCTCGATCGTGTATGGCATGGTGAGCGGACTTCGTGTGCCGCTACCGAGTTTAGAGCCGTCTGACAAGGACCTAAGGCTTGTCGAGCTCGATCTTGTCGGCGAGGTCCCGGTCGCGGGAGCCGCCGGCGACTTTCAGCGTGGCGTTTCGGCCTATCCGGCCTTGGATGAGCCGGTATATCTCGCGTCCGCCGATGATCTCGCCCAGGTCTATGCTCGACCGATAGCCGCGACGGCTCCGGTCGGCACCATCCACCAAAATGTTGCCGTACCAGCTTACATTCTGGTCGATGAGCTATTTGGCAAACATTTCAGCATTGTCGGTACCACCGGATCGGGAAAATCTTGCGGTGTTGCGACGATCTTGCAATCGGTGATCGATCACAGTCCGAATGCACATGTGATATTGCTGGATCCTCATAACGAATATGCGCGGAGTTTTGGTGAGCGGACAGTAGTGCTAAGCCCCTCAGGTAGTTTATATCTGCCATATTGGCTATTCAATTTTGAAGAATTAGTAGAGATAGTGGTAGGGCCGGAGCGCAATTCCGAGCAGAGCAAAATACTTGGCGAAGCGGTGCTTGCGGCTAAGCAATCCTCTTTCGCAAAAGCCGGGCTGGACAAATTCGGCACCGTCGATACGCCGGCTCCGTATCGCATGTCGGATCTCGTGCGTTGCCTCGATATGGCAATGGGGGAGCCTCAACCGGCCTGACAGCGTCGCCGCCTATCAGGCTGTCAAAGGACGCATCCTTGCTCTGCAGAACGATGCTCGCTACGGATTTGTGTTTGGTAGCCGGCTGACCTTGCGTGACGAACTCGCCGAGATTCTCGCCCAGCTCTTTCGCATCCCAGGAAACGGTAAGCCGATCACCATCGTCGATCTCTCCGGCATTCCATCTGAAGTGGTCAACGTTGTGGTATCGGTGCTCTGCCGGCTTACCTTCGATTTCGCATTGTGGAGCGAAACTCCGGTCCCGATAACGATCATCTGCGAAGAGGCCCACCGTTATGCCTCGAGCGACAAGCAGCTGGGTTTTGAGGCAGCCAAACGGGCTTTGTTTCGGATTGCCAAGGAGGGCCGGAAATACGGGGTGTCGTTGTGTGTGGTCACTCAGCGGCCCTCCGATCTGGCACCCGGCCTACTGTCGGAATGCAATACAATCTTCGCTTTTCGGATGACCGGCCAGGAGGACCAGGACATTGTCCGAGGCGCGTTGCCCGAGGCCTCTTACGGCCTGATGAACTTTCTGCCGGCGCTGCGCAACGGCGAGGCGATCGCAGTTGGGGAGGGTGTGTCGATGCCGATGCGGGTGTGCTTTAGACCGCCCGCGGAGGGGCGCCGACCGAAGAGCGCGACGGCGTCGTTCGCGGCGACATGGGCGAAGGCAATCGACGGCTCGGTCGTGGAGTACACGGTCGAACGTTGGCGGCGCGGCATGCGATAGCGTTCGCGGCCGGTGCCGCCGAGGATGGACTTGCAGGGACGAGGTATTCGCCACATATCCTCGGCGCGTTCCCGCCACCACTCGACGGCAGCGATGACCCAGGAAACGAGAAGCTTCCAGGCGGAAGTCAGCCGCCTCCTCGATATAGTCGCGCACTCGCTCTACAGCGAGAAAGAGATCTTCCTGCGCGAACTGATCTCGAACGCATCCGACGCGTGCGACCGGCTGCGTTATGCCGCGCTGACCGAACCGACGCTGGCCGAAGGTGACGCCAATTACCGGGTCGTCCTGACTCCGGACAAATCCGCCCGCACCCTGATTGTGGCGGATAACGGCATCGGCATGAGTCGCGAGGAGCTGATAGAGAACCTCGGCACAATCGCCCGCTCCGGCACCGCTGCGTTCGTCGGTCAACTGACCGGCGACGCGCGCAAGGACATGAGCCTCATCGGACAGTTCGGTGTCGGCTTTTATTCGGCCTTCATGGTCGCCGATAAGGTCGAAGTCTTGAGCCGCAAAGCGGGCGAGAATGAGGGGTGGCGTTGGACCTCGGAGGGCAAGGGCGAGTTCACGATCGAGGAGACGCCCGAAGCCGCACGCGGGGCCAAGATCATCGTGCATCTACGCAAGGGCGAGGACGAATACCTTGAGCCGTTTCGAATCCGCCGCATCGTAAAGACCTATTCCGACCACATCGCGCTGCCGATCGTTCTCACGGACGCCGGCAAGGAAGAGACAATCAACACCGCTTCGGCGCTATGGACCCGTTCGCGATCCGAGATCACCCCCGAGCAGTACAAAGAATTCTATCACCACGTTGGTCACAGCTTCGATGACCCGTGGCTGACCTTGCACAACAAAGCAGAAGGTGTCCTCGAATACACAAGTCTTCTCTTTGTTCCTTCATCGAAGCCATTCGACTTGTTCGATCCGGAGCGCAAGAGTCGGGTCAAGCTTTATGTTCGGCGGGTGTTTATTACCGACGAGGGCACGGATCTGCTGCCGCCTTATCTCAGGTTCCTTCGCGGCATCGTCGACAGCGAGGATCTCCCGCTCAACGTCAGTCGCGAAATGCTGCAATCAAACCCGATGGTTGCCAGGATGCGGCAACAACTGACGCGGCGGGTATTGGGCGAACTCGCCAAGAAAGCCGGCGAGGCGCCTGACGAATTTGCCAAGTTCTGGGACGGTTTTGGCGCCGTATTGAAGGAGGGTCTTTACGAAGATCACGACCACCGCGACGAGTTGCTGTCCCTCGCCCGGTTCCGTTCGAGCGCCCGCGACGGGCTCGTATCGCTCGACGACTACGTCGCAGCGATGCGGCCGGGGCAGGACGCGATCTACACGATCCACGGCGACAGCCTCGACGTGATCAAAAAGAGCCCGCAGCTCGAAGGCTTCCGCGCGCGCGGCGTCGAAGTGCTGCTGATGACCGACCCGATCGACGAGTTCTGGGTGCCGGCGATCGGAAAATATCAGGAGAAACCCTTTAAGTCAGCTACCCGAGGGGGTATCGATCTCGACAAGATCACTCTGCCCGAAGCGAGCGAGGACAAGGCATCCGAGCTGCCCGCGAAACTCGGCAGCCTCATTGCGATTTTCAAATTGGCGCTGGGGGAGGCGGTCAAGGATGTGCGCAGTTCCGAGCGCCTGACCGATAGCGCGGTCTGCCTCGTCGCCGACGAGGGCGATATGGATATGCATCTCGAGCGGCTCTTGAAGCAGCATCGTCAGCTCGATGCAACCTCCAAGCGAATCCTCGAAATTAACCCGCGCCACACGCTGATCGAGCGGCTCGCTGCGAGCGTCGGTGAGCCGCGCGCCTCGGACCAATTGCCAGAATTTGCCTGGTTGCTTCTCGATCAGGCGCGCATCGTCGAAGGCGAGCAATTACCCGATCCGCCGGCCTTCGCGCGTCGGCTTGCCACATTGCTGGAGCGCGGGTTGCCGCAGGCGGCTTGAACCTATTCGGGAAATGGCGGGGCTGCTCCTTCAGGTACCGCCACCGCGAAGACGTTCAGAGTATTCCCGATGTGGGTGTAGTAGCCGATAATCGCGATGACCTCGACCAGACCGCGTTCGCCCAATGCGGCGACCGCTTTGTTGAACGCCTCGTCCGAAAGCCGGCGGGTGTCGAAGAGTTCGGGTGCAGAGCCGATAGACGAGCGCCTCGTCCGGTTGCTCGAAGCTCGGTGTCTCGCCGCGGCGGATCGCTTCCACAGCAGCCGCGGGGACCCCTGCCTTCTCGGCAAGCGGCGCATGCGCGAACCATTCGTATTGCGCACGCCAGAACCGGGCGGTCGTGATGATCGCCAGCTCCGAAAGCCGAGCCGCCAGGGAGGTGCCCCAGCGCAGATGTTCGCCCAATTTCCCCGCGTGTTCGCAGATCTCTGGCGCTCGGATCAGTAGCTGGAACGGTCCGCCGAACCGGCCGCGCCGGCCCGCGACAATTAGATCGTGCACCCGATGTTGCTCCGAGTTCATCTCCGCTCGGCTGATTTCGCGATACCTGGCCATGTTTCCTCCTATGCTGCCGAGGTTACACCGAATTAATAGCCGTGAAAGCTGCCTGTCACATGGCGGACCCAATTTTAGCGCGATCGGCTCGCGCCTCTCTGCCTTCAGGCAGCAGCGCGGGCAATTTGTAGGACAGGAGGACCAATTGCCTGAACTCAAGGACAACACTGGCCGTCCGCATCGCCCAGGCAGGAGGCGTGCTACGGCACTCGGTTTCGGACTGGGTGCGACGCTCGCGCTTTCACCGCTTGTTTGGGCCGAAAATTTCGGAAACACCGCGCCCCAAGCGGGAGCCACCGCACCCGAGACGATGACTTCTTCGGCTGCGCTGATCCAACAGCAGAGCTTTGCGCCGCTGGTAAAAAAAGTTTCACCGGCCGTCGTAAACATTTCCGTCACACAGAATGGTCCCCCCGAGGCCATGGCCGAAGAGCCCGAGCTCAAGCCAACTCCGGGTTTCCCAAATTCACCGTTTGACGAGTTCCTGCGCCGCTTCTTCGATCAGCAAATGCCGAATGGGGAGCGGCACCTTTTTCCTCAGACACCGGAAGGCCAAACCCACCGAATCGCGCTAGGCTCTGGGTTCATTATCGATCCCTCCGGATATGTGGTGACGAACAATCACGTCGTTGGCAATGCCGGCAAAGTCGAAGTCACGCTCCAAGATGACAGCAAATATCCGGCAAAGATCATCGGCCGCGATCCAAAGACGGACATCGCGATCCTCAAGGTCAAGGCCGACAAGCCGCTGCCTTACGTCACATTTGGCGACAGCAGCGCGGCCCAGGTCGGCGATTGGGTGATGGCTGTGGGCAATCCCTTCGGGCTTGGCGGCACTGTCACTACGGGGATCATCTCGGCGCGCGGACGGGACATCCACTCTGGTCCCTTCGACGATTTCCTGCAGATTGATGCTCCGATCAACCGCGGCAATTCCGGCGGCCCCACATTCAATCTTGAAGGCCAGGTAATAGGCATCAATACCGCGATCTATTCGCCCAACGGTGGAAGCGTCGGCATCGGATTTGCCGTGCCGTCAAACGTCGCCAAAAACGTCGTCGCACAACTCGAGGAGCACGGCAAAGTAGAGAGGGGCTGGCTTGGCGTACAGATCCAGGAGGTTACTCCAGCGATTGCCGCAAGTCTCGGACTGCAAGGCGAGCACGGAGCGCTTGTCGCAGTTGTTACCCCCAATAGCCCCGGCGCAAAGGCCGGCTTGAAGCAGGGCGACGTGATCTTGTCGTTCAACGGTAGCGAAATCAGCCGGCTGCACGACCTGCCACGGATGGTCGCTGCGGCCCCACCTGGTACGAAGGCGAAAATGAGCCTGTGGCGTGACGGTCAAGCCCTCGAATTGCAGTCCACCCTGGGCGAACTCCCCAATACCGAGCAAGTCGCCGCGGCAACAGGCAGCTCGGAGGAGGACCAATCGCCTGCGGCAGAAGCTTCGGGGATGCATTTCGCGCCGCTGACCAGCCAGCTTCGGCGGGAACTGCGCGTCGGAAAGGATGTGCAAGGCGTGGTGATCACCCGGGTCGACCCTAAGAGCGCCGCCGATGATGTCGGGCTGAGCGACGGCGATGTTGTGGTAGCCATCGACCAGCAGCCGGTCAATACTCCGCGAGAAGCGGCGGAAAAACTCAAGGAGATCGCCGCCTCGCCGAAAAAGAGTGCTCTCTTATTGCTCAATCGGCGGGGCGTTACACAGTATGTCGGCTTAAACCTTCGTGCAAATCAGGGATAATCGGCAGATGGCGTACTAACAATCCCCTTCTCTGACCGCGACTGGCTCAGAGAAGGGGTTGCCTCATTACGCGGCAAAGGGGCCAGCCGATAATTCAGCGCAGGCGCCAAGTTGGCCCTGAGTGCCCAATATTTTCCCGCGCGGGCAATGGCACGCGCGCCTCGAGACGTTCGAGCTCGATTCGGGTACGCGCGCCTGCCCGCAGCAGCCGATCCGTCGCTTGACGGAGCGCAGCTCGAGTCTCCGGCGAATCGTCCGCTAGGGCGGCATCGAATGCTGCGAGGAAGACTGCAATGTCCTCGCCGACACGTTGACGCAGCACCCGATCGATAAAAGCAGCGCTTACTGTGGTTCTGTCAGCCTCCCCTGCAGTGTGAACGGTTCGGCTATAATTTGTTGTCGCATAGTCCCGCCCGGGTGCTGCAAACGATCTCTGCTGTTGGCCGCTCGCCGGTCGAATGTCAGCACCTTCGGACGCAGTGGAGCCGCGCGCCTCGAGGGCCTGCGGGTCAGAGTGATGACTGCCGCGCTGCGACAGCGGAAGGTGCAGCGTCCCCCGAGACTCGTCATGCTGGGGCAGCGCGCTGGGGACACCAGGATCGCTGCTTCCAGGGTTCCCGTTTCCCGGCGGGTCGAGAGGAACCCCAATTTCCCCGTGTCGCCGCAGGGACGCGTTCAGCCCGGTCGCGGCGACATCCGTCCACTCATCGCGAGCCTTCCTTTGGTCATTGGAGGCACCGGTGGATTCTGTTTCGGGCGGATCAGGGTCTAGCTCCCCGATTGGAAGCGATGTTTGCGCCTCGACGCGGTGTGAATCAATTCTGCCGTCTGCGCTCGGCCCTTGCGTTGTGGAGGGGAAAAGTCCGGCAGGCGGAGTTTTCACCAGTCCCGGCTGCCAAGGCTCAGCCGCGTCCGGAGCAACGCTGTTGGCGACTGAGTCACGCACGCGGCTTCGGCTCAAGATGTAACTGATTGCCGGCGGCGAACAGTCATAGGTTCGGGCAATGGCGGAAAGAGTCTCGCCAGCTTCGTATCGCTTGATGATCAACGGCCAGTCTTTCTGGGGAATTTTTCCTCTTTTGCTTGATGTCTCCATTCTATAGACCTTTGGCTGTAGTTCTTGTTTATGCGTAGGCGGCGCTCAACTCACGAAACTGCGCTCACAGATCTTCGTCAACGATGCCAACTGACATCGCAAAATCACCGCGAGCGAGAAAAGCCGGCGGCTAGAGCGACGATCTCAGCCCGGCCGATCACCGAAGCCTGGCGGGAGCACCGCCCAAGCCTTGCGTAAGATGCCTTACGATACCGCTAAATCGGCCAACGGTGAAGGAGTTTTGTTCGTTCCGGATCGCATTTCGCGAAGCTCGACATTCGCCTTCCATCTGCGAACGGATCAGATCCGCACGACTTTTCCAGGGTTCAGAATATTATCGGGATCGAGCGCTTTCTTGATGATACGCATGACGCTCACCGCCTCGCCATGCTCAGCGGTCAGAAACTCCATCTTGCCATAGCCGATCCCGTGTTCACCGGTGCAGGTCCCCTCCATCGCAAGCGCACGCGCTACCATTCGAGCATTGAGCCCGTTGGCTGCGGACAACTCTTCAGGCTGGTTCGGGTCGAGCATAAAGACGAGATGGAAGTTTCCGTCGCCGACGTGTCCGACCAATGCATATGGGATCGGTGAATGCGCCAGATCTTTCTTGGTCTCGCTGATGCATTCGGCAAGCCGCGAAATCGGTACGCAGACATCGGTCGCTAACCCTTTCGACCCGGGGCGCATTGCCAGCGCGGCGTAATAGGCATCGTGCCGCGCCTGCCAAAGCTTTGAGCGCTGCTCGGGAGTGGTTGCCCAGCGGAAATCATCCCCGCCGTGTTCGGCGGCAATAGCTTTCACCATCTCCACCTGCTCCGCCACCCCGTTCGGGGTACCATGAAATTCGAAGAAAAGGGTCGGTGCGACGTTATGATCGAGCTTGGAGTATTTGTTGATCGCCGCCATTTGCGCTTCATCGAGCAACTCGATCCGCGCCACCGGCACACCGCTTTGGATCGTCAGGATGACGGTATCGACGGCGTTTTCGATGTTCGGAAAAGCACAAACTGCGGCCGAGATAGCCTCGGGGATGCCAAAAAGACGCACCGTCAACTCGGTGATGATCCCGAGCGTACCTTCCGATCCGATGAACAGCCGGGTCAAATCGTAACCGGCGGCTGATTTGCGTGCCCGGCGTGCGGTCCGAATAATCCGGCCATCGGCAAGCACCACGGTCAATGCCAGGACGTTCTCGCGCATTGTGCCGTAGCGGACCGCATTGGTCCCCGAGGCGCGAGTCGCCGCCATTCCGCCAAGCGAGGCATCGGCTCCGGGATCGATGGGAAAGAATAGCCCGGTATCACGCAGATGCTCGTTCAACTGCTTGCGCGTGACACCGGCTTCGACCGTGGCATCGAGATCTTCGGCATTGACGCGCAAGATCCGGTTCATTTGCGACGTGTCGATGCACACGCCGCCGGCCAACGCAGCCACGTGCCCTTCGAGAGACGTGCCCGTGCCAAACGGAATTACCGGCGCTTTGTAATCGGCACACAGTTTGACTATTGCCCCGACCTCATCAGTACTGTGTGGGAATGCAACCGCATCCGGGGGGTGCGGCGCGTGATATGATTCGTCTTTCCCGTGATGCGCGCAGACCGCCGGCGAGGTCGAGAGCCGGTCGTCAAGGAGCCGGCGTAAAGCGGCGAGGAGCGAGCCATCGAGAGGCATTCGACGAAGGGCGGCATTTGCAGGCATCGCGGCGCTCCAAAACCGGCACACTGACCACTTCGGCTTTCAATTAATCTCCGCCCGACGCGGCTGCAATCAGTATTAGCCGGTCGCTACGCCGCCCGTCGATCGGTCATTTCGCCGGAGGCCCTTGCACGATCACCTCGCGGCGAAAGTTGCGGATGCGCCGGCAGTTCACTTCCTTTTGCCGATCAGCGCGCCTCCATCATTGAGCGACCATCAGACATACATTACGTTTCCTGCGTCTGTGGGCGGCTCGGAGGTCGCAATGGCACTGGCAGCTGTCACTCTCGATGACAAATATACCCTTGAGAGAGGGCGCGTTTATCTGACCGGAACGCAGGCGCTCGTGCGGCTTCCGATGATGCAGCGGCAGCGCGACGCGGCAGCTGGTCTTAACACCGCTTGCTTCATTTCGGGCTATCGCGGTTCGCCTCTCGGTGGATTGGATCAGGCTCTATGGGGGGCGCGGCGGTTTCTCGAGCCCAATCGCATCCGCTTCCAACCCGCGATCAATGAAGAGCTCGGTGCTACCGCGGTTTGGGGATCTCAGCAGCTCGGCTTGTTCCCCGGCGCCAGATATCAGGGCGTCTTCGCAATGTGGTACGGCAAGGGACCAGGGGTCGACCGCAGCGGCGACGTTTTAAAGCACGGCAATGCCGCCGGCTCCGCCCTCCATGGCGGGGTGCTCCTTCTGGCCGGCGATGACCACACATGCAAATCCTCGACATTGCCGCATCAATCCGAATACGCCTTCATGGATGCCTGCATTCCGGTATTTAATCCGTCCGGCGTGCAGGAAATTCTCGACCTCGGCCTTTATGGCTGGGGGATGTCGCGTTATTCCGGATGCTGGATTGCCCTTAAGACGATCGCCGAGACCGTCGACAGCTCCGCGTCCGTAGAGATTGGCCCGGAGCGGGTTAATGTCGTTATCCCTGATGATTTCGGATTTCCGGATGGCGGGTTAAATATTCGCTGGCCAGACCAGCCGCTCGACCAGGAATATCGGCTGCACAAATATAAACTCTACGCCGCCCTGGCATTCGCTCGCGCGAACCGGCTCGATCGCATCGTCATCGACAGCCCGCGCCCACGTTTCGGCATCGCGACAGCCGGAAAATCCTATCTCGACGTACGCCAGGCGTTGGACGATCTGGGTATCGACGAAGCGCATGCCGCCGAAATCGGCTTTCGCCTCTACAAGGTGGCGATGTCCTGGCCGCTGGAACGCGACGGTATTCGGCAGTTTGCGGAAGGACTCGAAGAAATTCTTGTCGTTGAAGAAAAACGCGCGATCATCGAGAACCAGTTTAAAGAACAGCTCTACAATTGGCGTGAGGATGTCCGTCCACGTGTCGTCGGTAAGTTCGACGAGAACAGAAACTGGATCCTGCCGTCAAATGGCGAATTGACGCCTGCTCAAATCGCTCGCGTCATCGCCCAGCGGATCGCCCGGTTTCACACCTCGCCGCGCATCGCCGAGCGCCTCGCCTTTCTCGAAGCGAAGGAACGCCAGCTCGGCGGCAACGTCGTGCCGTTCACCCGAACGCCGTATTTTTGTTCGGGTTGCCCGCACAACACCTCCACAAAGGTGCCGGAAGGCAGCCGCGCTCTCGCCGGGATAGGTTGCCACTATCTCTCACAATTCATGGACCGGTCGACCGCGACGTTTACGCAAATGGGCGGCGAAGGCGTGCCATGGATCGGCCAAGCGCCATTTACTGAAACTCCGCATGTGTTTGCCAATCTGGGGGACGGCACCTACACCCATTCGGGCGTGCTGGCGATACGTGCGGCGGTGGCGGCCAACGTCAACATCACTTACAAGCTGCTGTTCAACGATGCCGTCGCGATGAGCGGCGGTCAGCCGATAGACGGCGGCCTGACGGTGCCGGCCCTCACCCGCCAGCTCGCCGCCGAGGGCGTGCAGCGGGTCGTCGTCGTCACCGACGAGCCGAATAAATACCCGCCGGGCGTCGATTTCGCGCCGGGGGTAGCGGTACGCCACCGCGACGATCTCGATGCCGTCCAGCGCCAACTGCGCGCGATCGCCGGTGTTACTGCGATCGTCTACGACCAGACCTGCGCTGCCGAAAAGCGGCGGCGCCGCAAACGCGGCCGCTTCCCGGATCCGCCCAAGCGCGTCTTTATCAACGATCTCGTTTGCGAGGGTTGCGGCGACTGCTCGAAGACCTCGAACTGCGTCTCGGTAGTGCCGGTCGAAACCGAGTTCGGGCGCAAGCGGGCTATCGATCAATCGAGCTGCAACAAGGATTATTCCTGCATAGAGGGCTTCTGCCCGAGCTTTGTCACAGTGCATGGCGGCAAGCTCAAGCAGCGCGGCGTCGCGGAGCTCCGCGACGATGAGCTTCCACCCCTGCCCGAGCCCGCCCTCCCCGCTCTCGATGAACCCTATGGCATCCTCGTGACCGGCGTCGGCGGCACCGGGGTCGTCACAATCGGCGCGTTGCTTGGGATGGCGGCGCATCTCGAACAGAAGGGGTGCACCGTCCTCGACATGACCGGCCTCGCCCAGAAGGGCGGTGCGGTCTACAGCCACGTTCGGATCGCCCGAAGCTCGGCGGAGATTCACGCAACGCGCATCGCCGCCGGCGGCGCCCGCCTGCTGTTGGGCTGCGATCTCGTGGTTTCGGCGAGCGCCGATGCGCTGTCGAGGCTGCGGTCCCGCTTTACCCGGGCGATCGTCAACAGTCATGAGATCATCACCGGCGACTTCACCCGCGACCCCGACCTCAGATTCCCGAGCCGCGAGTTGCAGCGCAGCATTGTCGAGGCGGTTGGGCCGGAAAATACCGATTTCCTCGACGGCTCCACTCTGGCGACCGGGCTTTTGGGTGACTCGATCGCGAGCAATCTCTTCATGCTCGGTTATGCGTACCAGCGCGGCGCGGTGCCATTGTCGGCCGCGGCGCTCGAGCACGCCATCGAGCTCAACGGCGTCGCGGTCGGTCTCAACCAGCGCGCGTTTCGCTGGGGACGACGCGCGGCTGTCGATCTGACGGTTGTCGAGGCCCGCGCGATCCCGCCCGATACGGTGCCGGCCACTCACCGCCGTTCCGAAACTATCGATCAGGTGATCGAGCGGCGGGTCGCATTTTTAACCGAGTATCAGGATGCGGCCTATGCGGCCCGATATGCTGCCACGGTCAGGCGCGTCCGTGAGGCGGAAGCCGCAACTATCGAAAGTGAAACAGCCTTGACCAACGCAGTGGCGCGCTCCTTGTTCAAGCTTATGGCCTACAAAGACGAATACGAGGTCGCGCGGCTTTATTCGGAGACGGATTTCCTGCGGCGGGTCGCTGGCCGGTTTGAGGGTCGCTATCGCCTCGATTTCCACTTGGCCCCGCCGCTACTCGCCGATCGCGATCCCGAGAGCGGACATCTGCGCAAGCGCACCTACGGCCCGTGGATGCTCCACGCATTTCGCATCCTCGCGAAGCTGCGCCGCCTGCGCGGCACGCGGTTCGACATTTTCGGCCACAGCGAGGAACGGCGCACCGAGCGGCGGCTGATCGGCGAATACGAAGCTGTGCTCGAGCAGATTCTCCACCGACTGTCTGCTGATAGTCACGCAACTGCTGTCGAGCTCGCAGCGCTGCCGCTCGAGATCCGTGGTTTCGGCCATGTAAAACAGGCCGCTCTCGCCCGCGTTAAGGCAAAACAAGCGACGCCCCTCAGCGGTCTGCAATCAGGGCTCAGCCGCACGCTTGCGGCGGAATAGCCGAGCCTTTGTCGGTGAAACTCTCTTCACCCCGTCTCGAGCGGGAGCGCGATGAAGCGCGAGTTGCCCTCACGCTCGACTCGTAGCAGCACATTCTTGTGTCCATTCTTTTTGGCGGCGGCAATTTTCTGCTGAAGCTCGTCGAGCGCCGTCACCGGGTCGTGACCCACGGCGGTCACCAGGTCCCCAGGGCGCAGCGCCTGCGCCGCGGCCGCGCTGTTTTGCGAAACTTCGGTAATGACAACACCTTTCGCCGTCTCCGGCATTGAGAACTGTTTGCGCAGGTCGGATGTCAGCTTTGTGAGTTTGAGGCCGAGTGTATCGATGCTCGGCGGCTGTTTCGGCTTCTCCGGCTCCGGCGGCGGAGGCGCCGGGCGGTTCGGGTTAAACGCGGCAATCTTTAGCTCGACTTCAGTTTCCTTGCCGTCCCGCCACACCATCAGCTTGACGGGGGTTTCGGGCGGTGTGTCTGCGACCAGCCGGGGCAGCTGTCGGCTGCGATCGATCGGTTTGCCGTCGTAGGACAGAATTACGTCTCCGGGCTGCAGCTTTGCCTGCGCCGCAGGGCTCGATGGATCCACCGCCCCGATCATCGCACCGCGGCTTTTATCGAGCCCGACAGCCTCTGCGATCTCGTCGGTAACAGGCTGGATGCGCGCACCGATCCAGCCGCGCTCAACCTTACCCGTCGCCTTCAGCTGTTCGATGATCGGCCGCGCCAAAGCTGACGGGACAGCAAAACCGATACCGATCGAGCCGCCCGAGGGCGAAAATATTGCGGTGTTGATACCGATCACCTCACCCGAGAGGTTGAACATCGGCCCGCCCGAGTTACCGCGGTTAATCGACGCATCGGTCTGCAGAAAATCGTCGTAAGGGCTCGAGTGAATATCGCGCGCAGTCGCCGATATAATGCCTGACGTCACCGTGCCGCCGAGGCCGAACGGGTTTCCAATCGCAAGCACCCAGTCCCCGACCCTCGTCTTGTTTGAGTCACCCCATGTCGCTGCCGGCAACGGGGCTTTTGGTTCAACCTTGAGGAGCGCCAAATCGGTCACCGGGTCCCGTCCGATCACCTCGGCTTGTAATGTGGTATCGTCCGACAGGGTGACGGTGACCTGCTCCGCGTTGGCGATGACGTGGTTGTTGGTGACGATCAGACCCGACGAATCGATGATGAACCCCGAACCGAGCGATGAGGCACGCGGCGCCGGTGGATTGGTCCCGCCGTGTCCCCCTTTCTCACCGAAAAAGTCCCGGAAGAATTCGTCGAGCGGCGCCCCGGGCGACGGCACCTGTGCCTCGGGCGTTCCCTTTGTGGCTGACGCTGGCGCCGCCTGCGTGGTTGAAATATTGACAACCACTCCAACAAGCCTTGCTGCCAACTGAGCAAAAATCTCCGAGAAAGGTGTTTCCGGCGGCTGAGCCTCACACGGCAGCGCCAAGCTCAGCGACAGCGCCAATAATACCGCTCGCCCTACCGTCCGGGGGCCGACCAACGCCACGATTTGTCCTCCCGTTACACGAAGTCCTCGCGAAAGCCCCGCCTTTTGGCGTGCAGAAAATCTACGATTGGCGTTTGCCAGCGGCTCGATATGAAATGGCGACATTCTTAGCAAGATGGAACGTTGCCGTCAGCAGATGTGCGTCGGTCGGGATCGGGCGGATGACCGTTCACGCCGCGTCTTCAGCGCCGAACTGGGAGCGCTGGGCCAGTCGGCCGCTTTCGTGTTTTGAAGCAAGTACGTGCCGCTCGACAAAGCGGCGGGATTGCGCGTTGAAGCGCGCCTCAGGCGCACGAGATTCGCGGCAAAGTGCTGTTCAATGTGCTCAGCCGAGGCCGATATGCGAGCGATGCCTCGATCCGCCACCTCGACCAGATAAGGGTTGGAGTGCTGCAGAGGCGCGAAATCGCGGCGAGCAGCCGGACGATAATTAAGCGGCGCACCCCCGCGAATGCGCGCCCCTCCCGTTTTCGTCTGTAAAACACAAGAGGACAGGAACATGCCGCACTTGTAGATCCGCATCGTTGCCGCGCAGGCAGGTCAAGCTGCAAACTCAATAGGTCGCATTGCAAACCCGCCGGTTATGATATGTCAGCCCCCGATCGCGCAAGCACACCCTGCAGCCGTTGAGCATCATGCCTTTCACTCTTTGCCGCGCTACGGTTGCCGACGTAGATGAAGTCGCCGCAGAGTTCTCGGCGCCGTTCCGGCTGCTGACCTTCCTGCCGATGCTCCGTACGGTCGCAGAGGACCGCTCCTTCATCGCGAATGTCATCCTCAAGATTTGCGAGGTGGTCGTCGCCGAGGACGCCGGCGGCATCGTCTCGTTTCCCGCGCGCCACAGGGAGGAGGTCCGCCTTTTCTATACGCGCCCTGATAGGATCGCACGGACTCGGTTGATCGAGGCTGTGAAAAGCAGAGAGGTCAACATACTAGAACTCGGTGCTTTCAGGCCAACGCCGGCGCGCGTTGCTTCTACGAAGTGCGGGGGTTCTGCGCAATCCGCTTCACCGGCGGAGCCGACAACGAGGAGAAGACACCCGACATCGGTTACCGGTGGGAACGTGCCGTCGCTGGTTGATTGGTCATTCTGGTTCCGAAGGCCCCCTACTCCCGATAATCCCGTCGGGTCACGGTTCGAAGTGCGCCTCAGGCGGGAGATCCGGGGCGAGGTGTTGTTCGACGCGTTCAGCCGCGGGCGCTATGCGACCGACGCCTCGCTCTATCAAATCGAGCCGTTGGGGGTGGTTGTGCCAAAAAATCGCGAGGACGCTGCGGCGGCGATCGCGATCGCACGCGAGGAGGGGGTACCGGTGGTGCCCCGTGGCGGGGGCACCTCGCAATGCGGGCAGACAGTGGCGCGTGCGCTCGTCATCGATTGCAGCAAACATCTCGACAGGGTAATTGCGGTCGATGTCGAAGGCCGCCGAGCGCGTGTCGAGCCGGGGGTCGTGCTCGACCGGCTCAATCGGCTCTTACGTAAAGACAAGCTGTTCTTCCCGGTCGATCCGTCGACAGCCAGTCGGGCGACAATCGGCGGCATGACCGCCAACAACAGCTGCGGCTCGCGGTCGTTGCGCTACGGCAACATGGTGCACAACGTGCGCGGCCTCGACGCCCTGCTAGCGGACGGCACTCAGGCCTGGTTCGGCGAGGTTCCCGGCAATCTCGAAGATAACTCCCATGGGGGCGCGATGCCGGAGCGCTATCGCGAGGTGGTGCAGCGCATGCGCGCGCTGCACCGCCGCGAGGCCGAGGAGATCGAGCGGCGATTTCCGAAAGTGCTGCGGCGGGTCGGCGGCTACAACATCGATTCGATCGACGAGGCCGGCCACAACATGGCGCGGCTGCTCGTCGGCTCCGAGGGCACCCTCGCCTTCTTCAACGAGATCGAGCTCGATCTGCAGCCGGTCCCGTCCCACCGAATCCTCGGCATCTGCCATTTCCCTAGCTTCTACAGTGCGATGGCCTCGACCCGGAGGATCGTAGAGCTGGGTCCGAGTGCGGTCGAATTGGTCGACCGCACGATGATCGAGCTGTCGCGCAACATTCCGATGTTCCGCCCGATCGTCGACCGCTTTGTGCAAGGCGAGCCGGCCGCGATCCTGCTGACCGAATTCGCCGGCGACGATCCGCGCGAAAACCTGCGGCGCCTGACAGCGCTCGTCGGATTGATGGGGGATCTCGGCTTCCCCGGCGCCGTCGTCGAGGCGGTCGAGCCGGCTTTTCAGCAGGCGGTCTGGGAGGTGCGCGCGCAGGGCCTCAACATAATGATGTCGATGAAAGGCGACGGAAAGCCGATCTCCTTTCTCGAAGACTGCGCCGTCAAGCTCGAAGACCTCGCCGACTATACGGACCGCTTGACCCGCATTTTCGAAAAGCACGGGACCTATGGCACCTGGTATGCGCATGCCTCGGTCGGCTGCTTGCATGTGCGGCCGGTGCTCAATCTGAAGCAAGAGCTCGAGGTCAAAAAAATGCGGGCGATCGCCGAAGAGGCCTTCGCGATGGTCCGCGAATACCAGGGCTCGCATTCGGGCGAGCACGGCGATGGCCTCGTGCGCTCGGAATTCCACGAGGCGATGTTCGGGGCCCGAATCGTGCGCACCTTCGAGGAGGTGAAGGACGCCTTCGACCCGCAAGGCCTCTTCAATCCGGGCAAGATCGTGCGGGCGCCCAAGATGGACGACCGCAGCCTGTTCCGCTTCAAGCCGGATTATCGGCCCTTGCCGATTGAGACCGCGCTCGACTGGTCGGAGTGGGGCGGCTTCGCCGCTGCAGCCGAGATGTGCAATAACAATGGCGCCTGCCGCGCCCGCGACGCCGGCGTCATGTGCCCCTCGTTTCAAGCCACTGGCGACGAGCAGCATCTGACCCGCGGCCGCGCCAATACCCTGCGCCTGGCATTGACCGGCCAGCTCGGACCCGACGCCCTCGTCGCCGAAGACATGCGCGAGACGATGGATCTCTGCATCTCGTGCAAAGGATGCAGACGCGAATGCCCGACCGGCGTCGACATGGCGCGGATGAAGATCGAGTTTCTGCACCACTACCGTAAACGCCACCCTCTCACGGCTCGCGACCGGCTCTTCGCCTATCTGCCGCGCTATGCCCCCCACGCTGCGTACATTGCGCCACTGGTGAACCTCAGGAACCAGGCGGCGCTGCTCTCGCGCTTCGGGGAACAACGATTTGGACTGAGTGCTCGGCGCAAATTGCCGATTTGGTCCACACGCCGTTATCGCGGCACTTCCTCAGGCAGCGGGCCGGAAGTCGTATTGCTCGTTGACACCTTCAACCGGTACTTCGAGCCGGAGAACGCGCGTGCTGCCGAACGGGTGCTGCGGCGCGCCGGCTATCGCGTCCTTTGCCCTGACCCGGCGCGCGGCCGCCCACTGTGTTGTGGGCGGACCTTTCTGTCGGCGGGCCTCGTCGACGAGGCCCGGTGCGAGGCCCGACGCATGCTCGACGCGCTTGCATCCCATATAGCGGCCGGAACGCCGATCGTTGGGCTCGAACCGTCTTGTGTGTTGACTTTGCGCGACGAAATCCCAGCGATCCTGCCGGGCGACGCGACAAAGGCGCTCGCCGCATGCGCCCAGCTTTTCGAGGAGTTCGCCGAAAGCGAACGCGCGATGGGCCATTTCAGACTTACGCTGGCTTCAATGAAGGGCCGCTCGGCATTGCTGCACGGGCATTGCCATCAGAAGGCATTTGGCGCGGTTGGTGCCGCGGTGAACGCGTTAAAGATGATCCCCGGTCTCAGCGTCGAAATATTCGACTCGACCTGTTGCGGCATGGCGGGATCATTCGGCTACGAGGCCGAGCATTATGAGATGTCATTGAAGATCGGCGAGCTCGGCGTGCTGCCGAAGATGCGCGCGGCGCCGCCCGGCACGCTTCTCGCCGCCAACGGCACGAGTTGCCGCCACCAGATCGCCGATGTCTTGGGCCGCGAGGCCAGGCACATCGTTCGCCTCCTCGACGAGGCCAGCGCCGACGGAAACTGACATGCAGGATCTCGATATAGTCTTCGACCCGCTGCCGCCGGACGCCTTGAGCCGGTTCGTCACCGAAAGTCTAGCTTTGTACAACGTCGCGGCAACAGGCCAATCGGCCTGGTATCCGGTGGGCTTTTTCTTGAAAAGCCGGAGCGGCGAATGGCTCGGCGGGCTGCTCGGCAATATCTGGGGCGGCTGGCTGCATGTCACGCATCTCTGGATCGCCTCGGCCGTGCGCAGACAAGGACACGGCAGCCGGCTGCTCCAGGCCGCAGAGGAATACGCGGTCGAACGCGGCTGTATAGGCGCGACCCTGGAGACGCATAGTTATGAAGCGCGCCCATTCTATGAGGCACGCGGGTACGAGGTCTTCGCCACCTTGGACGATAACCCGCCCGGCCATTCAAAATTCTTCCTTCGCAGGCGGCTTACGGCTCCGCCGCTTGCCCGGGCACAGGCGGTGCTCGATTTCTGGTTCGGGCCGGAGGGCGATCCGAACCGGGAGCGCCATCGCGAGATCTGGTTCAAGAGCACCGAGGAATTCGACGCGGCGATGCGCCGGGAGTTTCTCGCCGATTACGAAGCGGCAGCCGCGGGAGAGCTGAGTTCCTGGGAAGCCTCGCCGGAGGGCGCGCTGGCGCTGGTGCTATTGCTCGATCAGATGCCGCGCAACATCTTCCGCGCGACGCCGCGTGCCTATGAGGCCGACGCAGCTGCGCGTGCCGTAGCGGACCGAGCGCTCGAGCGCGGCTTTGACCGGCTCGCCCCACCGGTCTGGCGGCGGTTCTTTTACATGCCGTTCCACCACAGTGAAAATCTCGCCGATCAGCGCCGCTCTGTAGCACTGTTCGCAACAGTGCCGGTAGAATCCGATCGGCGAGCTTCGTTGCGGCGTTACGGGCGGCCCTATATCGAGGTCATCGAGCGGTTCGGGCGCTTTCCGCACCGCAATGAAATACTCGGCCGGCCATCGACGCCGGAGGAGATTGCCTTTCTGGCGGAACGAGAGCGGCGCTCTTAGCTCGCCCGGCGCGCGAAGCCGAGCAATCGGGCGGATAGACCCACAGTCCAGCCCTGCACGATCAGCGACGCGATCACCAGGATGAAAATGCTTGCAAACAGCCGATGATCGCGATTGGGATCGGCAAGTGCTGGGATGATGCTGAGATAGATCGGAACCGCTCCCCGCAACCCCACCCACGAAGCGAAAGTCATCTCGCGTAGCTTGAAACGGAATGGAACAAGACACCCAAAGACCGCCACCGGGCGCGCCACGAAGATCAACACCCCAGCGCCGACCACCGCGGCGGGGATGTAGGGCAGCAGATCGTGCGGGGTCACCAGAAGCCCGAGCATCAGGAACAAGACGATTTGTGCAAGCCAGGCCATCCCCTCAAAGAAATGCTCGACATCTTGTCTCGAAGGATGCTGGGTCGCGCCGGTCACCACGGCCGCCAAATATATCGCAAGAAACCCGCTGGTCCCGAGGAGCTGCGCGAAACCGAAGACCGCAAGTCCGCCGGTCAGCACCAGCACCGGTGTGAGCGAGGCTTCGAGCCTCAGCCTTTTCAGCGACTGAGCCAACGCCCAGCCGCCGCCGAGGCCGAGCAAAGCACCGCCGGCCATCTCTTTGACAAAAAGCAGTGCGCCGTCGCCGAAGCCGAGCGAACCTGGTTCGGCGATCAGGTGTATGACGAGAAAGCACAGGAACACTGACATCGGGTCGTTGAGCCCGGATTCGACCACGAGCAGCGCCAGCAGCCGATCGGGCAACGCAGCACCGGCGCGTCGCAGCAATACAGCCACCGCTGCGGCATCGGTCGGAGCAGCCGCAGCGCCTGCGAGCAACGCTCCGAGGAACGGCACACCATCGGCAAGGGATATGAAGAGGCTCATGATCAGTGCGGTGATAGCGACGCCGATTGTCGCCAGCACGGCGGCCGGCCAGAGCGCCAGCCGCAGCGACGAGACCGGCGTCTTCAGGCCGCCCTCGAACAGGATCACTGCGAGCGCTACACTGCCGATCAGATAAGCGGACCGAAAGTCGTCGTACGGGATGCCGAGCACCCCGTCCTCGCCCACCACCATGCCGAGCCCGAGAAAGACGAGCAGCATAGGCGCGCCGACGCGCCTCGAAGCGAGCCCGGCCAAAATGCTCAACACCCCGAGCGCGCTGCCAAGCAGGATCAGCTGGTGCGCCTGAGTGATCGCGGAGTGCCCGATGGCGAAGAGCTCAGTGCCGGTCATCGGTCATCCGGGGTGTGCGGTTGGCAGAGCAGTCGAACTTTTGATTGCCGGCGGCGGGCGGGTCAATAACCCGGCCGCAGCGACGTTCGATCACGCCACACGCATGACAATAACGAGCGAAATTTTAGATGCGGCATCGAGATGACCGAAAATGCCGCGACCTGCCCCCGCTTGTGGTAGAGACGCTGTCGGCGGCAGCATCGGAGCCGCCGACCCAGCGAATGGAGGACAGGGATGAATTCGTCGGGCTTCTTCGCGAGTGCAGTAGCGGCCGCGCTGGCAGCCTCGCTTTGGGGCGGCACCGTAGCGCCGGCTTTCGGGCAAATCCTGATCGTCGGCAACGACGAGAAACAGGGATGGGACGAGAACGCCAAGCCGATTTTCAAAGAGCCCGGTAAAGACACGCTGAGCGTCATCGACATCTCCAAGCCGGAGGCGCCGCGTATTGCCTCGACGATCCCGTTGATGAACTCGATTGTCGGGCCGCCGACTAATCTGGCGATCAGCCCGGCGGGCGATATCGCGCTGGTCGCCAACTCGCTCGAGCCTATTATGCAGGGCTGGGGTCACCGGCTCGATCCCGACAACAAGGTCTTTGTCGTCGATGTGAAAGCCAATCCGCCGAGCGTGATTGGCACGATAACGGTCGGCAAGCAGCCTTCGGGCATGGCGATCAGTCCCAAGGGCGACCTGGCGCTCGTCGCCAACCGCGCCGACGGCACGATCTCTGTCCTCTCGCTCCGCGGCAAAGATATCCTGGTCGTCGATACAGTGTCGGTGGGAGCCGCCGCAGACTCGGTCTCCGCAATCGCGATCATCCCCGACTGCAAGCATGCGCTCGTAGCCAAGGCCGCCGCCAACAAGATCGCGCTGTTGTCGATAGACGGTCAGAAGGTGAGCTACGACAAGCGCGACCTGCCGACCGGGATCTTTCCGTACAACGTGGCGGCGACGCCCGACGGCAAGCTCGCACTGACCGTCGACAACGGCAATGGCGGCGGCTCCGACGGCAACATGAAGACGGTCAGCGTCATCGATCTCGAAGCCAACCCGCCGCAAGTCATCGATCACATCACTGTCGGGGATTCGCCCGAGGGCCTGGCGATCAGCCCCAAGGGGGATATTGCGGTGTCGGTCGAGGCACGTGGCTCCAACGTACCGAAAACCCAATTCTTTTACCACCCAGCCGGCGCCGTCACGGCTCTTAAGATCGACGGTAAAAAGGTCACCAATGCCGGCGATGTTAATGTCGGCGCACTGCCCGAAGCGGTCGCTTTCAGCCCCGACGGTCAATACGTCTATGTCGGCAATTTCATCGACGGAGATTTGTCGGTGCTGCGCGTCGACGGAGCCAAGCTGACGGACACCGCGCAGCGCATCAAGCTGCCCGGACACCCCGCGTCGATGCGTGGCGGCCCGCAATAAGTGTTCCCCAGGCTATTTGTATCGGTGTCAATGGGTTTATATCGGCGGTTATGAGAGGTATTGGCAATGCGGCTGCTTTAGGAACTATGTGGTCGCCGCGCCAGTCGGCTGACCAATCTGCGGATGGCGAGGTTGAAGTTGCCGGTGCGATGTCACGGATGGATCGTGGCTATCCTGCGGGTGCTGCGGGAAGGTAGTGAAGAACTGGGCCGATCGCCATTGGCGGTGAGTTGCTTGGCCATCAGGATTTCGTCGTAGTACTTGCCGCCAAACTTGAGAGAATTTTTTTCGATCCCGTATTCGACAAAGCCGTGACGGGCGTAGAGCCGGCGCGCCCGCTCGTTGCCGACGACGACGCTCAGCTGGATCAGTTCGACAAGCGGACGCGCGAAATCGACCACTGCCTCGACCAGCCGGTGCGCAACACCGCTCCCTCTGGCCTCGGGTCGAACATACATGCCCCACAGCAAGCCCTTGTGCGCTTCCTTCGCGCCCTCGCGCGCGGCAAAGCCGGCAACACCCAAGAGCGCGGAGCCTCGGAACGCGCCAAAGATCTGCGAAGCGGTGAGGCGATCGAAGAACCAGGCCAATGGCTTCGCCGCCTCGGCCTCGAAGGTGCTGCCGAACGCTTCCGGAGTATCCTTTAGCCCGGCGAGCCGAATCGCGCGATAGGATGCGGCGTCGCCGGGCGTCAACAGCCTTATCTGAAGATCGGCGGCGCTCACGCTATCCCCTCGACCGATAACTGGAGGTCAGGCGCAACGATACCACGCACCATCGCAAAATTGCGCCCTGCACCAGCGGATCCCGGCAACACTGAGCGATCGTACCCGAATCGTGTTACCGAAACTTGACGCGCCCGCTACGCCATTCTGTTCAACTGCGCAGCGGTGATGACGTTGCACCACAAAGGGCCCGTGATGCTCGCCGAGCCGTCCGCATTGGCCCGCTCAGCGCAGGTCGCCGCGATCCTGCGCTACTGAGTGGTGCCCCGAACCGACTAGCTGTCGCGAGCCGGCGTGCCAATCGTGCGAGGCGCCGGATCGCGCGCAGCCGGGTGCGCACTCGCCGTGCGATGCGCGCGCCCT
>Ga0182040_10000191_pt1 | contig 26797 bp, 35 predicted proteins | sample flu12Cox44000176_FD_125973 | JGI IMG/M metagenome (GOLD analysis project Ga0182040, IMG submission 125973) | Lab enrichment of tropical soil microbial communities from Luquillo Experimental Forest, Puerto Rico - flux8day.12C.oxic.44.000.176 | ecosystem: Environmental > Terrestrial > Soil >... | reverse complement strand
TACCTTCCTCTTCAAGCACGCGCTGGTGCAAGATGCTGCCTATGGCAGTTTGCTGCGCGAGCGGCGTCGGCTCCTGCACGGCCGCATCGCCGACGTGCTGCTCGCGGCTAAACCGGCTGGCGCGCCTGAGATCGTGGCCCATCATCTGCAGAATGCCGGCCACGCATCGCGCGCCATCGGCTATTGGCGTGACGCTGGCGACCGGGCGGTGCTGCGCGCGGCCAACCGCGAGGCAATCGAGCATTTCCACCGCGCCCTGGCACTTCTCAAAAGCGAACCGGAATCGGCCGAGCGCTGGCGCGATGAGCTGGCGGTCCTGTCTCAGCTCGTCCCAGCCTTGATGCATGTGTACGGTTGGACGGCACCCGAGGTAGGGAAGGCGGCCGAGCGCGCCGCCGCGGTCGGACGCAGGGTCAAAAGCTCGGCCGATATCGCGCCGTCAATCGCCAATCTGTGGCTCTATCAGCTCTCAAGATTTCGGCTTGATCTCGGCGATGAGATTTCAGCAGACTTGTTCCGCATCGCCGGAGAGCTCGACGACCCCGAGATCCTGTTGCAGGCCTATCACTGCGCGTGGCCGACGGTGTACCTTCGCGGAGACTTTGTGACCGCCATCGAGAAGATCGAAGCCGGCTTGCGCCTCTACGATCAGAAACGCCACGCTCACCACCGCAACCTCTATCTCGGCCATGACCCCGCTGCGTGCGCGCTGGGCACCAACGCCTCGGTGCAGGTTGCGCTTGGCTATCTTGACCGGGCCTCCAGGCTGGAGGCCGAGGCAATTTCGTTTGCGGACCAGCTGCAACACCCTCCGACGCTGGCGGTGGTCCTGTGGCAGGTTTGCGAAGCCCGGGCCTCGCGCAGGGACACAACCAACATTTGTGCTCCGGCGCAAAGACTACTCGAATTGAGCGAGGCCAACGGGCTCCTGCAATCGCGAGCGCACGCGCTGATGTTGCTTGGGTGGGCGTTGTCGCTTTCGGGAGACGGGCCGGAGGGGATCGCTAAGCTCCAGGAAGCCGCCGGCACCGTGCGCCGCATAGGGCACCAGCGTTACCTGCTGCCGGCCCGTTGGCTGATGGCGGAAGCTTTGTTGGCGGCCGGCCGCTATGCCGAAGGGCTTCAGAAGGTCGATCACGCCATCGATATGGCCGCGAAAGCCGGAGTGGCACTTTTTGATGCTCGGCTGCACCGGGTGCGAGCTGGACTTCTACTGCACGTCGATCCGTCCGGCACGCAAGCGGCCGAGATGAGCCTGCGCCATGCGATCGCAGTCGCGCAGGGACAAGGCGCCAACGGATTCGAGTTGCAGGCCGCAACGGATCTCGCGAGGTTGTGGGGCGAACAAGGCAAGCGGACCGAAGCGCGCAACCTGCTCGCCCCAATATACGAGCAATTCACCGAGGGCTTCAGCGAGCCCATTCTCCGCGACGCGAAAGCGCTGCTCGACGCCCTATGATCCCGCGGCCAGATGTTGACCGGGAGGGCCCGCTTTGGGGCAACGACGGGTACTGTCGCTGGCGGCGGGGAAGGTCGGCAAAGGGTCGCGAGCCGCCCTCCGAACCGGGTACCAAGCGTATGGATTTGTACCACTTAGGTGGACCGCCCCGTTTTCCAGAAGCGATGTTATGCGCCCCGATTTTCCATAATCAGCGTTCCGCGACATCGCTTTGACAGTGTGCGCGGCCAGTGAGCCTATCTCGCGCCGTCCGGCGCACGCCCATTTCCCGGCTTCCGCCGTGACTGCTTAGGGGCGACTTCCCCTCAGCGCGCTACAAGCAAAATAGATCGAAGACTTTATTGCTTTCCGTCGTTCCTAGGAAAGCCAATAAAGTTTCGCCGATTTTGCTTTCCGCTTGCACACCCCCGTTCTCGGCGAAGGCCAAGGTTGCATCGCAGATGCAACCCAAAACCAAACGAGAAAGGGAGAGCAAGCCATGACGACCACCAACACAAAACGCATCGCCGAGTTGAACGACCTTTGCCGCAAGGCACCGGGCATCGCTGGCAAGATGTACCTCACGCGGGGCATTGCCGATTTGCCAGACGCCGACCGCAGCGCGATCTGTGAGAAGGTCGAGACCTTCGACAGCTTCACCGCTGACAACGACCCCTACGGCGAACACGACTTTGGATCATTCGAGCATGACGGCCACAAGATTCTCTGGAAGATCGACTATTACGACCGGGCAAGCTTCGGCACCGGGCGCGACATGGGGAGCGAAGACCCTAGCGACCCCGCACAAACCGTTCGCGTGCTGACGATCATGCTTGCCAGTGAGTATTGAAACCAAGACCTGGCGGGCTTCACGGCCCGCCCATTTTTGGGGTTTACCCCCTTTAGCGCGCGTTCTTCCGGCGACATCGACGCCCACCACTTGTGCGCGTTGCCCCTCTTTGACAGAGGCACTGAAACGCGCAAGAAGAAAGGTGCCATGAGCACATGTTGCCTCGGTGAGTGGAGAGACCATTACGAAGTGACTATCGGCTGGGACCCGCCGACGCGCACATTCTTCGCTCAAGTGATGGATAACACCATTAAAGGCGAAGACTTCGAAAAAATCGTCTTGTGGTTAGGCGGCGTCAAACCGGGAGACCGCTATCTAGAGCCTGATGAACTGATTGAGGCAATTCAGCCCTACGCCTGCAAACATGACCCTGAAATTCTGCGGCGCGAGCTTATGAAGGACAAGGCGACTGACGACGAGCGGCATTACTTTTTTGATCAAAACAACGTGCCGAGCGAAACCAGCCTCGCCGACGAACCGACTATCGACCGAGCCGGGAGTCGAGATCGTTGAACGACCCCGCGCGCAGACCTGTAGAGCGTGATGCTCGATCAATCTTCGCTATCGGACTTTTGACACTGGCCCCGGTCAGTGGCAGACCATTCCCAATGGCCCTTAAAAGGAAAAGCAAGCGCTATGCTAACACCCGCTGCGTAGCAGAAGCAGCGGCATTGCAAGAACGTGTCACGGCTGGCATCGCAACAGCCGACGAAGCGCTGAAGTATCTCCGACTCGTCAACGCCTTGCGCGCCCGATTTCGTAGCGGCCAGTTGTCACTCGCCAGTGCGCAGCGCTTCGGTATCGAATGAATTTTCCGCTCGCGTGACGACCGGCAGCGCGCCGAGTCTTACCACACCTAGACGCGAACGCCCTTGGGTCATATCTCGCGCACCGGATAAGAGCCGGTGAGTGGAACCACCATCACCGGCCCTCATCACCTTGGGCGGTCATCGGGTCTCCACCCTGTACCGCGCCGAGATTCTAGCGCACCTCATCACCTTGGTTCAAATACTCCCAAGAGCGCGAGAGGCTGGCCTCTCGTATCGCGCCAAGCGCGATTTTCACACCACCCGTTGACGCCAAGGCCGAAGCAGGCGCAGATTTTGTGACGCGAGCCGGAGTCGGTTCGCGTTCACGTCAACCATTCTGTGGAAAGGATACCCTAGCCCAGAAAGTGCAACGCCCGCCTTGGGGGCGGGCCGTCGCGGGAAACTCAAGCTGTGGCAGGCATGAGTTTCCCGAAAATCAGAGTGGAAGTCAACACAGAAACCCCTGTTTCTGTGAACGGCTGATTTTGCGCCGGTTTTGCCCCTTCGCGGGCTTGCAACAGCAAGCTCGAAAGGAGCCTTTTTATGTTTCGACAACTCGCTTTTGCCCTGCCCTCGATCCCCGGTATCCCCGGATTCGATTCGCTGACCCCCAAGACCTACGCGCCCTGGCCCGTGTGGAAGGACAGCACGACCGCCGAGGTGAAATTCACCCCCCTGCCCAAGAAGCAGGCCGCGAAGCTCTTTCACAAGGCCCGACGCTTTGAACGCCGGACGCGATTGCCAGGACGGCAGGACGGCGCATTAGGCCGCAACGGCATTCTCGTATTGCACGCGCTGATCTTTGATTTTCTGCATTACCTAAGCGGGCGTCTCGACCCCTCGATAGAGAGCATTGCGCAAAAAGCCTGCATTAGTGTCAGCAGCGTGAAGCGCGGGCTTGTCAATCTCAAGCGATGCGGCGTCTTACACTGGCTGCGGCGGGCCGCAGAGACGCGCGACGAGCAAGGCCGGTTCTGTCTTGAGCAGGATACGAACGCCTACGCCATCATGCCCTTATCGCATTGGCGCGGCTTCATCGACCAGGGAGACCCGCCGCCGCCGCATCCCTCGACCTGGGGCGCAACCCCTCCCCTGCCCGATGCGATCACCCAGGCGGTCGAGGAGATGCACCACGGCGCACAGCGGACGGCGTTCAGCATCCTTGAAGCCGATCACAGCGACGAGCTTGCGAGGGCTTGTGCGAGCTTGTGGCGGGCTTTCAAAAATCGGCAGGCCGCTGTGGGTAACACCCCCAACGGCACAGGTTGCGGGAGCGAAACAACGCCAAACCTCAACAAAATCCCATAGCTCAGTTTGAGCTAGAAACCTCCCCCCATTTATATTCATAGGCACCATCACCCAGTTATCCACAATTAGATATATCGAGTTCGCTTCGCTCACACGTTTTCCTTGTGTGAGTATTTAGGACCAAGGTGATTTCACTTCCTGGCGACGGTCCCTCTTTGCCAGGAGCACCGAGCCGAAGGAGTCATATCGCCGTAGACACGGCAAAGAGGGGACTCCTGCCCCCTCGGTTTTCAAGTGCAACAGATTGACGGCAGCCTAAAGGCTGCGACGGCGCATGCGCCTTCAATCCGTCGCACTTGAGAACCTTCCCCCGTTGCTCGCCGCAAGGTCAGTTCTTGGGTTTTGGCAAACCCAAGAAGAATAGAAAAAAGGGACTCGTTTTCACAGTGTTGCTATGTATTTATCGCTTCATGCAGTTCACCGCCGCCTTTCACGAAATGCGCAGCAAGGAAATCGCCCGGCTAACTGCGTATGTCACCCCGAGCCTTGAAGGCTTGATGACACTGACACCGGCCCCATTGCGAACGCAGATTGCGTTGATGATGGAACGGCTAGGCCATACCCCCCACAGCGACCTGGGCGCACCCGAGCTGGTCACGACCAAAGAAGGGCGCAAATTCGTGACGCAATGCGCGGCCCCTGCCAACCCCGCACCGATCGGCCTGCGCGAGCTGCGGCGCTTGCACGAGGCTGTGATGAGGCACAATGCCGAGGGCGGGTTTTTCATCAGCCTGCACGGCTTCACCCGCGACACCGAGGAATTTGAACGCCGCATGCCAAGCATTCGGCTGGTGGACGGCGAGCAACTGATGGACTCCATGCGGCGCAGCATGAAGGGAATGACCATGCCGCCGACCTATAAGACGGTCTGCCAGCAGTGCGGCGTGATCGTCGAACACCGGACCCACAAGGGCGAGGCTGTGCCGTGCCGCAGCGGTCACATGGTAGGCCCCTCGATTGACCCGACGACACTGATAAGGCGCAAATTCCCCCTCAGCAGCCAGCCCGTGCAGACAGCAAAGCCAGAGATTCGGCCCCTTACCCGCCGAGAAATCCGCGCCCATAATCACAACGTCCGGGCGCGCATGATCAGACAAGCCCGCCGACACGCCGCGCAAGCACCATTCGACCAGGGGAATTGACCGGCTAAGGACGCCCAAAGGCGATCCAGCCCTTTCGCTTGCATGAATGCATGCAACTATACTATTAGACAATAGGGGTTGCGGCATTGCATTCTTGCATAGTTGCATGCAAATGGGGGACCGATGAAAACCGTTGCTGTTGTCAGCCAGAAAGGTGGAGCGGGCAAAACTACAATGAGCGTACACATCGCGGTTGCCGCCACACAGGCAGGCGAAAACGCGGTGATTATTGACCTCGACCCGCAGACGAATGCCGCCTCTTGGGGCGATCTTCGAGAAGCCGACACACCGTCCGTTCTGGCCGTCCCACCAGGGCGGCTTCCTCAAGCGTTGCAAGCAGCTAGAGAGGAAGGGGTTACGTTCGCGGTAATCGACACAGCCGCCAAGTCGGAAAATCCCGCATTGGAGGCAGCAAAGACCGCCGACCTTGTGCTAATCCCTTGCCGCCGATCCTTCTTCGACGTTGATGCCATGAGTTGGACCGCCAACTTACTCAAGCTTGCTGGCACGCCGGGCTATGTCGTCCTCAATGCTCTAAAGCCGGGTAGCACCAAAATTCAGGGTGACGTAGTGCAAGCCATCGGTGCTTATGGCCTGACCGCTGCGCCGGTCGTGATGCATGACCGGGGAGCCTACATAAACGCCATACCGACCGGGCAGGCTGCGCAGGAATTGGAGGCGGAAAGCCCCGCCGCCAAGGAAATCAATGACCTTTATGCATGGTTGCAGAGAACCATAAAAGCATAGTTGCAATATTGCCTAGTTGCATGCAATTATGCTTGAGGAAATGCATTAGAGGCGGTGTTGTATGGCAAAAACCAGCGTTGCCGATGCGGTACGGCGGAAGATGGAAGCAGCGGGAGCAGTCGCAGCGGCACCCGACCGGCGAACTAGCGATGAAGCAACAGAGCGGCGGGCCGTAGCTCGCACACGGATGGGGAAGAAGTTCATCACATTTCCCGTCAGCGACGAGGCTAAGCAGCAATTTGACATCCTAGCAGCGGAAACCCGCCAGCGCCGCGAGGAGCTGATGCGGGAGGCATTGCGCGACTTGTTCGCGAAGTACCGGAAGCCGCCGATTGCATAGTTGCGTAGTTGCATGCAATCAGCATCGCCCGCCCGATGTTGTGCACCCCTCTTAAACCTCATCATCTTGGTTCAAATACTCCGGGAAGCGCGAGGGGCAGAGCCTCTCGCATGACGCGAAGCGTCATCGTGTCTCTGCAACCGATAGGAGTCCGATCTTGACGACTCATTGCCGGTAGCTTAGGCCGTTTGTTGCATCATCTCGCCTAAGTTCCCACCTGCCGTTTATGCTGGAAATATCGCGGAAAAACTCGCGTTCCGCTCGTGCAAGCCATAACTTGTGTACACAAGTTGCTTGCCAGGAGGGCGTTGCCCCCGCTGGACCCCCGTTGCGGCTTGCGCCGCATGTCAGGGCTTGCGCACCCCGACACCCCCCGGCAGGGGCCGCGCCCCATGCACCTGCATTCGTGTGGTCATGAAATCGGCAGCCCGCGCGATTACAGAACCGGCCCCGGCCCGCGATGCGCCCGCCGTGATCCAACTTCCAGGGCGGCGCAGGGGAGGTGTGCGGCGTAAAGCCGTGAACCCTGCGAATGCCGATATCCACTTGCGCACCACGCGCGCCCGGAAAGCGGCGATCGAGGCCGACGCGAGAGCGTCAGGCATGACCGTAACGCGCTATCTCTTGAGCCACCTTCCCGGCGCGTCGGAGCCGGTCCCCCTGGTCGCGCTTGCCGACCCGGTAATTTTGACCCGCATGCTGGGGCTAATCGGAAACCTGTGCTCGAACGTCAATCAGCTTGCCAGGGACCGCAACACGACCGGCGAAGACCCGGCGCTTGAGAAATTGGAGGATATCTACGCCGAGGCTATGGATATTCGGGCCGCGCTGTTGCGGGCGCTCGGTCTATGAACATCAAGGGCGGTGCCAGGGGTGAGCCGCGAGACCTCGCGAAGCATCTTCGCGGGGAGGAAAACGAGGTTGTGCGGATCGTGCGCAGCCAGGGCATTGCGGCGCAGGACATCGAAGGCGCTTTGATCGAAATGGACGCTCTGGGCGCTGCGTTGCGGACAAAGCGGACCCTCTTTCACATCCAGATCAATCCCGAGCCGGGATACGATTTTGCGATGACCGGGAAGCAATGGGGCGTCTCGGAAGACGCGATTTTGGCGGCGTACAAAGCCGAACATCAGCCCTTTATCGTTGTCGAACATGAGAAAATCGGCAAGGACGGCGAATTGCGCCGACACCGCCACATCATCGCGGCGCGGGCCGATCTTGAGCACAACCGCGCGATCCGCTGCGGTCACAATTACCGCAAGCACGAGGAAGTTTCGCGACACCTCGAACGGGAGTTTGGACACCCGCGCGTGCAGGGCGCGCATGTCGAACGGGAAGGGGTAGCCCGCCCGGCAAGGACGCCGACCCGTGCCGACATGCAGCAGGCCGACCGGGGCGCGGTATCGGCGAAGGAAGCCAAGGCCCTTGGGGCCGAGATTTGGAAGAGCGCGGACAGCGCCAAGGCGATCAGCGCCGCGTTAGAAGCGCAAGGCTGGATGCTGGCGAAGGGCGACAAGGAGCGGAAAGACGGCGGCGTGTACTTCATGGCCGTGGACCCGAGCGGGGCGGCGCATGAGCTGCGGCGCATGGTGCCGGTCAAAGCCGCCCAGCTTTATGCCCGCATGGCCGACATCGATGCGGCAACATTGCCCCGCGTATCGGTCGCGGCCGAGCAGGTCCGCGCGGCCGCAGAGAACGCGAAGGAGAGGGAGAGAGACGGGGCGGGTACGACTGCCCCCCGGCCCTCGCACATGCGCGCCAGTGGCCTGGAAAACGGACGGGAGGGGCCGTTAGTCCCCGTACAGGATCAGCCCGAAAACACCGCCTCGAAGCGTCAAACAACCGTCAGTACTATGCGGGCGGCGTGGCAGCAGACCCAGGACGCCGGAGACCTCATCGCCGGGCTTGCCGCCGAGAAGATCACGCTTGCGCGTGTCAGCGCCGATGATGCCCGCAAAAGCCGCGAGCACGCCGAGCTTTACCGGACGCAGCAGAAAGAGCTTAAACAGTGGAAGGCGCAAGCGGACCTTGCGACCTCACCGGAACCGAAGCAGGCTTTGCGCTATGCGCCGGTCCTGAAGGAGGGCGAGCTTGTCGCGGTCGATCAGCGAGGCCGCGTCTATCAATTCACGAAACGCACGGTAGGGGCCGAGCGTGAGGCCATCAAGGAGCGCATGGCCGGAGTCGACGCGGGTTTTTTGTCGAGCGTGGAGACGACGAAAGCAGCGATCAAGGCAGCATCGCGCGCCGCCTGGATCAAAGAGCAGCAGGAGAAGCGCGATAAGGCCCGCCCGGCAAGCTGGATCGAAAAGAAGATCATGGATTGCGACCGGCAGGCCCGGCTTGTCGGTGTTCCAGCCGAGCGCAAGGGCGAGACGGTACATTTAAGAGGCAACGAGGCATTCGCCGAAGGCTTGCAGCAAGCCGGGATTGCCGTTGTGCGCGTGACCGCATCTGATCAAACGATCCTCGACCGGTTGCGCCAGGACGAGGACCGGGCGCGCGAAACAGCACGTTCGAGCGGTGTGGCCCGCAAGTCGCGGACCTATGCCAGGGTGAAAGAGGGCGAGCTTGCCGCCGTCACGCGCCAGGGCGACGTGTACCGGCTCAATCCGCACAAGATCGACTTTCACAGCACAGAGGCCCGGCTTGCCGCCGCCAAGAAAGCTAGCTCGAGTATCATTGCGAGGGTGAAACGACCGAGCTCTAGCGCCTTGCCGAGCATGGCCCAGGCCGTTGCCGCGTTTGCCGTTGAGCGGCAAGAGAACGAGGCCCTTTGGGCGCAGCGCCGGGCCGACAATCAGGCGCGGCGCAATCTGCGCAGTGAGACCAGGGAAGTTTCGCGGCAGCAGCGCCATGCCGTGAACACGATCAAGCGCGGGGCGCGGCAGACGATAGGGGAAGGCAAGGCCGTTGCCCGTGGCGGCGTCGGCATCGTGCGCAAGGTTATCGGCGGCCTCGCCAAATCGCTTTCCCCGCAAGGTCTCATCAGCGGCTTAGGCAACATCATGGCCTCGCCGTCGAAACCGACCGAGCTTGAGCGAGAGATTGCGCCGAAAGTTGCGAAGCAGAAGCGGGAGCAGGCGGCAGACCTCGCGGCCTACTTCGACAACAAAGAGCGCCTCGACGACCTCTTGCGCGGCATCTCGCGCGATGATGCCGAACGATTGCGGCAGCGGCGCGAGCGCGGCGACAATGACGAGGTGGACCGAGGGCGAGAGCGAGAACGCTAGCCACCCCGGCCCGCGCCTCCGAGCGGGCGGGGGCGAGTAAGATCAAGACAATCGGGCCGGGTGGAAGGCTGATCAACCCACTCGACCGCTATGCCCCGCTTACAACTCGACGCAGTAACGACCCGTTCATTGCCGATTTGGAAGAACACCTTGCGCAGTTTTGCGCGGCAGCGGCGCAACTGTGTTGTGCGATCCTTTGCCCGTTTGATGATGATGAAGAACGCCGCCGCCGGATGATGATGCGCCATGCCACGCAGGGGCGGCGGCCGTATTGTTGAACAGCCAGACGCCAGCACCAAGCGCCGCGATGAGTGCTACGGCAATCACACCCTTGCGCGGGCCGCGCTTGACGCGAGAAACATCGGCGGGGGCGGGCAGCAAGGGCAGTGTCGAAGGCTGCGGCTCATAGGGCGGTAATGCGGCATCGTCGCCGGCGTCATCATCATGGTACGGATCAGGCCGAGCGAGACGCTTGCAGGCCGGAATTGTCCAATAGGGCGGCGCATAAACCGGGGTCGGTTTTGACTGCCCGTGAAACCACACCAACCCATGAAAGGGCGGCAGTTCTAAAATTCGCTCAGGCGGCCATGCGCGTTCACGATGTATCGAAAACGTGCGATTGACGCCGGGCTGGCCCGTCGATTGGCTGGCACTCTCGACAATCACGTCTTCCTCGCCGGAGCGCCGCGACATCCATTCGGCGCTTTCCCAATCCCCAGGCGCAAAGGCAAAGACGGCATCACACGCCCCGGCAAAAGAATTTGCGCCGTGCGCGCCGTACATCTCCGGGCGTTCTAGCTGATGAATATCTTGAATCACAAAGGCGAGGCGCAGACCGTATTTGCGTCCTTGCGCTTTCGCAGACTCTATCGCCGTTAATTTCTTGAGAGCCGGAAACTCGGACAGAAGAAATACTATGTCCTTTATTTTGCGGCGACCGGCGCGGCCATAGAGCACGCGCAGCGCCGACATGATGATGAGGCGCAGCCAGACGCTGCCCTCTTGAGTTTCGAGGAACTCAGCCGGGATGATGACGAAAATTGTTGTCCGCTTTTCGGCCAGTTGTGACCAGTTGACCCCGTTCTTGCGCAGATCACCGCGCATCGGCTCAGACAGTAGCCATTCGGTTTGCGTGCGCGCGGTCGATACAATGCTGTCAATTTCCCGGCTTCCGTCTTTGACGTATCGGCCAGCCAGGTCGGAGATTTGCCAGTGACCGCTTGCGATCATCTCGGCAGCATGAAAGCGCAGGCCCGACTTGAGACGCCCGCCTGCCTTCTGTTCCTCATCCGTCAAATCGGCTGCATCCGGGTCGCGCGTCTCAGCCTCGCACAACATGGTGCGGATGTTCTCTAATAGCGCGGGGCGTCGCTCGTGCGCAGCCTTCAGCACTTCCCACATCACCAGACCCGTAACTAGGCCCCTGGCCGACTGCGGGAAGTGAATTTGCGAGTCCCCTTCGAGCCTGATCAGTGCTTCGCCAATCGCGGCGCATTCCTGATAAAAGAGAGGCGAGCGCCAATGAATGCCCGCCATTGGGTTGCAGCCCACGGATTGCAAATCATCGTATCGCGCGACGTGCAGACCGAAGGGATTAAGGCACTGCACATCGTGACCGGCCCGCCTTCGAGCTTCGGCGCAGACGGCGGCATTCTGCCCGGAAGGGTCAATAGACAGCACCGAGCATTTGCGCAGGCCCACGAGCAGATTAGGAATTTCGAGGGATGCGCCCTTGCCCGAACCGGGCGGGGCGATTAGTTCAAAATTGCTTTCAAGATCGAAGGCGAGCGGCGCACCTTCGCGGCCCGTTTTCGGGTTCCACTTGTTCCCGCAGTAGATGGAAACCACAACCTCACCGGCCCCGGTGTGATCTCGCCGGGATCATCGGCGTAGTGCGCCGCTTGACGGCCCGCCGAATTATCCTCTCGGCATTGCCGCCGCCGAACAGTTGCGCCGCGAGCAGGAACCGGCAGACATGCGAGAGGCCCCAGGCGATATAAAATCCCTTGAGGATTATTGCTGTCAGCGGCCAATCCTCGGGATAGGCGCGGAACCACAGCGCGCCCGCGAAAATACCGGCCAGGACCAGCCGACCGAATGCGGTCCCCAATTCGCGGCGGGCATACAATCGCGCTTGCCGCCATGCGGACAGCAGCCACAGAACGCCAAGGACGGAGAGGCCCGCCCATGCGCCAACCGGCAACCACCAATCCGGCGCATGTGTCTGGCCCAGGAACGCCGAGCTGAACAGCACCGCCAGGGTAAACGGCCCGGTTTTGAACAGCGGGCAGAGATAGAGGCACCAGCCGAGCAGATGCGCCGCAAGGCTCACTTGCGCGAGAATTTGCTTGTCGGGCGGCAATCGCCGATGTTGCTCAATCGGATCGACAATCGCATGAGCAAGGGCCGTCAGCGGCCCATGAATTTCGCTCATCGCCGCCGCCGCGATACCGGTAGCGCCTTGCCTTGCCGATCAAGCGGGATGAACGAGCCGTCAGCGCCGGGAGCCAGATCGATTAGCCGCACATCGCCAAGATGTTCGAGCAAGTCAGGGGCAATATGCGCCGGGGCGTTGACATGCTCGGGCAGCCCCTCGAATTCCTCGACCCATGCCGTTGTCAGATGCAAAAGGCGTGACGCCCCTTGCATCGGCTGGGCTTGCGGATATTGACGCCGTGGCCGACGCCGCCAGAATTCGACCAGTTGCAGAACGATATTGGAAGCATTCGAGGCCGCCCATGCGAGCAGCAGCATGCGCATGAAGTGCCAACCCCAATCGGTAGCCGGAAACCCGAGCCACAGAAGCCATGAGACGGCAGCGATCACGCCCGCCGACCACAAGAAGGAGAGAGGCTTCAAGCCGTGGCCTTCGGTGCGGACACGGTGCAGACCGTGGACCAAACTCAGCAGACCGACGACCGCGCAGCCAGCCCATATAAACGGCTGCTCGCCGAGCGGGATATCGCCGCGCAGCACATGGCCCACGACCGCCGAGAGGGGCTTATGGAAAAAGACCGGCGCATAGAGCGCGCTGTAACCGCACATCGTCAGCAGGTCGACGCCGACACGGACGGGACGGCACGAGTCGGAAATGGGCGGGCATATCAAGTCAGGCATTGCGAATTCACCTCACTGTGGCGGATCACCACCCATCAAGGCGCACGCCTCGGGGTTCGAGTGATCGTCATACGGATTGCAGACGCGCTCGGTTTTCGGTGCGGGGCTTGGATCGAAAACTATTCCCGCGAAACGATTGGGCGCGGGCGCTTTGGAGTTATCCAAGGTGGTTTGGTACGCCTGCCAACCATGCTGCGCGGCCTTGATCACACGATCCCGGTCAGGAGAGTTGACGGACCACACCCCCGCCACGACGGCCCCAAAGCCGATCCATGCGAAGGTTCCGCGCAGGAACGGCCAGAACCCGCCGCCTTGCTTCTCTGTTCTCAGGGTGACGACGATATTTTCAGGCATTGCATTGACCTCGAAAAGAGAGAGACCGCCCCCCCCATGGATCACCGGCTTACCGTCAGGCGGCAGGTGTCGCGTTCGAACTCGACATTGATGCCGCGCGCATTGAGCGCGGCGAGACCAAGCAAGGGGCGCGTATCCCCGCCGAAGCTGTAAGCCCAATCGCTATAAAACCGCGCCGCTGCGTCTTTCCAGACGACATCGCCCACGCGAATTTCATGCACGGTCGCGGTTGCAATCTTGCCGTAGCGCGTCCCCGGCCACAGTTCCCGGTATTGCAGATTTTTGACGCCGAGCTTGTCCGCCCAACTGCTCGAAAACTCCGCAACCGTGGGCGCGCCAGTGTCCACCATGAAGGTTGCTGGCACGCCGTTGACCGAACCCGGCGCAAGACACCGCTCGCCTTCGATGTTGCTGGCCACGATGACGCGCCGCCCGGTTTCCTTCACGACCGGCGACGGCGACGCATGACCATCCGTCAGCTTTTGAATGCCGACGGCAATGAGAAAGCACAGACCGAACCCGACAGCGGTAGCGAACCAGCCGCCGCCCCCGTCGCCGCCGCTGTCCCTTTTCGGGGGCGGAAGCGGCGGCGGGCTGTGACGAATAACGCGGTATTCCTCCTCAATGACGACGACGCGCCGCCGGGCCATGGCTCCCGTTTCCTTAAAAAATGGCCGGGGTTGACGTGTCGTATTGGCGCACGGCCCCGGCCTTCTCGGTTCATTGTCGAATTGTCGTTAGCGGCTACTGGATTGCGGCGACCTCCTCGCCGTTTTGGAAAAACGCCTCGTCACCCGGTAGCAAAACCGCCCCGGCCATGACCAGCGTGCCGCCGCACCCGTGCGGGCAAGCCAAGGCGCGAACGACTAGGCGAGGGCCTCCATTGGTGACGATTGCCGCTAAGGCCGTCCCGCACTCGCAGACGGGAAAACGAGCGTCCTCGATAGCAGGACAATCCGCCTCGCAGAGGTGAAATCCCCTAGACGCGCAGGGGGTTTCGGCTTGCTCGGCTTCGGGTTCGTGCTGTTCTGGTAGTTGCCGGGTACGGCGCTTCATGGCGCTTACCCCGCTGTCCGAAGTGGAACGACCGAAGAGTCGACCGCCGCGAAGTCACAAACTTCGAGACGGTCCGGCCATCCGCGTTGCTTGCGATGCCGGATTTTCAAGCGAACCGGGCCGATCAAGTCCGAAGCATCGACGGAACCAGCTTGGAATTTCGCCAAGACATCCGGCCCTCGGGCCGCACAGGCATGGCGAAGCAAAAGGCCGGTCTCTGGCCTTTTCGGATGGTCTAGGAGGTATAGTGGCACGGTCCACCTCTCACCAAGCTTATCGGTGAAAGACGCCGTGCCCTTGAACATGTCATTTTCTTGTTTGGACGTGGTTTCGCTTACGTCCTCTATCTCGCCGACATACCAGCCTTCCTCTGCGAGTTTTTTGCGGTGGGCGGCTTTTCTAAGTTCCTCTTCACTTTGATTGCCAGATGGAGTCCTCACCTCACACACTCCGTTGCGCCGGGAATTCCGGTCAACGGGATGTGGGATCGTTCAAGAGGGTGTCAAGGTGCAAAAGTGTACCTTGATTAATTTACATAGACAGCTTGGCCTTTTTCGCAGCGGATGCCCTCTTCGCTTTAACCTGCGGATAGTTCGCTCTGTTCGTTATGCTGCGAGCCGCCTTCAGTTGGGGGCTGTCATCATAAAAATTCGCGTTGACCTTACGGAGCCGCTTATAAGTTGTCAGCAAGTGTTCGGCGCGACGTAGCCGGTCGACTGGGTCAAGCTCAGGGTTTTCCAGATCGACATTGCCGATCAAGAACTCATAGTTGGCCAGCCGCCCCGCCGCCGTGCGTTCTGCCTTGGCTTCTTTGGCCGCTCTGTTGAACTGTTCCCGCATCCGAAGCGGCGGAGAAGTATCGGCGGCTTCGGATGAAGGAGCTTCACCACAGCTAACAGCAACTAAATCAGCCACGTCTTTGATGAAACTTTCGCGGTAAGTGTAACCCGCCTTTTTACTTTCGCCAATTTTCTTAGAAAGGATATCTGCTGTTTCGTTTACATAATTCCATAGATCAGGAATAAAATGAGGGTGTTTGCCGTATACCATTTTGGCCAAGACCAAACCCGCCCAAAGGATCCCGACCGCCCATGCTTCCTCCCCTTCCCGCGCCGCCTCTATAGCGAGATCACCGATAATCTGTTGATCCCAGATAATAGTAACGTTCTCATCCTCGGCACCCCGGAAGCGCGCTTCATCCAACAGGGCAAAAGCGGCGCCAAGCTCCTTTTTTGAACGCTCATCAAGTTCGATCGCGCGTCCCTTTCGGTTACCTTTCGGCGTCTGTTGTTCGCGAAGCTGCCCTTGCCTGCGCAGCTCCGCCTGTTTTGCCGCTCCTTTCATGCCGCCCAAATGCGCCGAGCTTGGCCCCAGGTCAACCCGCTCGATGCCCGCGCGCTCGACCATGTACCACTGCGCTGTTACAGTGGCCCATGACCAAGCACTACCGGCCCGACCCCGACAACCCGCCCCAACTCATCAAGAGCGACTTGGCGCGGCTTGACCGGATGACGGATGAGGATATCGACTATTCCGACATCGCCGAGCTTGACGACGAGTTTTTTGTGACCGCCAAGCACCCGGTGCGCTTTCTGACCTTGGCCGATCTTTCCGCCGACCCGTGGAACGTCATGCGCCGCCTGTTGCCCCCCGACGCCGACGTGTCGCTGTTGCTTGCCGCGCGCTCTGCCGCGTTTGACGCAATGGGCCGGATCATGGACGCCGAGCAGCGCGGCGGGTGGAACGCGCCCACGGCGTTCCTTCTCAGTGACGCACGCATGGCCCTCATTGGGCGAGTTGCCATGCTTGACGACTGGCGTAGCCACCTTCTCGGCACGGCGTTCATTTCCCGCCGCCCCTATGGCGAGGACACTCGTTATGCCCGCGCCATGCGGCTGCGCCCCGAGAAGCTGGCGGAGGTAACTGCTATCACCGAGCTTGACGAGTCACAGCCATGACCGAAATCGACTGGAGCAAATGCCCGGACGCGGAGAGCGTGCCCGGCAAGATGTCGGGAGCGTGGTGCCTGAAGGGAACGCGAATCCGCTGCGAAGACATCATCACCCAATCCTACGGATGCAGCCCCGAGGAAATCGCAGGCCCCGACATTTACCCCGAGCTTGACGTTGCCCTAGTGCGCCGCATCTTGGACTTTGCCGCGAAGCGGTAAGGCCACATGACGGACGACCCGAAATGACGCCGCCGCGATGACCCATTCTCACGTTGACCCGGCGAAGCTGCGGGAACTCACCGCGTTGCGAGAGGCGTTGAGCGCCGAGATTGTCGCGCTGATGCAACGACGCTACACCTTGCCGCCAGACCGTCCCAAATGGAGACGGAGGGACGGCAAGCGCCTCGACCAAGTGACGCGCCAGCGGATCGAGATCGACAAGGGATTGCGGCGCGCAGGGCATGAACCAACTCCGCGCCCACCATGACCGACGACCCGAAGCCGAGCATCACCCACGGACGAGCCATGACAGAAAAGGACAAGGAAACACTCATCCGTCAATACGCCGCCGGTGAGATCACATGGCGGCGTCTGCGCGAGCTTGGCTTTGACAGCTATCTGGACGTTTTGGCCGGACTCGGCAAGCTGGGCTTGCGCCAGCCGATTGCACCCATGGAGGGGCCGAACGTGGAAGCACGCCAACGCGGCATCGCCTTGTTGCGTCGGCGGCTGCAAGATCAGAAGCCATGACGGACAACCCGAGGATCACCCCGGAAGAAATGGAGCGGCGTCGTGAAGCATTGCGGCAAGCTGATGCGTGCAACCGGCTGGCCGGGATATTTCGAGACGCTGCCAGCGACGAGATTTTCGAGGCACATATTCGGGGCGAGATTGACTCCGCCGAACTCATCCCCCGACTGAAGGCACATCTCGGGCTTTCGTAAGGCGTGCGGGCTGCGTGGTTGCGACGGCCCGAAAACCGGGAATATGGTTCGTTGCGTCTCACCCGCGCCGCAACCACCTTGACCTAAATCTTGTGTGTCGCGAGTGTCAAGTATTGTCCGCGCGGGCAAGTAATCGCGCGGGCTGAAAACGGCAGTTTTTGAGGCATAGAACGGGGCATTATTGCGTTGTGGCGGAAACTGCGGTTTTCGACTTTGCGGTTACTTTGGGAAATTTGTCATAAATGGCCTTATGCGACAAAAATTGAAATATTGGTTGGGCGCAGAAATACTATATATTGATTGAGCGGGTTTGCGCTCGAAGCCGCCGCCTCGTTTTATGGGCGGGAGCGAATTGCTCGCCTCGAAAAGCAATTCACAAAAACTGCCGGGGAGCAATGAGCAGCACAAAACAAAAGGCGATTTTGTACGCCGGAATAATCTGCTCAGCTTTGCACGCGGCCTTAGTAGTGTTTGTTCTCTATGCCATTGTGTTCGCCACAGAACAAGACTGGCCTATGTATTGGGCTATCTTCTTGCCGATTGATTTTCCCTATAGTTTGTTGGTGACCGTCGGTCATGGCGTCTTGCCTCATCACATCGCTCTCAGAGAGCCGTTTGGCGATGTTCCCAACTTCATTCTGCCTTTCATTATCCTCGGGATCGGGGGAACCATCTGGTGGTTCTTTTTGCCGCAATGGATTCTGCGCGCGGCCCTAACGCTGTTGCGCCGGGTGCGCCGTTCCTGATCACGGCGGCGCGGGGTGGTCAGAAGAATTAGGGGGAGGTTTCGGGATAAATACAACAATGTCTCCTAAACTGACCAAAAAACAAATTCGCGGCCTCAAAACCCTTTCATTGGCGTACACAAGATTTACCCCGATACAATTGCTCACGATCACTCACGAGGTAGCCGAGCAATTAGTCCATTTGGGGTTAGCCGAGAAGGGAGAGTCTTTCCCTAGGTACAAGGAAGTATTCGGATATGACGTTGGATACCGATTAACACGCGCCGGGGCGATCTTCTTGAATGATCGTAGGTCGCTCGACAAGGGGAAGGTTTCCTAATGAGCAAGGCATGGAACTATATTCTCGCGCACTGGCGAGGCGAGCAAGGACTGCTGAAGTCGTGTTTGTTAAATGGGTTTATATTTCCTAGCGTGGCGGTGATTGCAGTAGTTTACGCTGGTCTTGTGGCCGAGGCTGAGTATTTCGCGTGGAGGTTTGTCTCGCACCGCGAGTTAGTTGCCAACCCTACGAAGGCCGGTGCCTACGGGGCAACGGCCTGTTTCTTAACCTCGTTACCCGTTTGCCTATGGGCCGTTGTAGGCGTATTTCGCTGCGGCCTCAGAAATGTCCGCAACTCCGCGAATACGACTAATCGGCGCATTGGTGGAGCTATCGCGCTCCTGTTCGGACTCTGGTTGACCGCTTCAATATCGGTCAGTGCAGCCAGTGTATTCAGCAATGCATTTACACACCTCATCAGCGCGGGTGTCACAGCATCGAAGTGACGACTTCGAGTTTTCCCGAAATTCAAGAATTCTGCAACGGCGATTTGAGGCCGAAAATCGAGGGGTTTTGAGAGACGCGGCGAGGTCTCGAATGTTTCGCCTCGAAAGCCCGCTGTCGACCCAAAGCGGGCCTTCCGCGTCGCCGACAGCAATGGCGGCCCATGCCCGCGTAGCGGTCATCTAAAGCAACCGGAAATCACCCTTGACAGACGATGCTCGCTCTCCGGAATCTCGAAGATCAATCAAGGACCAACGTCTTTCCAAACTCATCATTATCCATGAGTGCAAAATCATATCGCGGATAAACCTCGCGCGCGCGACTGAAGAAGAACTCGTCAAACGCCCGGAGCGCGCGCGCACGCAGCGGATCGACGGCACGAGCCAAGGCGATCTCTGTAAAAAACGGCTCGGCGCCTGCAACGGCCACCGCCTCGAAGTGGTCCGGGAATATCCGCGTCCAGTACGAAACGAGGTGATGCCATGTCAGGGCCACGTCTGCATAACTGCGGGCAACCATCTCGGGGAGATCGCGATGCATGATGCCGAGGCGCCCCGGAAAACTCCGCACCTCGGCAGCGAACAGGGCGTCGGCGGCAGGTTTTTCAAGCAGCGCGTCAGCGGCGGCGCGGCACTGAGCCCGAACGTCTCCTGCATCTGGTAAGGCAATCCGCGTACCCGCCTGCAACACGTCTCTCAAGCCGCGTATCCCGAGCGGGTTGCCCTTGCGGACAAGCAGTGTGACGCCGCGATTCCGACAGAAGAAACGCGCCCGCGACTCGACCACGCCGCGTTCATGCAACTGGCGTAGCGGCTCAGGGTATCCCATGAAGATGTCGGGATAGAGACCCGACCGGCGGCTCACCTCGAGCGTGAGGTTGCCGAGCGCGATCCCACCTGCGCGTATCGCCTCTACCAGAATCGGCTGAGGCAGAGTCGAGACCACGATATTGTCGAGATTGAGATCGGCGTATTGGGGCTGTGACTTGGCCCACGACGGAAACGCACCGATGATATCGTCGCTGAACAACACCATCAGGTGGTTACCTTCGGAAAAGATCACCAGGCTTGGCGGCGCTCCGATCCGTCCGACCAGGTCCAGAACGGTGTCCGTATGGCCATTGAACGAGCGGATGCCTGGCGGCGGCTTTGCGAGGGCTGGCCATACGAGCGGCTCGGGGGGCGCGTGGTCGATCGGGCTCTGTGCCATGGCCGCTGTTACCGATTTTGCTCTGCCGACCGCCAAGGTAACGGCACCCATTGTGCCACCCAGCAGTGCGCGCCGCTGCATCATGGCGACCATCCCCCCGCTAATCCCCGAATTCTGATGAACCTAGGGTGCGTTTAAACAAACGACACTAAAGTTCCACAGGATTTTGAGCAAGCTGTTGTGAGGCAAAGAGTTTTGCCAGTTTTGGACCTCCCAATATTAGCTCTCTCCAAACGCCCGATTTTTGGGAAGTCTTGCGCAAACGAAGGTTTGTGCAACGAAACCCGCAAAAGCATGAATGCTAGGGTTTAGGCGCTGCAAAAATGTATTGCACATCGATTTTGACCCGCAATAGCTTTGCGCAACGAGCGATTTTGGCCCGTCTGAATCTTAACCGTTGTTAACCCTATGGAACTTTAGTGTCGTTTGTTTAAACTCACCCGATGAACTTTTGCACAATCGGGTGATTGCAGTTGAGCGTGTTGCCGCACCCCGAGTAGTCCTTGTAATATTTCCGGTCCTGCTCGACGAGATGGTAATAGATCTCGTTGCCAAAGCCCTTAAAGTTGAACGTGGGTCCTAGCCCGGATTTCTCAAACAGGTTAAGTGCTTGTAAGGGGAACGCAGCGGCGACACGCTGACGTTGTTGCAGTGAAGGGTTACAACCGAGGCGAGTCCTGGCGGACGCAGCAACGGTGCTGCGAATGGCCGGGTCTGTATGGCTGTTTGCTCTTTTCTGTTGCTCAACGCGCGGACGGATTGGTCAGCCGCGCGTGGGCGATGGCGAAGTCGCGCTGATAGGGATAGCTCGAGGCCATCGCAAAGGTGATGCGGCGCACGCTGGTGCGCACCAGCGCGCCGATTTTCAAGAGCTTGAGGCGATCATGCTGCTCGCTCAACTTTGAACGTCATCGCATAAAGGTGTGCCCCAAGTCCGAGTGCATCTTGGCCCGCAAACCCGATGTCAAAACCAAATCCCGAGGCATCTGAAACCTTGGCGGCAACATTAAAGGAAACGCCCGTCGCCAAAAGTGTGGCTCCGGTGGTAGCCCCCAATCCAAAGCTTCGTATAAGTGTGTCCGGATTCGCCACCTGGACCGTCGACGAACGAATGGTCAGGTTTCTTATAATGGTCACATCAAATCCAACGCCACCACCTATCAAACCCAGTTTGACGGGGATGGAAGTGGTCTGCTTGTTGGAATCCACACACTCTACCACGCCAGTACCGGAGATCACCTGGCCGCCCAAGCCGACGGCAACACTTGCCCCCGCCATTTGCCCCGACAACTGACAATTGTATTGCCCCTGAGTCGGGGCCGGAATCTGTGCCTGAGCCGGCGCAAAGGGGGTCAAGCCCACGGCAACCGAAAAGACGTGGACCGCTAAACTTCGTGGGAAGTGCCTAGTAAGTGTCTTGAACGTCATTTTTTAATTCCTTTCGTGGCCGCAATTGAGCTTGTAAAGCCTTTTATGAGATGGATGCAAGCCCACCTATTGTGTGGACTTCACCGCCGCCCGGGAAGGCCAGCTCCGATATCCCGCCCTTATAATAACCCGCGCACTATGACCCGAGGTAGGGGCCTCTGCCCGAACGGATCTGCGGGAGAGCGCCGGGTGATCGGCGTCCCCTACGGGCGGCCGCGATATCTGACCCGGACTTTCGGACAATTCACGGATAGGCTTGCGGAGGCTGGTCTGCTCGGACGGCAATCCAGTCCCCAGGTCGAGCGGTCGCGAAGACCGCGCAACGAAGACAAAATAATAATTACAGGTTTGGTGTTACCATTCACCGAGCGGCCGCATATTCCAATACTGGAGAACATTTGATGAGAAATTCAACCAATAGCGCATGGCTGTTTGCCGCAGCTGTCCTTTTAGCTCCCGTTTCGTTGGTCGCGCAAACATCCGTATCGCCGAATAATAGGGACGAAGAAGTAGATATTCGCGATCTACCCGCCATTGGCACACTGTCATCTGATAAAACAACGGTCACAATCTGTTCGATCGACGGAAAACTTGCCGCTCAAGGCGAACGTCAGAAACTGATCTGGTCGGCTTTTAAAGGGCCATCTTTTGATTCCCTCCATGTATCCAGCGCCGCGATATTACCTACGGATGCTGGAAATATTTCCGGTTTGTTGGCAGCTTACAATGAGGCGACCCGGCGATTCGTTGCCGTTCAACTGGGCGAAGACGACCAACAAACCGTATTGAAGGACAAGGACGGCAAACTCGTGGGGCGCGTTCAAGCTGGCATCAAAGCGACACTGGCTGTTTGCAAGAATATCCTGACCTCGGCTTATGCCTCTTGGGAATCTGCCGGAAAGGCACTTGCCAAAGAGTGGCCGGGTTCGAACGGAGAGATTCACAAATTCGGCGTAACACATGTACAGGCCAATTTTCCCAGCGTTGTTGGAAAACGTCGCCAGTTTATCCCGCAAGAGTATGAAGATATTCGCGCTTTCACCGGGACGCGCTAGCGTAGCCGTGCTATGCTCGCGCTATGTGCGGACGCGCCCGCCTCTCGTCAGACGTCAGCGAGATCAAGATCGCCTTCGGCATTCCGGCCGAGAGGCCCTCGCCGAATTTCGCGGCCAGCCGGAACGTGGCGCCGACCGATCCGCTGCCGAGGAGAGGCCCGCAAAGGCCCGTGTTCCTATAACGCGACTTGGCGAAGGAGCATTTGATCGTCGCCGCTAAGTGCGCCACTTGGCTGAGGAACGGAAAATGATCTCTTCTTGGCGCTCGAAGCGCAGGCCTGAACGGCGCCTGATGCATTCGCTGATATTCGGGATGATCTTTCTTGTTGCAGGACCGATTCTGAGTGCCGAGCCCGAGCATAAGTACGATGGCGTTTACACTGGAAAGAGATCGTTGACAAAAGGTATGGCATCAGCATCGTGCTTCGCTGAAAATGACGACGTATCAGTTACTGTTACCGGCGAAACGCTGACATTTACCAACAGCGCATTAAAAAAGTATCTCATGCTTTTTTTTCCTGGCCCGGACGGATCGTTCGGCCAAACGCACACGGAAGCGGGCGGTGACGTTGTGCATTATCATGGTCGTATAATTGGCGATGTTATGGACGCTGATGTCGAAACTTTTGACTGTGAATACCACTGGCATTTGAAGAGGGTCCAGGCCAAGTGAGTACTCTTTACGAAGCCAACGCGGCGAATTGATGAAGGTCAGCATTCACCCGGAGCCCGGAGCCGACCTTCGGTGCATATCTCAAGATAAATGACGAAGCTGCTTGCCTTAGTGTGACCTTCAGAGATAAATGGCGGGGTTTCTTCAGCGCTAAGTGGCGGTTCCACCCTGCAAAATAGGGTGATGCCGTTTTGTGGCTTCTCGAACCCGCGCCAATCCTGACGTTTGAGAGCCTTGGACCCCCTGCAAACTAGGGTATACTCTATTTTGCATGAGCACCGGGGTCTATGTCCGCGTTTCCTCGCCCAAGGGTCAGAAGACCGACAGCCAGAGGGCTGAACTTGAGGCATGGCTCAAGCGGCACCGGCATAAAGCCGTCCAGTGGTTCGAGGATCGCGACAGCGCCACGAATATGCAGCGAGACGCCTTCCAGAAGCTACAGGCCGCCATCTTCGCGGGGAAGGTCACGACCGTTGTCGTGTGGAAGCTCGACCGGCTGGCGCGCAATCTCAAGGAGGGCGTCGACGTGCTGGCCGACTGGTGCAAGCGCGGCATCCGGGTTATTGCCGTCACGCAGCAGATCGACCTGAGCGGCCCCGTGGGGCATCTGATCGCCAGCCTCCTATTCGGCATCGCCGAAATCGAATTGGCGCATGTGAAGGAGCGCCAAGCTATTGGCATCGCCCTTGCTCGCAAGCGCGGCATCTATGGCGGAAGGAAGTCAGGCACCACCAAAGCCGCGCCGGCGCGCGCCCGTGGCTTGAAGAAACAGGGCCTCACCGTTATCGAAATCGCGAAGGCGCTCGGTGTGAAGGAACGGACGGTTTACAATTATTTGGCGCAGTCTTGACCCCGCCATTTACCGCTGAAGAAATCCCGCCATTTATCTCTGAAGGTCACAGCCGGATCAATGGGTTAGAGTTTGCATAAGATATGACCGGAACTCACCCCGAAAAACGGCTCATCGGCTATGCCCGCGTCTCGACCTACGGGCAGACACTCGACGCCCAGCTTGAGCAGCTTCGCGCTGCCGGGTGCAGCAGCCGGAACATCTACCGCGAGAAGGTGACCGGCGCGCGGTCCGACCGGCGCGAACTTCTGCGAATGCTCAACCGGCTTGCCCCCGGCGACGTGGTGACGGTGACGCGGATCGACCGCCTCGCGCGCAGCACCTTCGACCTGTTCGGCATCGTCAAGCGCATCGCGGACGCCCAGGCGCAATTCCGATCCTTGGCGGAACCCTGGGCCGACACCGGCACCAGCACCGGGCGGCTGATGCTGGCGGTATTGGGCGGGCTTGCCGATGTGGAGCGCGATCTAATCCGCACCAGGACGGCCGAAGGCCGAAGCCGCGCCAAGGCCCAAGGGAAGCACATGGGCAGACCCCCTTCCCTAACCCCGGTCCAACAGAAGGAGGCCATCAGACGACGCGCACGGGGCGCTACCCTGCAAGAATTGGCGCGCAGCTACAACGTCAGCCGAGCGACGATTTCTAGGCTTGCGGCGGGTGTCTGGTAATAGTCGGCGCCGCAGGCCCGGCCATCCGAGGGGCAAATCCCGTATATGGAGAAATTTTCTGTAGGGTATTCACGTTCACGGTTCCGATAGGATAAGCTTCACCGGAATGCATGCCTTGGCTTGGAGCGTCCGATGCACTTCCTACGGATATCGATCATCATTGCCTTCTTTTCTATCCCAGTTGCTGCATCAGGTGCTGAGCCGGGCGGCACCGACATACAATCGAACGTAACTGCCGCACTTGCTTGGCTGAGACCGAAGCCGGCCGGTATGTCCACACCTCCCAGCATCATGCCCGCAGCGTGCTCTCCCGAATATGGTAGCTGCCGCTCGGATTCAGACTGTTGCTCTGGGCTGGAATGCCTCGGTGGCTATAACGGCAAGTGCGTGAAAAAACAATAATCGACTGATCCTGCTAGCCTACATCCCTCAAAAAACCTGACCAGTCAACATGAGGTGCAGTGCTCGGGCTGCCGGCGAACCTTCGATTTTTCCCGCTGTTTTATTTGTTATTTGTTTTGGTGCATACACCACCGTACTGCTGAAGACTTTGATTTTGACGGCGCGGTTGCGATTCAGTGTTCTTGCCCATCCCCGTCCGGTAATAATAGTTGTCTCTTCGCCGGAAGAGATGCGTATCAATATAATATTACGCTGGCTGTAAAAAAAGTTTTTTCCATAGACCTTTCCGAAAGTTGCTTTCGAAAACGTGACACAAGCTTATGCTGCGATTCGCCCCGATCTTCATTTTCTGGCATCGTATTAAATTGTTGTCCAGGGAGATCATCGTGCTGAGCAGTATGCGTTTGCAATTTCCACCGGTCTTTTTGATTATTACTGTAATGCATGTCGCTCACGCTGAACCTCAGCCAGTTCAGGCTGGCGCCACGGTAGTAACATCGATTGATGTAGAGGATTTATTGACGAAGTCCTTGGGACTAAACCGCGCCCGCCGATCGGCAGAAGATAGCGGATGCCCGGGAGGCGGCGGCGGTGGCGGGGGGTTTCGCGCGAAGCGTTATTGCTATTGGGATGTAGAGTTCCGTGACCTTGCGATCGATAAGATTATATCGATTACTGTGGGTGATGTAGAATTATCGCAAATCCCAGCATATTACAAGTACGAACACGTAGGCTTTGAAAACTGCTGGTCGACTCGCGTTTACCCATTCGATGAAGACGTGACATATAAATCAAGTCAAAGTGCTACAGTATCACTGAATGAGGTTCTCACGAGGGTCAAAGACTACTCAAGCGATGTTGATGTGAACGCCAATATATTAAACTATGTAGGAATTCGCGAAAATGAAAAGATGGGAACCTCAATAAGATATGAATTAACGAAATCATCAACAAAATCACTCCAGGATGAGTTTGAACTCCATCAGCATATTAAATATGATATCCCACCACTCACCGCGTCATGGGCGTACTATTCCGACGAAAAACGAGACGTAAGAATACCAATTACTATTACAGGAGTTATCACCGGTCGTGTGGTGGACCATTCATCATACGGCACGGATAGTGAATTGTTTAGACTCGCAGATCGGCCCGAAGCAGCGAGAACGTTTACTGTACACGGATATGTCGAATTTTTAGGTAGCAATAGATCATTAGATGTTAAGACCGGTGATAAAGAATTATCGGCTGAATATTGTGCAAAAACTTCGCCAGCCCCTCACCAGTAATGGATAAAGGACATTATCATATATAGATCTGCCAGCAAAAACGCTCCGGACACGGCCGGCGCAAACCCACTCTCGCCCGATTGCCGAGGTAGTGATCGAGTGGCGTTCCGTTGAAAGTCTCTTGTGGGTGGAGGCTGTGTGAAAACCCCGGCTCTCAGACTGCGCGTAGAAAATCTTTCTCGATTTCGTCAGTCTGAAAAAATAAAAGCACTGACGACCGCTATGGGGGAAAGACAATAGAGAAAACAATGCTGCGCGTTCTTCGCGCGCGCATGTTTTCACACAGCCTCGGTGGTGAGCCGACCTTCGACCGAGCCAGGATGAATGGAAAGGTCGCGCCGCCGCGCGGTCAATACACCGCTCATCTGAAAGAGAGAGCTGTGCGATGGCGCCCCGCCAAGGCAGAATGCCGCGTCCATGGGGAG
>Ga0182040_10000188_pt1 | contig 27043 bp, 24 predicted proteins | sample flu12Cox44000176_FD_125973 | JGI IMG/M metagenome (GOLD analysis project Ga0182040, IMG submission 125973) | Lab enrichment of tropical soil microbial communities from Luquillo Experimental Forest, Puerto Rico - flux8day.12C.oxic.44.000.176 | ecosystem: Environmental > Terrestrial > Soil >... | reverse complement strand
TCACGTTCCTGTCGCATTTCTCCTCCGTTGAGGACGTGCGCTTCAAGCTGAAACTTTCTTCCTTCGGTCGATCTGCTCAGGCTGATCTCGCCTCAGCTATTCCGACCGCAATTCCTGGCGCCAAGGGCCACGGACGCATTTTCTTCTATGTCATCGGGCGCGACCCTGAGGAGCGGCGCGAATGGGTGCGGGGCACGCTGGAAGCCGACGTACGGTACAACGAGCAGAATCAATGGCAGATTACAGGCTTTAAGGTGAGCGGCTTTGATTCCATGGTGGCGGATCGCGAACTATTCTCAGAAATCTCTGTGCCTGCCGGACTCTCCATCACCAAGCCCGCATTTGGCGCGCCGGGCAGCGACGGCTTCATTTATCGGGGCGCCGTGGCAGCGGACTTCAATAACGATGGGTGGATCGACCTTTTCGTCTGCGGCAGCGAGCACAATTTTCTCTACCTGAATGACGGGAAGGGACACTTCCGCGATGTATCTACCGAAGTGGGCCTGGATAAAGTCAATCCTTGTGTAGGCGCCGTCGCCCTGGACTACGATAACGACGGCGATGAGGACTTGTTCCTGACCAGCGTCGGGCCGCAGATGCTCCTGAAGAACCACTTGACGGAAGACGGAATGCTGCGTTTCGAGGACGTTTCCGTGAAGGCCGGAGTGGCGCGAAAGGCCATCGGCTTCAGCGCCGCCGTGGGCGACGTGAACGGGGACGGCTTGCCGGACATTTATGTGACCAGCTACAACCTTTACGGAGAAGTCGTTCCGAACTCGTGGTTTAAAGCGACCAACGGCACGCCCAACCTCCTCTTCATCAATCAGGGCGACGGAACCTTCAAAGAAGAAGCCGCGAAGTGGGGCGTGGATGACTCGCGGTGGAGCTATGCCGCGGAATTTGTCGACGTGACCGGCGACGGCAGGCTGGATCTCTACGTGGTCAACGATTTTGGTGAAAAGGCGCTCTACATCAACAAGGGTGATCACTTCGAAGATGAGGCGGAATCGCGCGGCGTCCTCGACCCCGGCAACGGCATGGGCGTTTCGTTCGGTGATTTTAACAATGACGGCCTGGTTGATCTCCACGTCACCAACATGTCTTCCACTGCGGGCAATCGCATTCTTTCGCGGCTCTTCCCAAACTCCAGTCCCAAGGACAACGTATTGAAGAAGCTGGCCGCCGGCAACAGCCTCTATCAAAACATGGGCCATGGGCAGTTCAAGGACGTCACCGCGGACGTTGGGGGGCTTTCCGGCGGATGGGCCTGGGGCGGCGGTTTTATCGATTTTGACAACGACGGCTGGGAGGACCTGTACACGCCCAACGGGTTCATCTCCGGCAAATCCATGAAGGACACTTGAAGCCAGTTTTGGCGTCAGGTCGTGACGCAAAACAACATGCAGAAAAAAACCGGGACGCTTCGCAACGACCAGAACGATCTGATTTTTGATCAGGGATTCTCCTTCAGCGGCTACGAACGCGACGCGCTTTTCCTGAATCTCAACGGAAAGAAGTTCCTTGATATTTCCGGCGTTTCCGGCATCGATTCCATCACCGACGGTCGTGCTGCCGTGTTCGCCGATTTCGATAATGATGGTGACTACGACGTCTTTCTAACGACGATTCAGGGACAAAGTCACCTGCTGTTCCGCAACAATGTCGGTCAGGACAACCACTGGCTGCGCATCGTCCTAGAGGGCGGCAAGGAAATCGGCCGCGATGCGTACGGGTCCGTGGTCCGCGTGAAAACCTCTGCCGGCACGCTGACCAAAATCAAGGCGGGCGGTTCCGGTTTTCTGTCTCAGCACGACCCGCGCTTGCTTTTCGGACTAGGGCGCGATGATCGGGCCCAGTCTATCGAGGTAACTTGGCCGAACGGCAAGGTGGAAAACTTCCTCGGTGACGCCGTGGCCGGAGCGACGCTTCTCCTTCGCGAAGGCGCGGGAAGGACAGAGCCCCTTTCCGTCCCCTCTGCCAAACTTCCGGATCCGCTGACCGCAGAGGAGATGGCCACGCGCAGCCTGAAAATCCGAGCCGGCCAATCCATGCCCGGACTCCTTCTGAAAACGTTGGATGGCCGCGCGGTGCCATCGAGCGGCTTGTTAAAGCCTGGCCGCAAGTTGCTCGTGAATTTCTGGGCCACCTGGTGCGTTCCTTGCGCCACGGAGATGCCGCAACTCGAAAGGATGCGCGGCGCGCTTACCGCAAACGGCATAGACCTGATCGGCGTGAGTGTGGACGCGGATCCCGAGGCCAAGATTGGCGAATTTGCTGCGCGCATGGGGGCGCAGTACCCGATCTTTGGCGGAGGCGTGCCGGTCATCGAGAAAGTTTTCGAAGGTGATCAGCTGGCCGTCCCCCTCAGCGTCTTGCTGGACGACCACGGCCGCGTCTTGCAAATCATTTCGGGTTTTTCCGCAAACACTCATAAGAAGTTTACTGATCTTGCAGGAATCACGGCTCGATAGCCGAAATTCTACCCGTCTCAATCGGCTCGCCGAATTCCGCCTTCGCCACATCGGATTTGTTTTCCAGGCATTTAATCTCTTGCCCGTATTGAGCGTGATGGAGAACCTGGAATTCATTCCTGCACTACAAAGTGTGCCGAGAGAGAGGCGGCGCACGCAGGCACAAGACCTTCTGCAAGCCGTGGGCCTGCGAGAAGTGGGTGGCAAACGCCCCAACGAGCTAAGCGGGGGCCAGCAGCAGAGAGTCGCCGTGCTGCGCGCCATCATGACTGAACCAGAACTCGTCCTGGCAGACGAGCCGACCGCGAACCTGGACTCCACAAATGCTTCCCTTTTGCTGGATATGATGGAGCGCCTGAATCGCGAGAAGGGGATCACGTTCGTTTTCTCAACGCATGATCCACAGGTCGTGCAGCGGGCGCGCCGTGTGATCCGCCTTAAAGATGGAGCCGTCGTCGCAGATGAAACTCAAATTCCAGCTGCGATTCCGGTCTCCACATGAGATGCGCTGCATTGCTTGCCGGATTGATGTTGTGTGCTGTGCAGGGGCAGGCGCAGGACGCGGCTTCGAATTTTCAATATCGCTTCGGGGGCTATTACCGATCACTGTTCACGGCGTCGCATTCTTTCTTCACCGGTGACGCTTATGGCGACAGTCTCAACCGGGTCCGGCTGAGTTTTGACGGTGGTTGGGAGCAGATCCTCTTTGCTCACGTTGACTACGACAACGAAGCTCATTTCGGAAACCTTATTACCGAGCCGGACTTCAATTTGGTCCGTCAGCGCCAGGCCAATGAGTACTCGGACCTGTTGCACGTCGTAGTCAACGAGCCACACGTTTACTGGGATACATCGCTCTATCGGGGATATCTGACGTTCGTGACGGCCCAATCGAGCTGAGCGTGGGTCGGCAGCGTATCGCATGGGGGACCGCGCACTTTTGGAGTCCGGCGGACGTGTTTAATCCCATCAGCCCATTACAGGTCGAGGCAGATGAACGCGAAGGCGTCGACGCCGCACAATTCTCTGTCCGGCTCCCGAGGAAGCTCCACTGGTCCGTCGTCTACGCTCCGCAAGAGGGGATAGATCGCTCGACCGAAGCCACGCGGCTCGCCACTAATGTTCATAATTTCGACGTGGCGGCTTTCGCCGGGCGCTTCCGTCAGGACTGGATGGCCGGGGGAACATTTGCCGGCCAGTGGGGCGGTGCGGGGCTTCGGGGAGAATTGACTTACACTTGGCGCGCCAGCTCTGCCGAGTCCAATGCCCTTAGATTGACGTTCGGCTCCGACTACGCTTTGAACAGCAAGCTCTACCTAGTCGGAGAATACTTTTACAATCAGGGTCAACCGCCGGGAATAACCCCGGGCCAACCACCTAATCCTTCCGAACTGCTGCGCTTCACAAACGAAATCTTTACGCTCAACCGGCACTTTCTTTCCGGTGGTGCGCGCTACACAGTTACGCCCCTCTTTCATATCGAAGCCTATACCGTAATTGACGCACAAGGACCGGGTGTCTTCTTCCTGCCAATCGCAACGTATAGCCTTACCAACAATGCAGACCTAGCGGCGGGCAGCCAGCTTTTTGCTACAGCGCCGCGGGGCGAGTTTCAACAGGTGCGAAACCTTTTCTACCTCCAATTTACGGTGCATTTCTAATGCACGCTGTAGACCTCAACCGCCTGGCGGGTCTACGTAGATTTATGCCGTCGGCATTTTCGAGCCGCTTGGTTATCGCAATCGGACGCTCGAGGAACTGAATGGGCCCACGTTGCTCTCCGAGATCACGGACATGACCGGAGGCCGCGTCTTTGGGGTGGAGAACCTCAACGACCTTCCGGACATTGCGGCCAAGATCGGAATGGAATTGCGCAATCAATACGTATTGGGATATCGGCCGAGCAACAAAAATCACGATGCCCGCTGGCGGAAGATCAAAGTCAAGCTGCGCCCACCCAAAGGCCTTCCGCCGCTCAATGTCCACGCCCGTACGGGCTACTACGCCCCCAGCCACTAGAAGCTGTCTCCTAGAGAGCTTTGAATTGATAAACGCTCGGGTCACGCTGCAGTTGGTGCGTGTAACGCCGAACCTGGGCTCACACTGGGTTTGAAGAACGTTTGCTAAAATGATTCCGAGACTCAATACCGCTGGAGCCATGCCAGTGCCAATCAAAAGCTTAACGGCGGCGTTTGTTGTCTTTATGGCGGCACCCGCACTGTCAGCGCAGAAGGAGCGACCATCTGCCGCTTCAAGCCATCCGGTATCAGGCCCGCAATGACCAAATGTACGTCATTTTACTTTGCGTTGTTTTTGCGTTGTAAGTTCGGAAACGATGGGCAGTGACGGGGTGTGACGGGCAGCTAAGTCCTTGAATTGTCAGCTATCTTGTTTGTTTTCATTGCCTTGCGGCGGTTTACGAATCGGCTGCTCTACCACTGAGCTACCTCGGCCCTTGATAATAAAGGACTTACGGCTCGACAAAAACCCAGCAAACAATTTTGCGTTAATCTTGCGTTGTAGTCTATCCGGATTTCGGGGTTCCTCGACTCTGCTCTGAAATCAGAGGGTACCATCTTCATTGGCAACCGATCTGCTTCATCGTCAATCATCGTGGTCATTATTTCTTACTTTCACACTATTCCGACTTCCCTGCTGCAACCAAGACAAACCGCGATGTGATTTTAGCTTCGTCTCCGACTGTTCGCAAGCGCCTAAAATTGTTGGCCTTGACGCAGAATCGCCGTTTAACCGTTACATCAACTTTGGGGAGGGTCGGTGCGAAGCCGGGCCGCCGATCTTTGTTAATGGGGCAGTCGTCGAGGCAACGATACATCTCGGCTCAGTTTCAGTATTCGGACTGCACAAGGCTGTCAAGAGCTTACCAGCGGAGGAGCAGCCGATTGCCAACCGACGCAGACTCGGCTGCTCCCGCAGCTCTTTCCTGGAACACGAAAATCGAGCAGTCCTTTCACGCTACCGCCAAAGTCACAGATGTCATGCGGACTCGTTGATAGTGGTACAATATATGTTACCATCGACACGATGGTTGACATCCGCGAATATCACGACCGAGGCGGTCACAGCCCCTTTCGCGATTGGTACGACAGGTTGAACGCCGAGGCTGCGAGAAAGGTGACAACGGCTCTATACCGCGTGGGATTGGGAAACTTCTCCAATGCCAAAAGCGTTGGGGCAGGCGTTTACGAATGCAAGATCAGTTTTGGTCCCGGGTACCGCGTGTATTTTGGGAAAGAAGGTGAACGGACCGTTATCCTTCTTGGCGGTGGCACAAAGCAGCGCCAGCAAAACGACATCAGGCTTGCCCTCGAACGGTGGGAGGATTGCAAGCAAAGGAAGAAGCAATTGAAAGGGAAAGAAGAGGAATGAATATGGCTTTGACACGAGATTTTAGAGAAACGGTTCAAGCGCGCGTGAAACGCGACGCCGCTTTCCGAAAAGGGCTTCTTGGCGAAGCTATCGAAAGCCTTCTCTCTGGCGAGGTCCCTGTTGGCAAAGAACTATTGCGTGACTACATCAATGCCACCGTCGGCTTTCCCAAGCTGGCCACCGATACGAAGATTCACGTAAAGACGCTCCACCAAATGTTCGGCCCGAAAGGAAATCCGACTGCTAGCAATCTGTTTGAGATTGTTTCCTATTTGCAGCACGCGGAAGGCGTGCGTTTCGAGGTCCGATCCACGTGTGCCGCTTTGCGAGCGAAACGGCGGCCATCATCTCAAAGAACAAAACCCACTCCTTCTGTCGCCTTGCGCCATTGACATCCTTGCGGCGGTCAATGCCTGCCATTCTCGATTGACCCGACCTTTCGATGCCTCCGAACGCCAAGCGACCAAGACGCGTATTTGCCGCGGTTGTGAAGCACGAGCGCCTGCATGTTTTGAAACGATCGCCATTCACCATTTGTCAGCAGAATCTCCAACCTGTGGAAAAAAGAGGGGCAACCCCCGACTCCCTGCTCGTTAGACGACACCCTTATCCTCTCGCAAAACTCTGTCCACCTGCAGGCAGCCGATCTGGTGTCGGCCATTTTCGGTGCGGTGCACTATTTCTTTAAGCCCATGGAAAACTGGATGGACGGCTTGAGCGTGAGACTCTTCGGATTGTTTTGGTGTTTTACGCCGCGGCGCACGGCGATCCTGTGGTTTGCCATTGGTTTTCATGCGATGTCCGACTACGCAAACATGGTGCTGCTCGCGCAGCCGAACACGGGGAATAATGGACAGAGCCTAACCGGACACTTGCTGACGTCTCTTACCACGGCCTCGCGTGGCTTACGGGCGGCCCGCGTGGAACGGAGGCGAGCGCACTGGAGTTTCTTATCCTCGCGCTTCTGTTTGTCGCCTTTGCGCGGGTCTATCCAAGGATCGAGGCCAATCAACGGCATCCGATCGGGAATTCTCAGCAGTAAGTTGATGCAAAAATCTGCAAGGTGCGCGAAAGTACGAAACGGGCCCGAAGGGAGAGCAACTAAGCATCGAGCTGCAGAAACAACTGGCTAGCCGTTCAAGCAACGTAACCCCCTGTTTACCGAAAAGAGTAGACATATGATCCCGGGAAGATCAACCTAAACCGATAGGTTGACGCCATCCGTCGAGTGGTAGGGAGCAAGAAGGGGCAAGGATAGGAAGAATCTTCGATGCAAGGCAATTTTATGAGTACAGCATCAGGCTTCGTAGCTTCGGCTTTGATTTTTCTTGCGGTCGCCGTAGCCCCGGCTCTCGCTCAGTCCTCAATCGAGCTCGACCATATTACGGTAGTGGTTTCGCCAAACGCGCCAGAGCGTGCCGCGCTGCAGCGGGCCGGCTTCGAGATTGCGCCAAGAGTTAACCGCAACGACGGACAAGGCACCGCATCTATCTCGGTGGAGATCGAGAATTCTTATTTGGAGTTGGTATGGCCTGATTCCACTGTTCAGCATCGCACTTCGGCGAAGGACACCCTCAAATGAGGCTCTGCCATTTCCGACTTGGTCTTGGACGGCGGAGTGGATGCCCAAGGGTTCGCAGGTGGAGATGCTCACGCCCCGGGAGGACACACGCAGTCCAGCGCTTCTCACCGAACCACGTGCTTTGACCGACACCGCCGAACAAGAGAAACGTGCATCGCGGTTCCACCATTCCATCGGCGCCCATCGGGTTACCTCGATTTGCCTTGTATCACCGAAGACGTACCAACCCATAGAGCCGCTCGCGTACCTGGAGAAACGGGGCGTTCTGATCGGGAAGCAAGGCGATGGCTGGCTTGTGGAGCTGACGTTCGATGACGGAAAAGAGAAAAAATCGAAAGATTTGAGGCCCGACATCCCCGTTGTGATTCAGTACTGAGACAATAGCGCTATGGTCTTCCGGACCTTTCTTGCGACCTTCATAACAATGGTGTTGCCGTTGTTGTTGATCGCTGCCGGAATACTTCTGATCCTGAAATCGCGCAGCGCGAGAGCAGACGCAAATGCGAGGTTCTATACCGGTGTTTTCCTCCTCTCGCTGCCGTTGGGCCTGATTGCGTACCTCGCGTCCGGAATGCTTGCCGCGATTCTTCATGGAGGAGGCCATTTTTACTGCGTGCCTTTTGGTGGCTACACTGCTTCCAACGACGCGGCCCTAGCAATTAGCGCTGTAGTATGGATGGTAGTGGTCTTTATTTGCTTAGCGGTCATACTTCATCCGCGGAACTAGGCCAAGAGGAACCACGAAGCCGCGATTGCGAAGAAGGACTTCCGGGAATGGCTAACCAGTGGCGGGAGCCCATGTGTTGTAAATGGGCTGTTCTCGTGAGGATTGTTCATAGCTAAGACGTAAGAGCCCAGGATTTGAAGTGATGTGAACTCTCTTATGTTGGAGGTTATTATGGCTCGTCGCGTGATTTGGACAATCCTTCTGCTCACGAGCTCTAGTGTTCCTGGCTTAGGCCAACAAAGCACGGTTAAGTCTGATCCGTATGCACCGCTACGATTCTTTGTCGGTTCGTGGCGCGGGGACCAGAACGGTCAACCTGGTCATGGCACCGCCGAGAGAACGTACGCGTTTGTCCTCAACGATCGTTTTCTGCAGGAGAACAACACATCCACGTATCCACCGCAGGAAAAGAACAAGAGCGGCGAGGTCCACCACGACATGGGGATGATTGGCTACGACAAAGCCAGAAAGAAGTTCGTGTTCCGCCAATTCCACGTGGAAGGGTTTGTGAACACCTACGTGGAGGAAGAGGGCAGCGACACCAAGAAGATGGTTTTCACCACCGAGAACATTGAGAACGTCGCACCCGGGAGGCGCGCGAGAGAAACCTATTTGATTCTGAATGAAAATGAGTTTATCGAGCGATTCGAACTTGCTGAACCCGGGAAGGACTTTGCGCTTTATTCGGAAGCACATCTAAAGCGAATGCCACGGCAATGACTGATCTGGAACCAAAGGGGGCGATGATTTCTTTCAACTCACTAGGCGCAGAGGCGCTTGGCCTGGCCGATGACCTATCTGCTGATTTGGGGACGAGGCGCGGCTTCGCCTTGAAGTATCTGATCCCGTAAGCCAAGAAAAGGAATAAACGGAGGTGAACATGCCTATCCGTTTTGGTCGATTTTATCGCCGCCGTCGGGATTGGGCTCTTCCCGCTTGCTTCCCGGCGCAGCAAGCGTGGGCAACGAGAAGCTTCCATTCTTCGTCGGCACAACTTGAGCTGAGAAGGGGGTTGAAGTCGAATGTATGAAACTTCGGAATAGACATCTCGAAGCACATCTCATTTCTGTCCTTGTTTCGACCGCATTTCTTGCCACGCCATCGCAAGCTGAGTCCGAGTTTTCCATTGCCGACGGTAAAACAACGACAAGCTTGCCATTCGAGTTGATCGACAATCGCGTTTTTGTCGAGGTGCGCCTGAATGGGCAAGGACCATTCCACTTCATTCTAGATACCGGCGCGGGGGGATTCTCAATCGATGATGCCGTCGCCCAAAAGCTGGGCCTTGAGGTTGAAGAGGCGGGACAAGGGACCGGTGTTGGAGAAAAGGCCGTCCGCGCGGGCCGGACGCGCATTGCAGAGGCTCAAATCGGCGATCTGCGTTTCGAGGAGCTTGAAGTTGGCGTATTTCCGGGCGGGGATTCTGGCAACGTGTTCGGCAAGAAACCTCTTGATGGCGTCGTCGGCTTGGAGGTTTTTCAGCATGTCGTTGTGAAGCACGACTACATCCGGCGGGTCTTGACCTTCACTCTGCCCGACAGGTTTAGCTATAGCGGACACGGCGTGATTGTCCATTTCGACCGCCCACGGTACATTCCCATTGTCAATGCTGAGCTCGATGGCGTGCCGGGAAAGTTTGGTATTGACACTGGCGCGCGGTCTGCACTCCTCGCTTATGGCCCTTTTGTCGAGCAAAACAAGCTCAAAGAGAAATACAATGCAAAGTTGGAAGGCATCACCGGCTGGGGTATCGGTGGTCCGGTGCGATCGCTTCTGGCGAGGGCCAAGGAACTCAGAATCGGCAGGGTCGTAGCACGCAATCTTGTTATTCGGCTTTCAACTCAGAAAGGAGGGTTGACCACATCTTCAGAGATGGCGGGTCTCATCGGCCCCGATGTGCTCTCGCAATTCGATCTGATTGTAGATTACTCGCGCAATCGCATTATTTTCGAAAAGAACCAGCGCTACGGGAGGCGCGACTCCTATGATCGCGCCGGAATGTGGATGGGACAGGACGCGGAGCACTTCAAGGTCATTGACGTCATAGCAGGCGGTCCCGCCGATGATGCGGGCATTAAACGAGGCGAAACGATTCTCGCCATTGACGGCGTCTCTACAGACCAACTGGTCTTGCCGGACGTGCGTGAGAAGATCCGGCGCGAAGCTGTCGGCCGGAGAATTACCCTGGCAGTGATATCCAACGGAACGGAGCGCACCGTGGTCGTCACCTTGCGTGATCTCGTCTAGGAAGCCGGTCTTGTTTGCGAGAATTGTCCGACGTCCTCGACATGGGACAGGTTCTCGATTTATCTGCGGGGTCGACGTGAAGAAACCGGTGAACCTCCATCGACCGTCTGCCCCACGGTGTTTATCAGCAAACCGTTGGTAGACGATGCCAGTATCAGGCTCACCAGTCGACGGCTTGGCTTTCTTTGTGCTGTCGGCGGGCTGCGGCGATTCCGCCCGGAGGCGGCTCGTCAAGGATCAGTGGCCACAGTAGCTTTGCTGCATTGCCGATTCTCGTCATGAAATTTGGGTGAAGTATTTGCAAGAAACACGAATCCCACGTGGCGCTCGGGTATAAAGCTCACCAGCGCGCTTATACCTTGTGAACCGCCGTTGTGCTCAACAACCGCATGGCCATTCCAATCATAGATAGCCCAACCCAGCGCATAAGAAAGGGAGGAGTTGATTGCGATTTGTGGAGTAGTCAGTTCGCGGAATGCGGCCGGAGACACGATGGCTTTCCCATCGAATCGTCCGCCATTGCTAAGCATCCGCAGCCACAGCGTCATATCGTACAAGCTGGCGGCGATATTTCCTCCAGGAGCAAGGGCCTCAAGGCTCTGCGGAGGAGGCACAGGATGCCAGGTTTTGGTGTCCTCGCTATAGACGTAGACGGTAGCGTGGTCAGGGCCTGCGCTGAGTTGTTTGAGGGAGGTGACGCTCGCGTTCATTTGTAACGACTCAAAAATATCGTCTTGGACTACGCGCTCCCACGTAGAATGATTGACCTTGCCGATGATCTCGCCGACCGCAGAATACATCGCATTCGAATACTGAAACTTGCTACGAAACGGGAACGCTGCTTTCGAGGCAGTTGCGATCCTTACATATTCTTCCCGCGTCAAGACTCCCGGCTCCGCAGCCAAATCCGCGTAGGCGAGCAGACCAGTGCGATGACTGAGCATGTCCCGCAGAGTCACGCCAGCATCGGCAACCGGGTCAGCCATCCGTAGGATAGGTACTTGTGCGGAGAATCATCCAGCGAAAGCAACCCTTTGTCCTGACTCAATACTGCTGCCATCGACATGAACGCTTTGGTGCAGGAGCCTATTGGGAACGCGGTATCAGGAGTGACAGCAAGTCTTTTTTCAAGATCACGTTGGCCCACCTCTTGTGTGTACACCACTCGGTCGTTCTCCACGATAGAGAAGGAATCCGGGAATGTGCTGCTGTTGCTGCTGCTCCGTGAGGATCCTCGCGATATTTGCGAGCTTTGCTTCCAGGGCATCTTTTGTCTTCGGGGGAGAAATTTGGACCACGATATTGGTCACCATCGAGGCCGGGAAGATCATCACGGTGAGACAGAAGAACCTGAGGGTTCGCATGTCCTCCTCCTAATTGGACTTACGGGGGGAAATGAGCAAAGAGTTCCGGAGAACTACACCCTTTGGTAAATGAGTGCCGCATGTTCCTCAACTGCTCGCAAGGTCACATCGTTTCCCTCATGAGCGGTGGTTGACTTTCCGCTAGCCGAATCCGCAACTCGGAACTAATCGCCTAGGTCCGATAAAAAAGTGGTCTCACTTACGATTTTTTGACGAGTCGCGTGTCGATGGGCAAACGTCGCACTCGAACTCCAGTCGCGGCGAAGACGGCGTTGGCTACGGCTGGCGCGAGAGGTGGGACACCCGGTTCGCCCATGCCTTCGGGACGTTCGGTGCTCGGGACGATGTGAATTTCGATTACCGGTGACTGATCGATGCGCAGGACTGGATAGTCGTGAAAATTGCTCTGCTCGACAGCACCGTCTTTGATGGTGATCTCGCCGCCAAGAACCGGGGTCAGCGCAAAGTTGATTGCACCTTCCGCCATCGCACGCACGCCATCAGGATTTACTGCCGTACCGCAGTTTACGGCGCTGACCACGCGGCGAACGCGCAGGGTACCATCCCTCTCCAAGGAAACCTCAGCGACGTGAGCGATGTAGCTGCCAAAAGATCGATAACAGGCAATGCCGCGGCCCCGACCAGGCGGTAGCGGCTTGCCCCAATCCGCCTTTTCGGCTGCAAGCTGCAACACGCCTCGGAGCTTCCGCTTGTTGGGGCCCTGCTCGCCTCCGGTCTTTCCGTCGTCCTGCAGCAAGCTCATGCGGAACTCGTATGGGTCGCTTCCAGCGGCGTGCGCCAATTCATCGATGAAACATTCCACAGCAAATGCCTGGAACGAGCTTTCCACAGATCGCCACCACGCGCGTGGCACTACGGAATGAACAGGAGCGAAGTCGATGCGAACGTTGGGACAGGAATACGGAGGGTCGGCGCCACTTACTTCCTCAGAGTGCTGTGGATCTTTCAAACTTTCCGGCGAGTCGAACACCGGACGTATGGGGGTACAAGCAACGCGGTGAGACCACGCCGCGAGTCTTCCCTGTTTGTCGAGGCCGCCGGTCAGGCGCTGGTAGGCGTATTCCCGGTAAAAGCCATGCTGAATGTCATCTTCGCGCGTCCAAAGCAATTGGACCGGTTTCTTGACTTCGCGCGCCACCTGCCACGCCTCTGCGGCATAATCCCACTGCGCGCGCCTGCCGAAAGATCCACCTGAGAGCGTCATGTGGACGATGACTTTGTTCTTCGGAAGCCCTGAGAGCGTTGCGATTTCATCCTGAATCACGTTGGCCCATTGCGTGGGCGACCAGAGCTCGATCTCGCCATCGCGCAAATGCGCAGTTGTATTCATCGGCTCCATGGTGGCATGAGCAGCAAATGGCAGTTCATACGTCGCTTCGATTTTCTTCGCCGCGTCGTCCAGGGCTTTGGAAGCGTCTCCTCGGTCCACTGAGATGAACGTTGGCGCACCAATCGCCTGTCGCTCCAGTTCGCGGCGCAAACTATCCGTTGACTCATTTCCGCCGGGTCCCTTGTCCCAGCTTAGTTTTAACGCCTTGCGCCCCTGAATGGCTGCCCAAGTCGATTCGGCTACGACAGCCACTCCTCCCGCAGTATTCAAATTGCGGACACCATAACTACAGATGTCGAGGAGCCCGAGAGGCGCAACAGGGAAAACGGCTCGAACTCCGGGAGTCTGCTTGGCACCAGCGCCGTCGAAGCTCACAAGCTTTCCACCAAAGTGCGGGCAGCGCGCGATAACTGCATACAACATATCCGGGACTCTTACGTCGATGCCGAACCCAGCGCTGCCGTCCACCTTGCTTGGCGTATCAACACGCGGAACGGGCTTGCCGATGAGACGAAAATCCTTCGCCTCCTTCAGAGGTAAGGCGTCGGCGCTGATCTCAGGGAGCTGAGACGCAGCTTCGACAAGTTCACCGTAAGTGAAACGACGTCCAGTCGGGAGGTGAATCACTGCGCCGCTCTCAGTGCGACAATCCTTCATCTCCACATGCCATTGCTCGGCAGCCGCTCTCACCAGCATTTCACGCGCCTGAGCACCAGCTTTTCGCACGCTGTCCCAACCTGCGCGCGTGCCGCCACTGCCACCCGTCGCCAAGCTCTGATAGATGTCCGGAATCGTCGGAGCCTGCTCGATGCGAATCGCGGAGAAATCGACTTCAAGCTCCTCCGCCAGCAATATGGTTTCCACGGTTCGTTGGCCTTGCCCCATCTCGGGCTTCTCTACCAAAACGGTGACCTGATTATCCGGTGTGATGCGAACCCATGCATTGGGTGAGAAGAGCTTGGTTTGCGAGTTTTGAGAATCTTGCGCGTAACTTCGCCCGGGCCAATAGAAGCCCACGATCAGCACGGCGCCAGTGGCAGCACTGGTTTTTAGAAACTCCCTCCGAGTCACTTCAACTTGCGCAATCATTATGCTGCCTCCCCGGCCGCGCGCTGAATCGCGCGCCGAATCCTGTGGTATGTACCGCAGCGGCAGATGTTCCCGGACATCGCCTGATCGATTTCGTCACCTGTTGGCTGCGGATGCCTGGCCAGGAATGCAACTGCCTGCATGATCTGTCCTGACTGGCAATACCCACACTGAGGAACTTGCTCGGCTATCCACGCTTTCTGAACTGGATGACTCCGATCGAACGACAAACCTTCGATGGTCGTGATTTTCTTTGCGCCCACGGACACTATCAGCGTTTGGCACGAACGGACGGCATTGCCATCCAAGTGAACGGTGCAGGCGCCACAAAGGCCCATGCCGCAACCGAACTTCGTGCCGGTCAACCCCAAAGTATCCCGAAGGACCCACAGCAGCGGAGTTTCGGGAGAAGCATCGATTTCGTATGTTTTGCCATTTACTGTCAAATTCATTCGCGTCATGTCGTCACCAACCGCATGCAAAGCAAAGCCACCTTCACCATAAGCAACTACCTCTGGGCTGGGTAGGGTTTTGGGACGAATCGTCGATGGCGCGGGATGAATCGTAGTGCGTACTGAGATTTGTTCCGATTTGTAAATTTCGAGTTAGGATCTGTCTTAGACTTTTGCCATGGTATCTGGAATCACCGAAGGCTTCTATGGCTCTCCCGCTTGAACAGAGGAACAATGCCGCCAAAAGACTCGTAATCATTGCGGGTTGGGCGGCGACGGTCCTCTTATTCGCGAGCCAATGGTACGCTTACGATGCCGGTCATGGTTTTAGCGATCCATTAGTTTTTTATTTGGGCTGGTCGTGTTACCTCTGGGGAATCCTCACGCCTTTGGCCGTGTGGCTTGCCTGGCGCTACCCCATTCAGCCAGGCACTTGGAAGCGCGCGGTTCCTTTGCACCTTCTGGTCAGCATACTCTTGACGACAATTCAGCTTTCCGCGGAAGCATCTATCGCATGGTTGCGTCACAGCGAAGACGGAACGCTTACCGCGATGCTGGCACATTACCTTAGACAACACATGCAGATTGGCCTTTTGACGTATTGGTTCCTTCTTGGCGCAACGCACTTCTATCGCATTTACGATCAAGATCGAAAACGCCAGCTCCGCGCTGCCCAGCTCGGAGCGCAGCTTGCCGAAGCTCAAATGGAGAACCTGCGGACGCAGCTCCATCCTCATTTCCTTTTCAACACCCTGCAAGCGGCGGTCACGCTGATTCACGAAGATCCTCAGGGGGCTGAGGACATCCTTTTGCGCTTGAGTGAATTGCTCCGCGTTTCTTTGGACGAAATGCGCACTCATGAAATCCAGCTCGCTCGCGAAATGGAGTTTCTGGGACACTACATCGACATTCAACAGCGGCGTTTTGACGCACGGCTCCGATTTGAAGTTCATATTGACCCCACGTTCCTCGATTGCGCCGTACCGACTCTAATTCTTCAGCCCCTTGTGGAAAACGCCGTCAGGCATGGCGTAGGCAAGCATAAGGACACGGACGTCATTACCGTCCGCGCCTTTCAAGAACAAGAACGGCTCTACCTGGAAGTCGCAAATTTCAGTAGCTCGTTGGAAGACACACCGGAACGACTTTTTTCGCGGGGCGTCGGCCTCTCGAATGCACGCGGGCGTCTTGAGCAACTGTACGGAAGAGAGCAATCGCTGCGTCTGTTCAATCTGGAGCCGACGGGCGTCTGCGTGCAGATTTCTATTCCCATGAGGCGTCTCCCATCGGGCCAAAACGTGCCTCCAAAGGCTGTGACGGTATGAAAATTCGCACAGTGATTGTCGACGATGAGCCTCTGGCGCGCCGCGGACTCTTACGATTCTTAAAGAACGATCCCGAAGTAGAGGTTGTCTCCGAGTGCGGCGATGGGCAATCCGCGGTCGGGGCTATTCTTGGAAAAAGACCCGACTTGGTTTTCCTTGATGTGCAAATGCCTGAAATTAACGGCCTCGAAGTGGTTCGCCGGATCGGCCCTGCGAAAATGCCGGCAACCATCTTTGTTACCGCCTATGATCGTTACGCGCTTCAGGCGTTCGATGCTAACGCGCTCGATTATGTGCTCAAGCCCGTTGCGCAAGGACGCTTTCAGAAAGCGCTTGCCCGCGCCAAAGAGCGCATCGGCGAAAGCTCCAGGTTAGACGTGGCTCCACGTATCGTCGCGGCTCTCGAGGAAATCAAACGGCAACATGAATATCTGGAGCGACTGCCTGTTTCGGAAAATGGGCGCATCCTTTTTGTAAAGGCGAAAGAGATTGATTGGATTGAAGCGAATCGGAATTACGCCCGGCTCCATGTAGGTGCGCGCACGTACGAAATCCGCGAAACACTGGACTCTCTGCAGAGTAAGCTCAATCCGCGTGACTTCCTGCGGATTCACCGATCAACTATTGTGAATGTATACCTGATTAAAGAAATCCAGCCCTGGTTTCATGGCTATCACTTAGTGGTGCTTCGGAATGGGCAGCAACTGCGCATGAGCCGTTATCAAAGCGACGTCACCAAGAAGCTCGGTCTCACAAGCCACTCGCAACGGTAGCTGATACTCATTTTCGGGGATCGCTATGCCGACGCACCAGCCTGTGCTGGTGCGTCGATGCCAGCACAAAATTCATTGTCTTTGGTTCCGCGCGGCCGCATGCCTTGAGATAACGATTGCATCCCTTATTGACTTTCTATAGAAAGCCGTCTACCTTCCTACAGATCTTCTATAGGAGAGATAGTGGCTCTCTGAGAGCCATGATCTACTCGTATCTCAGCGCGACGACTGGATCTACACGCGTAGCGCGCCGCGCGGGAATATAGCTAGCGATCAGCGCCACGGCGCCTAACAGGAGCGCGATGGCGGCGTAAGTCAGTGGATCGCTCGGCGGAACCTGATAAAGCTGCGAGGTCATAAAACGTGTCAAATAGAACGCTCCAGCCAGGCCAACCGCGATGCCAATGAATGCAATGCTTGCGCCATGACGAATGACCATCCTCAAGACGTCCTTCGGCTGTGCGCCCAAAACCATGCGAATTCCAATCTCGTTCGTACGCTGCCCTACCGCATAGAAAATCACGCCGTAGATCCCCGCTGCAGCGAGAAGCAGGGCCAGCGCTGCAAACGAACCCAATAACGTCATAGAAAAACGCCAAGGCAAAAGCGTCTCCGACAGCAATTGGTCGAGCGTACGTATTTGCGACAGTGGCTGGTCCGGGTCGAGCGTACGCGTCACTTGCAGAATGGACTCAATCATCGCGTTTGCGTCTTGTCGTGTTCGAACCGTGAGCACCATGAATCGGTAGGGAAACTGAGCGTAGGGAAAATACATGGTAGGTCGGAGAGCCTCAGCAATGTCACTGTTCACGTCAGGGACAACGCCTACGATCTCCCACGGCGATTGATCCTTCCCCATGTATACAATCAGGTGCTGCACGAGTGGGCTGACATCCTCCCAGTACCGCTTCGCCATGCTCTCGCTGATGAGTATGGCCCGCGGCGCGCCTTCGCGATCACGCTCCTCGATGCCGCGGCCTTGCAAAACCGGAATCTTCATCACGGATAAATAAGTCGGGTCGATAAATCGCACCAGGGCGAAGACGCTGTTCGATGGCGGGTGTTTGGGCTGGCCGACAATGTCAAAGCTGTTGTCGAAATTCGAGCCAGTAAGCGGAAGGAAACTCGTTGAACCGGCTCCTTCGACACCCGGAATTGCGCGCACGCGCGCAAGAAGTTCATCGTAGAACAGCCGGACTTGGGATTCTTGAGGATACTTGTCTTGGGGGATCGAAACTCGCGCGGTCACAACATGGTCTACGCGAAATCCGAGATTTTTGCCGCTCAAGCGCACGAAACTCCGGGTCAAGAGTCCCGCACCAATGAGGAGCACGAGCGAAATGGCGATTTCTCCGCCGACCAGAATGCTTCGGAGCAGTTGCGCCTTCGTACCCGAAGTTGGGCCCCGGGAACTGCCACTCCACGTCAGATTCCCATTGAAAGCCACCGCGCGAATGGCTGGAGCAAGACCAAAGACAAGCCCAGTCACGACGGAAACGCCGAGCGTGAAGAGCAGGACTCGCGAGTCAATTTCGATAGTGTTGTAGCGCGGCAAACTGACCGGCCGCAAGGCCAGTAGCATTCGGCTGACCCAGCCCGCAACGAGCACGCCCGCTGCGCCGCCCGCCAAGCTCAGCAGCGTACTTTCGGTGAGCATCTGGCGAATTAGCCGAGACGTTCCGGCGCCCAGCGCGACGCGAATAGAGAGTTCCTTTTCTCTTCCAGTTGCTCGGACAAGCAGCAAGTTCGCAACATTTGCGCACGCGGTGAATAGCACAAACGCAACCGCAACGAACAAGGTCAGTAGAGCTGGTCTGATGTCGCCGACTAGGGCAGTTTTCACTGGGACGATGTACGTTCCGCGGCCACTATTCGTGTCGGGATTCTCTCGTTTGAGCGCGGCAGCGATCCCGTTCATCTCCGCCCTTGCCTGCTCCAGCGTCACTCCAGGCTTCAGCCGACCGAATACGTCAAAGTAATGGGAGTCCCTCCAGTGCATGCTTTTTGCATCTATGGTTTGCTCGAGCGGAACCCATAGTTCGGTCGTCTCTTCAGGAAACGTGAGCCCATTAGGCAAAACCCCAATAACAATGTATGGAATCGTTCCGAGGTGAATGGCCATACCCGCAATATTCGGGTTGCTCCCGAACTGACGTTGCCACAGTGAATAGCTGAGCATCACGACGCGGTCAGCGCTTTCGCGATCATCCTGCGGTTCAAATTCCCGGCCGAGCGCCGGCCGCAGACCCAGCATTCCGAGCATCCCCGCCGAAATGGCGGCTCCTGTCACGCGCTCGGGACGATCCGTTTTCGTAATATTGAAGCCATTCAAACTCACGGCGCCGATTTGTTCGAACACATGATTCCGCGACCGCCAATCGAGAAAGTTCCCTGGCGCTGCGGCATTGCGTGTTGAGAAATCATTTGCCATGTTGCTTTCGAAAACTTTTACTAACCGATCCGGCTGCCGATAGGGCAAGGGCCTCAACAGGACGGCATCAATGACGCTAAAGATAGCCGTGTTGGCTCCGATTCCGAGCGCCAGGGTCAGAATCGCGGTCGCTGAGAATCCGGGGCTCTTCCGTAGCGTCCGCAAGCCGTAGCGCAGATCCTGAGCGAAGTCCTGCGTCAGATTCACGCGCCGCATGTCCCGGCACTCTTCCTTTACTTGCTCTGGCCCACCGAACTCCACCAGCGCGGCTCGCCGCGCCTCTTCCTTCGACATCCCCGCCGTTTCGTTCTTCGCTGCCTCACGCTCCAGGTGAAACTGCAACTCCTCGCTCAGTTCCGCATCCACTTCTTTCCTGCGGAACAGCGACCGCACCCGCAATTGGAATTTCCGCGCCCACCTCATCGCGCACCTCCCCGATTCCCTAGTCTCACGATTTCCATCTGCGACGGACCTTATTCATAGCGCAGCGCGACCATTGGGTCGACGCACATCGCCCGCCGGGCCGGGATGTAACAGGCCAGAAGCGCAACGCAGGCGAACACCAGCGGCGAAATCATGAAGATAGCTGGGTCCGTTGGGCGGACCGCATACAATAACGATGATAGGAAGCGCGCGAGTGCTAAGGCTAATGCAAGCCCGATGGTCGCACCAATAAGCGTGAGAAGCATCCCTTGGCCAACCACGAGCGCAAGAACGTCGCGGCGCTGCGCTCCGAGGGCAATCCGGATGCCAATCTCGTGTCTGCGTTGGCTGACCGAGTACGCGAGGACTCCATAGATCCCGACCGTCGCTAGACTCAAAGCGATCAGCGCAAATACCTCAAGCAGCACGGTGCGGAAGCGCGGCTGCTGAACTGACTCGGATAGGAGTTGCTCTAACGTACGAATGTGCGCCACAGGAACGTCCTTATCGAGTGACCACACGGTGTTCTGAACTGCGGATGCCAGGACTGTGGGATCACCGAGTGTCGGTGATGTGCGCAACACGACGTACATTGACTGCCAAGCGAATTGTTCAGCAGGCCAGTACAAGACCATTTCCGGTGCTCCATCCAGGCCACTGTATTTAACATCGCCGACCACACCGACGATTTCCATCCAGGGATTGTTCGGGCGCTCCGCCCCACCGGTCTTTATCCTTTTTCCAACGGGACTCTGGTTCGGCCAGTAGTGACGCGCCAGCATCTGATTGATAAGCACGACCTTCGGGGCGTCGGCACGGTCGCCACCCGTGAAATATCGACCTGTTATGAGGGGAACACCCAGCGCCCGAAAATAATCGGGGCTAACGAATACGAGGTCAGCCAATCCGAGATCCCGCTCAGAGGTCTCCGCTTGACCCTCGACCGTGAAATAATCGGTGATTTCAAGCAGATTCGGTGGCAAAGCCATGCCAACTGCGGCGGATTCGACACGCGGCAGTGTCTGCAACTTCTCCAGGAGCTGCCGGTAAAATGCAATGGTCTTATTGTCGTCGTAGTGGCGCTGCGGAAGTGAGATTTGCATGGTTAAGGCGTTACTGGCATTGACTCCCGGATTCACGGTCTGCAGGCGGTAAAAGCTCTTCAGCATCAGGCCGCCGCCAATTAACAAAACGAGAGACAATGCGATCTCGGCCACGACGATAACGCCGCGTGCCCGACTCCGATGATGACCTTCGGCGAGGCTCCGCCCTCCTTCCCTCAGCGATTTGTTCAGATCGCTTCGGCCACCCGCTAACGCCGGCACGAGCCCAAAGAGAATTCCGCTGGAGAGAGAGAGCACGCACGTAAATACAAGAACGTGCGCGTCGATCCTGACTTCGTCGAGGCGGGGAAGACTGCTCGGGCCGAGATTGATGAGTAGTTTTACTCCCAATTTCGCAAGCAACAGGCCAAACAGTCCGCCCATAGCGGCAAGAAGGATGCTCTCGGTGAGTAATTGCATTGTAATTCGAGCCCGGCTCGCACCCAGGGCTGCGCGAATCGCGACTTCGCGTGCCCGCACAGAGGCGCGAGCCAACTGCAGATTAGCCACGTTCGCGGAGGCGATCAGCAGCACGAAGCCAACCGCTCCCAGGAGCACCAGCAGTGCCGGACGCACATCGCCGACGATCGCCTCCTCGAGCGGCACGGCTCGGAAGGTCATGTGAGAGTTGGTCAGCGGATTCTGCTCTTCGATGCGCCGAGCAATTGCGGTGAGATTAGCCCGAGCTTGCTCGAGAGTCGCACCCGGCTTCAAGCGTGCCTCGCCGGTAAGGTAGTATGGCCCTCTGCGGTTCGGCGGTTTGATTGCGAGATTCACCCAGAGCTGTGTTTCGGAACTGGGAAGGAAGTTCCGAGGCATGACGCCGATGACGGTAGAGTTCGAGCCATTAAGCACGATCTGCTGACCGATCACGCTCGGGTTCGAGCCATAGCGGCTCTGCCATAGACCATAGCTGAGCACTGCCAGGCGCGGGCTGGCCTCAAGATCTTCGTTCGGCAGGAAGGTGCGGCCCAAAACGGGCCCTACGCCGAGGACTGAGAAGTACTCGGCAGTTACGAAGCCACCCAAGACTTGTTGAGGGATGCCGGAGCCCGAGATGTTGAACCGGTTCCCTGAGGAGAACGCCGCCACAGCGCCGAACGATTGGTTTTGCGAGCGCCAGTCGAGGAAGTCAGCGTCGCAAAGGGGGAAGATCTGCTCAGTTTTCTGGTTCACCGCCGAGATCACTACGAGGCTGGTGGGGTCGGGATAAGGAAGCGGGCGCAACAACACGCCGTTGACCACACTGAACAGCGCGGCGTTAGCGCCAATACCAAGCGCAAGGCACAGTATCGCCACGAGAGTGAATCCCCGGCTTCGCCACATGAGGCGCAGGCCGTACCGGAGGTCCTGAACGAAGTTCTCCAGTGCATTCACTCCACGCTCGTCCCGGCACTCTTCCTTCACTTGCTCCGCACCGCCGAACTCCACCAGCGCGGATCGTTGCGCCTCTTCCTTCGACATCCCGGCCGCTTCGTTCTTCCTCGCCTCACGCTCTAGGTGAAACCGCAACTCTTCGCTCAGTTCCGCATCCACCTCGCTCTTGCGGAACAGCGATCGCACCCGCAATCGGATTTTCCGCGCCCACCGCATCGCGCACCTCCTGATTCTTCATGCCTTTCCCAGAACCAGTCCAATGGCTGCAGACAGCCGGTTCCAATATGCCTCTTCGCAGCTCAAACGCTTCTGCCAGCTGAATGCTCTGGCATTTCCTCCCCAAGAATCGCGCGTCGCATCAAGATAAAGGTCGGCGACATATACGCATCGTGTGACTATTCGTATCTCAGCACTACCATTGGGTCGACGCGCATCGCCCGCTGGGCCGGGATGTAACACGCCAGCGCGGCGATTGCCGTCAGGAGCAGCGTTACGCAAGCAAAGGACGCAGGATCGTAAGCGCCGACACCGTAAAGCAAGTGCACGAGCGCGCGAGAAAGCGCCAGCGCTGCCACCACGCCAAGTGCCGCCCCCGCCAAAAACAACCTTAGCCCCTGCAGAAGAATCATTTTGAGAACATCTCTGCGGCTAGCCCCCAGCGCCAGGCGCACGCCGATCTCCTGCGTTCTCTGCGTTACGGTAAAAGACAGCACCGCGTAAATCCCGATCGAAACGAGCAGCAAAGCCATTCCCGCAAGACCTCCTAGCAAAGACGTCTGCATCCGGCGCGCCGCCAGATTGTCATCAATGAGGTCTTCCAGCGGCATGGCCCCGGTGACGGCCTGTTCCTTGTCTACTGCCCACACCTGTTGCCGGACCTCTTCCACGACCGACATGGGATCGCCAGACGTCCGCACTGCCAAAAATGACGGCTGAAAGAAATCCTGCTGCTGATAGGGCATATACATTTCGGGCCGGGCAGCCGCTTCCAGGCCCGCCTGGTGAACATCGTCAACAATACCGACGATCGTGATCCAAGGCGCAGCCGCTGCGTAATCTCCCTCCTTGAATCTCCTTCCGACGGCCTCTTCAGCTGGCCACCATTTGCGCGCCATCGCCTGGTTGATCAGCGCGACAGGCTGTGTGCCTTTGCTGTCGCGTTCGTCGATCAGCCTTCCCTCGATGAGTTTCATGCCAAGGGTGCGGACGTAGTCCTTGCTCACGATACGCGTGTTGGGAATCGGCATCTGTCCCGGCGCGGGTTCCGGATGTCCTTCGATCGTTATTCCGTTCGCTCCTCCGTAATTGGTCAGTGGAACCCAGGTCGTATAGCCGGCAGACACAACTCCCGGAAGGCTCCCCACCCGCGCCAATACCTGGTCATAAAAAGCCGCGCGTCTCGCAAAGTCCGCGTACTTGGGGCGCGGCAACGGAGTCTGCACGACCAGCACATGCTCGGCACGAAAACCGGGATCCAGATGGTACAGGTTCCCGAGGCTGCGAATCATCAGCGCCGCACCGGTCAGCAGCACAACCGCAAGAGTTACCTCGCACACGACCAGGGCGTCTCGGATTCTCTTGCCACCGGTTCCGACACCTCCGCTCTGAGCGTTTCCCTGCTTCAGAGATGCGACATCAAGCAGTGAAGTCCTCAAAGCGGGCATAATTCCGAACAGGACTCCCGTCCCCAGCGAAATCAGGGTGGTAAACGTCAGCACGCGTCGATCAATCCCCGATCCATCCAAGGGGGCAATGCCGGCAGGAATCAGGGCCGCCAGAAATTTTGTACCCCACACGGAAAGCAACAATCCCGCCGCGCCGGAAAGCAGTGCGAGCAAAACACTTTCGGTGAGCATTTGTTGAATCAGCCTGCGGCGCGTCGCTCCCAGAGCCAAAGGCAGGGCCAGCTCCCGGCGTCTTCTCGTAGCTCGGGCGAGCAGCAGGTTTGCAACGTTGGCGCAAGCAATCAGCAGTACGAAGCACACGGCTCCGATGAGCATCAAAATCGCGGGGCGTATGTCGCCCGAAAGCTGGTCTCGCAGAGGCACTGCGAACGCGCCGGTTTTCGAATTTGTATCGGGGTGCTCTTTCTCCAGTTGCGCGGCGATCGTCGCCAGATTGGCGTTTGCCGACTGGAGCGAGACTCCCGGTTTGAGCCGCGCCACAACTTGAAGAAAATGGCTCCCGTGGTTTGCCAATTGTTGCGGCGTGAACTGCGCGTTGGTCCACAGCTCCGTTTCCCTACTGAGGAAATGCACACCACGCGGCAAGACGCCAATGACGGTATATTTCGCCTGACTAAGCGTTAGATCCTTCCCGATGACCTGAGGATCACCGCCAAACCTTCTCTGCCATAGGCCGTAGCTGAGTATTGCCACGCGCCCGCCGCCGGGGTCATCGTCATCGGGACGAAAGAGTCGCCCCAAAGCCGGTTGGACTCCCAGCAAGGAGAAGAGATTCGAGGTCGCTCCCCGGGTCTGAAGCTCCTCTGGGCTTCCTTCTCCCAGAAGCGTCAACGATCCTTCGAATCCAACGGCGGCAATATCCTCGAAGACCTGATTGCGCGATTTCCAATCAGCAAAATTTCCGGGAGCCGGCGTGTTTTTTGGGAAACCAAAGGAGGAACCGTCTTCCCAAACCATCACCAGGCGGTCGGCATTCCGGTAAGGCAAAGGACGGAGAAGAACATTGTCAGCAATACTGAAAATCGACGTGTTCGCTGCGATCCCCAGCGCAAGCACCGTAACCGCAAAGATCGTAAAGGTGGGGCTCTTTTCGAGACCCCGCAAAGCGTATCTCGCGTCTCGGTATACGTGGTCGAGAAAAGCGGTCCGGCGCGTATCACGGCACTCCTCTTTCACCAACTCCACTCCGCCGAATTCACGGATCGCTGCGCGGCGCGCTTCTTCGCGGGACATTCCGGAACCCACGCCGTCTTCAACTTGGCGCTCCAGGTGAAAACGCATCTCCTCGCTCAGTTCGGCATCCACCTCGTTCTTACGGAACAGCGATCGCGCCAGCAGTCGGACCTTTCGCGCCCACCGCATCGCACACCTCCTGACTCCTCATGCCTTTCCCAGAACCAGTCCAATGGCCGCAGACAGCCGGTCCCAATTCCCCTCTTCGCGTCTCAAATACTTCTTCCCATCCGCGGTCAGCGCATAGTACTTCGCCCGCCGGTTGTTCTCTGATTCGCGCCATTCCGCCTGAATCCATCCTTGCTGCTCCAGTCGGTGCAGAGCCGGATACAGCGCGCCTTGATTCACTTGCAGCACATTCTTGGAAACCTGCCGGATGCGTTGCGCGATCGCCCAGCCGTGCATCGGTTCGAGCGCAATCGTCTTCAGGATTATCAGATCCACGGTTCCCTGCACCAAATCAGTCGGTTTGCTCGTAGTTATGCCCTTCCCCTCAGTTAATGACAGGAGTCTATGGAGCACTGTACCAAGTGTCAAGCAAATTGTGGAGTGCCCAGCGAAACTGATTTGTCGCAGCTGGCCATGTTGGAGTCAATCGGGCCCTTGGACCGAGTTCGCCAAACGTGACTCTGCTTTGGCAACCATGAAGAATCCGTGTCATAGTCGTGCATATAGCCAACATCCGTTCCGAAAAGGACGGTACCCCCTGCCGTCACCCAGGATCGCAATTGATCAACGGCGGTTTTCACGAACTGCTGGCGCTGAGACGTCCGATCACTTTGGAGCTCGTATCGCCATAGCTTCAGGGTTGGTATGATGGCAACGCCTTTGTTCTTCATCTCAGTGAGAGTGGCGTCATCCAACTGGCCGGCATTGGGAATGCCGTGCGCCAGGATGTGCGCCCCTCCGTGCACAGCGCCCATCAGTCCTTCGCGAGTGTGTGGATGCGCAAACACCAGTTTACCTCTGGAGTGAGCCTCATGTGCTGCGGCTTCGATCGCGCCCTGCGGGAGCAAGACGGTCGGCGAACCTAAACTTGCAGCATACACCTTGATACCATCGACACCGGAATCAAGGAGCTTCTTTGCCTGTGCGGTCGCTTCAGCGGGTTCCATGACCTCAGGAAACTGGATTCTCATCGTCCCAGTCACATCAAGAATGCGAAGCTCAGGTGCACCGCCTTTCGGAAACAAAATCTCACCAGTCGAGCGAATTCGCGGGCCGAGCACTTCACCCGATTCGATCCGGTCACGGAGCCGACGCGTGTTCTCCCAGGCCGAGCCAATGTCAAACACGCTGGTGCATCCCCAACGCGTAATCATGTCCGTCATTTGCTCTGAAAGCTCGGCAGCGGGAATCGTCTGAATATTGGCCCATTTGCGCTGGACGAAATGAACATGGCTGTTCCAGAAGCTAGCAGTGATCGTCAAGCCAGAGCAGTCAAGCTTCTGGATCTGTGCAGGCAACTGGACCGCGCTTCTTCGGCCTACGGCTGCGATGGTGCCGGACCGTATGAGAATGATGGCATCTCTGATGGGAGGCTCAGTCGGACCGACATAGACCGTGCCACCGACTAAAGCCCATGACGGTTCTGCGACAGGCACTTTGGCCTGCGTGAGCAAACGAACAGGGCAAGAGAGCAACAAGGCGGACGCGATGACAGCGACGACGATGAAGAGTCTGCGGCTCATAAACGCATGGTCCCTCAGGGTGGATTCTGGCCCATTGATTTCTCGATGTCTTGCGGCGCGTAGGGCAACGCTGGGTTGAGAATTTCGTGCCCCTCAGCGGTTATCAAGACCGTGTCTTCTACAAAGAAACCTTCGCCGCCAGCGCTGAAGAGCGGCTCATAGCAAATGATGTTGCTTTTCCGGAAGACTTTTGGCGCGCCTTCTGCCATGTCCAGTCATGTCCGGAGTACTGGTTGGCATAACGCTTGGCGCGTGCTACCTTCCTGCGCGGCGGGCCGCTCGCGTCGACCCAATAGTCACTCTGCGTGACGAGTAGCTCTTTGGTCGCT
>Ga0182040_10000180_pt1 | contig 27693 bp, 26 predicted proteins | sample flu12Cox44000176_FD_125973 | JGI IMG/M metagenome (GOLD analysis project Ga0182040, IMG submission 125973) | Lab enrichment of tropical soil microbial communities from Luquillo Experimental Forest, Puerto Rico - flux8day.12C.oxic.44.000.176 | ecosystem: Environmental > Terrestrial > Soil >... | reverse complement strand
TGCTGATCGAGTCGTATCTCTAAGCGTTAGAACTCAGGACGCGGCCCGTGCCGCGCGGACATATCCAGCGGCGCGCCGCGGCGGCACCCCAGCCATCCGCAGCAGCACTTCCGCGCACGTCAGATCGGCCCCGTCGCCGAGTCGCCCGTCGAGGATGCCGTGGATCACCTCGAAGGCCGCCGCCATGGACATCGTCAGCGTGGTCTCAAGGTCATCGATGGCGAAAACGCCCTCGGCCACGCCGCGCTCCAACAATGCCCCCGCCTGGGGGCGGATGATGCGCTCGAAGCGTGCTTCGGCTTGGCTCAAGTTCACCAGTAGCCGTGCCAGATTGGGGTTTTCGTAGGCAATTCGAACGATCGCCAGCGTCGACGCGGCGTGCGCCCGGGCGGGGTCGGCGAATGCGGGGGAGTCGGCGATCGAGTTCGCCAAGCCGACGATGGTGTCCGCGACGACGGCCTCGACGATGTCGTCTTTTGTCTTGAATTGGTTGTAGAAGGTCCCGAACGCCACGTCGGCGCGTTCGGTCACGTCGCTGACTCGCAGGCTCTCTAGTCCGCGCTCGGCGATGATTTCGCGTGCGGCCTTGATCAGGTCCGCTCTTGTCTTGGCCTGCCTGCGCGCCGTGCGGGACATGGCAGTCGGCGTTTCGGTCGTCACAACCTTGAGTCTAGATCTGATTGATGAATCATTCTTGAACTATAAATCAGATTACGGTACCGTCAATGAGGTGACCTTCGAGGGACGGACCGCGATCGTGGGTGCGGGCATCGCCGGCTTGGGCGCGGCGCGGCGAATACAACAGTCGGGCGGCACACCGGTGGTGTTCGAGGCCGCCGACCGAGTTGGCGGACGCATCAAGACGATTCGTCGTGACGGCTTCGTCTTCGACGTCGGGGCCTTCATTTATCTCGGCAGTTATGGCGAGTCCGTGCAGGAAATGCGTGAGGTCGGCCTCGGCCCGCAGATGCACAAGTTCAATGCCTTCGGGGCCATGCCCCGGGGGGGTGAGCTGAACTTCCTTGACCTCAGCAAGCCACTAAGCCTGCTGAGAACGCCGTACCTGTCCGGCCGGGCCAAGTTAAAGCTGGCCAAGCTGTTGCTCTTCCTGGCCAAGCACTGGAAAGACCTGAACTACGCCGACGCTTCGGGTGTTGCCGCCATCGACACGGACACCGTCACCACATACAGCCGGCGCGAACTGAATGACGAGATCCTCGATTATGTTGCCGCCGTGGTGGTTCGGGGACCCTGGCTGAGTGATCCCTCGTATGCTTCGGTCGGTCAGCTGCTGTGGACCATGAAGAACTTCTTCAAACCCTACTTCTATGGGCTCGACGACGGCATGGATGCGTTGCCGCGGGCGATGGCGGCTCAATTGAACGACGTTCGACTCGCAACAGCGGTCACCAACGTCACCGACGCGGGAGAACGCGTCGAGGTTACCTTTGTCCGAGACGGCCGAGAGCGCACAGAGGAGTTCGCCAACGCCGTCGTGACGACGACAACCGGTACGGCGCTGGAAATATGCCCTCAGATTTCGGGGTTCGCCCGCGAGTACTACCAGAACACCGACTACATCTGCAGCGTCAACTGTCACATCGCGTTGTCGGAGCGGCCCGCGAATCCGGCGACATACATCATGTGTTCACCGCGTGAGCAGCCCGACCTGTGTGGCGTGATCGTCGACCACCTCAAGGCCAACAACCGATGCCCCGACGACAAGGGGATGATCACGACGTTCTGCCGCCACGAATGGTGCCTGGACAACCTGGAGAGCCCCGACGAGAAGGTCGTCGACGCCGTGCTCGGCTTCGTAAAGCCCTACTACGGCGACCTCAGTTCCAAGGTCGTCGACTATGAGATCGGGCGCTGGCGCAACGTCGTCCCGATCATGCGCAAGGGCCGCTTTCACGCAGTCGACCGCTTCATGCGCGAGACCGACCCGAACGTGCGTGTCCAGCTCGCCGGCGACATCGGGCCGATCCCTGGCGTCAACGGCGCCTTGGTATCCGGTCAAGCCGCCGGTGATCGGATCGTCGACCAACTGGCCGCGACCCGAAGCGTGCGAGCATGAGCGCCGCCCTTCCGGTCAGCCAGGCAACGCAGCGGCAGGCGCACGCCGGCGCGGAGGATGAGGCGCCGCGTTCCTGGCGCCCCGTGATCGCATGGGCTGCGGCCGGGGCGGTGCTGCTCGTCTTCGAGATCGTGGTGCTGGCGCGATGGGTGTTCGGGCCCAACTTCAAGTCCACCCCGCCCGGTCCCGATCAGATCTCATCGGGCCAGCAGGTTCTCTTCACAGTGCTGCAGATCGCCGTACCACTTGCTGCGGTGGTGGCCTTGTACTTTTGGGTCGCGCGGCCTTGGCGGCGCGAGGGACACCTGACCACCGACGGCATGCTCACTTTAAGCGCCGGCATGGTCTTCTTCTGGGACATGTCGATGAACTACACGTCGGTGTCGCTGCTGTACAACTCGCATCTGGTCAACCGGGGGGCCTGGGCGAACGGATCGTGGCCGGGGTGGATCAGCCCGAACGCGAACTACCTGCCGGAATCGCTGTTCATCACCGTCCCCGGGTACGTCGCGTTGGTGTTCTCGCAAGTCGTCCTCGTGTTGTGGATCCTGCGCAAGATCAAGGCGCGCCGGCCAAAGCTCGGCACGACCGCAGCGGTGGTGTTCATCTTCGTCGGATTGGTCATCGTCGACACGATCATCGAGACCATCCTGTTGCACAGTGGAATATATGCCTATCCCGGCGCAATTCGGGCCATCACGCTGTTCGCCGGCCACACCTACCAGGTCCCGTTGTCGGAGACCGTGCTGTTCGGCGGCATAGCGCTCGGCGCGATCGCCTGCCTGAGTCACTTCCGCGACGACAGGGGTCACACCGTCGTGGAGCGCGGCCTCGACAAGATCCGCGTGGGCACGAAATCCAAACAGCTGATCAAGTTTCTCGCCATCTTCGGCGCCGTGTACCTGGCATTTCTGGTGCTGTACATGGTTCCGCAGCAATGGTTTGCGGTGCATTCCGGTCCGTTCCCGTCCGGATACAAGTCCTACATGATCAATGACATGTGCGCCTCGGGCAGCGACGGGAGGACTTGCCCGGGGCCCGGGGTACCCATGCCAAGGCCGCCATGGCGACCCTAGACCGCGATCGGTTGGTCGATCCCCGAGTCGCGCAACGCAACACAGCGACGCTGTGGGTGATCCACGGGGGTCTGTGGTTTGGGCTGATCTGCTATTGCTGGGCGGCCTGGGTGCTGAGCGGCGACTTCAAGACGAACACGCTCGGACGCGGTCAGGAGCCCGGCTGGTACGTGACGTTGATGCGCGGCTGGGAGATCTTCGCGCTCGTCGTCACCGTTGCCATCTTGTGGGTCTTCGTGATTCGGCCGAAGCTTCGGGATGGCCGCCTGTCGTTTGACGGATTGTTCGTCCTCGGATGCGGGTTGATGTTCTTCCAGGAGCCCTGGATCAACTGGACGAGCTATCAGTTCCTCTACAGCACCACCTCGATCAATTTCGGCAGCTGGCTGAGCCACGTCCCCGGGTGGAGCTCGCCGAACGCCGAGCTGATACCGGTCTCAATGTGGGCGGGCACCGCCTACTTCTGGCTGGTAGCGATCCCCGCGATAGCCGGCTCGCGATTCATGGGCTGGTTGACCCGGCGCAGGCCGGCCATCAGCAAGCTGCGATTGATTGCGTTGACTTACCTGGCGTTCTGCGCCTTCGATCTGGTGCTGGAAACCTTCATCACGAGAACCAATCTGTTCAGCTACGCAAGCGTCATCCCGCAACTGAGCCTGTTTGCCGGGACCGATCACCAATTTCCGGTGTACGAGACGATCAGCTGGGCCGGTACCTATGTGTTCTTGTCCAGCGTTCACTTTTTCCGTGACGATCGCGGTCGTTCGCTACCGGAACGCGGAATCGACGCCTTCCGCGTCGGTGGTGGCCGGCTAATGACCTTCTTCCGCTTTCTTGCGATCGTTGGCATCTGTCAGTTGTCCATCATGCTGACCTACAACATCCCGTATCAGCTGTATGCGTTGCACTCGGAAATGTCGCCCGTGTACCTGAACCAACCGTGGCGGCTCGGGGGTGTGTGCGGCCCGAACACCAACTTCGAGTGCCCGGGGCGGGGCGTTCCGATACCGCGGCGCGACAGCAGGACCAACAGAGTCGATCAAATCCCTTCCGACTCCGTCCCGAGGAGATGAGTACTACATTGCTCACGCCGCAACCCCCGTTACACATGGCCGTCGACAAAACCGCGGAGTCGGGCATCACGATTGCCCTGGCCGGTGTCGTGGCCATCGCCCTGGTCTTCGCGTTCATCGACTGGTATCGAACCGGCCGGCCCCTCGTTCTGCTTCTGATGGTTTCCGGCGGCGCCATCATGATCTTCGAGCCGATGGTCGATACGGTGGGCGCCTGTTGGTTTCCCTCGAACTCCTGGACTGCCTTTACCGCCTGGGGCAGGCCTTTGCCGGTCTGGTTGTGCCTGGCGTACTTCTTCTATTTCGGCATCGCAACCTCGGCGATCTGGCAGGCCTTGCGCAAAGGCTTGACCCGGCGCCAGATCTGGTTGGTGTTCTGCGCCGCGATGCTGGGGGATCTGATCTTCGAAACGGTCCTGCTGACCATGAATCCCTATGTCTACTACGGGTATCAGCCGCTGGTGCTCGGCAAGTTTCCGCTGTGGTGGATGGCGGTCAATGCCGTGATCCCGCTGGTGCTGGCGGCCCTGATCTACCGGTTCGATTCCTATTTCCGCGGTTGGCGAGACTTCGCGGTCATTCCGTTGGCGCTGACAACCAGCGCCGCGGTGAACGCCGCGGTGGGTTGGCCGTCCTGGTTGGTGATCAACACCGACGTGGGTTGGGTACTGACGCAGGTGGGCGGGCTAACCACCTTCGCCGCGGCGTGCGCGGCGGTCAAGCTGGTGGCCGCTGTGGTGGCCAATCCGCACGAACGTGTTGAACCATTGCCGCCCGTGACCCGACGAGTGTGCGCATGAGCGTCGCCACCGGGACCCGCGCAGCCCGGCCCGCCATCGCCGCAGATCGCGTGATCGTTCCCGCCAAATGGTGGGCGATGCTTGGCGCGGCGATTCTGGCGTTTCAGGCGTTCGTCTTGGTCCGTTGGCTGACCGGGCCGTACTTCAAGCACGTTGCGCCTGGACCGACACCGCTTCCCGGCTGGATGAAGGTCGCCCTGACGTGCTGCCAGATCGTCTTGCCGCTCGCCGGTTTGGTGGTCCTGTATTGGTTTGTGATACGGCCGTGGCGACGCGAGCGGCGCATCGGGCTTGACGGTCTGATGGCGATCGCGTTCCTGACGCTGTCGTTTCACGACCCGCTCAGCGCTTACATCGGCCACTGGTACACCTACAACGCCTGGCAGGTGAACATGGGCTCGTGGGTGAACAGCCTGCCCGGTGCACTGGCACCCGGGACACCGGACCACCAAGTGGCGTATCCGCTGCTCATCGTGCCCGGCGCCTACGTGGTGGTCTTTCTACTGGTGACGATGATGGGCGCAGCGATCATGCGCGGCGCGAAGGCACGCTGGCCCGCAATCCCGCGACTCGGTGTGGCCGCGATTTGCTTTGCGGTCATGGTGCCGTTTGACATCGTTTTCGAGGGAATTGTCTTCATGCCCATGGGCTCCTGGGAGTACCCGGGCGGGCACATCAAGATCTTCGCCGACACCTACCACGCGTATCCGCTCAACGAGGCGTTGACTACCGGCGCGATTTTCACGATGTTCGCCTGCATCAAGTACTTCACCAACGACCGCGGGCAATCGCTGGCCGAACGCGGAGCTGAACGGCTCGGGGGCGGGCCGATCAGGGTCACGACGGTGCGGATGCTGGCGGTCACCGGGCTGGTGACTCTGGCGATGACGATCGGATACACGTTGCCGAACACCTGGTTTGGGGCGCACTCGACCGCGTGGAATCAGGACATCCAGAAGCGGTCGTACCTGACCTACACGTGCGGTGAGGGTCCAGGCGTCGCCTGCCCAGCACCCGATGTCCCGTTGCTGCGCAACGATAACGGGGATAAGGGAGCGAATGGTCGCGAGTTCGGCCGGAACTATCCGCCGCAGGTCGCGTACGACCGGGGCCAGTGACGCGCAAGAGCGATCGTCCACTGCTTTGAGGAAGGTATGGATGCGATGAGCGGCAGGCGCGTGCAGCTTTGGAGCGTTTACTCGGTTTTCGGTTTTGTCGTCCTTTTCCTGATCGGCTGGGTGCTGCTGGCGCAAATGATTCCGCCATCGTCGCCCATGAACACCCCCGAGCAGATAGGCCGGTTTTACCGCGACCATCTGTTCGGCATCCGGGTCGGGATGGTTCTTGCGATCTTCGCTTCGGCGTTGCTGCTGCCCTGGGGCGGGGCGATCTGCGCACAGATGTTGCGGCTGGAGGGCCCTCGGGCACCGTTGACGTGGGCGTGGATCGCGGCGCAGGGGTGCGTGGTCATCGAGTTCGTCTATCCCTGCGCATTCTGGCTTGTCGCGGCGTTTCGTCCCGACGACGTGTCGCGTGTGCAGACATTCAATGACATGGGATGGCTACCGTTTCTGGGGATAGTCTGCACCGGGATGTTCCAGATGGTCGCGCTGGCTGTGGCGACGCTCCGTGACCAGCGCGCTGAGCCGGTGTATCCGCGCTGGTTCGCCTACTTTCAACTCTGGTGCGCGTTGGGGGTCGGCCTCACTTTCGGGGTCTGGATTTTCAAGACTGGGCCACTCGCGTGGGACGGTCTCATCGGGTTCTGGATTCCGGTCAGCGTCTATTTCGTGTGGGTGCTCACAACAACCGTGATGACCGGGCGTGCCATCAACAACGACGACGAATCTAAACCCGAGCAGCGCACAATCGCGGATCGTGTTGCGGCGCTTGAGGCCGAGATCGCCGCCATCCGGTCGCAGGCGGCAACACCGGAAGTTAGCCGCCGGTGACGGTGCGACAGATTCCGCCTCGCGGACCGGGTCGCAGCAAGGCATTGTCCCCGCAATTCGACGGTGAATGGAGCTGCAGCCGTGGACGCTTCGTCTAGCGCTACGACCAAAGATCAGTTGCACAACGCGGCCGGTGGCGGCCGCCGTGCCGACCCGGCGGATGAGCCCCGCCGATCCAGGCCGGTGCTGTGGTGGGCGGCGTTCGGCGCTTTCTGGCTCACCTTCATGGCTTTCGTGCTGATCCGGTGGATCAGCGGTCCCTACTTCCAGCGGGTGCCGGTGGGGCCGAGCGATCCGCCAATGTATATGAAGGTCTTCTTGATGACCTTGCAAGTCACGATGATTCCCGCGATGGCGTGCCTGGTGTGGTGGTTCGTGATTCGGCCGTGGCGGCGCGAGCGAACGATCACCGTCGACGGTGCACTGACTCTCGCCTTTTGCACGTTGTTCTTCCAAGATCCGCTTTCCAACTACTTCGGCGCCTGGATCACCTACAACTCCTGGTCATTCAACCGGGGGTCATGGGTCACCAGCGTTCCCGGGTGGTTGTCGTTCGGTGCACCGGGCGCGACCGTGGTCGAACCACCGATGACCATCATCGGTCTTTACGTCGTGGTCATGACGATCGCCGTCCGCATCGGCGTGGCGACGTTGCGTTGGGTGTCGGGCCGGTGGCCGCGGCTCGGCAAGGTCGGGCTCGCTCTCATCTGTTGGGTCGTGATGTTCGTCTTCGATGTCATATTCGAGGGCGTGATCTTTATGCCGCTAGGCGTTTGGACCTACGCGGGCGGACACTTCAACATCTTCGCCGACCGTTATCACGCGTTTCCGCTGCACGAGGCGTTCCTGGTCGGAATCCTGCTTACCGCGTACTCATTCCTGCGCTTCTTTCTCGACGACCGCGGCGGGACAATCGTCGAGCGCGGCTCAGAGCGTGTCAAAGCGTCGCGAACCGGAAAGGGTGTCATTCGGGCACTGTCGATCATCGGCGCGGTGAACATGATTTTCCTTGTGGTCTACACACTGCCGCATCTGTTCGTCGGGGCGCACAGCCGCGAGTGGAACAACGACATCCAGAGGCGGTCTTACTTCCTTGACGGCATCTGCGGGGCCGACACCGGCCGCGCCTGCCCGGGACCCGCTGTCCCGCTGGTGCGCAACGACAACTCTAGTAAGGGCGCAGGGTCTGCCTACGTCGGGTCAGACGGCCAATTGCACATCCCGGCCGGGACCATCCTGCCTTCTCAGGTTCCGCTGGATGTGGGCGCCCGCTAGCGCGCGTGGGCATCTTAGGCCCAATGACCCGCTGATGATTTCGCGTTGAATCTCGTTGCTGCCGGCGTAGATCGGTAGCACAAGCGAGTGCCGGACGTGGCTTTCCATGTCGTATTCGGTCGCATAGCCATGGCCGCCCATCATCTGCATGCCCTCCAGCGCGATGCGTTTGGCGACTTCGGAGGTCTTGATTGTTACTGGGTCGGCGCGGCGTTCGAGTCGCTGAGCGACCTCGTTGGTTAGCAGACGTACACACTCGGGCTCGGTGCCTAGCGCCACGAACCATCGCGAAGACCCAATCTAGAAGCCAGGCTAGCCCGACGATAACGTTCGTCAACGCGGTGGGGCGGTCGATCACAAGGGTGCGAGGGTGGGTCACCCGCCCGTGGGGGAGCGCTGGTGCAAGACTGAGTTGGTTCTTGTCGGATGTCTTCCATTTTGGCGGTTGCGTTAACGTTCATTTGCCCGTTTTCCTCGCGGCGTCAAACGGTTTTGGGTCGCCCGTGAACTGACTTGCTACCGCTCGCCGACGGCCCTGACTCCGGCATCCAGGATATTTTGAGACAGTATGACTATAAATTTGGCCTGTCCAATGGTGGGGCGAGTCCGGTCGACGGACGACGGTTTCGGTCGAGCGCGCCGTGACGCAGAACCCCACGCTTCGAAGTGGTGCCTGCCCCGCACGACCCAGGGGCACTGTCGATGTTGTTGGCGATGCAGATCCTTCCGCGCATGGCCGCCGCCGGGATTCGTGCCGGCCCTTCGCGCAGCCGGGATCGTGGTGAACCAGGTGACCGCCGTCGATTTCGTGCAAGAACCTAACGCTCGAATTCACGATCGCGGACTATTTAGAGACACCCCGGCTATCAATTACGGTTGTCAACGGTGCTCGAAAAGCCTGTCGTCGCAAGCCTGCTCGATCACTCGCACCACTGGCGAGGCCCAAGCCCTTCGGTGTGATATACCTCACACCGACCTTGCTATTGTCAATGTGTCAAATATCTCATATAAGAGACGGATCGGGTCAAAAACTGCACCCCAATTAACCGCGGTTAACAGTTAAAGGAGCGGCCATGGAGGTCATGTGCCCCGCGCTGCCGAGGATGGAAAGCTTGCCGTTCGCTCACGACCGCGACGCCGCATGGCACACGCTGCTGGCGTCCGGCAAAGTCGCCGTGTCCGATGCCGGCGTGTACTTCCTTAGCGCCGCCGATGTCGTCGAGGCGGCGGCCACCAATCCGGGGCTATTCTCCTCCCAGGGCGCGTTCGATCTGGTTGGAAGCCCGTTTCCGATGGTGCCGATCGCCTTCGATCCCCCAGAGCACAGCCGCTTCCGACGGGTGTTGGACAAGTTCTTCGGCCCCCGCCACATGGCCGAACGCGCACCCGAGTTGCGCAAGCAGGTGGGCGAGCTGATCGATCAGATCAGGGCATCCAGCGAAAGCTGCGAGGTCATGAGTGCACTCGCCATCCCGTTTCCCTCCCAGGTCTTCTTGACGCTCTTCGGCCTGCCGCTTTGCGACCGGGATCTTTTAATCGGCTGGAAGGATGCAGTTTTAGAATTCTCTGCCGCCGAGGGGGCCGCGCCATCACCGGAGACTCTGGCACGAGGCGGCGAACTGCTGGCCTATCTGAACGGGCACCTGGCCGACCGTCGCGGCAGCGATGGCGATGACCTGCTGAGCCAATTGCTCTGCGACTCAAACGATGGCGCACTCACCGAGCAAGAAATCATCGGACTGTGCTTCTTGTTCCTGGTCGCTGGGCTGGACACCGTGACCGCCGCGACCGGATTCGCGCTTTACGAGCTGGCCCGCAATCCGGCGTTGCGGGCCAAGGTGATCGATGACGAAGCGGCGGTTGCACCCTTCCTCGAAGAGGTCTTGCGGATCGACCCCCCGGTCCCTTACGTCCCTCGGATTACCACCGCCGAGGTCACTGTCGCCGGTGTGACGATCCCCGCGGGATCAACGTGCTGGCTTGGGCTGGGAACCGCCAACCGCGACCCCGAGCGATACTCCGACGCCGACGTCATCCACCAAACGCGGAACAATCACTTCGCATTCGGCCGAGGTCCACACCGCTGCCTCGGTTCGCACCTGGCTCGCCTGGAACTGCGCCTCACCGTCGAGGAATGGAACCGGCGGATCCCCAAGTACTCAGTTCTGCGCGAGCCCGCGGTTGGGTGGCCATGCGGGACCCTTCACTTTCGCGAGCTGCACCTGCAGATTGGCTAATTTTGTTCCGACAGCTGCAAGACGGCGACGCCCGCAACAATAGCCACCGCAGTGGCTGTCGGTGGTCTATGGCTGATGCGCAACGGTGTGTGGGAGGTCAAATGACCGCATCTACGGATCCCGAACCGTGGGTAACGACCGGGCGTGACGGGTTGACGAGGGCGCGCGGGTCACTTCTGCTGATCGGCGCAAGACCGGGTCGTATCGAGGAGCGGCCCGCTTCTTTCGCCAACATCACCGCAACAATGCGTCGAGCGCGCAGGATGGCCGCGTCGGCCTGAAATTCCACTCCGCCGCGCCACCGGTCGTAGCCCGAGTGGTTGGACGCCATCTCAAGAATGGATATGTCGCGTTGGAAAACCTCGTCCAAAAACGGTCTCAGATAGGCGGTTACCACACCCCGATCGGTTGCGTAGTTCCGCGACGCCTGCATGAATACGTGAGTTGACGTTTCCGTCTCGGGCGTGATGCCGTGGGTGCGGGTGGTGGTGTACGCCTCGCCCTTGGCGGTGGTGATCTCCCAATATTGACGGTGCACCGCCGGCGAGACGAACGTGCCGCCCTCGCGACGCCTATACGTATACCCGCGGTCGAGTCCGGTGACCTCAGCTTCCCACTCAGCAAGGGGGGCCTCCGGCAGGACTCGGGTGTAGGACACGGTGGTTTCGCTCACTTCGATGTCGTTGAATGCCGGCATGCTCTCGATTTCCGGAGGAACATCACGCCTATGAAGGATGGGAGCGTAGCTGAAGTCCAGATAGTGTTCGTGGACCATCATGTAGTTGGCGTTTACTTTGCAGGCACTGGAAAGTGTTGTCCACGCCGGGTCGTTGATCCATGGCATGTCTGGCCGTTGGCTACCCGCGGCAACGGCTGGCGGTCCCAGCCAGATCCACACGAACGGCGGCTCCTCGACGACGGGGAACACGCGCACCGTCATCCCCGTCGGGACGTGGGGTTGGGTCGGCGTGTATACGCACTGGCCGTGGGTGTCGTAGGTGCATCCATGGTAACCGCAGACCAGTCGATCTCCATCGACGGTGCTGTGTGACAGCGGGAAAGCCCGGTGCGCGCACCGGTTTTCGAATGCGGTGACGTCGCCGCTGACGCCGCGCCACAGCACGACATCCTCGCCAAGTAGCCGGCGCCCTAGCGGCGATTCAGCGATCTCGTCGCAGGTGGCTGCGACATACCAGCACTTCTTCGGGAAATTGGTAGTCACAAGTCCAGCACCAACCTTTTGGTGCGAGAGCCCGACACGCAGATCAGCATTACTTCGCCGGTAGCTTTCTCAGCATCGGTGAGCATCGAATCACGATGAACCGGGATCCCCTCCAACACGCGCGCTTCACAGGTACCACAGACACCTTCATAGCAGCTGCCCATGATCGGGATGCTGGCGTCCTCAAGGGTTTCCAGGATTGACATGTCGGATGTCACCTCCAATGTCACGCCGGACCGGTGGCACACCACCTCAAAGCTCTCCAGCGCTTCACCGTCATCTCCTGTAGGCGCTTTGGCGGCGAACCGCTCGATATGAAGGGCCCCCGCCGGCCAGGGGGCGCAGTGCTGCTCCACCGCGGACAGCAGTCGTTCGGGGCCGCAGCAGTACACCAAGGTGTTGTCTTCGGGGTACTTGAGAAGCGATTCCAGGTCGAGCAGACCCCGTTCGTCCTCAGGCCACACGGTCACTCGGTCGGGGTAGCGCTCGGCGAGGTCTTGCCCGAAGGCCATGGACGCCCTGGTGCGTCCGCCGTAGAGCAGTGTCCAGTCGCTGCCCGCCTGCTGGGCGGAATCGATCATCGGGACAATCGGAGTAATCCCGATGCCGCCGGCGATGAACCGGTAGCGCGGCGCGTCGACGAGCGGAAAATGGTTGCGCGGGCCGCGTACGCGCACAGCGGCTCCCTCGTTGAGGTTCTCGTGAACGTACCGTGAGCCACCGCGACTGTTCGGATCGAGCAAGACCCCAATGCGCCACACCGACAAATCGCCGGAATCACCGCACAGCGAGTACTGACGCGTCAGGCCGTCGCTCAGCATCACGTCGATGTGGGCTCCCGGTTCCCAGCGAGGCAGATGCTGGCTGTCCGGATGGGCAAGATCTAGCGCCACCACGCCTTCTGCGGGTGTGCTGCGGCGCCGAACGACCAGTTCCGTTGCAAATTCATGTACGGTGGCGCTTGGCTTGGTGAGGGCGGGCTCAGGCATCGATTATTGTGCTCCAATCCGTAGAGACGAAATCAGCACGACCCCCAGTCGTTTTGGAATGCCGAGAGTCTTCCTCGGCTGAAGGGCTCGCCTGCCATGGCGTGGCCGGTGGGTGACCGGTGTCTGCCCGGGGTGGCGAATGGATGGTTGTGTAGACCTGGAATGCATGTGTCTCTCCCGGGGGCAGCGCTGGTTGGGGATCCGATGACCTTGTCGTCCGTCCGAGCCCGTGTGGAAGTGCTTAATTGGGGATTGCTCTTTGAGCCCCGCGTCCCTTAGTATTTTAGACATGCGTGATCTCAAAATCAATGTCCGGCGGTGGGACACCTTTGGTTGTCGCCGAGGTGTCCAGACGCTCGCGCCAGACCACACATGCAGATCACATCCGGTGCGCCGTTCCGGCCTGGTCGCTTAGCGAATAGTCTCGGCGACCCCTATCGAGATAAGGAGACTCAATGTCCGAGCCTCGGAGCCTGTTCTCATTGCGAAGCCAGCGAGCCGTCTTGTGGTGGGGGATCGCGCTCGCCATCATCTACGCCGTCGCGTTCATCTTCCTGCTACAGCAAGTGCCCCTCAAGAATCCCGCATGGAGCCCCGAGCAGGTGGCCGACTGGTACGTGCACAATCAGGGCAAGATCAAATGGGGCGCAGTGATCGCCAGCTGGACGGGCGCATTCATGATGCCGATCCTTGCGGTTATCGCCCTCCAGATGGCCCGTGTCGAGGGCGGATGGAAGATCTGGAGCGTACTGTCGCTCGTTAGCGGTGCGCTGATGTCGCTGTTCTTGATGCTCCCGCCGCTATTTTGGGGAGTCGCGGCTTACACGGCGCCACGCAGGAATTCAGAGGTCACCACACTGATGCACGAGCTGGCTTCGCTCACGATGACAACGACCGACCAGTTCTACATCTTTTTGTGGGTCGGCGTCACGGTCATCGCGCTGCGTCCGGCGACTCAGTTGGTCAAGAACAACCCGTTTCCGCGCTGGTGGGGCTACTTGTCCGCGTGGATCACGATTATGTTCGAGGCAGGTGCGATCGCATTCGTCCCGCGCTCTGGTCCGTTCGCCTGGAACGGCCTGCTCGTGTTCTGGTCGCCATTTGTTCTGTTCACGGTGTGGATCACGGTCCAGTGCTGGCTGACCTTCCGTGCCCTGCGCGGGCAGGTCGCCGAGCCCGACCCGATACCCACGCCAGCGTCGACCTTGTCGCCGACGCCCTGACGCGCGCGCCGTCGAGCGGTGCTCGTTGACCCCCGCTGGCCCCATTAATAACGTTTTTGAGTCCTGAACACTCAATATTGTGTGGCTATCGAGACACGCGTTGGTGCTATCGGCGCGAAAGCCCAGGGATCGGAGGATCCGTCGGGGAGCGAATCCAGGCGACGAGCACACGTCGTCGTGGTCGGCCGCGGGATTGCGGGGAACACCGGCGGCAAATCGGTTGCACGGGAGCGATCCTGAGATGCCCGTTCTCGAGGCGGCGCAACGCGTCGTCGGACGGACCTGAACGCGGCATCAGACCGGATTCAAGATTGATCTTGCGGCCCCACTTGCAGCCGGCGTCCCAAGTCATCGGGGTCTGGCGCGCCAGGCCGTATTCATCACATCTAGACATCTAGGCGTGAAAACCGCTCGGCGCCCTCACGACGTGGCTGGCTCTGCCCAGACGCGAAAGCACGACTCGCCCAGTCGCTGTGGACGTGCTGCTCAACACGCGGCCGGTCTCCACGGGACGTGATTGCGTACTTCGCGGGCGAGCATTGCCTCGGAGCGCCGCGCGCCTACTGGCGTTCAGGACCTTTTGCCCGGTCAGCCCAGCACATACATCGTGGACAGCACCGTAAGCAGCGCAATGCAGTAGAACTCGAACACGCCGCGGAGCTGCACCGGCGCTTCTCGCAGCTCCATGAAGTAAAGCCCGACCAAGCGGGCCTTGAACACGGCGACCACAAAGATCACCAAGCTGGCCGGCACATGATGCGCGCCACCCCCACCGTGTGTCCCAATTGCCCACTGAGTGATGGTCAGCGCGACCAGAACCAACCAGGCCAGCGACGCCTTGGACTGCGCCAAAGTTTTCATGATCAACGCACCAGGAAGAGGAGGGGGAAAATGATGAGCCAGAGCAGATCTACCATGTGCCAGAAGCACGCGCCCCCCTCGAAAAAGGCGATGTGGGTGGGGGTCGGCGCAGCCTTGCGGGCAAGCCTCGATAGCACGGTCAACACAATTAATCCGATAACCACGTGAGCCAGGTGCAAACCGGTCAGCACGAAGTAGTACATGAAGAACTCGTTGGTGCTCGGCGTGAGCCCCGCCGCCACCTTCTCGTGGTATTCGATGACCTTGACGACGACGAAACAGGAGCCGACCAACGCCCCGGCCACAGTCAACCGAGGCGCGAGATGACGCCATTGTTCGCTTCTAAACGCTAAGGCCGCCAAGACGATCAGCATCGAGCTACACAAGAGAACCAAGGTATTGACGGCGCCAAGCGTCCGGTTCAGCGCTGCCTGAGACGCCGCGAACAGCGCCTCGTTGTGACCCCGACGATTCAAATACACGGCGAACAAGACCGTGAAGACAACCATGTCGCCGAAGAGCAAGATCCAGATGCCCGGTTCACCGGGCACATGTTTTGTGCGTGTAATCGTTTCGGGCTGGCGGTTCTGGGTCAGCTGGGTATCAGCTGCATCGGTCATAGTCATCTACGATCCATCCGGCTCGGTACCCTCCATCAATTACCTGAGATCAGGTGTCTCAATATAATGGTTCGGGCAGCTCTCGGTCAATCTGACGAATCAGAGTTCGCCGAAGCTGTCCAGTGATTCGATGTCATCCATCGCGGTGGCGAGCCTGTTGACGAACTCACGGGCGGTCTCGATCGGTTGCATGTCGGGCATGCCGGGTGCGGGGTTGTAGGTGATCGTCCACCATGTCAGGGCCGTCATCAGTTGTCGGCGGTAGTGGATCCAGCCCTCATCGAAGGACACCTTCGGGCCGCCGGCGGCGTTCAGGTGGTCGAGGTAGAAGTCGAGCAAGTCCCGTTCCCAGGCGCGCCGGTCCTCGATTGTCAGTGCGGTCGCGATCGTGTAGCCGAAGTCGCGGCCCCAGTGACCGCGCGTCACGCACTGCCAGTCGCTAAGACCCATGCGGCCGGTGCCGGTGATATACCAGTTCTTCAGATGCACGTCACCGTGCGCGAGGGTGGGTGGCAGGGTGCGAGTGAGCTGCACGGCCGCGACGGTCGCCGGCCAGATCTCCGCGTGGCGTTTGTGGAGTCGTGGGGGGATCAGGTCGACGGCTCGGCGAAAGCCTTCTTCGGAGCCTTCCCGCATACCAAAGGCGAGGGTGTTGTTGAAGTAATCCTCCCAGGTTATGAAGCCGTCCAGATGGTTTCGGACACGCGGATCGCTGTAGCCCGCCCCATGGACCTTGGCCAACAGCGCAAGTTGGTCCTCGGCCCGGGCGCGCGTGACCACGGTGCGTTGAGTGCAGAACTCACTGACCGAGTCCGAGAGATCTTCAAGAACCACGATCGAGTTAAACGTCTCGGTGTCCATATTGGCGAACGCCGCGCGCGGCGCCTCGATGGCGAGGAAGGGGCGTAGGTAATTGTAGAAGTTGACCTCGGCCTCAGCGGCGCCGCTAAGCCCCAGCGTGACCCGGTTCGACAAGCCGTGTGACGCCTTGCAGAACAGTCGAGTCGGAAGCCCGGCCTTTTCCCCCACCGAGTTGTAGACGACATGGAGGCGGGCGCGATTGGTGGTGCCCTGCTCGACGGGTTCTGTCCTCCAGCTGATTACTTCCGCACCCGGGTGCTCCCGGCACAGCGTCCCGGTGAGCCACGGCACCGTGATGTCGTCGAACGACACCGGAAGCACCGCGGGATCGTAGACCTTCTGGCCGAGCCGTTGCAGCTCCTTGTCGTAGGCCTCTTTGACCTGGTCCTGGGTCAGCATGCCGGCTCTCCTACTGGCGATCGATGTCACAGTGAAACCAGCAGATCACGACGCAATTAGGCATACGGCAATGTCCGAGAAGGGTTCCGCCGCTCCGTGATCCGCACGCGTGACGCCTGAGCCGGTGTGAAACTCCGTGCCTGCCGTAACTGATGGGAGTCTCGTGGTGACTTAGGCGCCACTTTTGATACGAGCTATATCATAAGTCATCGACGTGAGGTTGGCAAGGCTTTTTCAGCTAATCTAGTGCTGGCGGAACGGCATTGATGTCTCGCGCCAGCGTTTCAACGGCACCATTAAAGTGGCACTTGCATCGTCAGCCCCTTGGGCGGATTCTGTGCAACAGTTCTGGGGTGCGACGCCAGCACCCAATCCTCGTCGGGCTCCGGTGCGCGGTGCCGTGAGCCGGCCCATATTGTCGCCAACTGAAGCAGCTGCTGCCGGGTTGTACGCCGCCTCAGTCGGGGCGGCCGGTGATGCCGTAGGTGATGATCATGGTGATCTCGTGGATCATCCTGGCCTGACTGGGTGGACGGACACCTTTGGGCACGATCCAGTCTTCGAGGATGGCCGAGCCGATGATCATCGCGGCCACCGCCGAGATGGTGGCCGGCGGGTCTAGGTGGGTGAGTTGGCGTTCGTCGGCGATCTCGAGGCCGACGTCCTGCACGGCGCGAAGTCCTTCCCTGATGCGGGTGCTGATCGCGACGGCCGAGCGGTGCAGGTCATTGTTCGGGTCGGCGCGGGCCTCCATGAGCTCTTGGAAGAGCCGGCGCTCCTGGCATACCAGCTTCAACAGCCCGCTGACCAGGCTTGCCGCCATGTCCTGGACCGAAATATCGGCGGAGAAATCACGCCATGACGTGATCCAGCCGTCAATGAACTGGGTAAACGGTTCCAGGATGGTCGTCTCGAACAGCTCGGCCTTCGATCCGAAGTTGCGGAACAGCGTCGGTTCGGCAACCCCGGCCAGCAGGCAGATCTCCTTGGTGGTGGTTGCCCGGTAACCGTTGGCGGTGAATAGCTCATGCGCGGCTGCGAGCGTGCGGGCCCGTACGCCGTTACCCGATGCCGAGCGGGAACGGCGAACTGGCTGCATGGCAGCCGATTCTACCCCCTGTGCGGCCCCGTTGTAAGTGGCACTTGCATTTTGTGATCGCTCGTCGCATAATGTAAGTGGCACTTGCACCCGGGGATGCGGCACCGTGCCGTCGATGACGAAGGGACGACACCGTGGCGACGGTCGACAGGGGGAGGGTGCGGCCCTCGAGCGGATTCCCGCCGAAGCAGCAGGCACGGCCGCCGCGCCCGGTGTTGTGGTGGGCCAGCGCGGGGATCGCGCTACTGGCCTTTCAAGTCTTCGTGTTGGCGCGCTGGGCGTTTGGGCCGCATTTCACGTCTACCCCGCCCGGCCCCGACGCGCTCCCGGGTTGGCAGGCTGTCGTCTTCACCGCTTTGCAGATCGGTGTTCCGGTTGCGGCCCTAGTGCTGCTCTACGCCTGGATCATCCGGCCACGGCGTCGGCACGGGCACCTGACCACCGACGCGATGATCGCGCTAGCGGCGGCCACCGTCTTCTTCTGGGACATGTCGATGAACTACACATCGGTGTGCTTGTTCTACAACTCGCACCTGATCAACCGCGGCGCCTGGGCCAACGGCTCGTGGCCAACCTGGACCAGCCCGAATGCCAACATGCTGCCAGAGCCGCTGCTGATCGTGCCGCCCGCCTACACGGCTTTGGTGTTCTCGCAGGTCATCGTGGTCCTCTGGTTGTTACGCAAAGTCAAGGCGCGCCGGCCCCGTCTTGGTGTCCTCGCCACCATCGCCACCATCTTCGTGGGCCTGACGATCACGGACACCCTCGTCGAGGGTCTGGTTCTGCGAACCGGTGCTTACGCGTATCCCGGCGGCATCAGGGCGATCACGCTGTTCGCCGGTCACACCTACCAGATCCCGATGTCAGAGACCGTGCTGTTCGGTGGTGTCGCGCTGGGCGCCATCGCGTGCCTCAGCCACTTCCGCAATGACCGGGGCCAGACGGTCGTCGAGCGGGGTATTGACACCCTGAAGTTGAGTTTCAAGGGCAAGCAGGCCGTGAAGTTCTTCGCCATCTACGGCGCCGTCCATCTGGGATTTGTGGTGCTCTACATGGCTCCGCAGCAGTGGTTCGCCACGCATTCGGACCCGTTCCCGCACGGCTACCCGTCCTACATGGTCAACGACATGTGCGCGGCCGGCGCCGACGGAAAGACCTGCCCAGGGCCCGGCGTGCCGATGCCCAGGCCTGTCCACAACCCCTGATCGACGGTGCCCGCGCTGTGGCACCGCCCTGACTCTAGATAGACGCGCTGAGAGGAGGCATGTCGGTGGCGAAACGCGTTCAACTGGCTGCTGTTTGGGCGGGGCCGGTTTTCTTCGTGCTGTACCTCGTGGGGTTCGCCGGATTCGCCCGGTTCGTCCCGCCTCCGGCGCCCTGGTGGAGTGCGGCGAAGGTCGCCGCGGTGATCACCGATCACGCGATTCAGATCCGCGTCGGGATGGTGCTCGGGCTCGTCGCCACGACCCTGTTAATCGCGTTCTTCGGGGTGATCTCGATCCAGATCGCCCGCATCGAGCGCGGGCTGTCACTGTTGGCGGTCATGCAGTTCGGGGGAGCCGTGCTGTTGGTGGTTTTCTTTCAGTTGTGCGGAATGCTTTGGGCAGCCGCAACTTTCCGCTCTGAACTCGATCCTTCGGTGATCCGGATGCTCAATGACTTGTCGTGGCTCACCTTCGTCATGGTCTTTCCGGGTTACGTGCTGCAGCTATGTTGTATTGCGCTGGCGTCATTCGCAGACCGCTCCGCACTGCCGCTTTGGCCGCGCTGGGTCGGATACCTGAACCTGTGGGTGGCCCTAAGCGGTGCGGGCGGGGGGATTGCGGTGTTCTTCAAGCACGGGCCGTTCGCGTGGAACGGACTTATCGGGTTTTACCTGCCGATCGTCGCGTTCGTGATCTGGATCGCCGTGATGACCTACTACCTGCACACCGGCATCAGCCGCCAATTCGACGCCCGCGGCGATGACGAGGCGACCGTCGACAGCACACAGGCCATTCGCGATAGCTCACCCAACAAGACACAACATCGAGAAACAGGAGTGGCGAAGTGAACCCGCCCTTGCGTCATCCACAAGCGACCCCACAAAGATGATGGGCACGCAGACTGGCGGCGACTCGCATGCAACGAATTCTGCTGTCCGGCAGACATTTTTCATCATAACTATCGGTTTACTAGCGATTGGAGCACGCCTTGCGTACTGATGGATTCCACCCCCAGGTCCTCAAATTCTGTGCCCTGACCGGGATCGCCTTCGCCGTCCTATGGCCGATGGCGGCCAGCGTGGTGGCCAATTTCGAATACATTCTGCCGCCCTCGGCCGCTGACTCGGCCGCCAAGACCGTATCGGACTATCTGGCCAACACGACCAGAATCCGCATCGCAACGGTATTGTTCATCTTCTCCAGCGTCCTGTACACGACCTGGAGTGTGAGCATCATCCAGATGGTCCGGCGTCGCGAGCGTCAATGGCCAATCCTGTTCAACATCATGATGATTGCGGTGGCCTGCGAGACCGTTGTCGTGATGTTCATCGGATTCTTCTTCGGCGCAGCGGCATGGCGACCCGGGGAGACCAGCCCCCAGGTCACCCAAGCGCTCAACGACTTGGGCTGGCTTGGCGTGCTGTTCACCGGCGCCCCCTTCGCGCTGTTTCAGCTCGCCCTCGCCGCCAGCACCCTCATGGACAACAGCCCGTGCCCGGTATTCCCCCGCTGGTCGGCGTATTTCAACATCTTTACCAGTTTTTTCATGTGCGAGGCATCCCTGCTGCTGTTCTTCAAGACCGGCCCGTTCTCCCAAAACGGCGTCCTGGTGTTCTACATCCCGATGATCGTGTTCTTCGCCTGGATCGTCGTCTTCACCGTGCTGACGCTACGGGCGATCAACGCCGAAGCCTCGAAGGGACGCGCGGCCGTCGAGGCGCCGGAACAGGCGCTACTCGCCGGGGGCTGACCCTTCTCGACGTCATGCGTAATCATCCCGAATCGACCTCGGCCCCAAAGGGATGGATCAAGCGGCCTGGCGCCCACGGCCGGACCGTTGACGGCGGCAACCGTGGCAGCGCGCAGTCGTCCGCGCCGGCCAATCCGTCGCACAGCCGAACTGATCAACCTCCGCGGGACGCGGGGCTGATTTCGGGCGAAGTGGCCGTATCCGGTGCCCTCGGCTGTGTCCCGTTGAACGTGACGGGTTCGTCGTCCTCCATGGTGTCGACGGCCCTGGACAGGTAGAAGGAAGTGATGACCAGCCACGTGGCGAACACCGTCAGAGGGATGTAAGAGGCGATGATGCCGTTGCGTGACAATGGCCCAGTCTCGTAGAAGACGTTGAACGTGCCGGGCAGGAACATCAGCGCAACCCACAAGTTGTAGTAGCCCAGCCAGCGCGGGAACACCGGGCGCTCGCGACGGTCCAGCAAGATGGCCACACCGAACACCGTCACCTGAAGCACAACGGTGGACGTCATGCCGACGAAAGGTATCCATCCCATGTCATCCAGCAGCTGAATGAGCTCGGGGGCTCGATCAGCGCGATACGTCGCGGTCTGCCAAAAGAAGATGAGGTAGATGAACTCGAGCACGAATAACGCGCCGAGCCCCAACTCCGTCATAGCCAGCGCCGGGTAGCGGCCTTCGATGCGCCGCATATGGATCGACATCGACGCGGCAAAGGGCATCAGCAGCGAAGCCCCGAACATGGAGACGATCAGACCCCACTTGATCATGTCCCGATTTTCAAGGAGGAACTGTGCGGTCTGCTGGGCGCTTTGGCTGGCAGAGCGAGCGGGGATGAACCCAGCGAACAGGATGAAGCCGACCACCATGAGTGCCAGACACAGCGTCCCGCTCCACGCACAGAACTTGTGAACGGTTCTATTCATGACCTCAGTTTCTCACTTTCTTCGCCCAAGAACGAGGAATGAGGCATGTCGAGTCATCGTGTATACCGGAGCTGAAACCAATTGTGTTACAACACTATAACTCCAGCAATTGGCTGACTGCGGGTCGAGTTGGCCGGCCGGCGCGGTTTTCGTGCTCTCGCCGCCATTTTTGCGATCGACTGTCTACGGCGAACTGACCGTTGTGCCGTGGCTCGGAACAACCACGCTGCGGCGCTCGCCGCGCGCCGTCGAGCCTGGGTTACCTTCGCTGCCGCGATCGTCAGGCTGGTCTCGTGGGCATATAGTCCGTGCGGCTTCGAGGCGCACCGACAGCGCGGAAGATTCGAGGGCCACCGTGGTTGTCCTTGCTCACCCTCCTCAAAGGCAATGTTCCTGTTCGGTTCCTGTTCGCCGAGCGACCGCTGTCGCGCGCGTCACATCAACCAGGTGAGATAGTAATGGGGCATACCGCTGCCTTTCTAGACACCGAGGCTCTAAAGTGGAAGTCGGGGCCGAGATGAGGAGCGTAGTGGCGACACCGGAAAGTGCAGTAGTCGAATCTAATCCGCGTCCCCGTGGCAGGCCGCGGTTGACCATCGATCGTGTTGCGGTGGCCGACGCGGTGGCGGAGTTGTTCCGCGAGGGTGGATACGAGGCCGTAACGATCCCGGGCGTGGCCGAGAAGCTGTCGGTCTCCCGCGCGACGCTGTATCGGACGGTGCCCACGAAACAGGACCTGCTAGGCATCCTCTATGAACTTCGGTTCGGCGACATCAGCAAACGGGCTCGGGTGGTGATCGCCGACACCGACGATCCAGCGGAGCAACTGACTGGGCTGATCAGGCTGCAAGCCGATGCGGCGGTGCAGATGCGCCGCTATATGCCCGTGTTCTTCGGCGGGGGTGACCTGCCGGCGGATGTGTACGCGAAATGGCACACGTGGAGTCGTCGATACGAGAAGATGTGGGTCGATGTGGTCGCGGCCAATATGGACGACGGCAACTTGGAAAAGGGCGACCCGGTGGTGACCACCCGGCTGATTCTCGGGATGCTCATCTGGGTGTCACGATGGTACCGGCCCAGCGAGAAGCTGACACCCGAAGAGATCGCCGACACCGCCCTCAACCTCGTGCGACTGGGATATGCGGCACCCAAACCCGCGGCGCGAAAACCTAACTCGGAACCTCGGCGGTCGACGCCTAAAAAGCGCCGCTAACACACCTACTGCTGTCAGGATCTGTGCCCGATCTTTGATTACGTGCGACGCCAGCGCAGTCGCGCTCGTCGGCGATCTCTGGCCGATCAGGCGGCTGCGAGCTCGTCAAGGAAGGAACGCAACAGGGCGTTGAACGCTGCCGGGCACTCGAACATCGGAATGTGCCCCGCTGCCGGCAGCATTTCATGCCGAGCGCCGGGGATCGCGCGCGCGTAGTACTTGAGCGACGCCTCGGACACAAGTCGGTCCCGCCCGCCACCCACGAGCAGGGTTGGGCATGTGATTTGCCGCCGGTCCTGCCGCCGCAGGGCCCGCAGGGCGGCAAGGATCGCGGCCGCCGTCCCGCGCGAGTAGCACGCCGCGGTTATCATGTGCGACGCCAGCTCGCGTGACACGCCCGCAGGGTCGTGAACGACCTGGCCGACGAGTAGCTGCCGGAGCGGCGTTATGGCCATCGCCCCAAGCACTGCGCGCCGAATCATTGGCCGCGGCACCGGGTTCAGCAGCGTGCTGCCCATCGCCAGGCCATGAAAAATCGGTTCCGGGACACCGTGGGGTGGGCCCCCCGACGCCACTATCACCAATGCCGCGGTCCGCTCCGGATTTCCCGCAGCGAACCGGTGCGCGACGATTCCGCCCAGCGAGTGGCCCACGATACGGACATCGCCGACCCCCAGATGGTCGAGCAGCTGGATGAGTGCGTCGACGTAGTGGCCGATCTCCACCGCTCCGGCGAAGCCGTCGGACCGCCCGAAACCGGGTAGGTCGACCGCGATGACCCGGTAGCTGGCAGCCAGCTCGGGGATATTGCAGAACCACGCCGCCCACGCCGACGCGAGACCGTGCACCAGCACCACGGCCGGACCTTCGCCGATGTCCAGGTAGTGCGTACGGCGGCCCCGCAGGACCACGTCGTGGAGGTGGGCTTGCCACGCCGCCGACCGCCACGGCGCCGCCAATACTTCCTCGGCCGGCTTCCGCTTCATATGCGCGCCTCGATCCAGTTCACGACGTCGTCGATTACCGTGTCTTTCTCGGGTTCGTTGAAGATTTCATGGTAGAGACCGTCATACACGTTAAGTGTCTTATCGACCGATACCGCCCTCTCGTACACCGTGCGAGCGCCGGCAGGGGTGGCGACAGGATCGGCGCCGCCGTGCAGGACGAGCAGCGGCAACCGAACCGAGGCGAGCCGCGGGGTCACGCGGTCGGCGCTCACGAGAAGTTCAGCGGCGGTGCGCACCGGGACCCTACCGCGGAATACGAACGGATCTTCGTCGTAGCCGCGCACCACGTCCGGGTCCCGGCTCACCCCGTCGCTGGCGAACCTCATCAACCGCAGGTTGGGCGCTGCCGCGGAGAGCATCCTGGCCACTCTCGCTTGCAGTTTGGGGATGCCCGAGACATCGATACCGGTGCCCGACAACACCAGGCCGGCGAGGTCGCGGTCGCCAGAGACCACGTACTCCAAAGCCACCATCGCGCCGAGGCTGTGGGCGACCACGAACACCGGTATGCCCGAATGCCGTTCGGTGGCCAGCCGCACCAGCCGATCGAGATCGTCTACGAGCAGCGACATCCGTTCGACCTGCCCCGCCCGCCCGCCTGAGCGCCCGTGGCCCCGGAAGTCGATCGCATAGGTCACCAAGCCAGCACCGGTCAGCCGGTCCGCCACGTGTGCGTAGCGTCCGCTGTGCTCCAAACCACCGTGTGCGAGCACGACGACAGCGCGCGCAGCGCCCACCGGCAACCACGCTTGCCAGTGCAACCAGACCCCACCGGATCCGCGCAGCTGTCCCATCGGGCGGCGGTCTTCCGGCGCCCTCATGTCCTGCCTGTTTGCGCGATCCCTAGGTGTCGGCATGTTCACCCCGGGGCGCGACGCTCGGACGCGACCGCTTGCGGGGACGTCCCCGCGCGCCGGCGTGCGCACGGCCAAGTTCGAGCACTTCGTCGAGCCCGTCGGCCATACACTTCCACAGCAGGTCGGTGTTCTCGAAAACAGCTCCGTCGCAGTCTATTCCAATGCAGCAGCTGCCCGCGTAGGAGCACATGGCCGCCATCATCGCGACTGCGGGCAGCGGTGCCAACACATACATTCCGTCGACACGGGCACCGGCCGCGTACACCGTGGAGGTCAGGCCCGGGAAATTGCTGCCGCTGAGGAATGGGTGGGGCATGGCGGACCCGCTGATCTGCCCGAGCAGTCGCGACGGGATCCGGCTGAGCACCGGGGACAGCGCGCCAAGGACGTCGAGGGCCGGCTCCTCGCGGACTCGTCGCACCCGGTCGCGGACCACGGCAATGCGCTCGGCGGGGTCACGGATGCCGGCCGGACCGGCGAACATCGCTCCGGCGAACCGGTTGCCCCCGAGTGGGTCGTCGGGCTTCCTGATAGACACCGGCATCGCGGTCGGGATGTCACCGAGTTCGATGCCGACTGCCTCGTGGTAACGGCGGATCCCGCCCAGCAGCGCGGCCAGGTACGCGTCATTCACCGTTCCGTCGACGGCGCGGCCGGCCGCCTTGAGTTCGTCGAGCCCGCAGTCGAGGATCCCGAAGCGCCACGTGCGGCCGGTTTGGCGGCGCTGTAGCGGCGACGGGGCCGCCCCCGCCGGTGGGGATAACACCCGACGCACCGAATCGATGTACCGCACCGAGCGACGGGGGTGGCTGAGCGCACCACCGACTACACCGAGGATGCGTTGCGCTCCTGCCGGCACTCCGCGGACCTCGGCCGCAAGATCGGCCGTTGTCAGCCCCAGCGGCGTGACATGTTCGGGTTCGGCCGGCTCGACGGTCGGCTTGTCCGGCGAGGGTTCCGCGCGGCTGCTGTGCATGCCGGCGAAGAGTTGGATCGCGGCCGCGCCGTCCATCAAGCAGTGGTGGGCCTGCAGCAAGTACGCCGAGCGTCCGCCCTCGAGATTTTCAACAAGCGTGCCGGTCCACAGGGGCCTGGTGCGATCCAGCGGCGTCTCCGCGATGACCTCGGCAAGGTGCAGCAGCTCTCGCATGCCGGCCGGTTCGGGCAGGCGGACGCGGCGCAAATGATAGTCGAGGTCGAACTCCGGATCGTCGGCCCAGGCGGGCGGGCCCAAGGGCAACGCCGGTTCGACGACGCGCTGGCGCAGCCGCCGCACCATCGACGTGCCCCAAACATGCGCACTGCGAAACCTGTCCCAGTCCGGCACCGAGGCCATCAACTCCAGGACGACGCCTGCCGAGGAGAATTCCGGGTGACGCTCGCCGCGCCACATCAGCGCCTCGAGGTCGTTCATCCGCTGCTCGGTGCCCCACTCCGCGAGCGCACGCCAGCCCTCTTCGTTGGTCTGATCGGCCATCAGGACCCCTTCGGCCAGTTTTCCAGCGTGTCGACGAATTGCTTTCGCACGACTGCCATGTCCTCGCGTACGGACTCGCGGGTCCAGCCGTCGGTCGGGATCGGGTCGAGCACAGCGACGTCCACGACGCCCGGATGGATGAACTTGGATTTACCGGGCATGAGGTCGTAGGCGTTGCGCAGCACAACCGGGACAATCGGCACGCCCGCGGTCCGGGCGACATGGAAAGCGCCGGTACGAAACTCTCCCAACTGCGCGGTCGGGCTGCGGGTGCCCTCCGGGGCGATGAAGACCGAGACACCGGACCGAAGTCGCTGCACAAGCTTCTCCTGTGCCGCGCGGCCCTTCGTGGAGTCGGCCCGATCGACGAACACGGCGTCCATCGCCACGCCAAGCAGAAAGGTCGCCGGAGAAAGCTGTGCCTCCTGCTTGCCGAGTCCGGTGAAATTCTGGCGCAGCAGCGCGCCGACGATCATCGCGTCCAGTCCGCTCTGGTGATTCATGACGAAGACGGCTGGTCGCCTCGCCCAAAGGTTATGCGCACCAACCACATTCATCCGGACTCCGGCCATCGCAAGGAAGGAGGGGAAGCCCAACGACAGGGCCAGGTCGCTGCCGAGACGGCGGTCTCCCCGGATCAGCCCGACGCCCAGGCCGACACCGAGTCCGATGTTGAGCGCCCCGAGCGCGCCGACGGTGCCCAGCACCGACCGCACATCGAAGCCGCCCGCCTCGGTGGTCATGACGGCCCCTGGGCTTTTGTTGGGATCTCGGCGTCCGACGCGGCGAGATCACGCATGCTCTCCAGTCGCTCGAGCAGCTCGGCAAGCTCGGCGGCAAACGCATGCCGGCGCTGGGCCAGCTCCGCGCCGCCCGGGCCGCGAAGGCCGCGGTGGGCCACCACCTTCAGCGCGGTCCGGAACACCTCGGTGGAAATGGAGTCAGAGCTGCGCAGGCGCCTCTGCAGCCGGCGCTGGCGGGCTACCCCGAAACACTCCTTGATGAACGCGGCCTCGTCGATCTTCTTGCCGGCCGGTTGGGCCGCCAGCTGGGTCGCCGTCACGGCATACGCCTCGACGAACGAGTGCAGCACGCGATGCGCGAGGTGCGGGCGGGCGTCGGCGAGGATGCGTTCGGCGGAGCCGGGCTCGCCGAGTTTGACGACCCAGTCGGCGTCGGTGAGCGCCATCTCAGCCTCCAGGTTCTGCCGGAATTCGGACTTGTCTTCGAAGAAGAACTCGAACTTGAACAGGTCACGCAGTCGCAGTGCCTCGTCCCACGCCTCGCCCTCCAGCGTGATGCGGCCCTCCGCCGCGGCGGCCAGCACCAGCTCGACGATCGCTCGATCGAGCAGCATGTGAACAATGCTGTTGCGGTAGAACGCCGCATCGAGGTGGCGGTCGGGCGATATGCCCCATACCGGCTCCAGTCCCTCGTCGAATCGAACCACCACGCCGTTATCCGTTAGCCAGTCCAGCGTGTGTCGCAG
>Ga0182040_10000176_pt1 | contig 28098 bp, 19 predicted proteins | sample flu12Cox44000176_FD_125973 | JGI IMG/M metagenome (GOLD analysis project Ga0182040, IMG submission 125973) | Lab enrichment of tropical soil microbial communities from Luquillo Experimental Forest, Puerto Rico - flux8day.12C.oxic.44.000.176 | ecosystem: Environmental > Terrestrial > Soil >... | reverse complement strand
TTATCAGGCGGGTACTCTTTCAGGAAATCCGCTGGCAATGGTCGCCGGGCTGGCGCAATTGCGTGAGCTTGAGCGGATCAACGGCTGGGAATTACTCGAAAAGCTGGCCGCGCAGTTCGAAAAGCTCACGCGCGAAACAATCGGGGCGGCAAAGATCGACGTGACGTTTCATCGAATAGGCTCAATGTTCTGTTTGTTCTTTGCGCCCGGCCCGGTTGCCGATCTCGGCGGCGCCATGGGCAGTGATCTCGAGACATTCGCGAAATTCTTTCACACGTGCCTGGAACACGGGGTTTATTTCGCGCCCTCTCAATTCGAAACCGGCTTCATCTCAACCGCACATTCGCCGAGCGACATTGAACGGACTGCGAAAGTTGTTCGGGAAGCCCTTCGCTCGTTATGACGACGCCGGCGATGCCACGGATTCGCGCGGTTTCGAAATTCTTTTTCGAAGGCGACCGCAAGTTTTTCATCAAGGGCGCGACCTACGGTCCATTCAAGCCCGACGAAAAAGGAAACACTTTCGGAAAACCCGAGACCGCGGAGACCGATCTTCGCATGATGCGCGAGATCGGAATCAACGTGCTTCGTGTTTATCATCCGCCGCCGAATTGGTTTCTGGAAAAATGTTTCGTCGCGGGCGTTCGTGTTTTGATTACGTTGCCATGGGAAAAGCACATTGAGTTTCTGCGCCAGAAAAGAGTGCGCGACGAAATCGCGGGAATGGTGCGAAACACGGTCCGCCGATATGTCGGCAACCCGGCGGTATTCGGTTACTTGGTCGGGAACGAAATCGCGAGCACGATGGCACGGTGGCTCGGCGTCCGTCGCGTCACTGAGTTCGTGGAGCATTTGGTCCGCATTGGCCGCGCGGTCGATCCCGATGTTCTTTTATCTTATGCTACTTATCCGCCGACCGAGTATCTGCTTCCGCAGAACGTCGATTTTTTCTGCTTCAACGTGTATCTGCACGATCAGCGCGATTTCGAACGCTATCTCCTGCGCTTGCAGAATCTAACCGGCGAACGTCCGCTCATTCTGGGCGAATTTGGCATCGACACGATTCGCTATTCGCAAGACGAGCAAGCTGAGATGCTCGGCTGGCACGTCGAAAGCGTGGCCAAATGCGGACTTGCTGGAACGATCCTGTTTTCCTGGACCGACGAATGGTTTACCGGCGGCAACGAAGTTTACGATTGGGCCTTCGGAATCGTGACCCGTGAACGCGAAGCGAAAAAGTCATTTTATATTTTACGAGACAAGTTCGGTCAGGACAATTCGACTTTTCCGCATCGCGCGTTGGCAAAGGCACCTTTCGTTTCGGTGATCGTTTGTTCTTATAATGGCGCGCGAACTTTGGCGGAGTGCCTCATTTCGTTAGACAAACTGAATTATCCGAACTACGAAGTGATCCTGGTCGACGATGGTTCGACCGACAACACGGCGCAAGTTGCCGCGCAATTTTCGAATGTCCATTACATTCATCAGGAGAATCTTGGTTTAAGTACGGCTCGGAATACCGGCGCGAGAGCGGCTAAGGGTGAAGTTTTCGCTTACACCGATTCGGACTGCATGGCCGATCCCGATTGGCTCTATTACTTAGTGGGGACGCTGACGAGCGGTGAATACGTCGGCGTTGGTGGACCGAATGTCAGTCCGCCGGCACAAAATGCGATCCAGGCGTGCGTGGCGGCTGCGCCGGGAGGACCGAGTCACGTTTTGCTCACCGACACGATCGCCGAACACATTCCCGGCTGTAACATGGCGTTTTATCGCTGGGCGTTCGAACAAGTCGGTGGCTTCGATCCCGAGTACCACAAAGCCGGCGACGATGTCGATTTCTGCTGGCGACTTCAGCAAATGGGCTGCGTGATCGCGTTCAGTGGGACCGCGATTGTCTGGCATCATCGTCGCTTCACACTTCGGGCCTTCTTGAAACAACAGGAAGGTTACGGCGAAGCCGAATCGCTTCTTCGGTTCAAGCACCTGATCTTCTTTGGTCCAACGGGAACGGCGAAATGGCGCGGCCAGATTTATGGAGCGCCGCGTTTCAGTTGGTTTATCGATCGCCCGGTGATCTATCACGGCGTTTTTGGCGAAGGATTTTTCCAGTCGATGTATGCGACGCCGCAGTCTGACGTCGCCGCTTATTTGAGCAGCATCGAATGGTTCGCGCTGACACTGTTTCTTTTTGGTTTGGGAATTTTTCTGCCTACGTTGCGTATTGTTCCTTATCTGATGTTCGGAGGAACGTTGACGGTCGCTCTTTCTTACATGGTTCGCACGCACATCGAACCAAAGTTCGACACGGTGCCAGCCCGTTTGCTTGTGATGTGTCTCGCGTTTCTCCAGCCACTCGTGCGCGGATTTTCGCGATACTTTACCTGGCTCCATTTTAAGCGAACACCTCGTAGCGTTATTCGTGCGCACGAACAGTTGCCTGCAGACGCCAAGCCGCGTCGCGGTCTGCGACGTCGTGTTTTTTGGAGTGATGAGGCGCGAGATCGCCATCATTTGCTGGGCGCGATCTTCCAATTGCTCGAGGAGGAGGGCTGGCGTTACTCGGTGGATACCGGTTGGAACGAATGGGACATCCAAATCTACGGCAACTTTTGGTGGAGCATCGTTCTTCAAACCGTTACCGAGGATCACAGTGGCGCGAAGCGACTTACCCGCGCACGTCTCCGATACCGAATGGTCACGACAACCGTCATTTTGAATCTCATTGCACTCAGCATCGTGATTTATCGCCAACTTCATGCCTCGCATCTCGATCTTTGGTCTGTCGCTCCCTATTTGCTGTTCTTGTTGTTTCTTTGGTCGCGTGCGCGCGCCTTGAAATCACGAGTCGCGGAGCTTGTCGATCTTGCCGCACACCGCGCCGGGTTGCATCCGATCAATGACCGCGACGTCGTAGTCGCTCCGGTCATGCCGGTCCAGGCGGTCGAGGCAATGCAGGCGGACTAAGTCGGCTCGGATGAACGGCGCTCTTCTTGTGAGATTCTCGATTCTTATCGCTGCCGAGATCTTCTTTTTCGACGCGTTGAATCTTTTCGACCGACTGGACCTTTCAACAAATGCCGATGCGCTTCGGCGGAACCGCGTTCGCCAGCGGCATCGCTTTCCTGGCCGCAGTTTCACACTTCCCGCCAAAGGTCGATCTCCGAAAGCAGGCAATACTTTTTGGGAATCACCATCATCTTGCGATTGCTCGCCCTGCTTCTCGTCCCGGGTGACGATCTTATTTGCTATCAATGGGAAGAAAAAATCCAAAGCTCCGTTTTTTTTATGCACCTGTTTTGGGACGAACGGCTCTTTGGCTTGCCGTGGCATGCGGAACTCTGGATGCGCGCTCTCATTATCGCTCCAGCGCTGGCGGCGTTGATCATGCTCGCGGCGCAGAGGAAAGCGTCGGCTGCAGCGACTTAATCGCGCTTTCGAAATCAAGCGGCAAAAGCGCTTCAAAATTCTTCCACTCGCCCGTGCGTGGATGTTGGAAACCTAATCTCCAGGCATGGAGCATTTGTCGCGGGAAAGTTTTGCCATGTTTACCTCCATACACTCTGTCGCCAAGAACGGGATGGCCGAGGTGATGAAGGTGAACACGAATCTGGTGCGTCCGACCGCTGTGTAGTTTGCATTCGAGTAAACTGAGCTCGTCCGACGAACTAATTACGCGATATTCCGTCTTCGCTGCCCGGCCGCGCTTTGACGCGACCGACATTCGTCGTCGATCCACGGGATGCCGTCCGATTTTTTCTTCGATCGTGCCGGCACTCTTCCGCAATTTCCCGGCAACCAGCGCAAGATAAATTTTGTCGACAGTGCGCGCCGCGAATTGTGCTGACAAGACGCGATGCGCTTCATCGTTTTTGGCGACGACTAGGCAACCGCTAGTCTCTTTGTCCAAGCGATGCACGATTCCCGGCCGCTCTTTCCCGCCGATCCCGGAAAGTATCGGGAAGCGATGCAGCAGCGCGTTCACGAGCGTACGCTCACGTTGACCGGCGCCCGGATGAACAATGAGTCCTGGCGGCTTATTGATCACGATTATGTCGTCATCTTCAAAAAGAACATCCAGCGGAATTTCTGCTGGCTGGATGTCGATCTTTTCCGGCGGCGGTTCCTTTACTTCAATGCAATCGCCGCCGCGGACGAGATCGCGAGGTCGGGCAGGGAAACCATTTAGCGTAATGAACTTTTTCCGAATCAGTTGTTGGAGACGCGAGCGAGAAAATCTCGGCAGCTCGCGCGCCAGAAACTGATCGAGACGCAAGCGCGCTGCTTCCTTTGGTGCGATCAGCGCGATACGAGTCAACTTCTCGGACATCTGTTACCAAGCTCGGTTGACCGTAGCGTTGCTGGGTGCGTTGTCGATGGCGAGGCGAAGCCGGAGTATCGGACAAAATGTCGCTACTGTTCGGGCAATAGCCCTGAGAAATCCCAAATCACAAGTTCCAAGGAACTCCAAAGATTCAACCATCAATTTCGGCTTGGCCGCGCGCCAGGCGCTTTTGGAGTTTGATCATTGGAGCTTCCCTGGGATTAGCGCTCTTGGAGTTTTGCATTTGAGTCTTGGCGCAGCTTGGGATTTGGTGGTCGGCTTGGCCTGTCTCCCGCTGCGAAAATGTGAATGCGCCGCTGGGTTTATCTGAGCTTTTGGCTGTTTGTTTTTGCAACACAGGCTGGGCAGTTGCGGCTGACTGTGAGTGAGATCAGCTTAATGCTCCGCATGGGCTGTTCCAGCAACTCGCTGATGCAGGAAATTATCGAAGCGACATTTCGCCGACTCGCTCGATGACATGAAAGAGCAAGCGACATCCTTCGTAAACGCAAGCCGACTAGTCTGAATGCCGGCGGCACGGCTGCGATTTCAGAATTTCTAAAGGGCGACCTGGTCCAAATCCGAAACGGGGTGTAGCTAACCGCGCGGATGAGACCGCGCTGGCGAGCAAGAAATTGATCGCGCTTTATTTTTCAGCGGAATGGTGCGGACCGTGTCGTAAGTTCACGCCGCAGCTCGTGGATCATTACAAACGCGTCGCGCGCGAGTACCCGAATTTGAGATCGTTTTTTACAGCATGGATCGATCGCTTTACGCGATGGAAATGTACGCGCGCGACGGCAACATGTCTTGGTTGGCGATCGATTTCTCCAAGCCAAAGGAAAAGGAAGCCTTATAGAGAAGCGGGTGATAGAATTCCATCACTGGTGCTGATCAATTCAACCCGCAACCTGATCTCGAGCAGCTATTCAGGCGACAATATCTCGGGCCGCAAAAACCGCTGACCGATTTGGATGCGATCTTCGCGGAGAAAGCTCCGCAGCGCTTGGTTTCCGCGCAATAAGCTAGTTGCCGATTAATCGTGAAACTCGTCTATTTGCGCTGGGCAAATGCAAAGAGACGCTATCGCGGAGCGATTGGTACGACTCGCTATTCACGATGTCGATCTTGAAGAGACGTTCGCGCGTTCGGGTGGGCCCGGCGGCCAAAACGTAAACAAAGTCGCCACCGCGGTGACGCTGCGTCACCGCCCAACGGGGATAAGCGTGACCGTACAGGATTCACGTTCACAGGCGATAAATCGCAAACTGGCGCGCGAACGATTGCTCGATGCAATCGAAGATCGACAGCGCGCGGTGCGTCGGGCCCAGATCGCGGCTCGGGAGAAGGAGCGGCGCCGCAAATCACCGCGACCTGCGACGTTGAAAAGAAAAATCCTCGAATCGAAACGAAGGCGCGGGCAATTGAAAAAACTCCGCGGATGCGTCAAGCATTAAGCGTTACTAAATTCTGAAGCGCTTTGATCTGCGCCTTCACAGTTTGCATTTCTCCTCCAGTGAAGACGCGGCATCACGTTTTCTCAACCATTCGGTTTGCTCTTTCTTGACCGTGGCAAGACCCGCACGCGGCAAGATGAACTGCGCGGCCTTGTAAACGTTGTTCATCGATTAGTCCAGCGCGTCGGCCGAGAACTCTAAATCGCCCGATGGCCAATACAGAATGATCGTTCCGGGTCAAGAATGAGACTACCGCAAACGATACTCGGCCGCGTGTTGGACCGGGATCATCGGCGGATATTGTTCACAGGATCGGCCGCGGGCAAGAATCGACAACGACGCGCTACTTGTGAACCACGTAACCTTCTGGCCAATCGGCGGCAACAACTCCACTCAATGAGGGGAGTGACAGGTGCAACTTCCCGCGACGGGAGAGCACGCGGCCACGTGCCCTTCCCCTTAAGATTTTTTAGGCACGGATTCTTCGGCGCGTTGGGCCTCTTCTTCTGCTGCCTGACTCACCACTGGCGCAATCGCCTGTAATTTTTCGCCACTTCGAAGGTCCATTAGTTTTACACCCATCGTGTTGCGGCCCGTCTCGCGGATTTCTTTCACGCGCGTGCGAACCATCTGGCCTTTGGTCGTGATCAACATGATTTCGTCTGAATCGCGCACCGTCAGCGCGCCGACGACGTCGCCCGTTTTTGCCCCAGTCTTCATCGTGATGATGCCTTTGCCGCCACGGTTTTGTTTGCGGTAATCATCGAACGGTGTGCGTTTGCCGATTCCGTTCTCACCGGCAACCAGGAGCATGGCATCCGGATCGACAATCGCGATGCCGACAACGTGATCCTTTTTCTCCGGACGAATTCCCCAAACGCCAACCGTATTGCGGCCCTGATCGCGCAACTGTTCTTCGTGAAACCGAAGGCTCATTCCTTCTTTCGTGATCAGCACGAGCTCGTTGTTGCCGTTCGTCAGTTTAGCGTCGATCAATCGATCGCCCTTTTCGATTTGAATGGCGATGATGCCACCTTTTCGGACGTTTCGGTAATCGGAGAGGTTCGATTTTTTGACGATGCCGGATTGCGTAGCGAAGACGACGTGAAGATTTTCATCCCAGGTTTGATCGACAGCGTTCGCACCGGTGCCGGACTTCTTCGATTGAATCCGAATCGTGGCGGCGATTTTTTCATCCGGCTTTAATTCGAGAATGTTCGCAATGGAACGACCTTTGGCCGCGCGACCCATTTCCGGGATTTCGTAAACTTTTTCAACGTAAGCGCGCCCGGCTTCGGTAAAGAACATGAGGTAATCGTGCGTCGTCGCGGCGAAGAGATGCTCGACGAAATCGCCTTCTTCCTCTTCTGTCGCGCCTTCGCGCGTCGCCATACCGATGACGCCTTTGCCGCCGCGGCGTTGTGCGCGAAATGCGTTCACCGCCGTGCGTTTGATAAATCCGCCGTGGGTAATGCTGATGATGCAGCCTTCATTGGCGATGAGATCTTCCATGTTGATCTCACCTTCATCCGCGATGAACTCGGTCAGCCGCGGCGAGCGGTGCTTGTCCTTAACCTCACGCATCTCTTTTTTGATGATCGTGAAAACGCGCTGCTCCTTGGCGAGAATGTCGCTCAAATCCTGGATCGTCTTGATTAGCTCCTTGTACTCATTCTGGATCTTGTCGCGCTCGAGGCCGGTTAATTGATACAAGCGAAGATCAAGAATCTGATTGGCCTGGTGCTCGCTGAACGCATAACGCCCTTCGGTCAGGCGGGCGGGATTGCGAATGAGAATGCCGATCTGTTCGACTTGTTTCTTAGTGAAATCGAATGCAAGCAGTTTGATTCGCGCTTCTTCGCGATTGGCGGACCCCCGAATGATGCGAATGAATTCGTCGAGATTCGCGAGTGCAATCAGATAACCTTCGAGAGTCTCGGCGCGTTCTTCGGCTTTCTTTAACTCGAAGCGCGTGCGGCGCAGAACAACTTCACGGCGGTGTTCGATGTAAGCGGCGTTCGCTTCTTTGAGCGAGAGAAGTTTTGGCCGTCCGTGATCGATTGCCAACATGAGCGCAGGAAAAGAGCTTTCCATTGCCGTGTGCTTGTAGAGATTGTTGATGACGATCTTCGGGTTCGCGTCGCGCTTGAGCTCGATCACAACGCGCGTGTTTTCGTCCGATTCGTCGCGGATAGCCGTGATGTCGCCAAGAACCTTCTCGTTAACCAGCTCGGCGATGCGTTCGACGAGCGTGGCGCGATTCACGGCGTACGGAATCTCAGTGATGACGATTTGTTCCTTGCCGCCCTTGAGTTCTTCGACGCCGGCTTTGCCGCGCACTTTCATGCTGCCGCGGCCGGTCTCGAGATACTGTTTCACGCCGCTCACGCCGCAGATCGCACAGCCGGTCGGGAAGTCCGGCCCCTTCACGTGCTTCATCAATTCGTCCAGCGTGATATCCGGGTCGTCGATCTGCGCGCAAATGCCATCGATGACTTCGCCCAGGTTGTGCGGCGGAATGTTCGTTGCCATTCCAACCGCGATGCCGGTACCGCCATTAACGAGAAGATTTGGAAATGCCGCCGGAAAAACGGTCGGCTCGGTCCGCGTTTCGTCGTAGTTCGGAACGAAGTCGACCGTGTCCTTGTCCATGTCGACCATCAACGCGGCGCCGAGATGCGTCATTCGCGCTTCGGTGTACCGCATCGCCGCCGGCGGATCGCCTTCGACTGATCCGAAATTTCCCTGACCGTCGACGAGCGGCTCGCGCATCGCCCACGCTTGCGCCATGTGAACGAGGGTGGGGTAGATCACCGCTTCGCCGTGCGGGTGATAGTTACCGCTCGTGTCGCCGCAAATTTTCGCGCACTTACGATGCTGTCGTCCCGGAAACAGCGACAGATCGTGCATGGCGTAGAGAATTCTTCGCTGCGACGGTTTCAATCCATCACGCGCATCCGGTAAGGCGCGCGAAATGATAACCGACATCGAGTAATCGAGGAACGACCTCGATACTTCTTCGGCGACATTTACGGGATCAACTTTTTCGTTTGCCGTGTACATCAGAAAGTTTGTCAATCTAACACGATGTCGATCTTAGACATCGAGGTTGCGCACGTTCAGTGCGTTGTCCTCGATGAACTGGCGGCGCGGCTCGACCACGTCGCCCATCAGGATTGTAAACATCTTGTCGGCATCGACTGCGTTATCGTCGTTCAAATCGACCTTGAGTAGCTTCCGCTTGTCGGGATTCATCGTGGTCTCGAATAATTCTTTGGCGTTCATTTCGCCCAGGCCTTTGAAGCGCTTGATCTGCACACCGCGTCGTCCAATCTCCAAAATTTTCTGGAGAATTTCCGGAATCGAGAAGAGGGGATGGGTAACGGCTTTTTCCCCTTCGCCTTCGCTCAATTCGAAGATTGGCCGATCGCTCGCGGCGTAGTGATTCACTTTTAAGCCTTTGCGTGCGAGCTCCGCGATAATTTTCTGGATCGCGGCCGATTCATGGAGTTCGACCAACTTTGCACGGCGACGAACGCCATTCGTCTTCGCTGTTGGCGCTCGCGTCTCCCCCAGCGGCAACAGTTCCTGTTGCATCTGCGTGTCGAACAGATTGAGATCGAGATTGGTTTCGTGGAATCTTCGGACCGCTTTCTCGTCGTGGAAATAGTGAACCGTCTCGTCGTTGCCTTCGCGCACTTTCACGAGATACGTCGGCAGCTTGCCACTCTTGGAACTGCGCTCTTCGAGGTATTCCTCAAAGTCGCCACCATGTCGGCGAACAACTTCACTGAGCTTCGCGAGTTTCTCGAGTGACTCGAGAATGTCCTTCAACTGTGCGGCTGTGATCTCCTTGTCGTCCGCAAGATTCTTCAGCTTCACGTCCTCCGCGCCGAGAGAAATCAAAATCTTGTTCAACTGCACGTCGTCATCGACGTACTCTTCGCGCTTCTTGCGTTTGATTTGGTAGAGGGGCGGCTGCGCGATGTAGATCTTGCCGGCGCGAACCAGATCGGTCATTTGCCGGAAGAAAAACGTGAGCAGCAACGTGCGAATGTGTGAGCCGTCGACGTCGGCATCAGTCATGATGATAATCCGCCCGTAGCGCAACTTCGACATGTCGAAGCGCCCTTCGTCTTTTCCGTTGCCGTCTTCTTTCGGTTTACCAATACCGGTGCCGATCGCCGTGATCATCGATTGGATCTCGACGTTCTTGAGAAATTGATCCTCGCGCGCTTTCTCGACGTTGATCAGTTTGCCGCGAATCGGCAGGATCGCTTGATAACGACGATCACGTCCCTGTTTGGCCGAGCCGCCGGCTGAATCGCCCTCGACAATGTAAAGCTCGGTCAATTCCGGATCCCGCTCGGAACAGTCCGCTAATTTTCCAGGCAAGCCGCCGCCGGTCAGCGCGCCTTTTCGGATTGTCTCGCGCGCTTTACGAGCAGCTTCGCGCGCCCGCGCAGCGGTGAGGACTTTTTCGAAAATCCGTCGCGCGATGGGCGGGTTCTTGTCGAAATAAGTCATCAACCCTTCGTAGACCGCCGAATTCACGATGCCGTCGATCTCGGTGTTGACGAGCTTCACCTTGGTCTGCGATTCGAAGCGCGGGTTCGGCAACTTGATGCTGAGCACGCAAATCAATCCTTCTCGCACGTCGTCGCCGGAAATCGAGGGGTCCTTTTCTTTCAAAAGCTGGTTCTGCTTGGCGTATTGGTTGATTGCGCGCGTCAGCGCGGTACGGAATCCGGTGAGATGGGTGCCGCCGTCCGGGTTTGGAATCGAGTTCGCGAACGGCAAAATCTGGTCGTTGTAGCTATCGTTGTATTGCAAGACAACATCGACAAACACTTCCTCGCGCTGCCGCGAGATCACGATCGGCTTCGGATGGAGCACCTGTTTGTTTTCGCCGAGCTGTTTTACGAATTCCTCGATGCCGTGTTTGTAAAGGAACGCTTCCTTCTTTGGCGAATCGCCGCGCTCGTCGGTGAGATTGATCTCGAGACCGGGATTGAGGAACGCCAGCTCGCGCAAACGCGTCGCCAACCGCTCAAACTTAAACTCGGTTGTGATCGTGAAGATCGTCGGATCGGGCAAAAACGTGACCAGCGTGCCAGTGGCCTTCTTGCCCTTGACTTCGCCGATGACTTCCAGCTTTTTGGTCGTTTTTCCCTTGGCAAAAGCCATGTGGTAGACCTTGCCGTCGCGCGAGACTTCCGCTTTGAACCATTCCGAGAGTGCGTTTGTGCACTTTGCCCCAACGCCGTGGAGACCGCCGGAATATTTGTAAGCGCCTTGCCCGAATTTTCCGCCGGCGTGCAGGTTCGTTAGCACTAGCTCGACCGCCGGCATTTTCCATTTCGGATGAATATCAACTGGAATACCGCGGCCATTGTCGCGAACCGAAACGCTGCCATCGACGTGAACATCGACATCGATCTTGTCGCAAAAGCCGGCGAGATGTTCGTCGATCGAATTGTCGACTACCTCATAAACCATGTGGTGCAAACCGCGTTCGTCCGGGTCGCCGATGTACATCCCAGGGCGTTTCCGGACCGCTTCCAAACCTTCGAGCTTGTCGATCTGCGCCGCGTCGTACTTTTGCAATTTGGCGGCAGTCACGAGATCACGCGGACGGGATTTTTCTGCAGATTTTCCGTCGTCCGGATCAACTCTGACGGCGGCTCGGGTTGGCATCAAAAGAGCGTATCGAAAACGAGTCAAAAAACAACTAATAATCTCACGCGACCGAGCGGCTTATTTGCACCACGGATTGGAGGTGTTGGCCCACCAGAGCCCACGATATTGTGGTCGGCTTCTTCGACTTATTCAACTCTGTTTTTGCCCTCTTGACCAGCCTCTTTTGCGCTTGAAAATTGTGCGCTCGGAATGCGTCTCCAAACTATGCTCGAAGCGCGTTGGATCCTCGGGATTTTGCTTCTGCTCGCGCTCGTGAGCTGGCTGTTTAGCGCGTGGGTTTCGCTTTTTTTTTGGATGCTGATCTTTTACACGGTTTTCTTTTTTCGTGATCCAAAACGCGAAATTCCGTCTGATCCAAACGCGGTCGTCGCAGCCGCGGATGGAACCGTGGCTGACGTCTCCGACGTAGAAGAAACCGATCTTTTAAAGGCAAAATCGCGTCGCGTCGGGATCTTTTTGTCGATCTTTGATGTACACACCAACCGTGCGCCGATCAATGGGCGCATCATTTACCGGCAACATCGCGAAGGCCTGTGCTTGGATGCGCGTCGCGCGGACTGTTCGGAGAAAAACGAAGCCATAACGTGGGCGTTTGAAAATCCGCGCGTCACGATCGTCGTTCGTCAGCTTACCGGCGCAATCGCCCGCCGCATCGTCGCCTGGGCAGACGTGGGCGACGAGCTCAAGAAGGGCGACCGTTTCGGAATGATTCGCTTTGGATCTCGAACGGAAGTATATTTGCCCCTCGCCGCCGACGTGTTGGTCAAGGTGGGCGATCACGTCTCCGGTGGATCGACGATTATCGCACGCCTCCCCTGATTAAATGAGCGAGCATCCTTCCAAGATTTATCTCCTGCCGAATCTAATGACGGCGGGAAATCTTTTTTGCGGATTTACCGCGACGCTCAAAATTTTGGAGGGCGCGCTTTTGCAAAGTACGAACGCTGACGCCGCAGCCGATCGTTTTCATGAGGCGATCTGGTTCATTCTCGGTGCATTCGTGTTCGATTTCCTCGACGGCCGGTTGGCTCGGCTTGGTGGACACGATAGCGCCTTCGGTCGTGAGTTCGATTCGCTTGCCGACATTGTTTCATTCGGCGTCGCGCCCGCGCTTTTGGTTTACCGGATCGTGCTTCAGGAATTTCGGACCGCGTGCTGGATCATCGCTCTTATTTACCTTGCCTGCGGTGCGCTGCGTCTGGCGCGTTTCAATACTGCCGCGGCGAATCATGAGAGGGAATCGAAGAACAACGGCGGCAAGAATTTTACCGGTTACCCGATTCCCGCTGCCGCCGGATTGATTGCGTCAATTACGTTGTTTCTGCTTTGGTTGGCAGAAGGTGAACATCATCTCGGCAAATGGAAGTTCGTTCTGCCGCCGCTCCTGCTTTTCCTTTCCTTTATGATGTTCAGCCGCTTCGAGTATCCCAGTTTCAAAGCGATCAATTGGAAAACGACAAAATCGATCCCGCGTTTTCTCGCGATTAGTCTGCTTCTTGTTCTTACGGCCATGTTCTACCAATGGATGCCGGCCGTTCTGTTTCTTGCCTATCTGCTCTACGGCTTTCTTCGGCCGTGGCTATCTCGCGAATGGCGGCGCGAAATCGAAGAAGAAATCGGCGAAGAAGGTGCCGAAGAGCCGGCCGAGCAGACTTTATAATTTTGTAGGCCGTCTCTATGAGGTGATCGTCTGACACAGACGCCCTACAATTGATTCAGCTTCGCGAGAATTTCCGGATCGCGGACATCCGCCCATTCGCCAGCTAGTTCGAGCACTTGAACTTTTTTGCCGGATTGCGCGAGTTCGCGAATTGCGTCGGTCAATTCGTACTCGCCGCGTGCCGACGGTTTTAATTTTGCCGTGAAATCGAAAATGCTCGGGCGAAATGCATACAGCCCGGCGTTGTACCACGGACTCGTCGCTGCGCCCGGCTCTGGTTTCTCCTGAATATCGACCAGCTCCATCTGTTCGTTTACGAATACGGCGCCGCCTTTGCTCACGTCTTCGCCGAGCGTGACGCTGATGAGCGCCTCAACAGCGTCTGGAAGATCGACAACGCGTTTGTAGTTCGCCGGGTCGACTAGGATATCGCCGTATGCCAAAATAAATGGCGCGCTCGCCACGAAAGTTTTCGCCAGATCGACCACGCGTCCAGTTCCGTCTTGCGTGATCTGCGTCGTGTAATGGATGTCAATCGCGTAGCGTGAACCGTCGCCGAAAAGTTGTTGCACCGCTTCAGGGCGATAGCCGATGATGATTAGCAGTTTGCGAACGCCGGCGGCGCGCAGGCCTTCGACGATGTATTGCAAAACTGGCTTGCCGCGGACTTCGATCATCGGCTTCGGCAAGTCTGTCGTCAGCTCGCGCATCCGCGTGCCCCGTCCAGCAGCGAGGATGACTGCCTTGTCGATCTTTTCAGTTGTCATGTCGAGCGCACGCGCGACATCTCTAAGTGTTCTCCGGCCATTGCGAAACTGTTAATCAGAAAACAGTAAGAGGTTCCGCCACTCTGGTCGGAATGACAGACAAAGAATCGGGAAGGTGATTTCGTTTATTTCGACGTCTCCGGTTTGGCCGGTGGGATCACCAGCCCGGGCAAATTTGCTCCTTTGATCATGTCGCTGACCTTCGCCACATCTTGCGATTTAATCTGCGACCATTTGGCTAATTGATCGTTCAGTTGTTGGCGCAGCGTTTGAAAAACGTCGAGCTGCGATTTTGTTGGTTCGTTCGAATCGCCGGTGTCGATCGTATGGCTGAATGCGTCGAACCGTTCGTTCAGCATACTCGGAAAAGCGAGGTTTGCTTCCGACCCTTTCATGTTCACCTGAATCACTTCCTTCTCGACGTCCGACATTCTCTTCTCGAGATCGTCCGCGGCCGCGAGCGCTCCTTTCAATCGCTCGTCGTCACTGAATCGGTTATGAAGGGTTTTGATCTGCGCTCTAAGATCGCGGATTTCGTTCACTGTCTGATGCAATTGCGAGATGTGATCGTTTACCTGTGTCGACAGTGCGAATTGTTTTTGCAGCGCCGGCTCTGATCCTCTGTTGCGAGGATCGATCACAACCTTCAGCGACACTGTTCGCGATTTTCCGTCGACCGTCATTTTTACCTGGTAATCTCCGGGCAAGGCGAGTGGGCCCTTCGGTCCGGTGCCACTGTAAAACGCTCCCGGAATTTGAATTGGGTCGTTGTAGCGCAGATCCCACGCGAACCGATTCATTCCTTCCTTCGCCGGAATTGTCTTCATGCGCTCGACACGGTCCGGCCATTCCGGTGGTTGTTCGCCATCTTTCTTCTCCTTGTTCGACAAATGGCGAACGACTCTTCCCTGCGCGTCCAAGATATCCATTGTCACTTCGTCTTTCGGCGTTGTCTTCAAATAATAATCAATCACCGCACCGGCGGGAGGATTAGCGCCGACCGGTTGGCGACGATCGAATTCTTCCGGATAATGTAAACGCAGCGCGGTTTGTGGTTGATAAAGAATGAAATCTGCGTTCGCGGACTGCGCATTTACCTGCCGCAGCGGCGTCAAATTATCGAGCAACCAAAAGGATCGGCCATGCGTCGCGACAACGAGATCATCATCTTTCACAACCAGATCGTGAATTGGTGAAGGTGGCAGATTCAATTGCAATGGTTGCCAGTGCACACCGCTATCGAACGAAACGTAAACGCCAAGCTCAGTCCCAGCACAAAGAATTTCCTTTTTCTTTGGATCTTCACGAATCGCGTGCACGTACGCGCCGTCCGGAATTCCGTTCACGATCAACGTCCACGTCTTGCCGAGATCAGTCGTCTTGAAAATGTACGGCTTGAAGTCATCGAGTTTATGTCGATCTATCGCGGCGTAAGCAGTCTTACCGTCGCTCGGCGAAGCCTCGATCGAATCGACCGTGCTCCACTCCGGCATTTTCGGACTGACGTTGCTCCAATGCGCGCCATCATCCGTCGTGACATGAATCAAACCATCATCCGTCCCGGCCCAAAGCGTGCCCTTGTCCACCGGCGATTCGGTCAGCGCAAAAATCGTGTCGTAATATTCAACTGACGTGATGTCGTTGGTCAGCGGACCTCCGCTTGGTTGCTGTTTCGTCTTGTCGTTACGCGTCAGATCTTCGCTGATTTGCGTCCAACTTTGGCCGTGATCGATGGATTTAAAAACGCATTCAGCGGCGGTGTAGATTACCTCCGGGTTGTGCGGCGACAACAATAGTGGCGAGACCCATTGAAACCGATGCTTCAAATCATTCGCGCCGTGGCCAGAGTTATCCATTGGATACGGACTGATGTCCTGATTGTCCTCTTTCGTCTTGTTGTAACGAACGATGTAGCCCTCGCTGTTTGAATAAATGATATGCCAATCACGCGGGTCGGGAATTACAAAGCCGCATTCGCCGTCGCCGGCGGGATACCAGTCTTCGCGGCCGATTACACCGGAATCCGTCCGGCTAGCGATGCAAACATTGGAGTTGTCCTGCTGCGCGCCGTAAATGTGGTACGGAAACGCGTTGTCCACCGCGACATGATAAAACTGCGCCGTCGGCTGATTGTTTTGCGTGCTCCAGGTTTTTCCACCGTCCGTCGAAATGCTTGCACCCCCGTCGTTCACGTTGCCGATTCGATTCGGATTTTGCGGATCAATCCAGAGACCGTGATGATCGCCATGGCGCGCAGGGAGAAGATTAAACGTTTTGCCGCCATCGACTGATTTGAACGCGCCGGTGTTTAGAAGATAAACCGTGTCCGCCGACTTTGGATCGGCATAAACCCTTGAGAAGTACCACGCGCGCTGGCGAAAACGTCCGTCGTCATTTATGCGCGTCCATTTTTGGCCGGCATCGTCTGAGCGATAGAGCCCGCCTTCTTTAGCTTCGATGATCGCGTAAATGCGGCTCGAGTCCGCGCCGGAAACCGCGACGCCGATTCGGCCGAGAATTCCTTCCGGAAGTCCATTGCCTTCGAGGCGTTTCCAAGTCAGGCCGTTGTCATCCGATCGATACAGGCCGCTGCCCGATCCGCCGCTCGAGAAAAACCACGGCTGCCGACGAGCTTGCCAGAGCGCGGCGAAAACGACATTTGGATTGTGTGGATCGAACACAATATCAATGCCGCCTGTGTTTTCGTCTTTAAACAAAACATTCGTCCAGGTCTTGCCGCCATCGGTTGTGCGAAAAATTCCTCGTTCCTTGTTTGGCCCGAACGCATGTCCGAGCGCCGCTACGAGCACGACGTTTTCATTTCTTGAATCGACAATCACAGCGCCGATCTGGTGTGTGTCTTTCAATCCAACATTTTTCCAGGTCTTGCCCGCGTCGATCGATTTGTAAACGCCGGTACCATAGGTCGCATTTCCGCGAATGGCCGCTTCGCCGGTGCCCACGTAAATGACGTTGTGGTCTGACGGTGCGACGGCGATGGCGCCGATCGCCGAAATGTCTTCCTTGTCGAACAACGGAGCCCAGTTCTGCCCGCCATCCACAGTCTTCCAGACTCCGCCGGCGACTCCGCCGAAATACCAGGTGTCCGGCTCTCCCGGGACGCCTTCAATCGCGAGCGCGCGACCGCCACGGAACGGCCCAATCTGTCGCCACTGCATTCCGTTAAACAACTTTTCGTCGATCGCGCTCGCTGCAAGCGACTTCGCAGAGGCTGTTGGCGAAGCCTTTGGTGACAGCGTTGGGCCGCCTTCGCGCGAAGCCGGACTAACGGCAAACATATTGAAGCAAACGAAAATCAGGGCAACGGAAGAAACAAAACGCAGAACGGACGTGAGCATCCGCGTAAGTTGGAAAGCTTCGCGCGCCGTTCAACTGGAATCGCGCAATTTGTCCAATCAATCGTGTGGGACTGGAGCGACCAACTTCAGCGCCGCCAAATTCGTACGAGATCCAGAACGAAAGTTGCCACCCGCGGCGAGTCGTTCGTACAACCCAACACCTGTGCGACGCCTAGGCGAACATTTTGGCTACAGCTTGAACCTTTCGCTGCAACAAGCTGTCTCACACGGAGACGAACGAGAATTCGAGATCGCGCAGCGAATCGCTTCCGGAACTGCGCCGAAGCCAAAGATATATTCCAGCGAAGTCATCGGATTTAGCGGGATAGCATTCCAATGGCAAAAGCGTAGCGCGCCTCAAATGGAGCACTGGTTTCGTGCGCGCGATTCTCGATCAAACCGACCTTATTTTCGATTCCGAGCTCGAACCGATGCAGCAATTCGATGATTGCCTTCCCAGACATTGCCAACGAACACTTCGTAGGGCGACAACACGTATACGCTCGTAGTCGATGACATTCGGCTGCGCGTCTTCGCCGAGCTCTGTGAATTGGTCGTGCTCGGATTCCCCTGCGCCAGTGACGACCAATTTCGCGTATACTCTCCTGCGGCCTGTGCGCCAGTGCAGAAGGCTACTATCCAAAAGACGCCGACAAAACAGCGCCAAAGTACGACATCATTCTTGCGAGCGTACCGCAAGAACGGAAGCAATGACAGCGTCGCGCTCTTCTGGTTTTCAAACTCGCGCAGGAAGCGACCGAGTTAATGGACCGGCTGCAATTCTTCCGCGATCGCTTCGCGCGCTTCAGCTTTCGCTTCCCGGACCGGTTCTTCGCTAACCAGCATAACGTCGCCGCCTAGTTTTCGCGCCGCGTAATACGATCCGACCACCAAGACCGCGGCGATCAATTGCGCGATCAACGTTTCGTAAGTCGGGAAAACCGAGAACCAGAGGCCCATCCATTTCGGAATCACCGAAACCAGTGACGGAATTGGCGTTGTCGAGATCCAATGGGCGAGCTGCATCTCCTGAGCTTGTTCGCCAACCATCACGAGCAACACCACGCCGAGCAAAATGCCAGTCGTGATCAGCATTTTTCGATACGGCAATTTTTGCTGAACGACGAACGTGAGCATCGCTACAATTGCGGAGAGCGCAATTCCAAGCAGCGCGCCTTGTAAAACAACGCCGCCGCCGAATCGGAGATGATAGGTCTGCAAGAACAAGACGACTTCGAATCCTTCGCGATAAAGCGAAGTGAATCCGAGCAGGATCAATCCCCAGAGTAGTGATCGTTTCGCCACGTCGCTGCCGTGTCCGTCTTCAAGTAAGTGCTTGCGGCGGCGATTGTGTGCACGGATCCAGCCGCCCCAGTAAATCTTGTGGAAGAACCAGTTCATGATCACGAGCAGCACGACGACGGCAAGCAATCCGGTCGCCGCTTGCAGATCGAGCGCGCGCATGTTGTCGCTGAGTGAATCGATAAGTTGCACGGCGATGACCCACGTGAGTAACGTCGCGCCGAATGCGACGCCCGCGCCCGCCGCGACTGGTTTACGATGCGCGCGTTTCGCCCCCGTCATGCTCGCGGTGATCGCTGCTAGAACGAGAATGCACTCCAGTCCTTCGCGAAAGACGAGAACACCGATATCCAACGCCGCGACTGTTGCGCTCGTGTGAGGTTGTGTCGGATCAGGCGCGCCGTGGGCAAAGATCCCCTGCCACACCAAAACCGCGATCACGGCTAGGGCAGCAATCGAAACCCCTACGCCCAAAAAAATCCGCCACGGCTTCTCTACCGGGCGCAAAACTGTCCCATTCACATAAAACATTTATCACACCACTCAACCCGCTGCTGCCGGTTAATTGCGTTTTTTTAGCGGGGAATTGCGCCGCTCAAACGCATCACAGCGGACGCGGAGAATTACGGCTGCCTCGGAACGGTCGGATAGACGGTCAAACCGTCGAGGGTAGACAGTGAGCGAACGGGAGTGAGCGAGTCAGCGCAGAGCTTTCGACAGAATTAACAAAATGAGCCAAATCCATTCTGAACAATTCTGTACATTCTGTCAGAACTTCTTCTTTGCGACCTTTGCAATCTCTGCGGTTAATCATCGGCGCTCTTCGATTAGACGTCGTAGTACATCGAAAATTCGTATGGATGAGGGCGGAGCCGCAGCGCGTCGTATTCTTTTTGCTTCATGTCGATCCAGTTCGCGATGAAGTCGGCGTTGAAGATGTCGCCACGAAGCAGGAATTGGTGATCCGCCTGGAGTGCCTCGATCGCGCCACGGAGTGAGTCGGGCACGCTCGCAATCTGGGCGAGTTCTTCAGGCGGTAGATCGTAAAGGTTTTTGTCGAGCGGATCGCCGGGATCGATACGGTTCTGGATTCCATCGAGGCCGGCGAGCAACATCGCGCTGAACGCGAGGTACGGATTCGCCGCCGGATCGGGCGTGCGAAACTCAATCCGTTTCGCTTTTGGACTCGGTGAGTAAGTTGGAATCCGGATCGCAGCGGAACGATTGCGCGCGGAGTAGGCGAGATTGACTGGCGCTTCGAATCCAGGCACGAGACGCTTGAAGCTGTTCGTGGTCGGGTTCGTGATGCAGGTGAGCGCGGGCGCGTGTTTCAAAATTCCGCCAATGAAAAAGAGAGCCAGCTCGCTCAGCCCGGCGTATCCGTTGCCGGCGAAGAGCGGTTTGTCGCCGTTCCAAAGCGACATGTGCGTATGCATTCCCGAACCGTTGTCGGCGAAAAGCGGCTTCGGCATGAACGTGACGGTTTTGTTGTGCCGCTTGGCAACGTTGCGGATGATGTATTTGTAGTACTGCATCGAATCGGCCATGTGCTTGAGTGGTGCGAAACGCACGTCGATCTCGGCTTGGCCGGCAGTCGCCACTTCATGATGCTGTTTATCGATCGGAATGCCGGCGCGCTCGATCTCGAGCGACATCTCGTTGCGAATGTCTTGCAAGGTGTCCATCGGCGGCGCCGGAAAATAACCTTCTTTCGGCCGAATCTTGTAACCGAGGTTCGGAAATTCTTCGCGTGCGCTGTTCCAATGTCCTTCGCCGCTTTCGACGCTATGCATTGACGCGTTGCCCGAGTAGCTGAACCGCACGTCGTCAAAGATGAAAAACTCGGCCTCCGGCCCGAAGAACGCGGCGTCAGCGATACCGGTGGATTTCAAATATGCTTCGGCTTTCTCGGCGACACCACGCGGGTCGCGGTCGTACGGCTCGCGCGTGATTGGATCGACAATTGTGCAAATCAAACTCAACGTCGGCTCGGCGTTGAAGATGTCGATCCACGCCGTGTTCGGATCCGGGATGACGAGCATATCCGAGGCGTTGATCACTTTCCAGCCGCGGATACTCGATCCGTCGAAGCCGATCCCCTCAGTGAAGACGTCGTCGTGAAACTCGCTCAGGGTAGTGGTAAAATGCTGCCAGGTGCCGAGCAAGTCGGTGAACTTGTAATCTACAAGTTTCACCTTGTTGTCTTTGGTCATTTTGCTGACGTCGGATGGAGTTTTGTCTTTGGCCATTGGGTGTTGGGATGTTTAGAAGTTGATCCGCCTTCGCATAAAGCTAGGCAGACAGGTCTGTTCAGAAGTTGAGTTGGTGAAACACTGTGAACAACCGTGTCGGTTATTCACAAAAACCGCTGAAAACAAAAAGAGCCGAGACAACCCATCGAGGGATGGATTGAATGCGGCTCGCGTAATCACACTGCTTTTTCGCCGATCTCTTCCGTGCGGATGCGGATCGCATGTTCCACCGGAAGCACAAAAACTTTTCCGTCGCCGATTTTGCCGGTCTTAGCCGCGCCGACAACTGCGGTCACAGCCTTCTCGACCATGTCATCCGCCATGACGACTTCCACTTTCACTTTCGGCAGGAAATCGACGGTGTATTCACTGCCGCGATAAATTTCGGTATGACCTTTCTGGCGACCGAACCCCTTCACTTCGGTGACTGTCATCCCTTCAATTCCGAGCTCCGCCAGGGCCTCCTTGACCTCCTCGAGCTTGAACGGCTTGATGATCGCTTCCAGTTTTTTCATTTCGGCCTCACCGCGCACTTATTCACTTCAACAGAACTTGACGCGCAGCACGCGCTTCATTAACAATGCGTTCACACGATTGCAAACAAGATTTTTCCGCGATGACGAGCACGAATGCTTGGCAAATTTGACTGACCGCGTTTGACTGCATTTATATCAACGATGCCGCGCGATTCGTTCGTTCACCTACACCTGCATACTGAATACTCGCTGCTGGATGGTGCGGTGCGGATGAGGGAACTGATGGTCAAAGCGGCCGAGTTCCACATGCCGGCCGTAGCCGTGACTGATCACGGCAATCTTTTCGGCGCGATCGAATTTTACCAGGAAGCCCAGCGCGCCGGGATCAAACCGATCATCGGTTGCGAAGCGTACGTGGCGCCGCGCTCACACAAGGAAAAAGCGAGCTCGCTGCGAGACGCGGCATATCATTTCACGCTGCTCGCGGAAAACGAGATGGGCTATCGCAATTTGGTGAAGCTGATCACGACCGCGCATCTCGATGGATTTCATTATCGACCGAGGATCGACAAAGAGTTGCTGGCGCGACACTCAGCAGGGTTGATCGGACTGAGCGGTTGTCTCGCGGGTGAGGTGAATTCGGCGATTCAAGCAAACAACATCGAGAAAGCGAAGCAGGCGGCGGCAGAATATCGCGACATTCTCGGCGCGGGGAATTTCTTCATCGAGTTGCACGATCACGGGCTCGAAGAGCAAAGATCGTGCAACGCAGTGTTGCCAAAGATCGCGAAAGATCTCGGCGTCGGGGTTGTCGCCGCGAATGACGTCCATTTTTTGAATCGCGCCGACCACGACGCTCACGACGTGATGCTTTGCATCGGCACCGGCAAGATGGTGCAGGACGAAAGCCGGATGCGTTATGCGCCGGAGCTTTACTTCAAGTCGCCGGCGGAGATGCGCGAATTGTTTCGCGATTTTCCCAAAGCAATCGACAACACGTTGGAAATTGGCGAGCGCTGCGACCTCACGATCGAGTTCGGTCGATCGAAATATCCGGAATATCCGGTACCTGCTGGACAAACTCGCGAAGGTTATTTGCGCGAGCTCTGTTACAAAGGACTTGAGGAGCGTTACGGCGAGCAAGCCAAGACCGACAATCAACTGCGTGAACGGCTCGCTTACGAACTCGGCGTCCTGGTGAAGACGGGCTTCGTCAGTTATATCCTGATCGTCTGGGATTTCATTCATTTTGCGAAGGACCGGAGCATTCCGGTTGGACCAGGGCGCGGATCGGCCGCTGGCTCCCTGATCGCTTACGTTCTCGGAATCACGGACATCGATCCGCTCCAATACGGATTGATCTTCGAGCGATTTCTAAATCCGGACCGCGTGTCGCCGCCGGACATCGACGTGGATTTTTGTGAAGCGCGCCGCGGCGAGGTTCTGGAATATGTTCGACAAAAATACGGCGAGCGTCGGGTCGCGCAGATTATCACGTTTGGAAAACTGAAGGCAAAGAGCGTGGTGCGCGACGTCGGTCGTGTGATGGGTCTTCCATATCGCGACGCCGATCGCATCGCGCGGATGATTCCGAACGAGTTGGGGATCACCCTTGAATCGGCCGCCGAGAAAAATTCTGAGTTAAAACGCGCGATCGCGACTGAGCCGCAGACCAAACAACTCTTCGAATACGCGAAGACACTCGAAGGATTGTCGCGCAACGCGGGTGTGCATGCAGCGGGCGTCGTCATTGCTGATCGCGATCTCTCCGATTACATCCCGCTTTGTCGCGACGTCAAAGGCAACGACGTGATCAGCCAGTATCCGATGGGGCCGCTGAACGACCTCGGGCTACTGAAGATGGATTTCCTCGGGTTGAAAACGCTGACCGTGATCGAGGACACGATGGCTTTGATCCACAAACGCAGGCCGGAGTTTTCGCTGAAGAATATCCCGCTTGATGACAAAGCAGCGTTCGATCTCTACAACCGCGGCGAGACGATCGGCCTGTTTCAAATGGAGTCCGGCGGGATGACGAACTTGTCGAAGCAGTTCGACGTCACGAAACTCGACGACATTATCGCACTGATCGCGCTCTACCGACCTGGGCCGATGGAGCTGATTCCCGAATATGTGAAAGCAAAGAAGGGAGTCACGCCGATCAAATACTTGCATCCACTGCTCGAGGAAATCTGCGCCGACACCTATGGCATCATGATTTACCAGGAGCAAGTGATGGCCGCGGCGAGCAAACTCGCCAGCTATTCGCTCGCGCAAGCCGATCTCTTGCGCCGCGCGATGGGCAAAAAGGATCGCGAGAAAATGGCGAAGGAGCGCAAGAACTTCATCGAAGGTTGTGCGCGCATAAATAAAATCCCGGAGAAAAAAGCCAACGCGATTTTCGATTTGCTGGAAAAGTTCGCCGGCTACGGATTCAACAAGAGCCACAGCGCGGCTTACGGCGTCATCAGCTATCAGACGGCCTATTTGAAAGCGCATTATTCGGTTGAGTTCATGGCCGGCTTGCTCAGCAACGAAATTAACAACACCGACAAGATTTCCGTCTTCGTCGGCGAGTGTAAGCGAATGGGCATTTCGATTTTGCCGCCCGATATCAACAAGAGCGCGCTCAAATTCATTCCGGAAGAGCATGAGGGGAAGATGGCAATCCGTTATGGCTTGGCCGCGATCAAAAACGTTGGCGAAGCGGCGATGCAAAGGTCGATCGAGGAACGGGAACGGGCAGGGGAGTACACGGCGCTGGAAGATTTTTGCGGACGAATTGGACCACGCATCGCGAATCGGAAGATGCTCGAGAGTTTGATCAAAGCAGGCGCGTTCGATTTTGTCGGCCGCGATCGCGCCGAACTTTTTGCCTGCATCGACGAGTCGCTTTCCTGCGCGGCGGCAGCGTTGCGAGATCGAGCAGTCGGTCAAGTCTTGTTGTTCGACGATGAAACGCACGCGGCCACGACCAGAAAGCGCATGGTAACGGCATGGAGCGATCACGAAAGACTTTCGTATGAGAAGGAGCTGCTCGGATTTTACGTCAGCGGGCATCCGCTCGACGCGTATAGCCATGTTTTCGCCAGGAAAGATTATCAACCGGTCAGTTCGTTAGGCGATTTGGAAGACCGCGCGCAGTTCAAAATGGCGGGCGCGATTGTGCAGCTCGAAAAGAAATTCACGCGCAAAGAAGGCAAACCATTCGCGGTTGTGTGGGTGGAGGACCGGACAGGTGCGCTTGAGGTCGTGGTTTGGAACGACGTTTTCATCACAGTTTCGGAGCTTCTTGTTCCGGGTCGCGTGGTCGAAATTCTGGGAACGATCGACACGCGCGGCGATTCGCTTCGCGCGACTGCGCAGAAAATCAGAGTACCGAGCGCAAACAAGACGAACGGGGTTTCGAATGGAAATGGAGGATCCATGCCTGTCGATGAGCCGGCGGTGCTTCTGCAATTTTCGCCGGCGACAACAAGCCAGGAATTGCACGAAGTCCATGAACTGCTCGCCAGCTCGCCCGGTCAACGTCGCGTGCAACTTCTATTCGATCGCCCAAACGGCCCGTTACAGGTCGATGCCGGTGCGGAGTTGCGTGTCGATCTCACTCGCGATCTCGAACAAAAATTGACGCGCTGGCTCGTGACCACGAAATCCGAGCGCCGCGATCTTTCGATCGATTCTGACGTTTAGCGGCTCCGTCCGCGTTTGTGCGGGCTCGTTGGTGAACGCTTTGGTCGAGGCCGCGCGCCGAAGTTAAAGATTTCGCCTTGTGGCGTTGGACCACTGCAGAAATGAAATTCGCGAATCAATGGATTTGCCACAGCAGTCGCTGAAGAAGTGCCGATTTCTCTCAATCCCAACTTCCAAGTGGTGCCGAACAAATCTCCACGAAGTTCGACCTCTCGAACGGTCGGCGCGAGTGTTACGTCGACCGGTGAAATCTGAATTCCGCGGACGCAATCCTGAATGCTTGTCGTCGTGTCAAAAATCGGAGACGTGGTTGAAATTGTCGCCACCAAGTCGTTGGTGTTGCGCAAGTGGACTTCACCCTTCAAAGAGAGATCGACGTCGTTGGTTGCGGCGTTGAGAAATTCGAGCGTCGCTCGCTCGCCGTAGAAAGTCATCCGTCCGCTGGCGCGGGTCAGATCGAGCGGAGCATTTTGCAAGACGCCATTTAAGAGCTGGAGTTCGCCGGTGATGTCGGGATGTTCCAGATTCTGAGTGAGCGAAAGCGTTCCACTCAAGATTCCTTCGTTGAAAATCGCGGGATGCAGGAATTGAGGCGCGCTCGCAATGACCACTGTCGGAAAGTGAATGCTCGCCTCAATGGGCGACGCCAGGAATGTTTTCCAATCCTCACCGATCTTGAGTGGAAATTTGGCGGCGAAATCAACAGGACTAGATCCCGGCAAAGTAAAGGTTGCCTGCGTGTCCCACGAACTGGACGCGATTGTCGTCTTGACCTCGACCGGAATGGCTGCGCCCATTCCACTCGCACGTCCGAGCAGGAAATATTCAGATGCGTCGCCGACCTTCGCTTTGATCGTGCCTGAATAATCATTCTCATGTGCAATGTCGATCCTGCCCTGTGCGCGCAGAAAATCTTTTTTCCGAATGACCTCGAACTGCTCGAGCTCGAGTGCATCCGCCTTGAGATTCATTTTGGCGGCGAACCGATCGATCTGGCGTTTAAAGAACGAGAGTGAATTTCCTGCCGCCGCTAAGTAGCCGCCAACCCTCCGCTGGCCAGCGTTCAAGGTTCCTTCAATCGCGACGGTTCCAGCAAAAGCGCGCGGTGCGGCCCCGAAAAGTTCCGCAAATTGTCCGAGATCGTTGATCTTGCCAAGAATTTGACCGCGGAAATCGGGATTGAGCCAGTCGGTCGATTTCAATGGAATCGCGCCCTGACCGCTCATGCTCAGCTCATTCTTACGTTGTTTGATGTAGAGCTGCTGGAGCTGAATTTGACGGCCGTAGAAAACTGCGCCGAGCATAATCACGTCGGCTGCGCGATTGTGCCAGCTCAGGCCGTTCAGCTCGGTCCAAATCGACACAGTCCCGCTCATTGGATCGCGCGGGTCGCCGCGAAACGTGAAATTGCACGCGCGCAAAGATCCACCGAGCCGGTCGGTGAACCCGAGCGCCTCGGAACTTTGTGCGAGGGAAATCCCGCTGGCGGTGCCGGCGACGTTCCAAAGCGAATGCTTTCCGGGCCATTCGTTTGAAACGCTGCCGCGAATTTTGCCGCCAAAGACGTCGAGATCGAATTGGAGATCAGCGCGTTCTCTATCGAGTCGCGAGAGATCGATGGTGATCGTTTCAAGATCCAGGCCGCGTGCAAGATTCATTCCGCCGACGCTGAGGCGGTTTTCCTGCCATTTCGTTGCGCCACGCAACTGCGAAAACGTTTGTCGCAATAATGGCGATGCAATGGTGAATTCTCCGGCGGTGAAGCGGCCGGACTCGATTTGATTTCCCGAGATCGCGCCATTATGAAGAACAACGACGGTTGGTCCGTTCTCTACCCTTAGATCGAGATGAGCGATGTCGAAATTAGCAGGGAGCAGTGATTGCAAAGCGCCCCAATTGAAACGCGCCGGCCGCGCGCTCTCAGAATAATCTCGACGGATCTCAACGCGGGCGGTGTTGATCGACAATGTTCGAATGCCATCGCCCTTTCCGGAGACGATTCTAATGAGCCTGAGATGAAATTGCGCCTGCTCCCCGGTGAAATCGATTCGTGTCGCAGAACCGGGCTCGCTCGTGACGTGGATCCGCTCGATCGAGACGGGCCGAAGCAACGGCGCGCTAGTCTTGCCAAGTTCGATTTTCAGTTGTTGGCGATGCGCCTGCCAGTGCAGCCAGATGCGAAGTCCGTTTGAAGCGACAAACGGCGCGAACACAACCGTACCGAGCGCCACCATGAGGGCAGCGAACGACATCATCAGCAGCAGGCGATTCTTCCGCATCCGCGCTCACTGCTTTAATGTCAAAATCGTCCCGCGAAAAGTAGCTTCGTAAATTTCCTACCGGTTGGTGACGGGCGACTCGGCCGAGTTGGGCGGGGTAAAGATAAACTTGAGCGGCTGCCGTGCGTGGATGCGCTTGTTCAGTTGCCGCTGCAATTCTTGTTCGGCTTCCGCCGGCAAATCGATTTCCAGTGCCTGCTGTCGCGCCATTTCCGGAAGCTGACCAAGTTCCTTCTCCAAGTCCGTGCCTTTGATCCGGTTCCAAAGACCGTTCTCGAGCGCAAGTACGTCGACGTGGTTTTCTTCGATTCCGACGATCGCGGCGTGCGGCAGCTGAATTCGAATTTCATCAGCGCGTACATCAACCGTCACGTCGTGGCGCAAATCGAATCCCGCTTTGACAACAAACGTTCCGCTTAGCTTGATCCGCTTCGAGCTGCCGGCCCAGCTGTGCTGGAATTCGCGTTTCACTTTTAGTTGTCGCTCAAGAATTGCAAGCTCCGCGGTCGGCGTTGTTTCATCGACAACCGTCCGATTATTGATCGTGATCCTTGGCTGCAAATTCGCGATGTCGATGAAAGCCCAGCGCAAATCTTTCCCGAGCCGCTCCAAAGCTTCAGTGTCCTGACGAATCGTTCGCGCGGGCCACGTTTCCAATCGCCAGAAAATGGAAATGCCGGCGGCGGCGAGAATTAACACGACCAGCGTCAATGCGACCGGCCACGATATTCTTGCTGAGTTCGACATTCGGCGTTGGGCGTTCAGCGGTGGACGTTTTACTTTCGTCCCAAAAAAAGTACCGCCCCCCACGCCCGATGGGCGTGAAGGG
>Ga0182040_10000171_pt1 | contig 28436 bp, 24 predicted proteins | sample flu12Cox44000176_FD_125973 | JGI IMG/M metagenome (GOLD analysis project Ga0182040, IMG submission 125973) | Lab enrichment of tropical soil microbial communities from Luquillo Experimental Forest, Puerto Rico - flux8day.12C.oxic.44.000.176 | ecosystem: Environmental > Terrestrial > Soil >... | reverse complement strand
TCCCGGCTTCTCCTGCGCCAGCATGTAGCCGTTCTTCACTTCCGGGCAGCCCACAAATACCTCCTGCGTCTCCTTGGGGAAGCCGCTGCCTTCGTGGACACCGAAGTTGTAACTCGTCAGCTCAAGTGCGAGCTGCGCGGCGTGCGCCACGGGCGACGCATCCCCGGGTCCATGCCAGGCCGTGCGTACGCCGAAGAATTCGCTCAGGGCCGCAACCTTGCGGGCCGGACTCAAGCCCCCGATTTGCGAAATGTGGATGCGAATGAAGTCAATAAGCCGCTCTTTAATGAGCGGCACGTATTCGTGTTGCGTGTTGAACAGTTCGCCCATCGCCAGCGGAGTGCTCGTCTGCTGCCTCAGTAAGCGGAAATGATCGTTGTCTTCCGGAGGCAGCGGATCCTCCAGAAAAAACAAACGATAGGGTTCGAGGGCCTTGCACAAGTTGATTGCCTGATTCAACGTCACACGCTCGTGCACGTCGTGGAGGAGCTCCACTTCGTCGCCCAACTTGACGCGCAAGTACTCGAATAACTTGGGCACCATCCGTACGTACGGCGCCGACTCCCAGATCTCTCCCGCGTTGGTCGGACCGATGACTTCGCCCGGCGTGCCGCTAGGGGCAGGCGCGGGGCGACGCGCTCCGTAACCGGCATAACCGGGTGTTGCGACCTGCGCTCGCACATGGTGGAAGCCCTGCTCCATCGCTCGCCGGGCATTTTCTTCCAGCTCGGAAAAACTGCTGCCGCTCGCGTGAAAATAACAGTCCGCACCGTGACGCACCTTGCCGCCGAGCAGCTGATAGAGCGGCATACCGGCGCGTTTGGCTTTGATATCCCAGAGGGCGATGTCCACGCCGCTCATCGCATTGAACAGCACAGGCCCATTGCGCCAATATGAGCTCACATAACTCGACTGCCAGATATCCTCGATTTCGTCTACATTGCGTCCGATCAGAAAGGGCTTCAGATACTGCTCGACAGCCGTCTGAACGACAAGGGCACGCTGCGTAAAGGTTGCGCACCCCCAGCCGACGAGGCCGGGCTCCGTCGTTTCGACTTTCACGATGACCAACCGGATACCATTCGGCGCTGTCAGAATGGTTTTGATATCTCGGATCTTCACGGCCGCAGTGCCCGCCACCGCCTGGGCGTAGCTGGAATCACATTTTGCGGTAGGAACGTCCGCCAGTAACGACGTAGGAGCAAACAGGGCCGCGCCGCCAGCGAAGGAAAGAGAGCTTATTGCTTCACGACGGTTCATAGCGGTTGCCTATGCTACTTCCTTGTTGAGTGGGCGTACAGGGATTTTCCTAGTTGCTTGTGGACGGAAGGTGTTGCCACTCACGCGGCCGATACGTGTGGTCGTCCGCCCCTTATATTTTTTTACAAGCGATGGAAGAAAACTCCCTCCCGGAGAGACTTTTGAACAGCTTGGGGGGCGCCAGAGTCAACGTAGAGTCTCCGACGCCTGCGTCTTCTGACTGCAAGCACCTGGTATGCTGTTGTGCTTCGGGCAACACGACGGAAGCTCGCAACGAGGGCATTCACATGCGGAGGACGTTATGAATCAGCAATGCAAGGCTCACCTTTGTGCGGTTGTTTCCGCCAGTGCCGCATTGTTTCTATTTCCGCTTTCCGCAGGTGCGCAGGTCCAAGGGGCCACAGAATCTTTCGATGGGCTGTGGCTCACCGACGGTTATGGGGAGCTCATTGAGGTTCAAGGAGACAACCTGCGAGCCTATGAAATCACGACGCTGAGTTGCATACCCGCGGCCAAGGCCACGCGAAGGATAGAAGCGAGCACGGTTCATGAAGTCGTCTTTGCAGGGGAGGACGGTACGCTCCGCATCTCCCCAGGACCGCTCGCGGACACTCGCTGGCTCCACGAAGACGGCAGCGTCTCGAACATCCTGATCCGCCGTACAGGTTCGCGGCCGGAGCTTTGCGACCAGCCTCCCGCCGATACTCCGCTCTCGAATTACCAAGTCCTCTGGGAAACTTTCTCGGAACACTATCCCTTTTTCGCGCTGCGCCAGATGAATTGGCTCGCGGTGGACAAAAAGTTTCGCCCGCAGGTAACCCCCGAAACCAAGCCTGAAGAACTTTTCCGCATTCTTAGCGACATGATCGAGCCCCTGCACGATGCCCACACAAGCATCCGCGCCAAATCCATCCAGCAGCGATTTCACGGCTACCGTCCGTCTGCGGATCCCATGCAGAAGAAAAATGCAGCTCGCATCGCCGAGATCATCGAAACGAAATATGTTCGCGGCGGACTGCGTGACTTCTGCAACAAGCAACTGCAGTTTGGCTTGTTGCGTTCGCCGTACGAGGCATCCTCATCGGATTCCAGAGCCAACCCGCGGACGGGTGCGATCGGCTACCTACGGATTCACTCCTTCGACGATTATTCTAACGACCGGGAATTCGTGAAACAGGTCGACGTGCTGGAAACTGCTCTCGACAATATCTTCGCTGATTCCTCCAAGTTAACCGGGCTGGTGATGGATGTCCGCATCAACGGCGGCGGCTCCGACGTCTTCGGCATCTCCATCGCCTCCCGCCTCGCGAGCCAAGAGTACCTGGCGTACTCCAAGGTGACTCGCAACGACATTCGCGATGCGGACCATCGCACGCGGCCTCAGCCGGTTATGGTACATGTCAGCGAGCGGCCCGGTTTCCGTGGTCCCGTCGTCTTGCTCACAAGCGCAGATAGCATCAGCGCTGCCGAAACGTTCACCATGGCGCTGTTGGGCCGACGGCCCCACGTCACGCGCATAGGAGCAAAGACTCAGGGTGTGTTCTCCGACGTTCTCGGCCGGAGGCTGCCAAACGGATGGACATTTGGACTCCCTAATGAGATTTATCTGACGCAAGACGGCCGGGCCTTCGATGGGCCCGGCGTGCCGCCGGATGTTGAGGTTCCCATCTTTCCCGCAGAAGACCTTGCCAAGGGTCGCGACTCTGCCCTCGGCAAAGCCCTAGAATTCTTGGTGGGCCAAGCCAAGTAGACACCCCAGATCCAGGTTCCAGATGCCTTGGGAGTGCCTCGCTCGTGACAAGGAGCTCGCCAGCGATCTCGTGGGCGGGTGCACGTTCGAACCCCTTGCTCGCCCACCCTGCGGCCCCGAGGTTGTACGAATACGAGGAAAACTCTTCTCCCTTTCAATCGACCTTTACTCGCTAAAATCGCAATCAAACTGTTCGCGCGGCCTGACACCGGCTCAAATACCTCACCTTAATTCCGTACGAGGGCACTTAGCTGACACGAGACGGCTGCGACGCAGAGAACAACACTGCATCTTTTCGCCTTCCGCCCGCCGCTCACCCGAACGCTTAATTCAGCGTGATCCTCAACACCCAAGCCGGTTGTGCTCGCAGATCGTCGGGAAGATCCGGCAGCTCGATTGCGAGGCCTGACTTCATCACCTTGAACTTCACCACGGTGGGCGAGCCCAGCAGGGCGACTGATTTGGCAGCCTTCAGGTCTTTAATGACAAGGCTGTGGCCTGACCAGCGTGGCAGGATGGCGTAAATATCGTTACGTTTCGCGGTAAAGAAGGCCTCGATAGACGCTTTGCCGCCCGAAGGCTTCTCGATCAACTTAGTGACATCGTACTCGGATGAGAATTCCTTGTTATATTCGATCTGGGGCACTTCGCCTGCCGTCCATTGCCTCGTATTCTTCCACGGCTTGGTGGCGTAGATGGCTTCGCCGTTGATCTTCATCCAATCACCGATTTCTTTGAGCCGCTGCTCCATGATGACCGGGATGGTTCCATCCGCCTTGGGCCCAATGTCCAGCAGCAGGTTACCGCCGCGGCTAACGGTGTCGACCAGGATGAAAACCAGTTCACGCCCGGTGTGATAGACGCTGAGGTCCTCGGCGCGATTGTAGCCGTAGCTCACGCCCATGCCACGGTTCTCTTCCCAGGGATGGTCGGTGCCGCTCATGCCCGCTGTGTATTCGGTCGTCCAGTAGCCGCCGTGCTTGTGGCGGGTATCGCTGCCCCAGCGATCGTTAATCACGACTTCATCCTTGACGGATGAGTCATTGAAAAGCCATGCGAGCAGTTCAGGAGAATGCCAGTCGGCAGAGGATATTTCCCATTCGCCATCGCTGAAGATGAGCGAAGGCTTGTAGCGCATGACCAGGTCTTTGAATTGCGGGAACAGGTGTTCGGTCACGTACAGCTGCTTGTTGTAAAGCCAGAGCGGGTTATACCACTCGTATAACGAATAGTAATAGCCCATACGCAGGCCTTTGCGACGAACGGCGTCGGTGAGGCTACCTAACAAGTCCTGCATTGGACCGATCTCGACGGCATTCCAGGGACGTCCCCAAGCAACGGAAGCTTCTTTGCTCGGCCATAGGGCAAAACCCTCGTGATGTTTAGAAGTTAGGACAACGTATTTCGCCCCAGATGCCGCAAAAACGTCGGCCCAGTGGTGGGGATCAAAAAGCTCAGCTTTGAATTCCGACGCAAAGTTCTGGTAAACGAACTCGGTACCATACAGTTTTTGATGGAACGCCCAGGTACGCCTCTCGAGATCATTCGCCTTGGGGTCGTATCTGCCATTCGTTATCGCGTGCCAGTACCATTCGGCGTAAGCTAGCTTGCCGGGAATGACAGGAGCATACGCTGGTACAGAATAGGTTCCCCAATGAATAAAGATGCCGAAACGCGCATCGGTAAACCATTCCGGGGTCGGGCGTTGGTCAATTGAATCCCAGATGGGCTGGTATCTTTGCGCATCTGTCGTTGTGGCCGAAAAGTAGAGTAAGAAGAGAAGAACAGGAAGTCTCTTCACATAATCTCCATACCGCTGAACTGAACAGCGTTCTAGTGTAGCGCCCGGTTCGTCCAATCGTAAAAGGACGTCAGTTCAGCTAAAGAAAGGAAGGTTGTGCAAAGCTGTAAGCTCTCGCCAAAGAATGCCAAAAAACCGTTGCGTACTCGCGAGCTCGGCACTAAGGAATATTTCAACGGCGCTAGGTCTCACTTGGCTAAGTGCTGCAACACCATGTCTTATGAATTAACCTATTTGCATCGTTCGATTACCCTATATGCCACGGGTGTCAGAGTCTTGTGCCCATCGCAGGCACACGGGACTAGTGTGGTTGAGAAATGAGTGGAACGATCGTGCAATTCGCGAAGCGTGCCTTATGCACACTCACAGTTGGCGTAGCGTGGGCTCACGCACAAGATTTACCTCGACCGACGCCCGGCCAAAGCAATCGCACGGTCATTGCCGCGAGCATGCTGCTGGATGGCAGAGGTCATGTGCTGCACGACACCCGTATTGTGATCGAGGGTTCGAAGATTGTGGCGATCGGCCCCAAAACAGGCGCCGTGAATTACGATCTTCGCGGCTTGACGGTGCTGCCGGGCTGGATTGACGCGCACGTCCATATTGCATCGAGCTTCGGAAAGAACGGCAAAAACGCCGGGCCGGCTGGCACCGATCGAGAAGCGGCTTACCAGGTCGCGTCGAACGCTTGGACGACCCTCATGGCAGGCTTCACGACAATCCAGAGCCTTGGCTCTCCGGCCGATATCCCGTTGCGGGACGCGATCGCCAGTGGGTCGCTACCAGGACCGCGCATCTTAACGGCGGTTGAGCCACTCGCTGGCCAAGGCGAAAAGACCGGCACTCCCGATGAAATCCGCGCATTTGTGCAAAAGCAGAAGGAAGCCGGCGCGGACGTGATCAAGATCTTCGCCAATTACAGCGTGCGGCAACCCGCGATGAGGCTCTCACAGGACCAACTGAGCGCGGCATGCGAAGAAGCGAAAAAGCTGGGCCTGCGTTCTCTCGTCCATGCTTATAGCGATGCCGTCAGGACTGCGACTTTAGCCGGATGTACGCAGATCGAGCACGGAGTGCTGGCGACGGAGGACGATCTCAACTTAATGGCTTCAAAAGGCACTTTTTTGGATCCACAGGCAGGCCTCGTGTGGGAGAACTATCTCTTGAACAAAGAGAAGTTTGTTGGCACTCCTGGCTACCCCACGTCGCTCGACGGCTTTCGAAGCATGGAGCAATTGATTCCGATGTACCACGAGTTTATGCAACGCGCTTCGCACATTCCGGGGCTGAAAATTGTTTTTGGTACCGATGCTCTGGCAGGCTCGCACGGGCGTAACGCGGAAGAATTCGTTGAACGAGTCCGCGACTGCGGAATGGATCCTATGGCGGCGATGGTTTCCGCCAATTCACTCGGTGCCGAAGCTCTTGCCATGTCAGATCAAATCGGATCGATCCTTCCTGGGCTGCAGGCGGACATCATTGCACTCGACGGGGATCCATTGAAGGACATTACTGCCGTTCGTCGGGTAGTGTTTGTGATGAAGGGTGGCATTGTCTACAAAAACGGGGCCCGCTAACCAGAGTTCGGTCATCGAGCGCAGAGGCGAGTGCGCTCCAGTTGCGGCAGAGAGGACCCAGGCAAAGCCCTGTGCCAAATGCGCTCGGAGCAAACGTGTTAAGGCACCCGGAAGAGATGAGAACTCCCGCGTAGCGCAATCACAACCTAAACCGTCGAGTCCTGGCTTTACACGGTCACCCAGTAGGCCGCTGCGTTTTTCGGTAGGATTGAGAACTAGGATCCCGGTCAGGCTTCACAAATCGATGACGACCTCGCGAATCGGTTGTGAGCAGCAAACGAGGAGGTTGCCGTCAGCGGGTTTTTCAAGTGGCTCAGGTCCGTACACGACCGCCCCTGAAACCAAACCGCTCTCGCAGCTGTGACAAACACCGGTGCGGCACGACCAGCGGACCGGGACGTCACACGCCTCGGCCAGCTCCAAGATGCTCTGGTAGGCCGACGCGTTCCAGTGTGCGGTGATGCCACTGCGCGCAAACGTTATGAGCGGACCGGTGTTGGCGTCGTCCTTAGGCAGATGCGGCGCTCGCCTAGCTGCGCCGACGATACCAGGGGTCATCGACTCGCTGCCCTTGAAGATTTCTACGTGAATCCGCTCCGGCGCCACGCCCAAGGCTGCGAGCGCCTCTTTCATGTCTGCCATGAAGCGAGTAGGCCCACAGAGGTAGACGTCCGCCTCTCGTGGGACGCCGACCTCATCGAAGACCGATCGCGACAGGTGACCGGTAGCGTCGAAATCCTCACCCATCTGGTCGCGCGAGCCCGGCCTGCTGTAACAAACATAGCTGCGGCCGTGCGCGAGCGCGGGCATGATGCGGCGGACTTCGGCGGCGAATGCATGATGCTGCCGATCGCGGGCCGCGTGCAGCCATAGGACCTCCCGTGTCGAGCGGGCCGCCGCCAGCGCGTGCAGCATCGCCAATACCGGCGTCGCCCCGATTCCCGCGCTGAGCAGCACCACCGGTCCCTCTCCGGACTGCAGAATGAAGCTTCCGCGCGGCGAGCTGACGTCGAGGGCATCGCCCACCCGGATGTGCTCCTTCAGGTAGGTTCCAGCCGACCCATTCGGCTCGATCTTCACGCTGATTCGATAGCGCTCCGTCGAGAGGGGACCCGAGAGCGAGTAACTGCGAAAAAGAGGCGCGTCGCCGGTGGCACGCTGAAGGCGCACGACTACGTACTGGCCTGGCAGCGCCGCTCCGAGCTGGTGGCGGTCTGGGCTCTCGATCGTTAGCGAGAGGACGTCCGCGGACTCGTGATGGATCGCGGTCACCGCCAGCGGCCGAAATCCCGGTGTAACCGGATGTGCAGCAGCTGCCGGCTTGAGCCCCGCGTTCCCACTCCCCGCGGCGGTCGTTTGGCTCTCAAGTAGTGCCCCAAAGGAGGAGCGCCATCCGGGCGAAAGTGCGTCGATCCGCAATGCGCGCTCCAGTCGGTCGCGCGCATGATTGGGCAAATACAGGAGTGCGCTGATCTCCGCGATGCTCATTCGCTCCTTGGCCTCTCCCACTTTCACGATTTCGTCGCCGGCACCCACGGCGCCTTCCAGCAGGACACGAAAGTAGAACCCTGGCCGTCCACTGGAGGTCAGCAATGCTGGCATCCTGGGTTCGTTCATCCGAATGCCGACGCGATAGCAGGTAACGCGAGGTTGAGTGACCTCGAACAGTGCGCTCCCGATCTGATAACGATCGCCGATGCACACGGCATCGTCGGGCAAGCCTTCGATCGTGAAGTTCTCGCCGAACTGTCCGTAGACGGAGTCGGTCCTCTTCAGCTGCCTCTGCCAATACCGATACGATTCGATCTGGTAGACGAGGACGGCTCGCTGCTCACCCCCGTGCCCGGCCAGGTCGCCTTGACCGTCTCCGTCTAGATTCAACCGGCCGACCCGACAGCGGCCAGGCACCGGAGCTTTCCAGATCCCGGTGTGCACAGTGCGACCCTTCCACGCAATGTCGCGCGGGAGTCCGACGTTCACCGACAGTAGTCGAGCCATTTCGCTCCGCCTTGGTGTGCACCCGACCGCGACTGCGCCGAGGCGCGCACAGACCGATAAGAATTCAACCAAACTCGCGGCATGCCCTCCACGAGTTTCCAAGACTCTAGCGCCCAACTCGTCTGCCAATGCGTAGGAATGGCCTCATCACTTCGGCATATAGATGGTTCAAAGCGAGTGCTGAAAAGCATCAAGCTCTCCGCCTTGTTTATTGTCGCGACTTCAACTCCGTCACATCGTTACCCTTCGCGATCAACACCACGTTGGCCATGCCAATGAACAGACCGTGCTCCACGATTCCAGGCATCTCACTGAGCTTGCGGGCGAGCGATGGCGGGTCGGGGATCCGGCCGAAGCCGCAGTCGAGGATGTGATGGCCTTCGTCGGTAACAATCGGGCCTCCGCTTGATTGGCGGAGACAAACGGACGCACCCAAGGCCTCGACTTTTTTCCGCACGAGCGGCTCAGCGAAGGCGATTACCTCGATGGGCAGCGGGAATTTGCCAAGCACTGGAACTTGTTTACTCGAATCGGTAACAATCACCACCTGGCGGGAGGCCGATGCGACTACTTTTTCATGCAGCAGCGCGCCTCCACCGCCTTTGATCAGAGACAGCTGCGGATCAAATTCGTCGGCGCCGTCAATGGTGATGTCGATTTCCTGAACCTGATCAAAGCTCGTCAGCGGAATTCCCAGCGCGGCTGCCAGCTCGCTCGTTTTACGTGATGTAGCAATCCCACGGATCTTCAAGCCGGTCCGGACACGCTCGCCGAGCAGGCGAATAACTTCAGTGGCGGTCGATCCCGAACCCAGACCGACGATTGCGCCGTCGCGAACGAAACGAAGGCTGGCACGAGCTGCAGCTTCCTTTTCTACATCATGAGCCATGATTGCCTTTTACGACGCTGGAAGGCGCCGCCGAAATAGAATCCCAACCTCCAAGCGGTCAAATGTTCGGCTTGTCGCAACTCGAACGACAAGCTTCAGGCGACTTGCGTCGCAACACGGAAATCTGCCTTGTCCGAGCCGCTCGGGTTACGCCAGCCGCCAGGTGGCGCGACAGCTTCGTCGACCTGAGTCGGGCCCCAAGTGCCTTTCCCATATTCGTATATCGGGGTGTCGGCTTTCAGAATGGGATCAACGATTCGCCAGGCTTCTTCAACGTAATCCTCGCGCGCAAAATTTGTGCGGTCGCCCGACAACGCTTCGCCTAAGATGCGCTCGTAGGCCTCCATCTCTTCAGGAGATGGACGACGGCTAGCGATCATTTCCATCGTCTGGCCTTGCAGGTCCTCGCTTTCGCCCAGCACGGTAGCGCCGACCGCTATGGTCATCTCTGGACTGATGCGGAACCGCACGTAGTTTTGCAAAAGAGCGCACTCCGGAATAAACGCGGGCGGCTTGCGCAACCTCGCCAGAACTTCCGTGGAGGTCACCGGCAAATTCTTGCCCGCGCGGATGTAGAAAGGCACTCCTTTCCAGCGCCACGAATCGATCTCAAGTCTAAGAGCAGCAAATGTTTCCGTTTTGGAGTCCGGCGCCACCCCCTTTTCCTGCCGATAACCGCGGTATTGCCCGCGTATGAGGTTCTTCGCTTGAATCGAAGGAGCTGCTTTCAGCACCTTCACCTTTTCGTCGCGGATGGTTTCACTCTCGTTGCGGACCGGCGGTTCCATTGCCAGATTGGACAGGATTTGGAAAAGATGGTTTTGGATCACGTCGCGAATGGCCCCGGTTTGATCGTAGAAGGCGCCTCTTTTATCAATGCCGAAATTTTCCGCCATGGTGATCTGAACGCTTTCGATGTGGTTTCGGTTCCAGAACGGTTCCATGAAGGCGTTCGCAAACCGGAACACGATCAGGTTGTTCACCGGCCGCTTACCGAGGTAGTGGTCGATGCGAAAAATCGCGGACTCGGGGAATACCGAATGCAGTGTGCGGTTGAGTTCTTGTGCCGATGCGAGGTCGCTGCCGAATGGTTTTTCAATAATGACGCGAGCACCGCGGGAACAGCCGGACCTCGCCGACTCTTCCACGACCTGTCCAAATAGGACTGGCGGGATGGCCAGGTAATATGCCGGGCTTCGCGCTCCGCTGAGCTGCTCGCAAATCTTCCGGAACGTGGCGGAATCGGTATAGTCGCCGGCCACACAGCGCAGCAAGCTGCTGAGCCTTGCAGAAGCTGCCGGATCAACTCCGCCGCCGTGGGTCTTGATGCTTTCATTCACGGTCGCTCGTAGCTGCTCGAGATTCCAATCCCCTCGGGCCACAGCGATGACCGGAACATCCAGGCGGCCCCGTTTCACCAGCGCGTGGAGCGCGGGGAAAATCTTTTTGAACGCCAAATCTCCTTTGGCGCCGAACAAGACCAAAGCATCCGAATGGAATTGACTCATTACCACCTCCCGAGTGGTCTCGTGAGTTCCTCGCGACCGGTGAGACGTCCGCTTTACTTGAGTTTCCGATACCGGCGGATCAGGTTGTTCGTCGAACTATCATGGCCAAGAGACGGCTCTGTGCGGCTCTCAACTTCAGGGATAATGCGCTGAGCCAGGAGCTTGCCGAGCTCCACGCCCCACTGGTCAAACGAATTGATTTGCCAGATCGCGCCCTGGGTGAAAACGGAATGTTCATAGAGAGCGACGAGCTTGCCCAGAGTCTCGGGCGTAAGCCGCGTGGCAAGAATGGTGTTCGAGGGGCGATTGCCTTTGAACACTCGATGAGGAAGGAGCCAGTCCGGAGTGCCTTCGGCTTTCACTTGCTCCGGCGTTTTTCCGAACGCCAGCGCTTCCGTCTGGGCGAACACATTTGCCATGAGCATGTCATGGTGCCGGCCAAGCGGGTTCAACGGCTGCGCAAATGCGATGAAGTCGCAAGGGATCAGCCGCGTTCCTTGGTGGATCAGCTGATAGAACGAGTGCTGGCCATTGGTCCCCGGCTCGCCCCAATAAATCGGCCCTGTCGCATAATTAACATCAGAGCCGTCGACGGTGACGTGTTTTCCGTTGCTCTCCATGGTCAACTGCTGCAGATAAGCCGGAAACCGTTTGAGGTATTGCTCGTACGGCAACACCGCAACCGTCTGCGCGCCGAAGAAATCGGTGTACCAGATGCCCAGAAGGCCCATGAGCACCGGAAGATTTTGCTCGAAAGGTGCGGTATGAAAATGTTCGTCCATTTCGTGGAAACCTTCCAACATGGAACGAAAATGCTCGGGTCCGATGGCCAGCATGGTCGAAAGGCCGATCGCTGAATCCATCGAATACCGTCCGCCAACCCAATCCCAGAAACCAAACATGTTGGCCGTATCAATGCCGAACCTTGTCACTTCCGTCGCGTTTGTGGAGACGGCGACGAAGTGCTTCGCCACCGACTTTTCATCGCCGCCCAAAGCTGCGACGGACCAAGCCCTAGCCGAGCCCGCGTTGGTCATCGTTTCCAGCGTCGTGAACGTTTTCGAGGAGACGATAAACAGCGTTTCCGCTGCGTCCAGATCGCGCGCAGCTTCAGCGAAATCTGTGCCGTCCACATTGGAAACAAAACGGAAAGTCAGGCCGCGATCGGTGTAATGTCGCAGCGCCTCGTACGCCATCACCGGGCCTAGGTCGGATCCGCCAATGCCGATATTGATGATGTTGCGAATGGCCTTGCCAGTGTGACCCTTCCATGCCCCGCTGCGTACGCGATTCGAAAATTCCGCCATTTTGTCGAGGACGGCGTGTACGTCGGGAACGACGTTTTCGCCATCGACCAGAATCGATGTGCCTCGCGGGGCGCGCAGCGCTACGTGCAGGACCGCGCGCTTCTCCGTAAAGTTGATCTTCTCCCCTCGAAACATCGCGTCGATGTTCGAGCGAAGGCCCGCCTCTTCCGCGAGCTGGATGAGGAGCTTGATGGTTCTGTCCGTGATTCGATTTTTCGAGTAGTCCAGGAAGATGCCGACAGCTTCGGCGGTCATCCGCTCGCCGCGCTGCGGGTCTTCTGCAAATAGCTTCTTGAGATGTTGGCCGCGGACCTCCTCATAATGGTTTTGGAGAGCCAGCCAAGCCTTGCGTTTCGTGAGGGGCCCAGCTTTTGGAATGTAGCCTGGTGTTGCCATTGTCGCGCTCCTTCCTCTTTTTCCCAAATTCGCTGCCCGCTTGAGCTCAAAATTTCGAAAGTATGATGGTCTCGAGAACTCCGCCTTCTGCGGACTCCAGCAGTGTTGGTGGTCAGTTTGACGTTGAGGCCTCCAGCTTCTTCAAGCCGTAAGCTACCGGTGTTCCGGACCGACCTGTACTTTTCGTCAGCTCGCGCAGCCATTCGAATGCCGAATCGAAGAGCATGTCCTCGGTCGAGCGCCATCGCCAGTTTCCTTCGGCGCGGCCGGGCGTGTTCATCCGAGCCTCTTTGCCAAGATTCAGCAGGTCCTGCAGTGGCGCAAGGGCGAGCGCGGCAATAGAAGACCACGCCAATTCGATCAAGGCGTGTGCGGTTTGGCTGCTTCTAGCTCTTTCGCCGTTTACGTATTTCCAGATTCTTTCGCGTTGGTGGTCGGTTAACCCTTCGAACCAGCCGCGTGTGGTCGGATTGTCGTGCGTGCCCGTGTACGCCACCGTGTTTCGGACGTAGTTCGCGGGCAGATAAGGGTTGTCCTGGTGGCCGTCGAACGCGAACTGCAGGATGCGCATGCCGGGAAGCTGAAACTGATCGCGTAGCGCGCCCACGTCGGGTGTGATTAGCCCTAAATCCTCGGCAATGAACGGAAGAGTGCCCAACTCCCTTTCCGCGGCGCGGAAGAAATCGGCGCCTGGACCTGGCAGCCACTCTCCAGACCGGGCGTCGGGTGCTCTCGTCGGCACGTGCCAAGCCGCCGCGAAACCCCGGAAATGATCCAGGCGAATCAAGTCCACGTGGCTCAACAACGACCGCAAACGGTCGATCAACCAACGATACCCCCGCTGACGAAGAACCTCCCAGTTGTAAAGTGGATTACCCCAGAGCTGCCCAAGAGCGCTGAAATAATCGGGAGGTACACCGGCAACAAAGCGAGGCCGCCGATGCTCATCCAGAAGAAATAGCTCAGGATGCGCCCAGACATCGCTCGAGTCGGCAGAAACGAAAAAAGGCAAGTCACCGATCAATCTGACACCCTTGGCACGAGCGTGGATCTTCAACCGCTCGGTCTGGCGGAACACCAAGAACTGCGCAAAGCATGCCAACCCGATTTGAGCGGTAAGCTCGAGACGAGCCCGCTCCAGTGCCGCAGGGTTGCGCTGGACTAGATCGTCGGGCCACTCGGGGTAGGGAGCGTTGCCAAACTTTGCTTTCAGCGCACGGAAGAGGGCGTAATCATCCAGCCAATGACTCTGATCTCGGCAGAACTGCTCGTAGGCCGGACGAAGGTCAGCGCGAGCGCCCGCTTTGAAGTGACCCCAGGCTTTTTCGAGCAATGAATGCTTAAATGGGATTACCGTGTCGTAATCGACGCAAGCGGCTGAGAATGCAGGATGCGCGGTGTCGTTCGGCTGCAATAGCTCATCCTCAATGAGCCAATCAGGACTGACCACCAGCGCGTTACCGGCAAATGACGATAAAGGCTGATAGGGTGAATTGCCGACACCGGTGGGGCCCCAAGGAAGGGACTGCCAGCAGCTTTGGCCGAATTCGCTCAGGCGGTTGATCCACGATATTGCAGCAGGCCCCAGGTCTCCAATGCCATGCGGGGATGGCAGCGAAGTGATATGCAGGAGAAGCCCGGATACACGATAGTCTAGGGAGAATGGCATCTAATTTGCACTACCCTTGATTTGCTGGTCCACCGGAATCAACCGTCCCTCGTTCGCTTGCAGGGTGATTCCGGAAGCTCCAGCTTCGGCTCTCGGTCGGTAAGCTAGCTTCGCCCCGGGATGGTGCGCGTCCGCGCCCAAGAGCTCAGCCATTTGTTCAACTCCTTTCGAAACTGCAGGGCAGCTCCAACGGAGCTACGATCAACGCCACGAAGGCGAGTCATGCCACAAGATGAACGGCGCCTCGAGCGGCACCGACGCACCCGCATGCTGTGGAACCAATCGCGGCGTATAGTCGGCTACAGGACGAGTCGCCGGAACTCGCACGATATAACTGAAGCCGCTAGCGGAGCCGACCAGGTGTTCAGCGCGGGTCGCGGGCTCTCGCGTCACGGCGTGACCATCTTTCGCCGCAGCGTAGAGCTCCACGCTCACCGCACCTGGACCGAGTTCGCCGAGAAAGACTTGTACCTGGAAAACATATTGCCCGTCTTTTTCTTCTACTGTCGCGCTGCCAAAACGCAGGCTTGACCAGTACTGTGCGAGTCGGGCCTGCCAGGTGACCAGATCCGCCCCGAGCGCACCTTGCTTTGCCGCGCGCTGCCGATACGCCGAAGCGGCCGAAAGATAATGCTGCTCCACGTATTCGCGGACGACTCGGTTCGTTGAGAAGCGAGGTGTCAGCCTGCACATGCTCTCCCGCATGCGGGCCACCCAGCCGCGCGGAATTCCTGAATCATCGCGCGCGTAGAATTCAGGCACGATCTCTCGTTCAAGTAAGCGGTATAGAGCGTCGGCTTCTGTGGCATCCCAAGCTGGGTCTTCGCCATGTTCTTGCCCGTCTCCGATAGCCCAGCCCACCTCGGGAGTGTACGCTTCCGCCCACCACCCGTCTAATTCCGACAGATTCAAGCCGCCATTGACCAGTACCTTCATGCCGCTTGTTCCGCTTGCTTCCCAAGGACGGCGCGGCGTGTTCACCCAAAGATCCACGCCCTGAACGAGTTGCTCCGCCATGAGCAGGTCGTAGTCGCTAAGAAAAACGACGCGAGATCGCACTTCAGGGCGGCGCACGAACGCAATCCACTGCCGGATCATGCCTTGTCCCGCCGGGTCTTGGGGGTGAGCTTTCCCCGCGAGGACGAGCTGGACGGGGCGTTCGCGGTTCGTAAGGATGCGCACAAGCCGCTCCGAATCGTGCAACAGAAGGGTTGGGCGCTTGTAAGACGCGAAGCGCCGCGCAAAGCCTAGAGTGAGAATGTCCGGATCAAGCACCTGGCCGGCCTTCGCAACCTCTTCCGGAGAAGCGCCCCGCACGGCTATTTGTTGAGCGTGTCGTCTGCGCACGTAGTCGACGAGAGCGCCACGGCTGTCGGTCCGAAGCCGCCATAGATCGGAATCGCTAACTTTCCGGATATCGTGCTCCATGCTTGCGATAGCACCGTGCCAGCGGCCTTTCCCGCACGCGCCCTCCCACAGGTCATCCGCGCGCACAGAATCCCACGTAGGAGTGTGTACCCCGTTTGTCACGTGTGTCACCGGCACTTCGCTCTCCGGCCAACGGGGAAACAGCAATTGGAAGATTCGGCGGCTGACTTGGCCGTGCAACTGACTTACTCCATTGACGGCGCCACTGCCTCGGACTGCCAAGTAGGCCATGTTGAAGGGTTCTGATGAGTCGGTTCGATCGCGGCGTCCTAGGGCCATGAGGTCCTGGAGGGAGACCGACAAAGCTTGTTCTGCGTAGTTTTTGAGGTACCAAGCAATCAGGCTGGGATCAAAGCGGTCAAAGCCCGCTTCCACGGGAGTGTGGGTAGTAAAGAGATTGCCAGCCCGCGTGATCGTGAGCGCCGCGTTGAATGGCTGCCGGTTTTTCGCCATATACGACCGCGCTCGTTCTAAGACGGCGAATGCGGCGTGGCCCTCGTTGAGGTGGCAAATTTCCGGATTCAAGCCGAGAGCCTCGAGAAGCCGCCAGCCTCCTATCCCGAGAACCAACTCTTGCTTTAGACGCAGTTCCGAACCGCCTCCGTAGAGTTCACTGGTAATACCGCGATGCGCAGGGATGTTCGCTGGATCATTCGTGTCCAACAGATACAACCGCGCTCGACCCACCTGCACTTGCCAGGCCCGGATCCAAAGCTTGGTGCCAGGCAAGTTCGTGGACAAGCGCAGCCATTCGCCGTTCGGCTCGCGCAGCGGCTTGATTGGTAATTGGCCGGGGTCATTGTAGGGATACAGGGCCTGTTGCTGACCTTGGGCGTCGATGGCCTGTCGAAAATATCCCTGCTGATACAGCAGCCCTATCCCTGTCACCGGGACGGCCAGATTGCTTGCCGTTTTGAGTTGATCACCTGCGACGTTCCCGAGGCCGCCCGAATAAATGGGCAGGCCCTCAGTCAGCATAAATTCCATGGAGAAATACGCCACTCCCGTAAGGTCCGAACGCGGGTGGGCCTCCTGAAACCAGCCGCCGGAGCGCTCTGCCGCTTGCTTCTCACGATGCAGATCCGCGACTAACCTTTGGAAATCCGGATCGGCGGCAACGCTCCGCAGCTTTTCCTGAGAAACTGTTTGCAGAATGATCCAGGGGTTGTGCGTCAGTTCCCAAAGTTCAAGATCGAGCCGTTCCCAGAGGTGATCCGCGGAGTGATTGAAGGACCATCTCACGTCCAGCGCCAATTCGCTGAGGGCTTCCGAGATCGTTTTATCCAAGGAACGACTACCGATTGCGGGACTGCCCATAAACTGACTCCTCCCGGCACCTCAGCCACCTGCAGCTACACGAGCGCTACGCCTGAGCGCGTCCGAACAATGGCCTGGGCTTCATCCTCGATGCGCCGCAGATGATCTGGCCCGAGGAAGCTCCGTGCATAGATCTTGTAGATTTCTTCCGTGCCTGAGGGCCTCGCGGCAAACCAGCCATCCTTTGTGATCACCTTAATTCCGCCGATCGGATTGTCGTCGCCAGGTGCCGTGGACAAAATCTGCTGGACCTTCTGACTGGCAACCTCGGCAACGTGGATATCGTTTGGCGATAATTCTTCAGGAGCGGCTTTCTGCTCCGGGGTGGCGGGCGCGTCAATGCGCTCGAAAACGCAGGTTCCGATAGCGCGTGGGTGTCCATTGCCAGAAAGAGCGGCCCATCAACCTTCTGCGCCTTGCGGTGATCACAAATGGCCTGGGTGATTGCCAGGATGTGCCACGCGTTGAACGCTCCGTCGAAAGCGGAGCCACGATGACCGCACGTCCCGAAGACAACCCGTTGCTCTGGGTCAGCGAGGTCAGGCTGGACGTCATAGTAGGAAGTAACCAGCTTCGCGACATTCACCAGGATTGAGGGATCCGCTGGTTTTCCAGCGGATCGGTCGATTTTCACCTGCTCACCTCGGCGTCTTACCGAAATCGCAAAAAGGGCGCCTTCGACAAATGGATGCGACTTTGCCGGCTTCCTCTCGGTTACCCGCGCGCCAAAAGTATGGCACTCGATCGAGGTCCAACGCGAAACGTAACCTGATCCCCCATCGACGGCTCCTCTCCCGGTTCGTAAAGATCCTCAGGCGCCTGACGTGAAGTATCTACCGCGAGGTGCCAGACCTTATTGCCCGACGGGGCGGGAATGAAAAAATCGGACGGTGCGGTATCGGCATTAAACATGAGGAATAGGTCGGCCTCGGAATGCCCCAAAATCAGACACGCAAACGACTTTCGTTCGGGATCAGCCCAAGCGGGAGTTGTGCCTTGCGGTCCAAACCATTGTACGTCAGCGTCGGTATAGAAGACCGGTTTTCTCACCACAGCATGGGCGCGGCGAAACGCGATCATTCCCCGGGCGAAGCGATGAATCTCCGTGTGCTTTTCGAGAAAGCTCCAATCCGCCCAGCTGACGGCGTTATCCTGGCAGTACGCATTATTGTTACCTCGTTGCGTTCGGCGAAATTCGTCTCCACCCAGCAACATCGGAACTCCACGAGAAATAAAGAGGGTGAGGAGAAAATTCTTGATCAGGCGATTTCGCAAGGCTTCAACATCGGCGGAATTGCTCGGGCCTTCAACCCCGCAATTGTCGCTGTAATTGGCATCGGTTCCGTCGCGTTGGTACTCGCCGTTCTCCTCATTGTGCTTTTGCTTATAGGAGACCAGATCATTCAGTGTGAATCCGTCATGGCTGGTGACGAAGTTGAGGCTGTTTTCCGGTCCTTTGCCTGATCTTTGGTATAGATCCGCGCTCCCGCCGATACGGCTGGCGAATAGCCCCATCATTCCCGCCTCGCCGAGCCAGAAGCGGCGCACGTCATCCCGAAAGCGGCCATTCCATTCTGCCCAACGGTTTTTGGAGAAACTTCCCACTTGGTAGGCTCCGCCTGCATCCCAAGCCTCGGCGATGAGCACGACATCGCGCAAGATAGGGTCTTCCGCAATGCTTTCGAGCAACGGAGCGTTCTCAAGAAGATTGCCATGCTCATCCCGGCCAAGCACAGAAGCCAGATCGAAGCGAAATCCGTCAACGTGCATGAGAATGACCCAGTAACGGAGCACGTGGATAATGAAATCCCTCACGACCGGGTGGTTCGCGTTGAGGGTATTACCAACCCCAGAGAAATCCTTGTAATATCGGCGTTCATTCTCCTCGAGCATGTAAAAGATCGAATTATCCGTGCCACGGAGGCAGATGGTTGGACCCAGTTCGTTGCCTTCGCCCGTGTGGTTCAAAACAATATCCAGAATGACTTCGATGCCAGCGCGGTGAAAACTCTTGACCATTTCACGGAATTCAAGCGTCTGCTCTCCAGGCGATCCCTGGGTGCCATAAGTTTCTTTGGGGGCGAGGAAGGCGGCAGGATTGTAGCCCCAAAAATTCCTTAGTCGCTCTCTGCTTATCGGATTCACACGAGATAATTCGTTTTCGCTGAATTCCTGGACGGGCATCAACTCAATCGCGGTCACACCTAAGTCTTGTAAGTAGTGGATCTTCTCTGTTAAACCGCGGTAGGTGCCCGGGTGGACGGCACGCGAACTAGGGTCGATTGTAAAACCGCGAGTATGCAATTCGTAGATGACCGTGTCCGCGGCGGAACGCTTGAGCGGCAGGTCGCCCTCCCAGTCGAAGTATGCGTCTGTCAACACGCACTTCGGCGTGCGGCCTGCATTGTCCACAGTCGAGAAACCTAGATCACTTAGACCGCTCGACGAATCGTAGCCTCGAGCCGCTTCAAAGTCCCAGTTCTTGGTCCCGACAAGGGCGGTCGCAAATGGATCGAGGAGCAGCTTATGGACATTGAATCGGTGCCCGTTTAGCGGCTGGTAGGGTCCATCGATCCGGAAGCCATAGAGTTGCCCAGCGGTGATACCTCGAACCCACACATGCCAGACGTCACCTGTTCGATGCCGTGCCGGATCCAAATCGATCACCCTGGCGGGCGAGCGGTCATCCGGGCTTTCATAGAGCTCGAGCAGAACGCGAGTAGCATGACGGCTGAATAACGCGAAATTGGTTCCTCCCCCATGTTGATACGCCCCAAAGGGCAGGGGGCTGCCGGCACGCACTTCGGCGCCCGGCATCTCGAGACGATTGGACCTACCTTGTTTTGCGGCCGAGACAGTCATCCACAGATCGCCTTCAAGCTCGTACCGCTGACTGACCTAACTTGCTGAAAAATAACTGCTTCTCGTAGGAGGAAGCACCCAATGATTCGCGATCGAAAGCGGTCGACATACCTTCGATGTGTCAAAGCAGGAAGGCGATGCAACTTTTTTTTGAACGGCTCACTCTCGCAAGAGAGCAGCGAGCGAACGGTTCCAATTCGTGATTTCCTCGGCCGGGCCAGTATCAATGCAGGTGTCGAGGATCGATGTTGGCGACGCAAAGCGGCCCGTCGTCGAATCAAACAACAACAGACTCCGAGTCGGCTCGACGCATCCCTATCTCGCCGCCGATAGCGGTAACCGGGCGGCGCCACCGATCCGGCTTTTTTTCTCGCCTTCTAGGGAGCAAAACACAAAGGGAACTAAAGCCTGTTAGAATCCGTATTGGTACGAAGTAGAGATAACCGTTGCGCCCTATTGCTCTTAGGACCGAAGGAGACAGACCATGAGGGACATAAAAATCTCCGTACCGAAGTGGATAACCGGAGCCATTTGTTTCGCAATGATTTTCCTGCTCGGCGCCGCCCCGGCATGGCCTCAGACCGAGAAGCACACGGTATTCACCGAATACGACTTCCATTGGCAGGGACGTTTGAAGGCTGGTCAGACGCTCGAAGTAATCAATCGAAACGGGCAGATTGAGGCGAGCGCCCCTGCGGGCGACGAAGTGCGAGTCGAAGGCCTTAGGAGAGGCAACGATGACGACCACGAATTGTTCATCGAAGTCGTTGAGTATTCCGACGGCGTGACGATTTGTGCCGTGCACGCCAACGACAAGACACCCGGACGATGCCATCGCGGCGGTGTCTCCTCCGAATCCACCAGGTGGCACGGGAATCGCGCAAAGATAAACTTCGAAGTGCAGGTGCCGCGGGGCGTGCGCTTCAATGCCCTGACGACCAACGGAAACGTACTGGGCCGCAACCTGGCAAGCGTGGTCGAAGCGGCGACGACCAACGGCAATGTGGAAGTTTCGACGAGCGAGTGGGCTTCAGCCACAACCACCAACGGTGGAATCCGCGTGTCTATGGGCAGTGCGAAGTGGAACGGCGAGTTGCACCTGAAAACTACAAACGGCAGCGTGGATGTGACCCTACCGGCGTCGGCGGAATTCAAGCTCGATGCGACCACCACGAATGGCGAGATTCAAGCGGATTTTCCGATTACCGTGCAAGGGAGTGTCCATTCGAAGGAACTTTCCGGGACCGTGGGCGGAGGCGGCAGGGAATTAAGGCTCGCAACGACCAACGGCACGATTAAGCTGATGAAGAGCTGAAGAGAAAAGAAGAAATAATCCGCCAACTCGCTCCACGACGAGCGCGTTAATTGCTCTTTGCGCTTGCTTCGTACTCTGACCTGGTCTATCTGATCAGCGCCGTCTTCGCAGCATCGCTTCCGGCGCGACCGGCGACACGCATCGATCCTATCATGGCCTTACGTGACGAGTAGGAAGCTGCCCATGTTCCCGTCGCGGAAGATCACAAGCGGGCTCCGATCACTTTACAGTTTCCTCACGAACGGAAAGCAGCTGATGTTGCCTCCGCTCCGTTTCGTCGCACGCAACAACCAAAAGTCAGAAGACTTAGCGGGGAGAACGATGCCAGAAAAAAATGCCGTCAGGGAGGACTCCAGGTCAAAGCGTACCTTGCAGTGCTGGCTGGTTGTCTGTTTGCAGGCGAGTTGTGGGCGGCGGGGCCCCTCCTTCCAATTCAAAGGATAACCTCTTGTCCTTGCCCGATGCCGCTTGCCTCGGAAAAGTTGCACTTCGCCTGCCTCAAAAATTTGAATACGTGTCCTCAGTTCTTTTCGTACTCGATTCGCGGAACTTTTCGCCACCCGAAGAGTCAAACTTTGTTGTATGCGTTTTGCGGATGATTGTTGCAACAGTGGTCCGTAACGCTGAATACCAGCCCGCAGCGTCGTTTATCCGCAACCGCATCGCAACGTACATAAGGAGGCAGTGTGAAAAAACCATTTTTGTTTATGCTCTTAGCGCTGGCTGGCTTCGGACTCATGGTTCCGGCGAACGCTCAGGCCCAGGATCAAATCGTGGTGACAATACCTTTTCAGTTCGTGGTAGCCGGCCAAACCGTTCCCGCAGGTGAATACAGAATCGCTCGCCTCGACGATTCCGAGCCAACCATCCTGCTTCTCAGCAGTCTGGAAAATCACGCTAATATCGCCGTGCTTCGGGCCATCACCAAAGAGGCTGCCAATGGCAAGGCCAAGCTCGACTTTACGACCGTGGGCGATCAGCGTTTTCTCAGTCGCATTGAGACTGCGAACAATGCCTACGACCTCGCCGTGACCGCCAGCAAGGCTCTTCCGGCTGCAACCGCACGCCTTTCATCCACCGGGAGCAACTAATCCGCCGCTAACCAGCCCTCGCTCGATGGCGTCCAGGCAAAAGCAGCCGCGCCCCCATACCCTGGACGCCAGAGCCGCCAATCGCAACAACGCCGGGCAAAGTGCCGGCGAACGAAGTGGCCGGTGCTCCCGGCATCATCGGTATCGGAGTCCGCAGAGAACCAGGCCGCAATGATCCCCAGCGACAGCCTCGAAGCATTGGGGTCGTCGACGGCCGATCTCAGGGGCAAGACCAGTGCGCCGTGTCCAGGTGCCAAGGCATTGGATGTAACTCTTGGTGACTCCATCGAGTTTGGGGATGCTCGTCGCCTTGCGACGGCCGCCTGGTTATACTCGGGTTCCGTGAGAAAGAACCGTTTTGCGTCGCGTGCATTTCTGAAAGTGCCCACTAGAATTCTCCACAATTGACGGGTGTTGCAGTCATGCCAATGGCAACCGCGTAACGCAAAAGACGCGGCCCGGGATGCAGTGCGGCTCTCTTCTCGGCCGCTTGCAGGCAGCGTGGCTGCTCGAAACTTACGATGTGTTAATCCTGCCATCGCAGCGCCTCTTTTGTGAGATGGTGGTAGGGTCCTAATACCCAGGGTCTCCGCTGGTTAAGGCTCAGATAGTGTTTGCTGTTACGGCGACTCACCGCGCGTCCGTCGGTCGGCTCCGGCGACTCCCACACCTGCGGGAATTGCCCCCGCCGTCAGCTTTGGAACTGCCTCGGAAGGTCTGGCGTCTCCGAGCGTGGCTTCTCGCCGCAGAGAACGGCCGTGCCGATTCTCCGGGTGCAGCGCTGCTCGAGGACATTCGCTGCTTTTAGAACGAGATTCGTCCGGAAATGATCGTACGACAGATTGCGAACGAAACAGCTGGTCCGCGCGGGAGGATGCCATGAAAAAATCGATCGGCGACAACATGATCCCGACGGGTTGGAGTTTCGAGCAGGGGCTCGAAGTGGTCAAGAAGGCCGGATACGACGGCATTGAGCTATGGCTCGGCGAGGTCCCCTGGTTCCAGATGAACGCCCCCGACACGCAGGTGACGGAGTTGCGCCGCAAGGTGGAAAACGCCGGTTTGGTGGTCTCCAACGTTTCGACCGGCCTTCATTGGAAGACTCCGCTCTCGGCGCGTGATCCCAACGTCCGTGCCCAGGCGATTCGCATCGTCGAGCGCGAGCTCGAGACCGCTCAGCTGCTCGGTTGCGACGCCATCCTTGTGGTGACTGGGCTGGTGACCGAAGAGGTCCCGTACAACGAGGTTTACCAGCGCTGTCTCGACGCGATGCAGCAACTTGCGCCGGTCGCAGCCAAGGCCCGAGTCAAAATCGGTTGCGAGAACTGTAATTCGGAACAACGTTTCCTGCTGACACCAAGGGAATTCTGGACATTCCTCAATGAGGTGGGCAGTCCTTTCGTTGGCATCCATCTTGACGTTGGAAATATCCACGACACGGGCTTCGCCGAGCAATGGATTGAGATTCATGGCCCGCGTATTACGCGCATTCACCTAAAGGACGTCATGAAAAAGCGAGGACGATGCTGCGACACTGTCTACACGAGTCTTTTCATCGGAGACAATAACTGGCCTGCCATCCGCGCCGCGCTCGGGAAAGTGCGGTACGACGGGTGGTTGATCGCGGAGATGGAGGCGCGCTACCGTTACGCCCGGGACCAGCAGTTTTACGATACGGCGGCTGATATGGACCGTCTGATTTCCGGCAAGTTGTGAGAGGTTGGGGCTTCGATGCACATCTCGCGCCGAGATTTTCTCTCTGGTATGGCCGCATCGGCCGGCACGCTATGGTCATCACCCGCTACGGGATTGGATAACCTTGCTGCTCGAGAGCTCGATTGCGTTGTTCTGGATCTAAGGCCACATTGCGTTCTGCGCGAATCGCTCGAAGGCTACCAGGCGGCATTCGCCGATGAGTATCATTATCTCGCGGCGGGCAGACTCGACTCACGATGGCGCTGCCGGATAGTCATTGTTCCAGGCCTTGGGACGATGGACCCCGCGATAGGACGTATGCTGCTGGATTTGGTACAAGGAGGGACTCGCCTTGTGCTGGAATCCGGCGCGGGATTTCTAAGCCCCCTCGAGACTGCCGCGCACCAGCGGATGTTGTTTCGTTGCTTCGGGCTTGAGGTCGAGCCGCCTGTCGATCTGTGGTCTGGAAAGCTTGCTGAGGACGGTCTCTGTGCCAGCCGCAATAGCCCAAATCGAAGAAAGACAATCGATCTCCGCCGGTCCATCCCCTATGTCCGCTACGTTTGGCCGCGCGACATAATGGTCCGGGACTTCACTCGGGTGATTCCTGTGTCCGCGAAACGTGGAGAAGTAATCGGCTGGGCGGGATCGCTGGCAGTGGGGTCGAAGAGGCCAGTGGGTAAGGGAACCTTGATTTTCCTTGGCTCCCCGCTGGGTCCGGCGCTCCGGGCGAGTGATCCTGAGGCGCGAGCCTGGCTCCAGTCGGTTGTGGCGCTGTGAGCCTCGGCATCTCCAGAGCTGCTGCGCTGGCGCCGGCGTTTGATGGCAACGTGGCGGATGAAAATCGCCGGAGTTAGCATATAAAAGGATCACGAGTACCATCCGCTCGAGGAACTGGGCAGCTCTCCCAGGTTGCCCTCGATCCACCCTGGTTCGCCTTTCCCCACAGGGAACAGGCGACCGCGAACGCTACTGGACAACTCCCGTTGGCGGGTGCAAAGATTCCCGACAGAGGTCGCAGGCCCAGGCGCCCCGCACCAGGCGACGCGCCGGACGGGGTGCGCCCGATGTGCGGGAGACCGGTCGCTTTTTTTTTGATTTTGGCGCGCCGCAGGCGTTTGCTATAGTCGGCGTCTTGCAGAGCGCAACCCGGATATCTGGGTCTGATGGATTGCGGGGAGTTTTTCCGTGGCGGAGCCAGAGGCGGATCTCACCAAAACTTACGACGCGGTAATTATCGGCTCGGGCGCGGCCGGCGGCATGGCCGCCCACGTTCTCACCAGTCATGGTCTGCAGGTGTTGTTGCTTGAGGCCGGGAAGAAGCTACCCATCGAGCAGGAATTGCGCTCGATGGAGTGGCCTCACGAAAATGCCTACCGCGGAGAGCTTCCGCCGGATTCGCATTCGCTGACCTTCAACGAATACACCATTCGCAATCCGCCCTACGGCGTGGGCTTTGAGAAGGCCCAGCATCTTCGCAGCTATGTCGGGAACAGCGATTATGTCAAAAATATTGTTGTCGACGAGCGCGAGAATCCGTACACCGGCACGAACTACGCGTGGGTGCGCGCACGATGTCTGGGCGGAAAAACAAATATCTGGGGAAGGTTGGCGCTGCGGCTCTCCGACTACGACTTCAAGGCCAAGAGTCGCGACGGTTTCGGCGAAGATTGGCCAGTCAGCTACCGCGACATCGCACCTTACTACGACAAGGTGGATTTGTATCTCGGCATCATGGGCGTGACGGAAAACTTGCCGCATCTTCCCGACGGCGTATTTCAGCGGCCGCAGAAATTGAATTGTGCCGAGGTGACCCTGAAACAAAGTCTGCAAAAAATGGGTCGCGTGTTGACGCAGTACCGCGCCGGCGTCACCAGCGAAGGACTGAAGCACAACAGTTTCTACCGCAGCCGGTGCTACGGGCGCGGCGCCTGCGAACGCAAAGGCGGATGCGACATCCACGCGGCGTTTGACTCGCCGACTGGCCTGATCTATCCGGCGATGGACACGACGAATTTGAGCTTGCGCACCAACGCGGTGGTGCGCGAGATTACGGTAGATCCGCAAACCGGCAAAGCGAGCGGCGTGCACTTCATCGATGCGCAGACGATGAAGGATTACACCGTTCGCGCAAAGGTCGTCGTGCTGGCGGCGTCCACGCTGGAGTCTGCGCGCCTGCTGCTGCTGTCGAAGTCCCGGTTGCATGCGAATGGGCTCGGGAACTCGAGCGGCCACGTCGGCCACAATTTCTGCGAGCATATGATGGGACCGGGGGTCACCGGGCGTGCGAAAGATTTGGTCGGCAAGCCGTCCACACTGGACGATGGGCGCCCCGGTGGATTCTACTTGGCCAGATTTCGCAATCTTTCAGAGAAGCATCCCAAGTTCATCCGAGGCTATGGCTTTGAAGGCGGCAGCGGGTGCCGCATGTTTCCGAGTGGGACCAACGTGCACGGCTTCGGCGCGTCCTTCAAGGAAGAAGTTCGCAAGAACCAGGGCGCCTACATTAGCATGGGTGCCTTCGGTGAGGTTCTGGCGCGCTACGAGAACTACGTTGATTTGGATCCGGTAGTGAAAGACAAGTGGGGCATTCCCGCCTTGCGTTTTCACTATAAGTTCGGAGACAACGAGCACCGCATGGCCGAGGACATGAAAGAAACGGCTCAGGAGATGTTCGAGGCCGCGGGATTCGAAATCGTGGACGTCAGAAGCAGGGTGCTCACGGAAGGCTGGTCGATTCATGAACTAGGCACCGCGCGCATGGGCAACGACCCCAAAACATCGGTTGTGAATCAGTTTCAGCAGTCGCACGATGTAAAGAATTTGTTCGTCGTCGATGGCAGCGGGTTCGTCAGCGCCAGTTGCCAAAACCCCACCTGGACAATCATGGCGTTGTGCTGGCGCTCCTGCGACTACCTGGCGGACGAATTTCGCAAAGGAAATTTGTAGGTGGAACATGTCTAGCAATGGTCCGATCGATCTGCGGCAAGACCGCCGGGAATGGCTGAAGGGTTCGGCCGCGGCACTCGGCGCATCGCTGCTGCCTTTACCCGCGGCGGGCGGAGAGCAGCCGCAAACAGCGAAGCCGCCGACTCGGCCGGGGGCAAGCTCCGCGCAAAACATACCCGCGGGGCGTTTCTTCACTCCCGCCCAGCATGCGCTGGTCGAGGAGTTGTCAGAGACGATCATCCCCGCAGACCGCCATTCGGGCGGCGCGAAAGCGGCAAAAGTTGCCGATTATATCGACCAGTTTCTGCGCGAGACCTATGACGAGAGTCAGAAGGTGCTGTGGCGCGAAGGCCTGCGACTGGTCGATCTAATGAGCCGCCATTACCACCAAAAGTCCTTTGTTGACTCGGCCCCCGCGGAAAGGATCGCCCTTCTTCAGGTGCTTTCTGATAACGACCACATGACCGACCTTCCCGAGGTGCGCTTCTTCATTGAATTGAAACGGCTTACGGTGCGCGGCTATTACACGTCCAAAATCGGCATCCACGATGAGCTCGAGTACAAAGGCAATCGGATTCTCGAGGAATATGTCGGCTGCGACGACCAAGGCAGTTCGTCGTAACCTGGGGAGCGCGGGGGTCTTCGATCCCAAGCGAAGTCCCCCGTCTCGGCAGGCGACCAATCGGATTTTTGAGGCAGTGACTCCATGGCGGACGGCAAAGTAAAGGTCGGCATCATCGGCTCGCAATTCCAGGCGGACATTCACGCCGCGTCGTTCGAAATCATGCCGCATGAGGCGGAAGTGCTTGCCATCGCCTCTCCGACTGCTGGCCATGCTGCCGCGTTGGCAAAACGGTTCGGCATCCCGCGGGTCTTCACCGATTACCGCGAGATGCTCAAAGAGCGAGACATCGAGATGGTCACCATCGCCGCGCCCAACAGTCTGCACGCACAGATGACCAAGGACATCGCTGCCGCTGGCAAACACATCGTCTGCGAAAAGCCCCTGGCCATGACCATTGCCGAAGGCGAAGAAATGATCGCGGCAGCGAAACGCCACGGCGTCCTCCTGATGTACGGCGAAGAGCTTTTCTTTACCCCGAAATACCTAAAAGCCAAGGAAATGGCGGATTCCGGCGCGTTCGGCAAAGTCTATCTGGTCAAGCAGAGCGAAAAACATTTCGGGCCGCACAGCGCCTGGTTCTGGGACGTGAATCGCTCGGGCGGCGGCGCACTGATGGACCTGGGCTGCCACGGTATCGCGTTTTGCTATTGGTTCCTGGGCCGAGCGCCAATCAAGTCGGTCTATTGCCAGATGGGCACCTACGTTCACGGCGACAAGACCAAAGCCGAAGACGATTCTTTGTGCATCCTGGAGTTCGCCAATGGCGCCATAGGCGTGGTTGAAAACAGCTGGGCGCGCCGCGGCGGCATGGACGATCGCATCGAAGTGTTCGGCGAGGATGGGTGTACTTACGCCAATTTGCACATGGGCAACGCCCTGCCGACGTACAGCGAAAACGGTTACGGATACGCCGTCGAAAAAGCGCCGACTACGAAAGGTTGGACCTATCCCGTCTTCGAGGAGCTCTGGAATTACGGCACGCCACAAGAGCTCACCCAC
>Ga0182040_10000170_pt1 | contig 28463 bp, 26 predicted proteins | sample flu12Cox44000176_FD_125973 | JGI IMG/M metagenome (GOLD analysis project Ga0182040, IMG submission 125973) | Lab enrichment of tropical soil microbial communities from Luquillo Experimental Forest, Puerto Rico - flux8day.12C.oxic.44.000.176 | ecosystem: Environmental > Terrestrial > Soil >... | reverse complement strand
CGCTGCGCTATCTGGTGCTGCCGCGCCTGCTCGCGGGGCTGATCACATTGCCGATGCTGGTGCTGGTAGCCGACATCATCGGTGTTTTCGGCGGATATCTCGTTGGCGTTTACCGGCTCGGTTTCAATCCCGAGGCCTATCTCAACCGGACGCACCAATACCTCGAGACGAACGATGTCGTTTCGGGTCTGGTCAAGGCGGCGGTATTCGGCTTTATCGTCGCGCTGATGGGCTGCTACCACGGCTACTACTCGCGCGGGGGAGCACAAGGGGTCGGTCAAGCGACGACCTACGCGGTCGTTTCCGCCTCTGTCTTGATCCTCGTCTCCAACTACCTGCTTACCGCAGCCTTTTTCGGGCGATGACGAACGGTTCCGAGGTCCAGAAGATTGTCGTAACTGGCCTCTGCAAATCGTTTGGCAATAAGCGGGTGCTCGATGGTGTCGAGATCGATTGCACCAGTGGCGAAAGCCTCGTGATCATCGGCGGCTCGGGTACTGGAAAATCTGTTTTGGTCAAATGTATTCTTGGCCTGCTGCATCCCGAGGCCGGATCGATTCGCGTCGATGGAGCGGAGACGGTCGGACTGCGGCACGCCGCCCGTGAGCGGTTGCTGCAAAAATTCGGTATGCTGTTCCAGGGGGGTGCGCTGTTCGATTCACTCGCCGTTTGGGAAAACGTTGCGTTCGGATTGATGCAAGGACGAGGCGTAGAGCGGCAAGCCGCAAAGCAGATTGCGCTGGCCAAGCTCGCTGCGGTCGGGCTCGGGCCGGAAGTCTCGCTGCTGCGGCCGGCCGAACTCTCCGGCGGAATGCAGAAGCGGGTGGCTCTGGCGCGTGCGATCGCCGCCGAGCCGGAAGTTGTTTTCTTTGACGAGCCAACCACCGGTCTCGATCCGATCATGGCTGATATAATCAACAATCTGATCGTGAAATGCGTGCGCGAAGTGGGTGCTACGGCGGTGTCGATTACCCATGACCTGGTTAGCGCGCGCAAGATCGCCGACCGGATCGCAATGCTGCACCAGGGGCGCATCATCTGGTGTGGACCGACAGCCGAGATCGATCATTCCGGAAATCCGGTTGTCGACCAGTTCATTAATGGCCGAGCCGAAGGGCCGATCAAAATGGAGATTCGCGCGGGATGACCCCCATCGGTTGCGCGCCAACCTCAGGGTAGCCGATGGCGCGGTCACAGGCGCGATACGCGTGCCAGCAGTGCGGCACCGTCCATGCCAAATGGACCGGTCGCTGTGAGGGTTGCGCCGCGTGGAACAGTCTGATCGAAGAAACGCCGCGCGAGGGACCGCCGAGCGGGCTCGGTAAGCGGAGCCTCGGCAAGGATCGCCGCAGCGGGAATTCGGTCGGTTTTGTCGGCCTGACCGGGCCGACAGTGCTGCCGTCCCGTCGCGAAACCGGGATCGCCGAGTTCGATCGCGTCTGCGGCGGCGGATTTGTTGCTGGCTCGGCGATCCTCGTCGGCGGCGATCCGGGGATCGGCAAATCGACATTGTTGCTTCAAGCGGCGGCGGCGATTGCGGTGCAGGCGAGCGCCGCTTACATCACCGGCGAGGAGGCCATCGATCAGGTGCGGTTGCGCGCCGAGCGGCTCGGCGTCGCCGGGAGCTCCGTATTGCTCGCGGCCACGAGCAATGTCCGTGACATCATCGCCTCGCTGGACCGGGATGACGCGCCGGATCTGGTCGTCGTCGACTCGATCCAGACGATGTATCTAGATACCCTCGACAGTGCGCCCGGTACGGTGAGCCAGGTGCGTGGTGCCGCGCAGGAGTTGATACGGTTAGCCAAACGGCGGGGTTTCGTGCTGGTCCTCGTGGGCCACGTCACGAAGGAGGGGGTTATCGCCGGACCGCGCGTGCTCGAGCACATGGTCGACACCGTGCTCTATTTCGAAGGAGAACGCGGTCATCGGTTCCGCATTCTGCGGGCGGTCAAGAACCGGTTTGGCGCCACCGATGAGATCGGCGTTTTTGAAATGAGCGAGCACGGCCTTATCGAGGTCCCGGACCCCTCCGCGCTGTTTCTCGCCGGACGCGCGGCTCCTGGGACAGAAGAAGACGAGGAGGTGGGATCGGGTGGCGATCAGGCCTGTGGCTCGGCCGTATTCGCCGGCATGGAAGGTACGCGGCCGTTGCTCGTCGAAATCCAGGCCCTCGTCGCGCCGACTGTGCTCGGCACACCGCGGCGCGCGGTCGTCGGCTGGGACGGAACCCGGCTGGCGATGATCACTGCCGTCCTCGACGCGCGCTGTGGGCTTTCGCTCGGCGCCAACGACATCTACCTCAACGTCGCCGGCGGGCTGCGCATCCTCGAACCGGCCGCAGATCTCGCGGTGGCCGCGGCTCTCGTTTCTGCGCTTACCGAGACACCGGTGCCCGGCGATACGGTTGTGTTTGGCGAAATCGCTCTCTCGGGCGATATCCGCCCGGTGGGTCACACCGAAGCACGGCTGAAAGAGGCTGCCAAGCTGGGATTTGGCGCGGCCTGGATGGCGATGCGGCGGAGCCGTGCGCCTGCCCGCTCGCGTACAGGTGACGCTAGGCTCGATATTATGGCAATTGGACATTTGAGCGAAGTCGTGGCGCGATTGTCTCTGCAGAGATCGCCATATCGCCGAGGCTTTAGAGAGATCGCGCAGTGAATGCCTTGGACCTTGCTATCATCGCGATAATCGCGCTTTCGGCGGTTTTTGCTTTTGCCCGCGGTTTCGTACGCGAGACGCTGTCGATCGCCGCGTGGGTTGGTGCGGCGGCGATCACGCTTTACGGATTTAACATGGCATCCAAGGTCATCGTTAGATTTGTAACGACCCCGCTTCTCGCTGACCTCGTTGCCGGCGCCGGTCTGTTCGTGATCGGCCTGATCCTGCTGACGATCGCAACCGGGTATCTCGCGCGCTTTGCCGATGGCAGCGCCCTCTCGCCAATCGACCGGACGCTTGGATTGATCTTCGGCCTCGTTCGTGGAGTGGTTCTCGTATCGGCTGCCTATCTCTTGGTCGATATCAGCTTGCCTCAGAATGAGCGTCCACCCTGGATCAAAGATGCGAAAACCGAACGGTTTCTTGCTAGGGGGGCAGACATGCTTCGCGACGCCTTACCCGAGTCGCTGCAGATCAAGAGCGCGGGCTTGGCGAGCGACACGCAGCGTACGCTCGAGCGTGCGCAAGACCTGCAGCGTGCGATTCGGCCCGAACCCGCGCCGGCGCAGCCCGCAGCCGGACAGGCGCCCAGCTACAAGCCGGTCGAGCGGCGCGAGATGGATCGGCTCATCCAGAACACACGATAGCAGGGTTGCGCGCGGCCGACTCGCATTTGGTTTGTGAAGGAATTATGTACCGGGTCCCGAGCGGAGGATCGCCGATGCGCCTCATCGATCCCCTACGGACTGATCCCCTGGACGCCGATCATTTCCACGAAGAATGCGGCGTATTCGGCGTGTACGGGCATCCCGACGCAGCTGCCCTGGTGGCGCTCGGCCTGCACGCGCTGCAGCATCGCGGCCAGGAAGCTGCCGGGATCGTGGCCTATGATGGCAAGCAATTCAGCGCGCAGCGCGGCCAGGGCCTTGTCAGCGATAATTTCAGCTCGAAGGAGGTCATCGAACGGCTGCGCGGGGGCGCCGCGATCGGCCATGTCCGTTATGCGACGACCGGCGAAGGCGCGTTGCGCAACGTGCAGCCGCTCTTTGCCGATTTCGAGTTCGGCGGGCTAGCCATCTGTCACAACGGCAATCTGACCAACTGCTTTCAGCTCCGACGACAGCTCGTGCGCCGCGGCAGCCTTTTCCAATCGACCAGCGATACCGAGGTCATCGTCCATTTGATCGCGACCAGCCTCAAGGACACGGTTGCCGACAGGTTGGTCGATGCATTGCGGCAGGTCCAGGGCGCCTATTCGCTCGTCGCGATTTCGCAAGATGAAGTGATTGGCGTGCGCGATCCGCTCGGAGTGCGGCCGTTGGTTCTCGGCCGGCTTGGAGAGGCGCGGATTTTGTCATCGGAGACTTGTGCACTCGACATCATCGGCGCCGAGTTTGAGCGCGACGTCGAGCCCGGCGAGATCGTCACCATCTCCGCGGGCGGGGTTCGCAGCGTAATGCCTTTCGAGCATTGCAACAGCCGCTTCTGCGTCTTCGAGCATATCTATTTCGCACGACCGGACAGCGTCGTCGAAGGCGCGAGCGTCTATGAGACGCGCAAACGCATCGGCAACGAGCTGGCGCGCGAAAGCCATGTCGATGCGGACATTGTCGTACCGGTTCCGGATTCGGGCGTGCCAGCAGCGATCGGGTATGCACAGGAATCGGGATTGCCCTTCGAGTTGGGGATCATCCGCAACCATTACGTCGGACGGACCTTCATCGAGCCGACCGATCAGATCCGCCACCTCGGCGTCCGCCTGAAGCACAATGCGAGCCGCGCCAATCTGAACGGCAAGCGGGTCATCCTCGTCGACGATTCGATTGTGCGCGGCACCACCTCGATCAAGATCGTCGAGATGGTTCGGCGCGCCGGCGCCCGCGCTGTCCACATGCGGGTCTCCAGCCCGCCGACGAGCTATCCGTGCTTTTACGGGATTGCCACGCCCGAGCGCGATCAGCTTCTGGCAGCGCATTTCGACGTCGCGGGCATGGCAAAATTTATCGGGGTGGATAGCCTTGCTTTCATTTCGATCGACGGCCTCTACCGAGCGATGAGAGAACCTCCGCGTGATCGCCTCGAGCCTCGGTTTTGCGACGCCTGCTTCACCGGCGAATATCCGATCCCCCCGATCGACGCAGATGTCGGCCAGAAGTCGGTGCAGCTATCCCTGCTCGCCGCGCCCGCCTGAGCATCCGCGCGTGACCCGATTAGAATGAGGATGGTGCCCCGGGAAGGGCGACTGGATGGCATGGTGGCGCTGATTACCGGCGCATCGCGAGGTATCGGAGCGGCAGTCGCCGAGCGTTTCGCAGGCGAAGGTGCCCATGTCGTGTTGGCGGCGCGCACGGTGGGCGGCCTCGAAGAGGTCGATGACAAGGTCCGCGCCGCCGGCGGAAGCGCCACGCTCGCGCCGGTGGATCTGCGCGATTTCATCAAGATCGACGAACTCGCCGCGGCATTGTTCGACCAGTACGGCCGGCTCGACATCCTTGTCTCCAATGCTGCCGAATTCGGGGTCTTCTCGCCGCTCGGCCATATCGGCCCGGCGATCTGGACGGAGGTCATGGACCTCAACCTGACCGCGAACTGGCGATTGATCCGGGCGATGGACCCGCTGTTGCGCGCCGCCCCTGCCGGGCGCGCGATCTTTGTCACGTCAGGCGTCGCGCGCCGGGTCTCTCCCTACTGGGGGCCCTACGCGATCAGCAAGACAGGTCTCGAAATGCTCGTAAAAATCTATGCCTCTGAGATCAGTAAGACCCGCGTCCGCGCCAACCTTATAGATCCCGGGATCGTCCGCACCCGGCTGCGTGCCAACGCCTTCCCTGGCGAAGATTCGGCACAGGTGCCGCCGCCTGAAAGCGTCGCGGACGCCTTCTTCGGCCTTGCGCTGCCCGAATGCACCTACAACGGCGAAGTGATCACCGTAGGCGCATGATCGCGAACTGCCTCGAGTTACCGCGCTTCGTAAGGGTTGGCGCCTTTGCGCAGCATCAGCCGGATCGGAGTGCCAGGCAGATCGAAATCCCGGCGCAATGAATGGACGAGATAGCGTCGATACGAATCCGGTAGTTCACTTGGCCTTGAGGTGAAGAGGGCGAAAGTGGGGGGTCGGATGTTGACCTGGGCAACGTAGCGCAGGCGTAGCCGTCGTCCGCCGGCGGATGGCGGCGGATGGCGCTCTTGCACGGTCGCCAGCCAACGATTGAGGTCGGCGGTCGAAACACGTCGGTTCCACACTTCTCTGGCAGCGAAGACGGCCGCCATCAGCGCCTCGAGACCGAACCCTGCGAGCCCCGACACCCGGACGAGAGTGACGCCCGAAAGCTGGGGCAACGATATGGGTAAGCGCTCCCGTAGTTGCCTCCACAATACAGCGGGTTCGTCGACCACATCCCATTTATTGGCCGCGAGCACGAGCGGGCGACCCTCCTCGGCGACGAGCCGGGCGATCGCCAGATCCTGCCGCTCCAGCGGTTGTAGGGCATCCATTACCAGCACAACCGTCTCGGCGAACCGAATTGCGCGTAATGCGTCGGCAACCGAAAGCTTCTCGAGCTTGCCCTCGATGCGTGGCTTGCGGCGCATGCCAGCCGTGTCGATTAGCCGCAGAGGACGGCCATGCCAGCGCCAGTCGACCGCAATCGCATCACGGGTAATCCCGGTTTCGGGACCGGTCAACAGACGGTCCTGGTCAATCAATCGGTTGACCAAAGTGGACTTCCCCACATTGGGGCGGCCGACAATCGCGAGTTGCAACGCGCCTTGGGGATCCACTGCCGCCGGGTCGCCGGGCCGAGAAAACGGCATCAAATGCTCGTAAAGCTCGGCCAGACCCTCGCCATGTTCAGCCGAGATCGGCAACGGCTCGCCGAGACCCAGGCGGTAGGCTTCCCCGATTGCAGATAATGCTACGCGACCTTCGGCCTTGTTGGCCAAGAGCAGAACCGGCTTACCCTTGCGCCGCAACCAGCTGGCAAAGTGGCGGTCGGCCTCGGTGACACCCTCGCGCGCGTCGATGACGAGCAGCGCGACGTCGACATCGGCCAGAGCACGCTCTGTCTGCGCTTGCATCCGCTCGCCGAGTGAACCGGGGGGGGCGTCCTCGAGCCCGGCCGTATCCACGACCCAGAACTTCAGGTCGGCGATCCGCCCCTCACCCTCGCGCCGATCGCGAGTGACACCAGGAGTATCGTCGACGAGGGCTAGCCGTCTGCCGACCAGCCGGTTAAACAAGGTCGACTTCCCGACATTCGGGCGCCCGAGGATTGCAACCGAGAAGCTCATGACGGCAACCGCGCTTCGGCCGGAGATAGCCTTAGCGGTAGGCGGACAGATTGGCGTCGTCGGTCAAGACATAGAGCGAATCGTCGGCGATCACCGGCTCCATATACCCGCCCGCCGACATCTGCTCGCGGCCGAGCGGTTCGCCGGTATAGGGCGAAATGGAGATCGCGTCGCCGGCCGAGGACAGCACGATTAGCCGGTCGCTCCCCAGCACCGGGCCTGCCCAATTCATTGGATCCCTCTTCTTTTTCTCGTTCTGATAGCCCTGCAGCTTCCGCACCCAACGGATCTTGCCTTCGTTGCGGGTCAGGCAGGCCAGCTCGTTGTCGTTCGACAGAAGGTAAACATAGTCGCCAGCTACCCAGGGGCTATGCGTGCTGCCGAAATCTTGCTCCCAGGTGCGCTCGCCGGACCTTAGATCGATCGCGGCTATACGGCCGCTATGACTGGCGGCAAAGACCCGGTCGCGATCGAGTACCGGCCGGCCGCGGATATCCGCAAGGCTCGAGACGGCATTGACACCGCGAGTGTTGGAGAAGTTGTCCGACCACAGGGGCCGGCCATTTTCGACCGTGAGGGCGTAGAGCTCGCCCGAAGAATAGGCCGCTACAACGACCTCGCCATCGACCGCGGGGCTCGCATTCCCGAGAAGGCTGGCTGTTTCCGGAATCGCGTTCTGATTCCACAGGCGCCGCCCGTCGTCCGCGCCGAGGACGACCAGCTCGTTGTCGACCGTCACGGCAAAGACCCGCCCATCGGAAACCGTCGGCCCGCTACGCACGGGGGCGCCAACCGCCTTCCGCCAGATAATCCTGCCGTCTGCCGGATCAAGCGCCAAGACCTGCGCATACCCGGTCGAGACGTAGAGACGGTCATTCCAAAACGCAACACCTCCCCCCATCGAGTTGCCACGCTCGTCCTCGGGTTTGAGATCGACTTGCCACAGCCGGTTGCCGGTGGCAGCCTCAAGGGCGCTGATTTTCACAGCGCCATCCATCGCGTAGATCCGCCCTTTGGCAACAACCGGTTGGGACAAGACACGCGTGTAGCGGGAAGCGCCTTCGCCGATATTGGTCTTCCATGCCTGGGTCAGGTTGTCCGGCAGCGACAGGTGTTGCATGGCATGGTTCGGATAGCCGCCGGGTTCCGGCCAATCCGGATTGACGACGGGCCGCGGCAGGGTAATCGGCAGCGAAGCAAGCGCGGGGTCCGGCTCGAGTCGACGATCGAGGCTTAGGACCGAGATGCGCTCCCCGGGCAAGGGCTGCTTCTTGTCCCCGAACCAGTCGCATCCCGCGAGCACCACTAAGACCAGCAGCGGCGCGAGAAAACGCACCTTCCCGCTTCCTCGCGCCTTCTGCGGGAAGACCGCCCGGATCAAGCGAATATCCCGGTTCGCGGGCACTACAAGGCTAGCGCAGCGGCCATTTCGGCGGCACGAGCGCGTAGGTCTTGCGGTGCCGCAACATCATCCGCAAGGCTCTTGTAGAGCTCGAGCGCGCCGGCCTTATCACCGGATTGGAGCCGCGCGGCAGCCGTCAGCTCAAGGGCGGTTGGGCGCCACGGATTGTTAACCGACGTCATTGGCGCGAGGAGATCGATGATCGAGTGCGGATCGGCATCGGACATGCCATGCATGACCGAAAGCAGCATCGCCATGTCTCGAAAGGCGGGATCGAGCAAACCATCCGCGGCAATGCGATCGTACGCCGTCGGCGCCCCTTTGCGGTCGCCCGATTTCGCCAGCCGCTCGGCCTCCTCGAATGAGGCTAAAATGGCGTATCCTCCACCTTCCTGCGCTACCGCCGCGAAGACCTTGGCCGCATCGGCGTCCTTCCCCTCGCCTGCCAGCGATAGGGCCGATGCATACCGCGCCGATTGAGCCCGGCGCTCAGAAAGCTGGTGGTCGCGCCACGCCATGATGCCGCCGGCCATCACCAGCACCACCACGGCGAAGGCTATGACATAGCGTCCGTAGCGCGACCAAAGCTTCAGCAGATTGTCTCGACGAAGCTCTTCGTCTATTTCGCGAAAGATGTCGCTCACAAAACGCCCGGTAGACTCTCGTCCCGACGGTAGGATCATAGCGGTTCGCGCAAGCCGGAGCAAACCGCTCGAGTACGGCCGACCAATATCCGAACGGGTGACGCGATATCACACGGCTGGACGCCAGATGTAGAATCGTGAACACTAAGTGACAGCGGTCAGTGGCGATGGATAGCAATGAGCCGGAACGGTGCGACGGTATTGGCGTTCCGAGACGATCGGACAAGGCAAAGAACGGTGTATTTCACACGGGCCGAGCTGAACCAGCTCCTCGGTCTCTATAGCCGGCATGTCGCTCGCGGGGATTGGCGAGATTACGCGATCGATCATCGCGATGAAATCGCCCTGTTTTCGGTGTTCCGCCACACGCACGAGTTGCCAGCCTACAGCGTGATCAAGACGGCGCGCCCGGCCGAGTTCATTGTTCAGCGTGGACGGCAGAGGCTGCGAGCCGCGCGAAGCCTCCCCGAAGTCCTGGAGTTCTTCCAAACCCGACTCACTCTCGTCGTCGCCGAGCCCGGCTAGCGACGCGCCGGCAGCATCCGATCCGGCAGCGAATGCCGCATGATGACGGCATGCCGCACAACACCTCCAATGCGCAGCGCCACGAAGAGATACACCAAATATTGCCCGATGAGGTGGACTGCGATTGCACCTGCGCCAACCGGCCGTTTGCCGGCATTAGAGGCGGTTTGGAGAGAAACCTGAAGTGGTTGACCCTATGGCGCGGCCGTGGCGTTTACGTAGCCGCCGAGCGGCATGAGGATGAACGGCAGGTAAAGAACAAAGTGAGCGCAGCGGGCGGGAATGCGCCCCGGCGACCGGGACCGTAACCGGTCGCAGCGGCCGACGCGACGATCACTCGTCTGCGGGGAATGACACTGCCACGCGACCGAGCGGGCCAAAATCGGCGATGAGGTATGCGCCGCGCCTAGTGAAGACCATGCCGGTCCAGGATCCGGTAGTGACCATCGTGCCGGCCGTGACGCCGCCGCGCTCCACCATCAGATTGGCGAACTCGACGAGCGCTCCGAGAGGATCGCGCGCGGTACCGCCGCTGCTGTCGGCAAAGGGCTCGCGGTCTTCGGTCAACATGATCGCGGTGCCGCCCAGATCGAGCGCCTCCCAGTTCTGCACGGCAGCCCCATAGACCAAGCCGCCGTTCGAGAAATTGTCGGCGAGGATCGAGGCCCGGCCGAGCGAGCGGAAATCGGCGTAGCGCGAGTCGACTACTTCGATGGCTGGATGCAGCGTCGCTCCTGCGACAACTTCGGCGCGGTCATAGGGTGCAACCCGCGGGGGAAGATCACGGTCGACACGGAAGGCGAGTTCCGCCTCGATGCCGATGAGCCGCAACTCCGCGCCGTTATACGTTGCCGGGCTCGGACTCATCATGCTCGCATAGATCGGTGCGCAGAACGCGGCGGCGGCGGAGGATACACGCCGACCTTCCAGCCGCCAATCGCCAGACCTAGCCGGCGGGTTACCGCATCCTGGATCTGGTAAGCATCGGCATCGGATTGTGGCCGACAACTCGCTGGCAATTCGTGAACAGGCGAACCGCGTCGCGCCGTGCATAATTGACGGACCGCTTCCTCAACGAAGTCTGGCAACATATGGGCGTCCTCGGCTTCGGATTTCGCGGCCGATGTTACGCTGTCGGCGTCAAGTCCGACAGCATGGAGCCCAGATATTCCAATGCAACGGTGACACCCCCGTGCCGGTGAGGGATCCCGGCGCGGTGCAGGCCCATCTCGATCCCCGACAAAGTGCCGCAGAGCATCAGATCGTTGAAATGCCCGAGATGGCCGATACGGAAGATCTTGCCCCTTAGTTTACCGAGACCGGTCCCGAGCGACATGTCGAAGGCTTCGAGGATAATCTCGCGCAGCCGATCGGCGTCGAAACCTTCCGGCACGACAACCGCAGTCAGCGAGCTCGAATACTCGCGCGGATCGGCGCACACCACGTCAAGGCCCCAGGCCGCGACTGCCCGCCGAGTCGCCTCGGCGTGGCGGGCGTGACGGCGGAAGACGGCCGTTAGGCCTTCCTCTTCGAGCAACATCTTCAGCGATTCGCGCAGGCCATAGAGCAGATTGGTCGCCGGCGTGTATGGGAAAAAACCGGTGCGGCCGGTCTCCAGCATCGCCTGCCAGTCCCAGTAGGAGCGCGGCAGCCGCGCAGTCTTGTTGGCCGCCATCGCCTTTTTTGAAACGGCGTTAAAGCCGAGCCCGGGCGGCAGCATCAGCCCCTTCTGCGAGCCCCCAACCGTGACGTCGACCTTCCATGTGTCATGACGATAGTCGATCGAGGCGAGCGACGAGATCGTGTCGACCATGAACAATGCGGGGTGGCGGGTTCGGTCGATCGCGGCGCGGATCTCGGCGATGCGGCTGGTAACCCCGGTCGAGGTCTCGTTGTGCACGACGCAAACCGCCTTCAGGCGGTGCGCTCGGTCGGCGGTCAGTTTCTCTTCGACGATCGCCGGGTCGACACCGTGCCGCCAATCGCCGGGTACGAACTCAATCTCAAGCCCGAGCCGGCTCGCCATCTGGTGCCACAGGCTCGCGAAATGCCCGGTCTCGAACATGATCACTCGGTCGCCCGGCGACAGCGTGTTCGAAAGCGCCGCCTCCCACGCCCCAGTGCCGGAGGAGGGATAGATGACGACGGTGTCCTCGGTCTGGAACACCCTCTTCATGCCGGCGACGCACTCTTGCCCGAGCGCGGCGAATTCCAGCCCGCGATGGTCGATCGTCGGCATCGCGATCGCCTGCAATAGCCGGTCGGGTACGTTTGTCGGCCCTGGGATCTGCAGAAAATGGCGACCGGTGTGCAGGGCGGCAGTATTTCTCATCGCCACGGCGTCTCCAGAGGGGCTTTCGCTAGGCGCTCATACTGTAGCTTCCCATATTCCTCGGACGCCATAGGCCTCTGCTTCGCCTGGCCAGAGCGGCATCGTCGCGGCGACAGCGACAAGCGGCTCGGCCCCATCGCAGCGGAATTGGAAATGCGTGCCGGTCGGGATCGTCAGCGAGATGCCGGGGCCGAGTTCGACAATCTCTTCGTGCTCACCGAGCTTCCGCCACATGCGCCCCCGCCCGGAGATGACGTACCAGATCTCCTCGACCGTGTGATGCGCGACCGCCTTTGAGACGGCTTGCGGAGGCAATGAAAAAACCGCAAGACCGCCGCGGGCACCCTGGCAAAGTACGCACACTTCGGAACCGTCCGGCGCGATTGCGTCCAGAGCGGTGCCGACGCGCCGGGTTTCGAACGTCACACAAGCCTATAGAGCTTTGATGCGTTGTCCCGCGTCAGCTTCCGACGCATTTCGGGCGATAGGTTTTTCATCTGGCGCTTAATCGCCGCGCGCGAGTTCGGCCACACGCTGTCGGGGTGCGGGTAGTCCGATGCCCACAGCAGGTGCCCATCGCCAAAGAACGGGATCAGCGACATCGCCACCGCGTCCTCCTGGAAGGTCGCGTAGATCTGGCGCTTGAACATTTCGCTGGGTTTGGTTTCGAGCTGTGCGCCGCCCTTGTCGGCCCAGAATTCCTTCGCTTCCCATAGCCGCCAATGGCGGTAATCGAGCTCCTGCACGAGCCAGGGCAGCCAACCGGTGCCGGCCTCGGCCATGACCATGCGCAGCCGCGGGTGGCGTTCGAGAATGCCCCAGGCGAAGAGATCGACAAACGGTTCGAGGAAATTGTTGAGGAAGCCCTTGGTGTTCTCGAACACGCTGGCGGCCTTGCCGGCGGCGCGACTGCCCGGCACCGGCAGGAAGACAGTGATGTGCCAGGACAGTACAATGCCGCTCTCTTCCAACGCGTGCCACAGCGGTTCCCAGCGCGGATCATCGAGCTTCGGCTTGCTCTGTGCGATCATCAGATTGACCTGCCGGACGCCACCCTTGGCGATCAGCCGCTGCAATTCGACGAGCGCCGTCTCCGGAGTTTCCGGCAGCATCGGCACGCCGATCAGCCGGTCCGGCGCCGCTTTACAAAAGTCGAGGAGCCAGTCGTTGTAGACTTGGTAGCAAGCGACACGCAGCACTGGGTCATCGGTCGAGATCTGGAAGATCGGCCCGAAGATGACCTGCGCCTCGACCCCGTCGCGATCCATATCGGCGAGCCGCAACTTGGCGACCGCGGGCCGCCTCTCGGTCTGATCATAAATTTCGGCACGATCGAAGGCATTGTAGAGCGGCTTCACCGGGCGCGCGGCGCCGGTTGTGGTCTGCTTCCCGGACCAGCTGCCCCACACCTTGCCGTCGCAGACCCACACCGCCTGGCCGTCGCGCTCTTCGACCCGCGGCGCCCGGTCGCGCAACGACGACGGTAGCCGGTTCAGCCACAGATCCGCCGGCAATTGCCCCAGATCCATATGATCGTCGCACGAGATCAGCCGATCCGTCATTTTTCTTCCTCCTCACCTCAGCCGCTCTGCTTAAGTTTATCATATCCCGATCCTCGTATGAAAATTGCTGCTGATGCCCTTATCCTGCCATGCGTCAGCGTCAATCTGGCGACGCATTCGGCAGGATTCGCGGGAAGAAAAGTCTGATCTCGGCTCGAACGCCCCGGTTGAGCGCGGGTGTTGATCCCTCGATGAGGAACTATGTTCAAGATTGCGAACGGCGCCACGATCCGTGGTCTATAGGCGGGCGCCCGATGAGGTTAGCTTGGCGCGAGCGGAGGGGGCCGTTTATGCCGGACCTGCGTAGCCCAATTTCGTCATCCGAGGGAAACAGGTTTGCGCGACTGAGGCGGTTGGAAGGGAGAAAGACATGAGGCGCCGACGCAGCGCGAAGATTGTCGCGACGCTCGGCCCGTCGAGCTCGACGCCTGAGAAGATCCGCGCCCTCTTCGAAGCCGGCGTTGATGTGTTCCGGCTTAACTTCAGCCACGGGACCCACGAGGATCACCGAACCCGCTTCGAGGTGATACGCGACGTTGAACGCGCCACCGGCCGGCCGATCGGTATCCTTGCCGATCTGCAAGGACCAAAGCTGCGGCTCGGAACCTTCGCAGAAGGTCGAATCGAGCTCGTTGCCGGCGAGCATTTTCGTGTCGACCTGGAGCGTCAAGCCGGCGACAAAAGCCGTGCGCCACTGCCCCATCCCGAGATCTTTGAAGCGGTGCATCCGGGAACCGAACTGCTCCTAGATGACGGCAAGGTCCGGCTTCAAGTCGAGACCTGCGGCGCCAGTTTTGCCGACACGCTGTGCCTGGTCGGCGGGCCGCTGTCGGATCGCAAGGGCGTTAATGTGCCCAATGCAGTGCTTCCGCTGTCGGCGGTTACGGAAAAGGACCGAGGCGATCTGGCGTTTGCGCTCGAGAACGGAGCCGACTGGATTGCATTTTCTTTCGTTCAACGCCCCGAGGATGTCGCCGAGGCCCGCAAGCTGGTCAGCGGCCGCGCCGGAGTGATGGTCAAACTTGAAAAGCCATCGGCGATCCAACACCTTGCCGAAATAATCGAGCTTGCCGATGGGTTGATGGTGGCGCGCGGCGATCTTGGTGTCGAGATGCCGCCAGAGGACGTGCCGCGCGTGCAAAAGCACATAGTATATGCATGCCGCGCTGCGGGGAAGCCGGTAATCGTTGCAACGCAAATGCTGGAATCGATGATCACCTCACCGACACCGACCCGGGCGGAGGCCTCGGACGTCGCGACTGCGGTCTATGAAGGCGCCGACGCAGTGATGCTCTCCGCCGAAACCGCAACCGGGCGCTACCCGGTCGAGGCGGTCGCGATGATGGACCGCATCGCCTACAGGGTGCAGGAAGATCCCCTCTATTTTTCACTGCTCGAGGGCACTCATATCGAGCATCAGCACACCGCCCCCGATGCGATCAGTGTCGCCGCGTGCCAAGTCGCGTACATGATAGGTGCAGCGGCAATCGTTTCCTATACCACCTCAGGTGCAACCGCCTTCCGTGCCGCGCGAGAGCGGCCCGCGTCGCCTATCCTGGCCCTGACCTCTGACCTCGGCACCGCTCGTCGTCTCGCGGTTCTATGGGGCGCGCATTGTGTGCACACGAGCGACGTGAAGAGTTTTGGAGATATGGTTCAAAAGGCGGCGCGAATTGCCCATCGGGAAGAAATCGCCCAACCCGGTCAACGGGTCGTCGTAACCGCGGGCGTCCCGTTCGGAACGCCGGGCGCCACCAACGTGCTCAGAATCGCCTGGGTCGATCGCTGACGGCGTAGTGGCAAGCCTACCGCGCAGTTGACGTGGTGTAATGGTTCGTTATTGACGTCATGGATCTTTCAGTCGTCATTCCGGTAAAGAACGAGGCCGACAACCTCGCACCGCTCGTCAGGGAGATATGCACCGCACTCGACGGCTTTATTCGTTACGAGATCATTATCGTCGATGACGGTAGTGAGGATTCGAGCGTTGCCGAGGTCATGGGGCTGGCCGCCAAGATGGCGCATCTGAGACTGCTGCGCCATGCCCAAAATCGGGGGCAGAGTGCTGCGATTCGTACCGGCATTAGGGCGGCCCGCGCCGAATGGATCGCCACGCTGGACGGGGATGGCCAAAATGATCCCGCCGATATCCGGAAATTATGGAAGTTCGGCATGTCGAGGGCAGGAACTGCCCCGATACTCATCAATGGTTATCGTCGACGGCGGCGGGACAGCTGGTCTAAGCGTACTGCGTCGCGCTTTGCCAACGCAGTCCGGCGTCGGTTGCTCGGAGATGATACGCCCGACACCGGCTGTGGCTTGAAGCTGTTTTCACGCTCACTTTTTCTGAATCTGCCCTTTTTCGACCACATGCACCGGTTTCTTCCAGCGCTCGTGCTGCGTGAGGGCGGGGCGGTGTATTCAGTGCCTGTTAATCACCGGCCGCGTAGCAGAGGGGCCTCGAAATATGGCGTTTTCGATCGCCTTGGTGTCGGAATTGTCGACCTCTTCGGGGTTATGTGGCTGAGGCGCCGCGCCGCTCGGCCGCATCTTCTCGATGAGCCGACGCCAGAGCGAACCGCCACCTCGGATTCGTCGCCTGCAGCAATGCCGCGATGATCGCGAAGACAGACAAGGCCACATCGGTGCTCCCGCGGCGGAGCTCTCATCGAGCGGCTCGGCTTCTCTTTGTCGCTCTTATCGTGATCGGTGCTTTTGGCGCATGGCGTTGGAGGGGTGCTTTCGATCCGATCGAGATCACTTCCGAGATTGCCCGATATCCGGCCTCGCCGTTGGGGTTTGTTGTCGTCCATGTGGCGGCAAGCTTGTTGTTCGTTCCACGCACCTTGCTCGCGATTGTCGCCGGCATGCTGTTCGGTATTGCATGGGGGATCGTGTGGGCCGCATTGGGCAGCGTCGCGGGCGCGGCTGCGGGCTTTCTCCTTGCGCGTTTCCTCAATGCAGGTTTGATTGATCCGCGACGCAGCACGCGCATGGAGCCGATCCTCGACCGGGTAGAGCGCGGCGGTTGGCGTGCGGTGGCGTTGTTACGGCTCATTCCGCCGGTACCGCACAGCATCGCCAATTATGGGCTGGCGCTGACCCGGCTGCCGCTCGGGGCCTACGCATTCGGGTCCGTTGTTGGGCAATTGCCAATGACCGTGGCTTATGTCGAGCTCGGTGCGGGAGGCGAGCGGTGGCTGCTGGGTAGCACCGGCTGGATTAAGCCGACACTGATCGGGCTTGGAGTGCTCTCCCTCTCGTTGTTGATCCCCGCCTATGCCCGTTGGCGGGCTCGCTGATTTGCAGTCAACGCCCTCGGTACCGGGCCGCCGGTGGCCCAGTCCAGTAGCTCGACGGTATGGACCACCGGTACCGGTGAGCCCGGGCCGAGTTGTACGATACAGCCTATGTTGCCGGTGGCGACTACATCCGGACGGGTCGATGCGATATTGACGAGCTTGCGCTCTCGCAGCGCCGTGGCGAGTTCTGGCTGCAAGATGTTGTATGTGCCGGCCGAGCCGCAACAGAGATGCCCTTCCGGGACCTCGACCGGCACGAATCCTGCCGCGGAGAGAAGCGCCTGTGGCTCGGCGTGGAGGCGTTGGCCGTGCTGCATCGAACAGGCCGAGTGATAGGCGACACGCCGGTGGCTCGCGAGGGAGACATTCGGCCTTTTGTCAAAGCCAAGCGTCGCAGCGACCTCGGAAACATCGCGAGCGAGCAAGGCGACCCTCGAGGCCTTTTCGGCATAGGCACGATCCCCACGCAGCATAAAGCCGTAGTCTTTTACTGTCGTGCCACAGCCCGAGGCATTGATGACGACGGCATCCAGCCCAGCGGCGAGCCTCTCTCGTTCCCAGACCTCAATGTTGGCGCGAGCGAAGGCCAGCGCCGCTGCCTCCCGCCCGAGGTGATGGACGAGAGCCCCGCAGCAACCCGCGCCGATCGCGGTCACGACTTCACAGCCATGGCGGGTCAGCAGACGAATTGTCGCCTCGTTGATTTCTGGGGCGAGCACCCTTTGCACGCAGCCTTGCAACAGGGCAACCCGCATGCGCCTTGCGCCTTCCGCCGGAAAGATTTGTGGTCTATCCGCGGGAGGGGCGGCCGGTATCCAAGCAGGCGCGAGCGCCGATAAAGGCGCGAGCCGGCCTGGTAGAAAGCGTGCAACCGGCTTGGCGAGACCAGCCGCGCGAAGCGCTAATCGAAACAGAGGCGGTCGCGACAGAACCGTGCCGAGAAGCCACCGCAGAACCCGCTCGCTCCATGCCCGTCGGTAATTCTGTTCGATCCACCGCCGGGCGTGATCGACCAGGTGCATATAATTGACGCCCGACGGGCAGGTCGTCATGCAAGCCAGGCAGGAGAGACAGCGGTCGATGTGCTTCACAGTATCGGCGGTCACCTTGCCGGTGCCGGCGAGCATTTCCTTGATCAGGTAAATGCGCCCGCGCGGGCTATCGAGCTCATCGGCGAGCAAGACATATGTCGGGCAGGTTGCGGTGCAAAACCCGCAATGCGTGCAAGTTCGCAGAACCTTTTCGCTTTCGGCGGTGTCAGGATTAGCGAGCTGCTCGGCGGTGAAGTCCGTCCGCACCGGCTCAGCCCCCTTCGACCATGCGTCCGGGATTGAGGATCCGACGTGGATCGAAGCTGTCCTTGACGCGGGCAGTAAGCGCAGCCAACGCAGGCGGCTGCCGCTCGAACACCGGGACAGCGCAGCGCAGCCCCGGCGAGCCTCTGATCAAGGTGGCGTGACCCGTCCCGCGGCCATCGAACCCGCGGATCGCGGCGCGGATCACCGCTGCGCCGCCGTCTCCGCCGGCGGAGACCGCCACCCACAGCAGCCCGCCCCCCCAATCCAAATACCAGCGGGCGTGAAGGTCACGCGCGATGGCTTCCCCGAGCTCGGCACCGCGGCTTGGCGCGATCGATACGCGCCAAACCGCCCGCTCGTTGAGGCGCGTGAATGGTTCTACGTCGCGAATGGCGTGCCAGAAGGCCGTGGCGGAATCCTCATCCAGTAACGTCGATTCGCAATCGGAGCCGAGTTCGGTCAGTAGCCCTTCTCGCCGAAACGCAACTGAAGGACGGGGACCTTCGAGGCGAAGTGCGACAACGCCGGACATTCCTGACAGCGAATTGAATGCGGCGGTCTCTGACGCCGGCAGATAAGCGGCACCCGAGATTTCGTGCGGCGAGGCAAGTGCACGGCTCAGACGCCGAACGCCGGCACCAGGTTCGAGTCCACATAGCAGCACCGTGCAGCTGGTCTCAGGCCGTGGTAGCACCTTTATCGTGACCTCTTCGAGCGCCGCAAGGGTCCCATACGAGCCGGCCATCAGCTTGCAGAGGTCGTAGCCGGTGACGTTTTTGACGACTTTGCCGCCAGCCTTGAAGAGTTCGCCACGGCCGCTGACGCCGCGGAACCCGAGGAAATGATCGCGCGCCGCGCCAGCCTTGATCCGGCGAGGCCCTGACAGATTGCAGCCAAGAATGCCGCCTATCGTCGGTTCGCCCTCGCCGCTGAGCAGCACGCGCCAATTCGGCGGCTCGAACGCGAGTATCTGGCCGGCTTCGGCCAGTGTGCGCTCGATTTCCGCGAGTGTTGTCCCGGCACCGGCAGTGAGCACCAGCTCGCTTGCTGCGTAATCCCGGACGCCCGACAGGCGTGATAAATCCAGCAAATGCGGCGTCTGCAGCGGCCGCCCGAGCCCGCGTTTCGACCCACTGCCCACCAGCTCGAGCGGTTCCTCGACGGCGAGCGCCTCGGCAACGGCGTCGCGCAGCTCGAAGAGATCAGCGGGGGTGAAGCGGCTCATACCCCCAGTGGGTTCAGAAACGCGGCAGGTCCGGGAACGGCAGACGGCCGGCATGGACGTGCAGCCGACCCAATTCGGCGCAGCGATGCAGCCGAGGAAATACCTTGCCGGGGTTGAGCAGACCGTCCGGGTCGAATGCGCATTTAACGCGTTGTTGATGCGCCAAGTCGCTTTCGTCGAACATCGTTCCCATGAGATCGCGCTTTTCGACGCCGACCCCATGCTCGCCGGTCAGCACGCCGCCGACCTCGACGCAGAGTTTGAGGATGTCGGCGCCGAAAGCCTCGGCACGCTCGACCTCGTCGGATTTGTTGGCATCATACAGAATGAGCGGGTGCAGGTTGCCGTCGCCGGCATGGAATACGTTGGCGACGGCCAGGCGGTACAGATCCGAGAGAGCGCGCATGCTCGTCAGGACTTCCGCGAGCCGCGCCCGAGGAATCGTTCCGTCCATGCAATAATAATCAGGCGAGATCCGCCCGACCGCAGGAAAAGCCGCCTTTCGCCCTGACCAGAAGGCCAGGCGCTCGGCTTCGTCCCGGCTGGGCCGGATTGTCGCGGCTCGGTGGTCGCGGGCGATCGCGTCGACTTTGCCGACCAGATGGTCCACCTCGGCTGGCGCGCCATCCAGTTCGACGATCAGCAGCGCCTCGACATCGAGCGGGTAGCCGACTTTGACGAAGGCTTCGGCGGCGTGGATCGCCGGGCGATCCATCATCTCCATGCCGGCCGGAATAATGCCGGCAGCAATCACCGAAGCGACGCAATTGCCGGCATCTTCAGTCCTCGGGAAGCCGATCAACACCGCCCGCGCGGCGGTCGGCTTCGGCAGAATGCGGACGATCACCTCGGTGATGACCCCGAGCAGCCCCTCGGACCCGGTCATTACGCCGAGCAGGTCATACGCCTCGGCATCGAAATGCTTTCCACCCAGGCGGATCACTTCGCCGTCCATCAGCACCATTTCGATGCCGAGGATGTTGTTTGTAGTCAGGCCGTACTTCAGGCAGTGCACGCCGCCCGAATTCTCGGCGACATTGCCGCCGATCGTGCAGGCGATCTGGCTCGACGGATCGGGTGCGTAATAAAAACCGGCATGTCCAACCGCGTCGGTGATCGCTAGATTGGTCACGCCAGGCTGCGCAACAACGCAACGATTGTCGTAATCGATCTCGAGAACGCGGTTGAACTTGGCCATGCCGAGCAGCGCGCCGTCGGCCAGCGGCAGCGCCCCGCCCGAAAGCGAGGTGCCGGCGCCGCGCGGCACGACTTTGATCCCCATATCTTTGCAATACCGCAGTACCGCGGAGACCTGCTCGACCGTGGATGGCAGCACGACGACCAGCGGTAACTGACTGTAAGCGGTCAGCCCGTCGCTCTCATAGACCCGACGCTCAGACTCCGAACCAATGACTCCTTCCCCCGGTACGATCTTTCGGAGCGCCTCGATGATCTCATTGCGCCGCGGGAGGATTGCGGGATCCGGCAGCGGCATCCTCATCGGAGAGACCGTTAGGGTTCAGCCCTGCCGCGCCTTGTACCGCGGATTGGCCTTGTTGATGACGTAGACGCGCCCCTTGCGCCGCACGATGCGGCAGCTCTTATCGCGCTTTTTTAACGTCTTAAGCGAATTGACGATCTTCATACCCAAATTCCTTGCACGCCAACCAGGATAGGCAAGGGGGCGCTCGATGTCAAACTCGCTTGCGTTTCTGACAAGGCTTGGGCGGATTAGGACGCAGCGGCGAGGCTATGGTCACTGCGGCGCGTCTCTGGAGTGTCGTTGCGGCCAGACAGGAAGCCCTTAATGTTGCGGGTCGCCTGGCGCAGGCGCTGTCGGTTTTCGACCAGCGCGATGCGGACAAACCCCTCGCTGTGTTCGCCGAAACCGATCCCCGGGGAGACCGCGACATTGGCCCGCTCGAGCAGGAGCTTAGAGAAGGCGAGGCTGCCGATCGTCCGAAGGGCGGGGGGCACCGGAGTCCAGGCAAACATCGTCGCCCCCGGTACCGGGACTTCCCAACCGGCTTGCCGCAATCCGTCGATCAGGACATCGCGGCGCGCGCGATAACGCTCGCGGATTTCGGCGATACAATCCTGCGGCCCGTTTAGTGCCGCCGTGGCCGCCACCTGTATCGGCGTGAAGGCGCCGTAATCGAGATAGGACTTGACGCGCGCCAACGCCGCAATCAGCCGCGCATTGCCGACCGCGAAACCGATGCGCCAGCCGGCCATCGAATAGGTCTTGCTGAGGGAGGAAAACTCGACGGCGATGTCGCGCGCCCCCGGCACCTCGAGGATCGAGGGCGGCGGCTTGCCATCGAAATAGATCTCGGCATAGGCGATGTCGGAAAGCACGATGATGTCGTGCCGCCGGCAGAACGAAACAATCTCGCTATAGAAGCCGAGGTCGACAGTCTGTGCCGTCGGATTGGCCGGAAAATTGAGCACCATCGCGGTTGGCGCCGGGATGCTGTGGCGCACTGCCTTTTTCAGTTCGGCGAGGAAATCGAATTCCGGGCCGACAGGCACGTGCCGAACCGAGGCACCCGCCATGATGAAACCGAACGAATGGATCGGATAGCAGGGATTTGGAACGAGGACAATATCACCGGGCGCTGTTATAGCCTGTGCGAGATTGGCGAGCCCCTCCTTCGAGCCGAGAGTGACGATGACCTCCCGCTCGGGATCGAGATCAACCCCGAATCGGCGTAGATAATATCCGGCGCAGGCACGCCGCAGGCCGGGGATGCCACGGGACACTGAATACCCGTGAGTCCTGGGGTTGCGCACGGCCTCGATGAGCTTGGCGACGATATGGGGCGGCGTCGGACCGTCGGGATTGCCCATGCCGAGATCGATGACGTCTCGCCCTGCCCCGCGCGCCTTCGCCTTCAGCGCATTCACTTCGTTGAAGACGTACGGCGGCAGGCGCTTTATGCGGTAGAAATCCTCGGGCATGGCGGCTCGGCAGCAAGTGGGCATCGTGTTGTAAGCCGGTGAGGATGTTTTGGCGAGCACTATGCGACGCGCCGAGTTGAGATTGCTGTCAGCCGCCCAGTGTTCGCGCCGAAGTTCTCGTGAGAGGCTAAAGAATTGGCTCAAACATTACGCCAACAACCGCTCGCGGCAACGCGGACCGAAAACCCCGCAACGCGTTGCAGGCGATCGATCTGGCCCGACCGATTCGCTGACAAGTATCTCGAATATCTTTGTCAAATGCACAGGTTAGGAAATAAGCTAATCGCCTTTTTAATCTCGAGCTCGATTTTATATCGATCATGTCTTCGTTTCCGGAAGGGAAATAAGCGCGTAGATTATCCCACAGTTTCTGATTGTTTCCGGTGAGATAGCGCAGGTGGACTCATGTAACTGACGCCTGCCATCGGATTATATCGATTGCGCTCAAGTATATGGCGACCCGCTTCATATTTTTGATCGGCAATTTTCCTGTGCCAATATTATTAAAAATTTCTCCGCGGCGTGGCTGGAGCGACCAAGGAATAGCAGCTCGCTAGACGGTCTTGTGAAACTGCAGCGTATGCAGCGTTTTTGATCGGCCATCCGGGGCGACAATGTAATGTCGCCATCGATCGTTGCCACGTATTCCCAGTCCGGGGTTGCTGCGCGACCAGCCCACACACCGACCAAGCCGTGACAAGGGACGACTGTGCGGATCGCATAAGTCGCTAGCAAGTTACTGTGAGACGCGAGCCGCTATGATGCATCGTTAGGCTGGAGATCGGCACGTCGATCGGCAGTAAAAGGGTCATTGACAAAAGCGGAGGTCATCGCGTTCGTTCTCATAATCCTCCATCGCTTGGAGAAGGACATTGTCGGGTAGCAAAGCGCGCAGCGCTTGAGAGATCTTCTTCAGCGTGTCCTCGTCGTAGGCGACAGGCTTGGGACATTGACAAGCGGTCGACCGCGCGGTGGTGCAGCCTACCAGAGCCACCGCCGCAGCGAGCACGATGCCAGTCCGAACACTCGAAAGCATGCCTTACCCCTTTGCCGCTCGCTTAGCATGATCATAGCGCGGCTCGTGATCAAGAAGTCGGCACTGTCGACGCGGCGTCTTACTCTGCTCCGCGTAGTGCGGCCGGGCTAAGGTCAACCCGCGGGAGCGTTCCACCACGCCGTAAGGTCGGCTACTGTGCCGGCGAATCGGCTCCGGTCACATCGGCCGATCCCCGCGACCGGTACCGCACCTGAACCGACGGTCCCATCGGTGTATTGCCACAACAGCCACTGCGACCAACCCGGTGGACAAATCGGCCGCGAGTTATAAGCGGGCAGCCACAGCGGGCACCTAGACAAGAGGCTATTTGGAAGACCTGTGCCTCGCTCATCGGGCCCGTAACGGCTGGTATAGATGAGCGGTGTTCTGCCGGTCGCCATGTGCAACCGAGCCGCTGCTTCAGCAGTCTGTGCGACCGTGACCGTGCCGCCGATCTGATTCGGCTCGGTATCAAGTGCAAACACCGGGCAGTCTCCCGCCACAAACAGGAAGTTCTGGATCTGCAGCGCCGGGTCCGAATCATCGAGAAAGTGATAACCTCCGACCAGCAAGCCGGCGCTGGTAGCGGCGGCAAACCGCGGAGCAAATGACACATCCACCCAATTTGTTCCCTGTGTCGCCTTCAGGATCACCGCAGTAATCCCCGCCGCCTTGGCCTGCGTAAAATCGACTGGTGCCTGCCAATGACTAAGGTCGACGACCACGTCAGATGTCACCGGTGGAATGTAAGGTTGCGATCCCAATTCCGATAGGGGAATAAAATCGCGGGCAAAATTCCATGAGGTCATTGATGGAAAAGTCCAAGGATCGCTTGTTTGAATTGCGCCAAAACTGTAGCCGCGGCGACCACTCCGCCACCGAGCCAAAGAGCGACCCGCAGGCTAAAACGCCCGCGATCGGCAACCGTCACCAGTTCCTCGACTTGATCGACGAGCCCCTTACGACCCTTGCTGTCGCCGTGGAGGGCATCGTGGATCTCCTCTATATCCCGCCGAATAAGGGCCAGCTGCGTCTCGAGCTGGTAGGGGACATTATCGACAGACATTGGCGACCTCAACTTCAGTGGCCTCCAGCCTCCATGGCCGCTCTCCCTGGGGGGCTCGGGCAGTGGTCCTTTCGTGGCTCATCTTCTCCGCCCGACAATCCTGATGCCGCGCGGTCCGAAGCTGAGTGTCTTGGTTTCATCGCCGACTTGAATGCAGCACTCGCCGGTCGCTTCGTCAGCCGTAATAATCTCGCCCGCCACGTCGGTATAGGTGTCAGTACGGACGATTTTCCACCGGCGTTTTTCGTCGGCGCTGTGCCACGATTCGAGCTTCATTATATAAATCCCGTAATAGTCCATGAAAGATTCGCAAGCGTTGGATCCGGGGTTGCCGGCGCCACAATCGTCAACACATCGCCAGCGTTGAAGGCCGCCGCCGAGTTCATTGTAAAGGTCGCCACGTTGGCAGACGCATCGAACACCATCGTTCCAACGGTCGCACCATTCTTCTGAATGTCAAAGACGGCTACTGCCGTCGCGGCAGTCGCGGTGGCACCCTGACTGCCAGAAAGCCCCGCCGGAATTATTGTCGGGGTGGCGAAAACATAATTTTGTAACATCAAATTGGCGCCCGGCTTGCCGCTATAAGAGCCGCTAACGACTATCGAAGAGGCTTGACCCGCGCCCTTTACAACGTAGGTATATGCCGGGACGGAAGCTAAGCTTTCCAGCGCGCCGCCCACAATGTTGATAGCCGGAAATTTCAAATAAATCGCTTGACCAATTAAAGTGTTTGGATAACTAAATCGGCCGATAGAGGTATCGAGACGAGCGAATTGGGACCCGGCGGGATGATCGGCGATCGCACTACCGTATGCGCCACGATAGAGGGTCGCCAGATCGTACTTGCCCACCGCGGTCAGAGTAGCGGTCTGATAACCAATGAGCTCGCCGCCGACATAGCACAACGTGACCAGATTGGCGGCGTCGGTGGCAGAGACCGAAGTCAGCTGACCCTGACTTTCGCTCAGATCGACCGCTAGCGTGTCGACGGTATCCGGCGAAGAATGCGCCGGCAAGTCGGCGCTCAGCACCCCTTGTGGTGCCGGCGAGGTCACCGTTCCGGCCATCGCATAGGAACTGCCGTCGCTCGAGACCCAGACCTGTGCGCCACCCCAATTGGCGCCGCCCGAGAGGGCCACCCAGATTTCGAGGTCTCCCTTGAGCAGTGCGAATTCCTCGGCCGTTATCGAAAGGGTGCCCTCGTCGTCCTCCTCGACCGCGGTAATTCGTACTGTCAGCGCCGAGGCGCCGAGCCGGGCATCAGTGATCTGGACGAGGTCCATCGGCTCGATCAGGCAATATTTCCAGCCGAGTTTGAAAGTATAAGAGTTGCGAAACAGCAGTGCCCGTTGCAACAGGAGCTGAGCGACGATCGGGCCGACATTGACTGGGTCGACGATCGCTCGTGCCTTAAGCGAGCTGTCGCGGCGGATGCCGTAAAGATCGATTGCCGCCTGGTCGAAAGCCTCGACGATCGATGTATTGTAATTGTTCGAGCGGTCGAGACATTCGAGTTGTATCGAATTGCTGGCATCCGCCGGTGTCGACCGCGTAATGTGGACCGGATCGTCGCTGAAACCGCCGGTGATCGGCCCCGAGCCCGATCGCAAAGCATCCCCGCCGGGGGTTACCCCAGAATTGGTCCCGGCGCTCGATTCCTGAACAATGAAATCGTCCTCGCCGAGGCTGTAGATCGGAGTGGTGTTGGGTGCATAGACCGTGCCGTTGCCCGAGATCATCTGATCACCGTAGGGGATGATCTTCAGCAGCCCGCCCGACCAGACAATAGCGCTGTTGGTAATTTTGACGATATCGGAGATATGCTGTTGCGCTTCCTGCTGTGTCTCGAGCAACGGCGACAGCATGATTCCGGCGGCTTGGCAATATGTGGAATAGAGTCCCAGATCGCCGAGGTTCCCGGGCGGGAAACCAGCCCCATAGCGAGGGTTGGTGAGAAAGTCGGCGATGATTGCAGCAGGATTGGCGTCGAGGCCATTGGTGCCGCCGCTCGAAAACAAACCATGACCTCGAATGAGAAGTTCGGCAGCGTGGCGGTATTTCCCATTGCATAATTATTGGCCACGGCGGTGGCGGTGCCGGAATAACCGAGAGCCTTGACGGGATGGTTCGTTTGCCAGTATGGATCGGGGGCCTGACCGTCGCTCCCGAAATAGACCGCTGCCGGAAGGGATGACAGCGTGCCAATATTCTTGTCCCACCATACCGTGCCGATTCCAGTGATCGGTCCTTGGCACAGGCCCATTATGACTGAGGCGCTATATTTGTATTGCTGCCCACCGCCTTTGCCGCCACCGCCGCCCTTGCCGACACCGCTTTGGGCCGATGCTGGTGTCGCCTTGAAATCATCATACTCGATCAGGTTCGGAGTGACACGGGTCGTGCCATAGACGAGCGGAATCACCCCGCCCTGCTGCGAGGTCTGGAATTGCAGTGATCCTACCGCTTTCTGCTGCTTGGCGTTCGATCCGCCGCCGATAATGCCACCCATCGCAATCGTCAGAACTTTGAGACCAAAAAGGGGTCGAAAAACCGAGCCGGTCTGCCGGCGAGCGGCGGCTGGTCCGCATCGCCATAGACCACCCCCGCATTCCACCACGCGTGGATGAGCCGCGGCCAGGCAACGATGATCGCCCCGTGGGCGAAGCACCGGCCGAATTTAAAGACCACGACGTCGCCTGCCGAGGCGACCCCTCGACCTCTCGCGCGTACTGCATCAGTCCTCCCAGGTACCGTTCGGCGTCGCGATGTAGGTTCCAATCGGGCGCATAGAATGGGACGTCTATACGCGGGACTACCCCGGCCCTTTCATAGACTTCGGCAAGCAGCATTAGGCAATCGGTCCCGCAGCCTTTGACCCTCCCCATATGATGATAGGGCGTTCGCAGCCACCCCCGGGCTTCGATAATGACCGCCAGCCGTCGCCGATCAATGGGTACTGCGGTGGACCCCTCGCTCACAGCTTCGTCCTCGGCTAGCGCCAATGACCTCTGATTCATACCGCCGTTTCCGGTGTCGGGACGTACGGAAACCCGCCGAAATGACTGGCGTTGTTGAACACGGTGTTGCAAGTCGCGAGAGTGCGATCGCAACCGGGAAGCAACTGGAATTGATCACCCACTATAACCGGCGACAGAAATGCGAGTTTGAGGTAAACCCAGCCGTCCCCCATATTGGCAATGGCGCGGCTCGCCCCGGCATTTCCACCGGTCAGACCGGCTATCGTCCCTTGAACATATAGATTTGCAGGCATCGGCGTTAGGGAAGTCGCTATTTGCACCTGGGTCGAGCCGGGCCCGGCCGAGAATGTGGCCTGAAAAGCCGATCGGTCGAACTGGCACATCGCGTCGCCAAAGGTGTGAGTACAAGATGCTTGCCAAAGCCGGCGAGGCATCTGGATATTCAAAAGCTCGAGATGCGAGCGGCATTTGAGGTCAATACCGGTACGGCTGCAGTCGATATCCGAAATGCGACCGGCGAAGAGCACGACGGTTCCCGGGCTGGTGTCCCCGTAAGTCGCCATAAACGTCCGTTCGAGCTGCAGCAAGGCACCGTCGAGCTGTCCCTGCCATGCAGCTTGCAGAAACGAAACATCGCCGATCAGATCGTCGGTTCCGGATGGATCTTGACTTCGAGTTCGTCAACCTGGGTGCCGATAACAACCTTTGTTTTGGAGCGCTCGAATTTAGGACCCAGCACGAAGACGTAGCCATTGGCAGAAAGCGCAGTCGGCGCTGCCGAATACCGCAGCACCAACCCGCTTACGAGAGTGATCGTGTAGAGGTCGGCCATAATGAAATGATCGCTGCTCGCGAGGAGGGCGATCAAGGCAGAGCTCGCCGGTTTCATCAGCGCACCGAAATAAACGTCAACTTTTTCAACTGCCACAAGTGGTCCATGAAGTTTTCGAAATCGTATTTATCGTCGATAAACCGGCAACGGAAGTAATATGGATCTTCTACAGTGAACCGCTGCCGGCATCCCGCAACCTGTTGATTTTGTTGAGGCGAGTTTAGAATTTGGCGTTAACGTAGTGCCATATATCGATCGTTTTAGGTTGCAATTTCGCAGCGAGAACGGCAAGAACGTGGTGGTTGAAACGAGGGCCGCCATGTTCTTCCGCCACAAGCGCTCCGGG
>Ga0182040_10000165_pt1 | contig 28827 bp, 28 predicted proteins | sample flu12Cox44000176_FD_125973 | JGI IMG/M metagenome (GOLD analysis project Ga0182040, IMG submission 125973) | Lab enrichment of tropical soil microbial communities from Luquillo Experimental Forest, Puerto Rico - flux8day.12C.oxic.44.000.176 | ecosystem: Environmental > Terrestrial > Soil >... | reverse complement strand
GCGTGATCAAAGTCGATTGGCTGGCAATGCATTCCCATCGGCCATTTTGATTCAGCCAGACGTTCGTAAAGCGCCGGGAGAACGGCTTGCCGCTTGGATGCCTTTGCCCCGGTAGATGCCGGTGCTTACTGCCACATCGTTGCCGTACAAGTGCCCGGTCACGCCCTCGTTGTTGATCTGCTCTCCGGCGATGTCTGTCCTCTTCACGCTTGCCAGAAATTCCTGCTTCGTGCTGATGGATCGGTCGTAATCGACAGAAACGAGATTCTCTGCCAGCAGGTTTTTGAGGCATCTTTGGTTTTGCTCAGCTCGATCCCAGGCGGACTCGTGATTCTTCTCTCTTCCCCGCTGGTTTTTGTCGGCTGTTGCGGGTTCCGAAAACCGTGCAAACGCAAAGCAACCGCGGAAGCAACCGCGTTGATAGACGAACCTCCTCGAGCATGAGAACGCCTCGATTCTAAGGTGGGGCGGTTTGGGGCCAAAAATCGCCCCGGCATCTTGAATGGAGCCAGGGTCGGGCGCTTGCCGTTACATCAGTTCTTCAATAAAGCCGCGCGCCACGTCGGCGGGCACGCGCGGATCGCCATAGAGCAATGGGCCTTCGTTCAGGACCGGCTCTGCGGCATGCAAAGCAGGCAGGTCGGTACGCTCAAAGAACTTCCCAATGGGTATTTCTTCTCCCCAAAGCAGCGACTTCTCCATCGCGGAGGTCCAGTCTGCGGCATCGTAGGCAGAGTCATCCTCGAGTTTTTTCACGCGCGGCCGATACCACTGGTAGGTATTGTCGTGGTTATAGGTTACGCAAGGACTGAATACATCCAGAAACGAGAAGCCTTTGTGTTCGATGCCCTGCTTGATCAGGTCGGTGAGATGTTTTTGGTCGCCGCTGAACCCGCGCCCCACAAAAGTAGCGCCCGCGGCTAGCGCCAGCGAAATAGGGTTTACCGGCGCTTCGATGTTGCCGAACGGCATGCTTTTCGTCTTCATCCCAACGCGGCTCGTCGGCGAAGTCTGGCCGGTGGTGAGTCCGTAAATCTGATTGTCCATAACGATATACAGCAGATCCACGTTGCGCCGCATGGTGTGAACGAAATGGTTGCCGCCAATGCCAAAACCGTCGCCGTCTCCGCCGGTCACCAACACCGTTAAGTCGTGATTCGCCAACTTCAGGCCGGTGGCCACCGCAAGCGCCCTTCCATGCAGGGTGTGCATGCCGTAGGTGTTGATGTACCCGGGAAGATTGGAAGAGCAGCCGATGCCGCTGATGGCCACAACGTTGTGATTGGGAATCTGCAGTTCGACCAGCGCCTTCTGAATCGCGGCCAACACTCCGAAGTCGCCGCACCCCGGGCACCAGTCGGGATCAACCCTGCCTTTCAAATCGGCCACCGTAAGTTGACTTGCTCGCTGTACGCCTGTAGCCATGTGCCTCTCCTCCTCGCTATCAGCGCTCAGACCATAATCTCGTGCACCGGAACGGAAAGTTTCGTTTTTCCGCCAAGCTGCTCCTTAACGGCTTCCACGATGTGATGAGGCATGAAAGGCTCGCCGTCGTATTTGCGAATGTTGCCGTCCGGCACAAAGCTGGTTTCGCTGCGCAGGTAGCGCGCAAACTGCCCGCTGTAATTGTTCTCTACGATGATGGTGTGCCGAGCATTCCTGAGGAGTTCGAGAATCGCTTCCCCATGCAGCGGGACGAGCCAGCGGACTTGCAACTGGTTGGCCGAGATTCCCTCCTCGTTGAGGATTTCGCAGGCTTCCTCGATCACTCCCTTCGTAGAACCCCAACCAATCAAGGTAACCTTGGCATCGCGCGGCCCCCGCAGCTCGGGTGGCGCAACCGCAGCCTCAATTCCCGCCACCTTGCGCATGCGCTTCTCCATCATGGCGCGGCGCTTGATGGGGTTGGTGAACTCGTCGCTAATCAACACACCGTCTTCCATGTGCTCGTCGGTGGCCACGGTATGTATGTGGCCGGGCACGCCGGGAACGGCGCGCGGCGAGATTCCGCTTTCCGTGATCTTGTAGCGCTTGTAATCCCCATTCGTCGAAATCCCCGCACTTGCCCCGTTGCCATTCGCGCCGATGATAAGTTCACCGCGGTCGATGACCGGGTGGAAGTCCAGATCTTTCGGGTCGACTCCGAGCCGGCCTTCCGACAGCAGCAGGTCACAAAGCACCAGCCCTGGGCACTGGAAGCGGTCGACCAGGTTGAACATTTCCGGAATCAACTTGAAGCAGTCGGCGATGTCCAAAGGCGCGGCAATCACGCGCGGATAATCTCCGAATGCCGCGCCCAGCATTTGCCACAAGTCGCCCTGCTCGGTTTTCGTAGGAACGCCCGTCGATGGCCCCGCGCGCTGACAATCAATAACCACGACCGGAGTTTCGATCATCGCGGACATCCCCAGGCCCTCGCTCATCAGCGCAAACCCGCCCCCGGACGTGGCGCACATCGAACGCACACCCGCGTGAGCCGCCCCAATCGCCATGTTGATCACGCCAATCTCGTCTTCCACCTGTCGGACCATGATCCCGGCCTTGCGCGCGTGCGCCGCCATCCAGTGCAGTACGCCGGTCGAAGGACTCATGGGATAGGCACAATAAAACTTCACGCCCGCTGCCGCACCGCCCATGGCCATGGCGATGTTGCCGCTTAGCACCGCGTAATGTTTCTGCGTCTTGGGAAGCGGATTCGGGAAGGAAGTGAAGTGCGCCGCCGCATAATCGTAGCCCGCGCGCGCTACACCGACATTTTCGGCCACCACGCTCTCGCCTTTTTTCTTGAACTGCTCGTGGAGAACTTCCTCCAATGCAGGGAAGCCAATGCCCATCATGTGCAGCGCCGCCCCGATAGCCAGCGTGTTCTGCGCCACTTTGTTTCTGGTGATGTCGGCAAGCTCGGAAACGGGAAGAGGGCAAAGCTGCACGCCGTCCGCCGCGACGCCGGGCCTGATGGTGTCCGCGTTGTAAATACATGACGCGCCGCTGCCGAGCAGCTTCAGGTGCCGATCCATGGTGTCCTGGTTCAGTGGAATCAGCAGATCGATCCTGTCACCCATGTTGGTGACCGGTTCGGGGCCGGTGCGAATCGTCAGGAGGGTGTGACCGCCCCGAATAATGGATTGATAGGCGTTGTAGGCATTCAGGCTGAGGCCCCTCCGGCTAAAGATCTTGGCGAAAATATCGCCCGGCGTGGCCACACCTTGGCCCGCAGCACCTCCAATGGCGATCGCAAAGGTCTGTTTCATGGCACCCTCATCGGTCGGAAGTCGAGTTGGCAGCTCGCCGCCACACTCCTGCACAAGCTTCGGGCGTGGCTCGAAGGAAGAGTCGGATTCCCGAGGAAGATAGAGTGCATGGGAATCTCCGCTTGCTCAATCTAGGTAGCCGGGAGTATACACCAATTACCGCGATATTCTCATCTTAAATGGCCGAAGCCAGCTTCGCGATCATTCCTTATGTTGTACGTATCTTTCCGCGAAGGCCACCGGAACCAAACGCAACATCAGGAGCTCGCCCTAAGAAATTTAGTTTTCAAAACGGGATTTTCTGTCTAGTCTAAGCAGTCGCGAGGGGGGGCATGGCCGAACTTGTGAATCCGACGGCCGCCGGGCGCAGCTTCGGTCGAACCGAGCGGCACGATGCCTGGTGGGTCGAGATGATTCCGGTTGTTGTGCTGCTGGGGGGTTTTGGCCTTTACGCCACTTTGCGGGCTATCGAGGGCCGTTTCTACGAATGGGGGCCATACCTCTCCCCTTTTTATTCTCCGCTGATTGACGCCCATCACCATTGGTGGCCGCTTTCTCCGGCATTGCTCATTCTGGGCGGGCCACTGGGATTCCGCGTGACCTGCTACTATTACCGGAAGGCTTACTATCGCGCTTTCTTTCTCGACCCCCCGGCCTGTGCGGTCAGCGAGGGCCGCAAAACGTATCGCGGCGAGACGGCATTTCCCTTCATCCTGCAAAATGTGCATCGCTATTTCTTCTATATTGCGTTGATTTTCCTCGCCTTTCTCTGGCGTGACGCCATTCGTGCCTTCTTCTTCGATGGCACCCTGGGAGTCGGTGGGGGCACGCTGGTTTTGCTCGTTGACGTGATCCTGCTCAGCATTTACACGCTCTCCTGTCATTCTCTGAGGCACCTGGCGGGCGGAAAGCTCGACTGCTTCTCCTGCGCCGCTTTCGGCGCCCCGCGCCACAAGGCCTGGCAATGGCTGAGCGGCTTAAACCAACGCCACATGCTGTTTGCCTGGGCCAGTCTTCTTTCCGTCGGCTTCACTGACTTGTATGTGCGGCTTGTCTCCTGTGGCGCCATTCGCGACGTGAGGCTGTTTTGAACGACCGTTTTGAAACTCACGAGCACGACGTGCTGATCATCGGCGCGGGGGGCGCAGGCCTGCGCGCGGCAATCGAAGCGTTAGGCCAGGGCGCTTCGGTCGGCATTGTGTGCAAATCGCTGCTCGGCAAAGCGCACACGGTGATGGCGGAAGGCGGCATTGCCGCGGCCATGGGCCACGTCGACGCCGCCGACGACTGGCGCACGCACTTCCGCGACACCATGCGTGGCGGGAAAATGCTCAACAACTGGCGCATGGCCCAGATTCACGCACAGGAAGCCCCAGACCGGGTGCGCGAACTCGAGCAGTGGGGCGCGCTGTTCGATCGCACCGAGAAGGGTCAGATTCTGCAACGCGCTTTCGGCGGCCACACGTACAAACGACTGTGCCACGTCGGCGACCGCACGGGGCTCGAAATGATTCGCACGCTGCAAGACCGCGGCGTGCAAATGGGCTTCGACGTGTACATGGAATGCACCATCACACGGCTGCTCAAAGATGGCGATCGCGTCGCCGGCGCGTTCGGCTATTGGCGCGAACACGGCCGCTTTGTTGTTTTCAAGGCCAAGTCCGTGGTCATGGCCACAGGCGGCATTGGCAAAGCCTGGCCGATCACTTCGAACTCCTGGGAATACACCGGTGACGGCATGGCCCTTGCGTATGAGGCGGGAGCTCAGTTGATGGACATGGAGTTCGTGCAATTTCATCCCACTGGAATGGTGTGGCCTCCCGGGGTGCAAGGAATCCTTGTCACGGAAGCGGTTCGTGGCGAAGGGGGCATCCTCCGCAACAAACTCGGCGAGCGCTTTATGGAGCGTTACGACAAGCAACGGATGGAACTCTCCACGCGCGATGTGGTCGCCCGTGCGATTTACACGGAAGTGCGCGAAGGTCGCGGTACCGAGCATGGTGGCGCTTACCTGGACATCTCGCACAAACCTGCCGAATACGTGAAGCGTAAACTGCCCAGCATGTACCATCAATTCCTCGAACTCGCGGACGTAGACATTACCAAGGGTCCAATGGAAGTCGGTCCCACGTGCCACTACATGATGGGTGGCATCCGCGTCGACGCGGAGACCGCCCAAAGCGCGCTCGCGGGTCTGTTCGCCGCCGGAGAAGCGGCCGCGGGTTTGCATGGCGCTAACCGGCTCGGCGGCAATTCGCTGTCCGACCTTCTGGTCTTCGGCCGCCGCGCGGGCCTAGCAGCGGCAAAGCACGCAAGCGCTGCACCAGCATCAACCCTCGACTCTCGGCAAATCGATGAGGCTGAACATGACGCTCGCGCACCTTTCCAACAGAAAGAAGGCGAGAACCCCCTTATGCGATTCACCGCGACCTGCAGGACGCGATGCAGAAGCTCGTGGGCATCTTCGGCAACAAGGAAGACCTCGAACGCTCCTTGGGCGAGATCGCCAAAGGCGAAGAAACGGCTCGGACGCCTGAGCGTCGAAGGTTCGCGGCTGTATAATCCGGGATGGCACCTGGGGCTGGATTTGCAATCGATGCTGACCGTTTCCGAAGCGGTGGCCTTGAGCGCACTGGCTCGCGAAGAGAGCCGCGGCGCCCACAGCCGGATCGATTTTCAGAAGCTGGACCCGGTCTGGGGAGTAAAAAACAACATCATCGAGCGCGATGGCGAGGCCATGAGACTTCGCCAGGAGAATGTTCCGGAAATGCCCGACCAGTTGCGCTCCCTCCTCGCCGAAGAAAAGGGCGAGACAGCGCGCCGCGGGTGAAGGATCGGTCATGGATATGCCCTGGAAGAAAATTGCGCCGGTCAATCCTAATGGGGAATACCTCGCTCTGCTCACGTATTTGCCGCTGAAGAAGCACCGCACCATTCCGCGTTTTTTCTGGTCTACGTTTGCGATTCAAAAGCAACTTGCCGGCTCCGCAGGCATCCTCGGCTATGCCCTGCGTGCGAATCCCCTCGAGAAAAATTTCTGGACCATGTCGGCATGGCTGGACGAGAAGTCCTTGATGGATTTCGCCCTTCGCATTCCGCATTCGCAAGTCATGAAAGCTCTCGCCCCGCTGATGAGTTCGACGAAATTCATCAGGTGGAAGGTTGCCGGTTCGGACGTTCCGTTACGTTGGAACGTCGCGCTCGAGCGTGCGAAACGAGAGGCGCAACCGTGAGGGCAGCGACGCTGCGCGTTTTCCGCGGTGAAACCGCCCCTGGAAAGACCGCCGATTACCGTGTGCCCCTTGCCCCGGGCATGGTCGTTCTCGATGCGCTGCACTACATCCAGGGCCACCTCGCTCCCGACCTGGCCGTGCGCTGGAACTGTAAGGCAGGAAAGTGCGGCTCCTGCTCGGCCGAGGTAAACGGACGTCCGCGGCTCACTTGCAAGACGCGCATGGACTCGCTGCCTCTGGACCAGCCCGTCACAATCTTGCCGATGAAGTCGTTTCCGCTCATCAAGGATCTCGTCACCGACGTCTCCTGGAATTTCCGCATCAACAAGAGGATTCCTGCCTTTCAGCCGCGGCCGGACGCCGAATGGAAAATCGACCAGAGAGACGTGGACCGCGTACAAGAGTTCCGCAAGTGCATCGAATGTTTTCTCTGCCAGAACGTTTGCCACGTTCTGCGCGAGCACGACAAGAAGGAAGAGTTCGCGGGGCCGCGCTTTTTTGTGCGCGTGGCCGGTCTGGAGATGCACCCCATGGACAGCGCATCGCGCGGCGGGCTGCTGCGCAAGGAATTGGGCATCGGCCTATGCAACATCACGAAATGCTGCACGGAGGTCTGCCCGGAAGAGATTCACATCACCGACAATGCCATTATCCCGCTCAAGGAGCGGGTTGTGGATGAATTCTATGACCCGCTCCTCATGTTGGTCCGCAAGATCCGCGGTGCAAGATAGAAACCACGCTAAAGGCAAGGAGGATTCATGCCGCTCCATTTAAAACCCATCTCCAAGGCTGGCATTCCCGAAGCCATCGCCAAGGTGGATCTCTACCGCTCGCTGAACGAGCCGGAAGAGGCAGAATCCATCTGCCGCGACATCTTGGCGGTCGACGCGACACACCAACTGGCGCTGCGGCTCCTCGGTTTGGCGATCACCGACCAATTCTGCGGAGAAATCTCAGACCGCTGGGGCGAAGCCCAGGAAAGTTTCGACAGACTCAGCGATCCCTACGAGCGCATCTACTACACCGGACTGTTGCACGAACGGCGAGCCAAAGCGCAGTTGCGTGCCGGCCGTCTGCCGCACACGCTGACCCCGCTTTTCGAGGAAGCCCTGAACTGCTTCGCCGAAGCTGAGAAGATTCGCCCTCCGGGAAACGACGACGCCATCCTTCGCTGGAACCGCTGCGTGCGGCTGTTGCAAAGTCATCCCGAATTTCAGGAAGAGAACCAAGCGGTGGGATTCGACGTGCAGGACAGCTCCCCGGTCTGATCGCTTCAAACGGAGGGCTCCGGACGTTGGGGCATCAGCATCGCGCTTTCCCCTGTCGACGGGGCTGCCCCGATACACCTCCAGGCCGGATTTCTGTTTTTGTTTAGTACCGCTGACCGCGACGGGAGCGCTAAGGATTGCTCTCACCGGCTCGCGTCACAGCCGACATCGGTCTGGCGCGGCCCGCCTCGACCTCACACCATCTAGCCTCGTCGCCTGGCGCCTAGGAAGAGGCGATCACTTCGATTTCCACCAAGGCGTCCTTCGGCAGCCGCGCCACTTGGACGGTGGAGCGCGCCGGCGGCGCCAGGGCAAAGAACTTGGCATAAACCTCATTCATCGCCGAGAAATCATTGATGTCCTTGAGGAAGACCGTGGTCTTCACTACGTGGTGCATGTTCGAACCCGCCGCCTCGAGGATCCCTTTGACGTTTTCCAGCGTGCGCTCGGTCTGCTGCCGGATATCGGTGCCCACAAACTCTCCCGTCTTGGGATCGAGCGCCACCTGACCTGACACGTAAAGGAATCCGTTCGCGCGGATGGCTTGCGAGTAGGGTCCGATGGGTTTTGGGCCTTTGTCCGTCAGTACCACGTCTCTCATGGTGTCCTCTCCTTGTCCTTTACCGCATCCGCTGCGGCCGCTCCTTCATACCGCGCGCGAAACTCTTCCTTCACTCCCGGCCGCTTCATCCATAACCTCACGAATTCCGCCACGTTTTGGTGCGTTTCCTCTTCGAAGGCGGCAATCAAATCGTTCAGGTCGAAGCCTCTCTCCCGCCGAGCATACAGCATGTGCTGCGTCGCTTTCCGAAAGACGTCCCGCCCGTACTGGTCCTGCAACGCATAAAAAAGGAGGAAACTTTTCACCCGCAGAACGCGCTCATCTTCCTTCTCCGGGAGCTTGTCGCCGGAAGGAATCAGCCGCAGCGCGCGCCTAATGGTTTCTGAGCGCGCGTCTCCTCCCTCCGCGGCATCGCGTGCGATCGCCGCGGCGAACGCTGGCAGCATGACGAGCGGCAGGCTTTGCTCAAAAAAAGCCGGGCTTTGTCCGTACCCCAGCCAGCTTGCCGCCAGCGATGGAGCAGCCTGCGTCACCAGCGTGGGTGTACCTTCGCTGAGATCGACGACCATGGCGTCTTGCGAAATCATTTCCGCCGTGGTCTGTTCGTTTTCGTCCTGCGCAAGAAGTCTTGCCCTCAGCGGGTTGAGGTTTGTAAAGCAGCCCGCCACGACGGGGCATTCTGCGATCCAGGTTTGCGAAGGCGTTTTGCCGCGTTCCCCGAAGGCGGCGTCATACCCCGCCATGACATGCGCCAGGCCCTCGCTCAATTCCCGCAATTTGGCGGAATTCTGTTGCTTGGCGGTCCACAGATGCACGTTTTCGTTGCCGTTGCCGATATCCGCCATGCTGTATCGTCCGGCAAGTACAAACGGATAGGGGTCCTTGGTCCGCTGTTCCGCAAGCACCACCTTCTCCTCGCCTTTTCGCACACTTTTCTTCTGCGTGCCGCTCGTGTGGATCTGAAATCCTTGCGGCACCGCGACCAGCAGATTCCAATGCTTTGGGGGCGCCCCTCCGGTGGGGAACAGCCCCGCAGGCGGGAGCAACTCGAAGCTCCAGCCGGACGCCGGCAGAAAAAACGCCTCGCTCGAGAAACTCAGAGAAGTTTCTCCTCCCTGGGCTGGCAAGAACTCGGTCGCCAAACGCAACCGGTGGCGCGAGGATACTTTCCACGGTTCCGCTAGCTTGATGACCACGTCCCGCGGAGTGCCGGGGTCCGGTGCAAGAGTAATCGCTTTTGCATCCCAAGTTGCGCGAAGTTCGCCCGAACGAAAGCGCCTTCCTGGCAAACGCAATTCCAGTTCCTCGAGGGGACGAATGCCGGTGTTCTTCAGATGGTAATCGGCGGCCACTTGAATACGCGGTTCAGGTTTACCGACAAACCGCACCCGGATTTCCTGCTTCTCAATCCTGTAACCGGGGCCAAGCGCCACGGCACATGATGCCGGCCAAAAAGAAATTGCGGTAGTAAGCACAGCCAAGGGAAGGCGTGAAAAGGTTCGGCATTGCACAGCTCAACGATTGTAGCGGGGAAAACTCCGAAGAAAAAGCGGTGCTTAAGAAACTTCCCGGACAAGAGCTTTAGCGCCGGCGCCCGTGGATACGCGTAAACCCGGTGTTCGCATGATTCCTCGTGGCTTCTCGGTACGCCGCTTCTTTGTCGGCTTCCGCGTCCGTCATGCCCCGGTTGATGCGCTCCATAATCTGACTTTCGGTGAGTCCGGTATTTTTCAGCCGCCCGATTTCCGCGCTGGCGAGCGTGCGTTGACCCCTCATCCTCTTGTGCAAGATCACATCCACAGCGGAATCCGACAGTCCAACCAGGCGAAGCATGACCGCGTCACCGCTCAGGTTATCGAGCTGATCCACTTTCGTCATTTCCAGGATGATCGGTTCGCCATACCCTGCATTCGTCAGATTCACGGCGGCATCCGCGCTCGAAAAGGGATGCTCATGCTGGCGCGCATCGGCGATCACTTTGACGCAGGTATCATCGCTGATTCCCGCTTGCTTCATTTTCGTGAGCTGAATCACTTCCGTATCTGAAGTGTTGAGTTTTTTGAGCTCTTCGACGCTGCTGGACCACATGCCCAGCTTATCCAGCGGACGGTAATCGGTGAACAGGTGCTGATCGCACCCAAAGAATTGCGAAAACAAACCGGCCACAACAATGAACTTGTACTTCATGACTCCATTTTATCGGGGGCAAGAGGCGGAACGCAGAAGTGTGCCGTGCGAGGCACCCGCCGGAAGTACAGGGAAGCATATAGGCTGGCGGAACATCCGGCGCAGGCAGAAGACTCGGTTCAGGACCAAGGACCAATTGCTAGGAACTGAGGCTCGAAAGCCATGTCAATGGCTGGCTCGATAGATCCGTTCCACTCCGTAGACGCCCGGAATTTTCTTGATGTTCACTAGAATCGTTTCGAGCTGCCGCCGGTCTGCGATCTCCAGGTTGGCGTCTATGCGTGCGTTGCTGCGGTCCGGACGGCTTTGCAGATTGTGAATGTTGGAGCCCGCGCCGCTGATCACCGCCGTAATTTCCGCGAGCAATCCCGCACGGTCGCGCGCACGAATGGTGAGTTGCACGGGGAAGGTCGCGCCGTTCGCGCCGCCCCATTCCACCGCGATGCGGCGCTCGGTCTGGTACAACAGATTCTGCACGTTGGGACAAGCCCGCGTGTGAACCGCCACCCCGCGCCCGCGGGTGATGTACCCAACGATCTCGTCGCCCGGAATCGGGTTGCAGCACTTCGCCCGGTACACCAGCAAATCACCGTGGCCTTTGACGATCAGCGGCGCCTCGCCGAAACCCAGCATGCGCTTGACGGTCTTGACCAGCGTCGGCGCCGAGTCTGGCGCAGAAGCTTCCTCGGTCTGCGCCGGCTCGCCGAGCAATCGTGTCAAGATCTGCCTCGCGGAATATTTCCCGAAGCCCACCGCCGCGTGGACGTCTTCGAATTTCGCCAGACCGTAATCGGCCAACAACTTGGTTATCTCAGCTTCGGGGATCTTCTTCAGGCTCTTGCCAAAGTGCCGCGCTTCGTTTTCGAGCAGGCGCTTGCCCATTTCCTTGGCTTCTTCACGCTCCTGCTCGTTGATCCAGTGGCGGATCTTGCTTTTTGCCGACGAGGACTTCACAAAGCTGAGCCAGTCACGGCTGGGGTGGTGGCCCTTTTGCGTCAGAATCTCGACCACATCGCCGCTCTGGATTTCGTGTCGCAGCGAAACCATTTGGCCATTCACCTTGGCGCCCACGCACTGATGCCCGACCTCGGTGTGCACCATGTACGCAAAATCGATCGGCGTGGCCCCGCGCGGCAATTCCAGCACCCGGCCTTTCGGCGTAAACGCGTAAACCTCCACCGGCGCAAGATCCACTTTCAGCGTGGACAGAAACTCGCTCGGCTCCTGCATCTCCTGCGACCACTCGATGAGCTGGCGCATCCAGGAAATGCGCTGATCGTCATCCTGTGCTCCGGGCTTGCCCGCCTTGTATTTCCAATGCGCCGCGACACCTTCTTCGGCAACGCGATGCATGTCCTGCGTGCGAATTTGCACTTCAAACGGCTGCCCGCTGTGCAAAACGGTGGTGTGCAGCGACTGATACAGATTGGGCCGCGGAATTGCGATGTAATCCTTGAACCGGCCCGGCACCGGCCGCCAAATGTGATGCACCACGCCCAGTGCGGCGTAACAGTTGCGCTCCAAGTCCGTGATCACGCGCACCGCCAGCAAATCGTAAACCTGCTCGAAACCCGACTCCTGCCGCAGCATTTTGCGGTGCAGCGAATACAGCGTCTTCACACGGGCTTCCAACTCCGCAGGAATGCCTGCCTCCACGAGTTTCGAACGGATGGTCGCCTGCACTTCATCCAGAAATTCTTTGTGAAACGGCGCTTTGTCGCTGATTTCCTTTTGCAGCGCAAAGAATGCTTCCGGCTCGAGATGGCGGAACGACAAGTCCTCCAGCTCCCCGCGCACCACGCTCATTCCCAGGCGGTGCGCGATCGGCGCGTAAATGTCCAGAGTCTCGCGGGAGATGCGCTGCTGCTTGTCCGGCTCCAAGTATTGCAGCGTGCGCATATTGTGCAGGCGGTCGGCCAGCTTGACCATCACCACGCGCACGTCGGTCACCATCGCCAGCAGCATCTTGCGGACGTTCTCAGCCTGGCGCGCTTCCGGCGCGGTAATATTCAGCCGCCCGATTTTTGTGACGCCCGCAACCAAATGGGCCACTTCCGGTCCAAAGCGCTCTTCGATGCGCGAGACGGGATACTCGGTATCTTCAATGGCGTCGTGGAGAATGGCCGCCGTCAGCGTGATGGCATCCAACCGCATATCGGCAAGGATGTGCGCCACTTCGAGCAGGTGCGACACGTAGGGGTCGCCGGAGCTGCGAAACTGGTCGTGATGCCGCTCCGAGGCAATCTCATAAGCACGGCGGACGATCCAGGGATCCTCCGAAGGACGGTGCTTTTTCAGTTTTTCGAGGAGGTCTTCGAGGCGTGCGTCAAGCTGTCGAACCGTGCGGTCGCGGTTGAAGCTCAGCGGCAAATTGCTCGGAGGAGGCATGTGTCAGTGTACCCCAGAGAGACGGGGTAAGGAAAATAAGGGAGGAAATGGAGTTGCATGAAAGGTTGATGACCTCTGTCTCGGTCACGCACCGAAGCGCCTGGCGACGACAACCCGAAAAGGCTATTCCCAGCCACGAATAGAAGATGGTCTGATCAAAGTCGGCCGGTACTTTGCCTCGGGGTTGCTCATGGCGAGCAAATACCCGTTCGCCAGATAGTCCGGGATGTCTCGGTCGTCAGCCAGCGGGATATGCGGCCCCTTCCTCACCAGGCTGACGTGATAGCGGTCATCCTCTTTGTAGCGATGCGGGTACAAGTGGATTCCCGACTTCTTACCCCGGCGGACAACGGCAAACAACATGGACTCTCCCTCGGCGAATACCAATAAGCCGAGCGAATATGCGTGAGTTCGCGCGCCGACGCAAGAGCCTTACAAGAGGAAATCTGTGGAAAACGAAGGGGCTTGTCCGAGGTCGCACCGGAATATCGAATGTGGCGGGACGGGGGCATCCGAATGACAGGCCACGAAGGACCGGTTTCGGCTCGGCACATTTTATGCGGACGGGGATCGATGAAGAGGTTCTCCGGAATGTTCAAGATGATCGGCGGCAAAGTGTACACACGCCGGCACTCCGAGGAAAAAGGCTTGCAAGTCGTTGAAACCAATCGATCAAAAGAGAGATCCTCGACCCGTCCATCCCCAGAACGGTCCCCTCTGGCTATAATACAACCCCTGGTTTACTGCTCTTCGGAGACGATGACCCTATCGAACGTTCCCACGGTTTTCTCGCTCGCCGCGGCCCCCGGGTTGCCGGCCATTTCCGAGTTGCGGTGGCAGGTCGCGAGTTTCGCCGTGGGCATCGTGATTCTAACAATCGGCCTCGCCGGCATGGCGCTCTATTTCTTCGAGCGGAAGACAGCCGACCGGAGCCTGGTGTACTTCAGCCTCTTCGCGTTTCTCTATGCCCTTCGGCTGATCTTCCGGCAAGGCTTTTTGCATTCTCTCGTGGCGGCTCCGGAGGCTTTTTGGAAGTACGCCGACGTGCTGATCAACAATTTCATCGACAATTTCATCGTTGTTCCGCTGACGCTGTTTGTCATCGAAATTGTCGAAGCACGCTGGAAAGGGTTTCTTCGCTCGGTGCTGGCGTTTCAAATCGCCTTCGCCACGCTGCGGTTTTTTTCAGAGCTTTTCCGCGTTGGCCGACACGCCGTCGAGATCACCTACCACGTCGTAATCCTCGCTTACAGCGCGCTGCTGATCGCGTATCCCTTCTCCTTCCCGCGCCGACAGCGCCTGCCGGGAGAGGTCAAGATCGTCTATGCAGGCCTTGCGGTTTTTGGCCTCTTCGTGGCGCGCAACAACCTTGCGGACCTCGGGAAATTCCGCGGGCGCGACATTGAAGCGTTTGGCTTCCTGGTTCTGATCGGTTGCCTCGGCTACGTCGCGGCGTCGCGCAGCCACGCCAACGAACAACGCCTGCTTTCCCTGCAAAAGGAACTGGAGATCGCGCGGCAGATTCAGTCTTCCATCCTGCCGCGCGAAGCGCCGCGCATTGCCGGCCTGGAGATCGCTGCGCAATACGTGCCCATGACCGCCGTTGCGGGAGACTTCTACGATTTCCTCGCCCTGGACGACCGGCGCGTCGGCATTCTGGTAGCCGACGTTACCGGCCACGGCGTGCCCGCCGCTTTGATTGCTTCGATGCTGAAGACAGCGCTGGCCGCACAGTCCGCCTGCGCTTCGGACCCCGCACAGGTCTTGGCGGGATTGAATCGTTCGCTCTGCGGCAAGTTCGAAGAGCACTTCGTGACCGCCGGCTATCTGTTTCTGGACGCAGACAAGCAAATTCTGCGCTACGCCGGGGCGGGCCACCCGCCGCTGGTGTTCGGAACCGTGAAAGGAAAGAAAACGCCTTTTCGCGAGATCGACAGCAACGGCCTGTTGCTCGGTCTCTCGGAAGACGCGGCGTACACTTCGCTGGAGCTTCCCTTCCGGCCCGGGGATCGCTGCTTGCTCTATACGGACGGCATGCTCGAAACAAAAAACGGCGCGCAGGAAGCGTTTGGCGCGATGCGCTTCCTCCAGTTCCTGGAAGCGCAGTCCCATCTCGCGGCCGCTCGGCTGATCAGCGCGTCGCTGACCGAATTGACTCGCTGGTCCGGGAAAGGGGAAGCGGACACACGGGAAGATGACATCACGCTGATTGTTGTCGATTTTGCCGCCGATACCACGGCCGAGAACGCATCCGCAGCAGGCTAGGCCGGGTGAGCGTGGTTCGGGAAGCTGAGGAGGAATTTCTCGCATCGCGCGAAGTGAAAGTACTCCGCGGCAGCCGGGGTGTGTCCCGCGGTCTGAAGATGACACTCCTCAATTGGCGGGTTGCGGCTGCTCGGCGCGCTTCTGCTTGATTTCCTTGACCTTGTCGACCAGCGCATCCGCCTGCTTCAGCAGCTCATCGCGCTGGTTGGCCGACTCCACCATGTCGGCCTTGCGGCGATACATCAGGTTCAAATAGGCCATGGCATCGTCGTAATCGGGGCGCACCTCGATAGCTTTCTTAAGATCGCCGATGCCCTCATCCACAAGCGATCCGAACTTGGCGGTGTATTCCGAGCGAACGGAGGCCGGTAGCGGATCGGTGTCCCTGACTTGTTTCTTGATGTTGCTCTTGTTGTATTCGGCGCGCAGTTCGTTGTTGGCACGGAAGGCTAGAGTCCAATCAATGACGCCAACCCAGTAGTAGGGCTCGGGGTCGGTCGGTTTTTGGGTGATGTGCTTCTCGTGGTAGCTCTTGGACTCCTCGAATTTCTTTGGATCGTAGGGTGTGCCGGCCATCTGAAAAAGGATGGAGCCGATGCCGTCAATGGCGCTCAGGTTGTCGGGAGCGATGCTGAGCACGTCCTTGAACTCTGCGATGGCCTGATTGCCGAGACGAGTATTCGCGTCGGAGGGAGCGCCCGGAATGTACTGGCTGGCGTACGCAGTGGCCAGGTAGAGGCGAGCGTTCATGAGGGTTGGGTCGAGCTCCTTGGCTTGCTTGAAATCCTCGATGGCCTCGTCGTACTGGCCGTTCTTGAAGGCGTTGACACCCTTATTGAGAAGGTCGCGAGCTTTCAGCTTGTTGCATCCCGAGACTCCGACGACCACCAGCAGAGCAGCGGCGCATGCCAAGGCCTGGAGTGGGGCGCGGGCCGGTTGGGAGCAAAATGATCTGTGAAGCGTCACCGATGAAGCTTGAGTCATCGAGGCATCCATCCCTGCTGAGCGCGAGGCCTGAAAGGTCGACCTAGCGCCGGAGTATTCACATCCACCCTGCGAAGGGCAAAAAACAAAATGCTCAGAAGTCGTTTCCCAGCGGTTGCGTCAATAAACCAATCGGAGCAATTCCCGCGGCGTGCATGACGTCGATGACCCGGGCCACCGCCGCGAATTCGACCGCTCCATCACCCCAGACAAACGCAGTGCCGTCGGCACGTACCTTGAAGACGCCCCGCAACCGGTTGTTCAGGTTTTCCCACTTCACGGGTTCCTGGTTGACGCGCAGGGAACCGTCCGCGAGAACTTGTACCACAACTATGTGGGGTTTGTCTTGCCCACAATTCCGGGTTCCTGGACCCCGCACGCCTCCGGAATTTCCGCCGGTAGCCCCTGCGAATGGGGCATAAGCATAAAAATCACCAGAAGCACCAGCAGGATATCGATTAGTGGAACTATGTTGGGGTCGGAGACAACACCACGCTTACCGCTTACCGCGATTCCCATGAGCCACCTCGTCTGAGGAGCGTTCCTCTGCGAGGAGGACTCTCACAACCCGCGAAAAAACTACTGACCGGCTTCGAGCTTGGCCGTAATCAAGCCGATCTTGTCGATTCCCGCGCCGCGCATGATGTCAATGGCGCGGGCCACATCCATGAACAGCACGTCGTTGTCGCCCTTGACGAAAGCAATCTTCTCGGCGCGTTCCTTGAAAATCGTTTCCATGCGAGGGCCAAGGCCGTCCCAGGTGGTATCTTCCTGGTTGATCTTGAGCTTGCCGTTCATTTCGACCTGGACGACGACCGTCTTGTTTTCGAGCTCGACGTCTTGCTGCTTGTTCGGCGAGGGTTGAGGAACAATCGCGTCCAAGCCGTTCGGCGTACGCGGCGTGATGACCATGAAGATGATGATCAGCACCAGCAAGATATCGATGAGCGGCACTACGTTCGGCGTCGACAACGCGCCGTGACTCTCTCCTACTTCCATGCCCATAGCGAGTCTCCTGTAGGCCCGGGCTAGAGCACCTCCCGAGGCCAAGAGACCGCGCCGGGTGGGATCCGGCGCGGCTTTGCAACATCAGCAAACAAATAGCACTGCCAAACAACTCCCGCGGCCCAACCACGGCCGCGCGCGACCGGTCTCAATCCGCAGGCGGACGAGGGGCTTGCGCTGATTTTTCCAACAACCGCTGGGTCAGCAGTCCCAGTTGATCGACACCGGCAGATCGGATTTCGTCCACAACCGCGACGACGTCGCCGTACTTGGCGCGAGCATCGCTGCGGACGTAAACGGTTTTGTCAAGCCGGTTGGCGATGCGATCCTTGACCTGGCCGGTGAGGTCATCCTTTTGTACGTTCGTGCTGCCCAGGTAAATCCGGCCATCCCGAGTAACGGCCACGACGATAGCATCGTCTTTGTCCGCATCCTGCATGTCGCGAGAATTAGCGGCAGAGGGCATGTCGACAGGGATGTCCTTAGTCAGCAACGGGGTGACCACCATAAAAATGATGAGCAGCACGAGCATGATGTCCGCCATAGGGATGACATTGGGGGACGCCATTTGTGCGCCGGCTTGTGGTTTGTACGCCATGACCGCTTACTTTCTGGCACCGCGCCGCAGGATGAAGTAGTTGATCAGCTCCATCGAGGAGTTGTCCATCTCGACGTCGAAAGCCTCCACTTTATTGGTGAAGTAGTTGTAGGCCCACACGGCGGGAACGGCGACAAGAAGACCGAAAGCGGTGGTGACCAGGGCTTCCGCGATACCGCCCGCGACCGCCGACAGACCGGTAGCTTTCTGGCTCTCGATGCCTTTAAACGCGTTCAAGATGCCGACGACGGTGCCAAACAAGCCCACGAACGGAGCAGTGGAACCAATGGTAGCAAGAGCGGAAAGGCCGCGCTTCATCTCGGCATGGACGATGGCGACGGAACGCTCCAGGCCGCGCTTGGCGGCATCAATCACGTCGGAGTCCGAGACCTGCTGGGAGGCCGACTGGAATTCCGAGAGACCGGTGGCCACCACCTTGGCGATGTGGCTCTTCTTGTTGCGTTCGGCAATGGCGATGGCTTCATCGAGCTTGCCGTCCTTGAGCGCACCGGCGACCTGCTGCACAAAAATACGCGACTGCTTACGAGCCGCGCTGTACATCAGGGCGCGGTCGATCATGACCCCGAAAGAATAAACGGAAAGAAGGAACAGGATAACGACTACGATGAGTGCCAGCGTCCCCATATTTTTGAACAGACCACGGATATCCCATTGTGCGCCCTGCAGGAGCAGGGCTGAGAAGAGATTCAGAGTGGCTACCATTTTGTTTGCTCCTTAAGTTTCAAGCGACCCTCGAGCGGTGGCTCGAGGGTCCGCGAGAGTGTTTGCTCAAATTTACTTCGCGGGCCGGCACGCACGCCCCACGACCAGCGCGCCAGACCGTACTACTGGTTAAGAGAAAAGATCACGTCGATCGTGGTGTCGACTTCGACCGGCTCGCCATTGAGAAGAGTCGGCTGATAGCGCCACTGGCGAACGGCGTCCAGCGCCGCCTGCTGCAAGAGCGGGTGGCCGGAAATCACTTCCAATTGCTGAATCGTGCCATCCTTGCTGATGATGGCGTGCAAGCGGACCGTGCCGGAAATGCGAGTCTGGCGGGCCAGCGGCGGATAAATGGGCTGAACGCGATTGACGATGCGCGCGGCCTGCACGTTGCCGCCGACGCGGATGGGGCCGGTTGGTTTCGGCTTCGGCGGCGGCGGCGCCGTGCCGATTCCACCGATTACGCCGCCAAGCACGCCGCCCATCGAACCACCGGCGACGCCGCCCGGAACTCCACCCACAGCGCCCACGGAACTCATATCCGGTTCCGGATCTTCCTTAATGATTTTGACCTCTTTCGGAATGACTTTGGGCGCCATGAGTTTGCCGGCGTCCATCAGGTGGACTTGCGGCTTCACGTGAACCACCTGAACAGCCGCCGGCGGCGGCGGTGGTGGCGGTGGAGGCGGAGGAGCGGTGAGCATGGTAGCCATCATGGTCTTAGGCAGCGCCTCGGTGTAAATCAGCGGGATGAGAATCAGGATTCCGAGGAAGACCAACTGAAACACGGCCGACAGCAAAACGGTGACCGGCTTCTTCGTCTTTGTCGGATGCGGACTCGAAACCACCATCTCTTCAAACATAAGGTATTTACCTCCTACCGGCGGGAGCGAGACGCTCGGTGACGTTTTCGCTTCCACGGTTTTTGTTGCCGGCTGCGGTTCCGGTGCCTGCGAGCACGCCATGGCCGCGCCAGCGATTCCAGGCGACGACAATGGGAGCAGCAATACCAAAACTGGAGTATGTTCCTACCACAATCCCTACCACCAGGGCAAAGGAGAAAGCACGAAGCACCTGGCCGCCCATCAGGAACAGGACAAGCACGGTAAGGAAAGTCAAGCCACTTGTTAAGATGGTTCGCGAAAGGGTTTGATTGATGGACTTGTTCACCACGCTCGCAAACGGTTCCCGGCGAAGCAGACGGTTGTTCTCCCGAATGCGATCAAAGATGACAATGGTGTCGTTCATGGAATAACCGACCAGGGTGAGGAGCGCCGCGATGACTGTCAGGGAAATTTCAAAACGCAGCAGCGAGAAAAGTCCCAAAGTGATCAGCACATCGTGAAACACGGCCAGAACGGCGGCAGCCCCGTAAACCCATTCGAATCGGAAGGCAATATATACCAGCATGCCGCCCAACGCATAGAGGGTAACGTAGATCGCCTGCTTGCGGAGCTCGGCGCCCACCTTCGGGCCCACGATCGCGATATCGCGAATGGCGAAAGGACCGAGCGAAAAGCTCGACTTGATGACATTGAGAACGGCGGGTGTGACGCCCGGCACTTTGGAAAGATCATCGGGACTCGTGAGGATGCCGTTCGCCTCCGAGTCGCGGTAATCGAGAATCTTCCTGGCGAGCTGCTGATAGCGGTCCCCGGCGTTGACGGTTAGGAATAGGGGATCTCTTGCGGTAAGCACGGCCGCGAGTGAAGATGGGGTGGTCGAATTGGAATTAAAATCGGGCTTGTCGGAATTGGCCACTCCGTAAGTGGCGTTCAAAGCGTTGAGCACCTTGTCCCTGCTGGATTGCATGACCTCTGCATCCTGACCCTTGCCTTCGACAAAGATGAGGACTTCGTTGCCACTCCTGGCAGAGATGTCTCGAATAGGTTGGATCTCCGAAGTGCCAATTCCCTGGGCTGTCAGCCCGGCGCGAATCTGGTCAATGCTCGGCGGTTGCGCGAATCGAACGTCCACGTTGGTGCCACCACTAAAATCGATTCCGTACTTGATCCCGCGTCCAAAAAAAATCGACGTCCATCCGGCGAGAAGAAGAATACCGCTCAAGGCGTAAAAGTACTTGGCCTTGCCCATCCAGTCGAGATTGGGCTGCTTAAAGAGCTCGATCATACCTTCTTGACTACCCTCTCTTAGACACCGCCAACGGCGGAATGTTCCCGGTCTCGAGACCTCTACCCAAGGGCCACCGCGGGCAGAAGATCGCGGCCGGCGTACCTACAGCCCGTTCGTTTGCAGGCAAGCAGGCCGCGCGCATGGCAGTTCTAGTACGCATTTAGATGCTCAGTTCCGCCTGACGGTCCATCTTGGTCAGGTGATACTGGAAAATCGTCTTGGACACATAGACCGCGGTGAAGATATTGGCAACCAGACCGACAACCAAAGTGATGGCAAAGCCGCGGATGGGGCCGGTGCCAAAGAAACCCAAAAAAGCGGCGGAAACGATGGTGGTCACGTGGGTGTCAATGATCGTCCGGAAAGCGTTGTCGAAGCCGGCGTCGACCGCCGCGGCAGAAGATTTGCCATTGCGAATTTCTTCCCGGATGCGCTCGAAGACCAGAACGTTCGAGTCCACGCCCATGCCGATGGTCAGGATGACACCGGCGATCCCCGGGAGGGTAAGCACGGCGCCGGACATAGCGAGAAAGGCCAGAAGAATAATGAGGTTGAGGATCAAGGCAAGTACCGCGTTACCGCCGGACATACGGTAATAGACGAGCATGAAAAACATCACCACGAGGAGGCTCAACACGGAAGCCTGCACGCCGTGACGGATCGAGTCTGCCCCAAGAGAGGGGCCAACGGTGCGCTCTTCGAGATATCTAATCGACGCGGGAAGTGCTCCCGCGCGAAGGACGACTGCTAGTTCATGCGCGCTCTGCTGGCTGAAATTCCCTTCAATCATTCCGGAGTCCTCGATGCGACCATTGATGACGGGATCCGATTTGACGCAATGATCGAGGACGATGGCCATGTTGCGGCCGAGATTCGCCTGGGTGAAGGGCCCAAAGCGGCGCGCAGCCTCCGGTGAGAGGGTGAAGTTTACTTGCCAGGTGCCAGGATTCGTGGTGTTGCGAGTTTCTGTGGCACTGCGCAGGTCGCGACCGGTGACGATGGGCGCACGATTCAGCACGTAAAACAGGTCTCCGGTGTTGGAGCCGCTGGTGCGATCGCGATTGTCGGCACAGGCGGGTACGAGTTCATCACCCGCGGCAAGCACGGTGTGCTGCGCCATATAAGCAGCGACGGAAGGGTAGGTCTGCGGGTCATTGACCAGCCGCAATTCCAGCTGACCGCCAGCCTGAATAACGCGCCGGGCTTCCGCGGTATCAGCAACGCCCGGCAATTGCACCAAGATTTCATCGGCGTTCCTTCCGCCGCGCGGCTGAACCGTAGGTTCGGTAAGTCCCAGGGCATTGATGCGCTGCTCGATGGTGTCCTTTGCCTGCGTGACGGTTTGTTCCTCAATCGCGGCAACCGCGCCGGGGCGAAGGGTCAAAGTGTAGCTGTTGGCTTCTCCCGCAGCGGGTGCTATGTCCCAAACATTGTTATATTGCGTGCCGACGATATTGCTCAGAACCGAGTACTGGGACGGATCAATATTGCGGATGAGAATGTGCGTATCGTCGACGCGGCGGACTTCGTCGTAGTGCACATTTTTATCGCGCACAGCGGTGGTGAGGCGGTCGACGGTGGTGTCCGTTTCCTGAGCGACGGCTTCCTGGACCTGGACCTGAAGAACCATGTGGCTTCCGCCCTGGAGGTCGAGGCCAAGCTTAATTTGCTTTTTGAAGTTGTCCTTGACCTGCGCGTAGGAAGTGGGGAACGTGGGATAGCCGAACAGGAAGTAGAGGCAGAAAACAATCACCGCCGAAATGAACAACGCTTTCCATTTGAGATTGGGATTCATAGTTAAGAGATGAGCCGCGTTAGCGGACGAAGGGTGGGCTTATTTTGCATCTTGCGATGTCTCCACCTGAGCGATCGCCGCACGCGCGATGCGAATTTTAACTTGCGGCTCGGAAGAGATTTTCATAATGACCGAGTCTCCATCGAGGCCGCTGATGGTGCCATAGATGCCGCTTCCCGTGATGACTTTGTCTCCGGTCTTCAAGGCCGTGAGCATCGCCTGGGTCTTCTTGCGCTGGCGCTGTTGCGGCAGGATCACCATCAAATACATAATGCCAAACATGAGCGCCAGGGGAACGAGGAACGTACCAAAGCCGCCGGATGCCTGAAGAATCGCTGCTGTCATGGTCTGCATTAGTTCTAAGCTATCAGTTTTTGGTTCTCAGTTAAAAGCTTACCGCGGTTCGCAGCCGTGGCGATATTCTCCCGATCTTCAGGGCCCGAGCGGCGTCGAGGACCCTGCGGTTGCGCTCCGCGCGCAGAGAAGATAACAAACCAAGCTCGCAGGCAAATGGCCCGCTTCCCCGCTCGACCGCCTTACCCTTCCTCTTTGTGAGCACCCTCTCGGGCAACCCGACTGAGCCTAGGTTGATGCCCCGCGCGCTTGGCTAAGACCTTAGCCTGAGAGCTACGGGTTCTCAAGCTGGTCCACAGCGTAACGCGCGTGCATCTCAGATGAGAATTTCGCTAGGTTCCCAAACTCGATAGCCTCTCGGATTCGGCGCATGATGTCAAGGTAAAAGTGGACGTTATGATGGGTGGCTAGAATGGCGGCCGTGATTTCCCCGGCGGCGAAAAGATGGCGGAGATACGCCCGCGAATAACGGCGGCAGACGCTGCAGGAGCAATTCGAATCGACGGGACGCTGGTCTTGGGCGTAACGCGAGTTCTTGATGAGCACGCGGCCTTCGCTGGTGTAGAGGCAGGCATGCCGTGCGGCGCGAGTGGGCTGAACGCAATCCATCATGTCTATGCCAAGCGCGACGTAGTCGGCGATCTGTTCGGGGCGGCCAACGCCCATGAGATAGCGCGGGCGGTCTTTCGGAAGGAGCGCGGTGACTTCGCCGGTCATGGCACAAGTGACTTCGTGCGCCTCGCCCACGGCGAGGCCGCCAACGGCGTAACCGGGGAAGTCGAGGTCGAGAAGCTGGCGGGCACTTTCACGGCGCAAGTCGGCGAAAGTTGCGCCCTGCACGATGCCAAACTGCCATTGCTGCGGTGGCTTGCCGTTGCGGCGAGCGCATTCTTGAAAATGCACGCGGGCGCGGCGAGCCCAAGCAGTGGTCCGCCGTAGCGCAGCCTCGGCCTTTTCGCGAGGCGCGGGAGTTTCGATGCATTCGTCGAGGACCATGGCGATGTCGGAGCCCAGCGCGAGCTGAATCTCGGCGGCTTTCTCGGGAGTGAGGAGATGTTCGGAGCCGTCAAGATGCGAACGGAAGCGCACGCCTTCGTCGGTAACTTTGCGAAGTTCGGAAAGGCTGAAGACCTGGTAGCCGCCGGAATCGGTCAGAATCGCGCGGGGCCAAGACATGAACTGATGCAAGCCGCCGAGTCGGCGAATCAGTTCGTGACCGGGCCGAAGATAAAGATGATAAGTGTTAGCGAGAATGATTTGGGCGCCCAGCTCCTCGAGCGCCTCCTGAGTGAGCGCTTTGACGGAAGCTTGCGTGCCAACGGGCAGAAAAAACGGCGTCTGCATCACGCCGTGGGGCGTGGTGAGACGGCCCGAGCGCCCACCGGTGGGGTCGGTCTTGAGACCTTCGAAGAGAAAAGCCACGCGCTCAGTGTATCAGGAGAAGATGAAGGCCCAACCCACGCGGCAAACGACATACAGAGCCCAGACGGTAAAGGCGATCGTAAAGGGCTTTGCGCCCTTTAGCTTTTTGGAATTGACCGCCGCGAACCCAATGGCCAGCAAAATCAGCGTCCAGAAGGTGAAAAGGTCAAAGGACTTACAGAGAGCCACCAGCCACTTCGCCGCATCGTCAGGCAAGAAAGCCGCGAGATTGGCCGCCACCGGATTTTCCAAGTCGGCGGTCCCAAAGGGCTTCAAATACAAGATCAATATGAACAAGGGACTGCTTACAATTCCGGTCAGAAAAGCATGGGCGGTGATGCCGAAAGCAGTGCTGAAGTTGGTGCTGATGCCCCCAAGCAAGCTGTACGCACCCCACATGACCAGGCCGACAATGAGGGTGGCGAGAATGGGGCCGAACAGACCAATGGCGTAGGTGAAGGGCGGGGTAAACTTAGCACCGCCTTCGATTTGCTGCTGCTTCTGCTCGGCCGAGAGTTGCGCAGCGCGCGGGCTTTTCTCAATCTGCTGGCTCATGAACTCCCGCCAGTTAATGCGTTGGTTGATGGCAAAGCTGACTCCGACGCTGAAAATCGTGCCAAGCAAGACCGGCAGCAGCCAACTGGGTCTCCGGACGATGTCTTCAAAGGTAGCCTTCGGCGAAAAAAAGACGCCTATAACGCGACCAAACGGGCTGATCGTTGCCGCCGGCGCTGCGGTCACTGGGGCAGGGGTTGTAGCCATCGAGGACTCCTCCACCACAAGATTTGGGAAACAGGTGCTTGCTAGAACTACGCACAGGAACGGGAGAAATTTCAGCGGGGAGATTCTAGCGCAGAGAAAGTTGATGGGGAATAGAGATCTGAGCGGAGTGAGGGCAGACATCGGATCGAGGAAAAGAGGGGGGAGGGAAAGGACCGGAACAGATTGAAAAACCGGGGAGGAGATTCGGGAAGTTCGCGGACGGCCGCGAGGAGTTCGCGGGTATAGATCGGGCAGGTCCAAAACTCCGGCGGGTTTCCTGCCGTGCCGAGATTCGTGCGCTAGCGACCAGAAAGCGGAACGACAAACTTGAGTGCCGTGTGGGTGGGGGAGAAGCCCACGACTTTTACGTCCTTGAGGCCGGACTTCCGGCCGGCGAAGAGGACATCGTTTTCCGTGAGGCGCTTCTGGCCTTTGGGATAAACGATCCACAGAGCGGCAGCGCCGGAAAGGGATTTCGTGATCTTGGACAGACTGGAGAAATCGTTTTTCGAATTGGCAGCGAAGAAGATGTGCTCTGAATGTGCGGGGGCCTTGCCTTTGCTGACAGATTTGGTGAGAGCTAGAATTTCGCGGAGAAATTCCGCGTCAAATTTGCCGATCAACGAAACCTTTGCGCCGGATTTGACGCCAAGCTTTTCGATGCGGGATTTGGGATGAAGAATTTTCTCGAGCCATCTCCCGGCTTGCGAGCCTAATTGCAAGATGGCGGCTCCTTGGGCGGTCTGGAGGCAGAGTTCGCCATCCACAGCTTTCGCCGATTGGACGGTGGAAAAGGGAATTTTGAAGCGAAAGTCCCCGCGGAAGAGAATTTCGCTTGTTTCGAGCAGAACTCTTCCCTCCGACTCCTGCCGGCCAAGGCGCACTCTGCAAAAGACCTCGTTGCCCATGGCTCAACTCCCCGCCCGCGGTTGTTCGTCAAACTTTCTTGCCAGGGATTTCAGGTAAGCGTCCATCGTGCCGGAATAGCCAAACACAAATCGCGAAAGGAAGCGAAAAAAGGGATTGTAGATCTCGCCGTCTTCACTGATCCGCAGGCTGCTGCCGACGGCGGCCGGAGTGATTTCATAAGTCCAGGTGCCGCCGAACGGAAGCTTGGGGTCGGCGATGCGGACCATCAACTTGCAAGGAGGCTCGGAAACCACGGTTTCAAACGGAATCGTTCCCGAGGTGGAAGTCTCGATCCAGGAAGGCAACCCATTCTTGTCGGGAAGATGTTTGACGGTTTTCAGGCCATGGCGCCACCTGGGCATGGCGTCAATGTCCGTAAGGGCCTTCCAAATTGTTTCGGGCGGCTGGTGAAACTGGGCTTCCCGCGTGGCCGTATGGGTTTTCGGCAGCAGCGATCCTATCAGCGCGATGAGAATCAACATCCCGCCAAGAACACTGGAAATCCAGAGAATCCATTTCATGACCTACCTCACCAGATGGCCCGGCAAAATCCCGCTACCCCGCAAGCCGCCGCGACCCTTCGTTTTTCGTTTGCAATGGGCTTCCATCTGCTCACTGCCCGCACGGGCCAGAAGCGCCAGGCCGCGGATCCCTGCTTCCCGCTCTTCGGGCGTGAGGCGCGCAAGCAAAGCGCGCACGCGGTCGGGATCAAGAACGGATTTTGCTTCTCTCACGCGAACCCCAGCCGGCGTGAGCAGCAATCTGAGCCGGCGGCCGTCTTCGTTGGCTCGCAACCGCGAAACGTACCCGCGGCGGACCAATCTTTCGACGTGTAAAGACATCGTCGAAGGTGTCACGCCCATATGCCTTGCCAGATCGACCAGAGTGAGCGGCTCGCGCTCATCCAAATGGTCGAGGATGCTGGCCTGGTGGGCGCTCAAGAGCCGGCGTGTCCCGGGATCACGAACATGCCGCGTGTGACAGGCAAAGTAGATGCGGGGATAAAGCTCCATCACCTGTCTGGCGGCATCCCTCGTCATGCTCAGACGAAGCTAAGGGCAAATAGTTTGATTTGTCAAATCAAATTATTATCCAACGACGGCCTAAAACCTTGCCAGGTGACGCTTCCGGCCCGGGAAACAAGCCGGATCGGAGCTTCCTACCTTTCCTGCGAAAGCCGCTAAAATGGTGTTTTTACTTTTGAGGCATGGCCACGGCAAGCGCACATCGAGTCGACTGGAACCTCATTTGGGCGCAGCGCGGGTTCCGTTATTTTTTTGTGGCCATGTTTGTGTCGCTTTTCGGCAGCGGCATGAATTTTGCCGGCGTGAGCTGGTACATCCTCGCGGCCACGCACTCGACGGTCAAAGTAAGCTGGCAAGTCATGGTGATGACCCTGCCGGGACTCTTCGTGCCTTTCCTTGGCGGCGTGCTGATCGATCGCATCGACCGGCGCTATCTCGGCGTCATGCTGGACCTGGTGCGGGGGTTTTTTGTTCTGCTGACCGCGTTTATCGCCTGGCGCGGGCAGTTGCAACTCTGGCACCTCTACGGCATGACGCTGATCACCGGGACGGGTTCGGCAATGTATTGGGCCACCGTGAACGCGCTGGTGCAGGAAGTGATTCCGCCGAGCCAGTTCATCGGCGCCAATGCGGCCGTGCTGATTGGCGTACAAAGCGGGCTGCTCATTGCCGGTGCCTTCGTGGGATTCCTCTACAACACCGCAGGGATCGCGGGAATTTTGGCTATCGACGGAGCGACCTATTTTGTCTCGGCTTTCTGTCTGTACCGCTTGCGCAGCGGATACGTCTCGCCGTGCGACCGCCGAAAATATCCGCGGGAGTTCAACGAGGCGACCGAGGCGACGGCCGAAGCGCTGGAAAGCGGCGAGATTCCGGAGATCGCCGAAGCCGGTCTTTCGCTGGCGGTGTACGCCGACCTGCGCGAAGGATTCGGGTATTTGCGACAGCAGCCGCTGGTGCGGGCGCTGGGCATCACGCACTCCATCATGATGGCCGGGGTGGTGAGCGCCAACGTGGTGCTGGTGGCGCTGGCCAATGACATCTTGCATGCCGGAGCGCGGGGACTGGGCTTTTTGGAGGCGGGCTGGGCCACCGGCGCGATTTGCGGTGGTTTGATCGCAAGCCAGCTTCCCCGCGCCAAGCGCATGCCGCTGTATGTTGCGGCCTGCGCGGTTTTGGCAGCGGGGCACATGGCGACTCCGTTCGTAGTTTTTCTTATAGGCGCGGTGGTGATGCAGATGATTTTCGGATTCTGCCGCGCGCTTGGGGGAGTGGTGGCGCAATCTTCCCTGATGTCGATTGTCCCAAGGCAATTCATGGGGCGGACGCAATCGGCAATGGCGATTCTGACTACGGGGGTGCAACTGGCGATGAGTTTCGCGCTCGGGTGGGTGGCGCAAGGCGCGGGGCTGGTTGCCGGGTACGCGTTATTGGCGCTGCTGTACACCGGCTCGACGGTTTCGGCGGGGCGTGCCCGGCAGCTCATGCGCTGAGCCTTTCGCCGCCTCGGGCTTCTTCCGACCGGCAAGCGCGAGGAGATTCAATCCGCTGAGGCCGGTACTCTCTTGCCCCCAAGCATTTCCACGGCAAATTGATACAGCTGGGCACGCAAGCGATAGCGCTCGTTGGCCCTGGTGATGTAGCGCACGGCCACTTCCACACCGCCGGCAACGGGTTTGACGCTGATCGCGGGATCCACCGAGAACGAGCTCATCTCGCGCGAGCGGGTGGCGCGCCGCCATTCCAGTTCGGCTTGTTTGGCGCCTTCTTTGGTGGCCTCGGAGACTTTCTTTTGAATCTCCCTCACCACCGGATAGGGGTCTTGCCCGGCGGGGAGAACCAATTGCAATTCATCCCAAAGCCACTGGCCGGACGTGGAGAAATTGAAGTAGTGGCCTTCGATGGCGAAACTGTTGGTGAAGGTAACGCGCCGTCCGGTGGGATGCCCGGAATCGGTCCAGTT
>Ga0182040_10000160_pt1 | contig 29258 bp, 34 predicted proteins | sample flu12Cox44000176_FD_125973 | JGI IMG/M metagenome (GOLD analysis project Ga0182040, IMG submission 125973) | Lab enrichment of tropical soil microbial communities from Luquillo Experimental Forest, Puerto Rico - flux8day.12C.oxic.44.000.176 | ecosystem: Environmental > Terrestrial > Soil >... | reverse complement strand
TCGATCTTCATCACTCAAACACGCCACTAAATAAGTCACAATTCTTTGTGGGAATGACGACCCCGACCTCAGGGGACGGGTTCGGGGTATGAGATCGGGGCCGCGCTCTCTCTCTTGGGGGATCGAGAGCGGTCCCGATTTTACAAGATCTCCGAAAAGACAATCCTCGATTTAGACTAGCCGGACTATACGTTCGGATAAGACACGCCAATACCGCAAACTCCCCTGCTAGAACGTGCCGTCAATTGCTCTGGTTGCTGCGGGCGACTTTGGATTCTTGACCTTGATCCAGGCTTTCGACGGGCCCGATTTATAAACTGACGTGAGCCGCTTCGACACTATGCCCTCAAGCACGAGCTTGCAGACAGCAGCAAACATTTTCGCTCCGTCGCCCTCGGTATGTTCGACGTACTGAATTCCATCACCCGCTTTCCGCAGTACCCACTTTAGTTCCTTCTTGCGCTCGATAAGCGGCTGGCGGCGGATGTCGTCACCCGCGAGAAGAAGATCGAAAGCTAGGGCCACGGCTTTTTTATCGGATGTACGGCTATGCAGGGCATCGAAATCTGGAACGCCCTTCTTGTTGAGACATACAACCTCGGCGTCGATAATCAACGGCTCACGGAGTCGGGTCGCCTCCTCGACAATACGAGGATAGCGCTTGGTCCAATCATTTCCGTTCATCGTGTAGAGGCGCACCCGGCCATCGCGAACATGGATTTGCAGCCGGTAGCCGTCATGTTTCAACTCATGCGCCCAGCCCGGCCCGGTTGGTGGCTGCTTAGCGATGATCGGCTGACAAGGGTGGATGAAAGCAGCAGGCGCGTTCAATGGCCTGCCGCGTGAGCTACGCGATACCATGCGTGGAATATAACAACAGAAACTAGGGCCGCCACCGAGGGACCGGACGGCAGCGCACCCTCACAGTAGCGCGGATAGTGGTTCGCTACATGATGTCCGCTTTTGCGGTCGCTATCGGGGGTAAAGCGGACATGGGTTGGTGCGCGCACAATCAAGCAAACATGCCGCTGTGTTAGCTTCGAGGTCCGGGGGACAATTCGGAGAAATGTTGCCATGACGGAATATTCTACGGTGAAGAACCTTGGTGCTGTTTTTGACGCCCACGTCAAGGCAGAATTTATCGACAAAGACGTTGCCGCCACTATGGCGACGATGGTGGCTGAGCCGTACTTAACTCATGTTCCTACCCTGACGGGCGGCACTGGCAGATCAGAGGTGGAACGATTCTATGGCGATCATTTCGTTGGCCATTGGCCAGACGACGTTGAGGTCAAACCTCTGTCGCGCACCGTCGGTCAGAATCGTGTCGTCGACGAGCTGATCGTCAGCTTTACCCACGACCGCGAAATGCGCGTCTACCTTCCAGGTGTGCCGCCGACAGGTCGGAAGGTTGTGTTGCCACATGTCGTAGTGATGGGTTTCGACGAAGCCGGTCGTGTCGCATACGAACACATCTACTGGGATCAAGCGTCGCTTCTGGTGCAGGTTGGATTACTCGATCCGGCATTGCTTCCGGTCGCAGGTGTCGAACAGGCCATGCGTCTCCTTGACCCCACACAGCCTGCAAACGAGATGATCGAAAGGTTGCGATTAAGTATGAAGCAGCAGTAGCAAGCTTTTTTGCCCTAGCGACATTGTTCTTGAGCTTGTGCACTGCACATGTCCGCTATTGGGGGTAAAGCGGACATGGAAAGCTCTACAGCACTCTCGGCAAATCCGGGCACCGGGCAGCGCACCGGTCATTCCAACTGACCGTTGCCTTCTTCGGGCAGTCGGCAGTGATTTGATCCAACCAATCAACGATCTTGCAGTCGCGGCCCCGGTCTCTGATCAAGCGCTGCACTTTGTAGCGGCCTGAGCGGCCACACTTCTCGCAAGACACCCGAAGGTCATCGAGCTTGCCGATGAGGTCACCGAAGATGATTGCGTCGTCGCGGGGCATGACACGTCGCCAGATGGACTGATGCTAGGGTCGGCGGGGTTATTCCATTTACAACTAGGAGGGTCTGCAAATGCGCCTTGTGACCAAGATTATGGCGGGGCTCGTGCTAGTGACCGCGCTGCTTCTGGCATCTGGCGATAGTGGCCTCGCTCAATACAATTGCGGCTTCCTCACCATTGAGCAGTGTAGAGCAAACTTGACCGGCGGGGCTTCATTTTGCGTGCCCAATCAATTTTACAATCCGCACGGGCCTGCCAAACGCACCCGTAACCAACAAGAGGGACGAGAGGTGCGCCTCTACGCGAAGCCCTACGACCCTTATCCGTGGTGCTCCTTTTATTCGGACCCCGGGAATTAAAACTCGGGGAAACTTTTTTAAAGCGTTCCATGCGCAGCCGCGTGTCGCTACTTGTTTGTGCAGGTGATTGCGCCGTCGCGGGGCATTTAATCCTCGTATGAACAGACCGCTGCCCGGATCGCGATATGAAGATCGACACGTGAGCTAGGGCAGTCTTAACCGGGTGCGGCGGCTTGTTGTGCTGCGCTCAAGAGTTGCGTCGCGAGCGTCGTTTCCATCAGCTTTTCCAAGGCGCTTACGTTAATAGCCCCTTTTTCAAGCTCTTTATCTGCCGCCTCAAGCGCTGGCAAATCCCCCAGCTATTCGTGATTGGTGAAGACAGTACAGACCCCCCCGGAGGCGGCATGACAGGCGAGGGATCACCGCTGCTGGTGCGCCATGTCAAAGCGCAGTATGATGCCGAAGATGGCAAAGCGACGGAAACAAGCGGCAGCGAAGTCCCGCAAGCGGAGGAAGAAGTCCCGCAAGCGGCGGAAGAAGTCCGCGCCCGAGCCGGTGACAATACCGGCGCTGAAAATTGCAGAAGCGATCTTCGGTGCAGTGTTCATTTTGAGCGATGTGATTGCGAGGCATGCGCGAATGATGCGCGACGAATTCGCGAAGCGAGCTTGATTGCTGCAACACAATATTTGGCAGCAATAAGAATTGTGGCGCCGAAGCATCGTGTCGAAGGCTTCAAAGCTTCGGACGTTATTGCGGCTTCTTTAGATTTTCTAGCTCCACGGCCCGGAGGGCAGTGTGAGTGACGCGGCACTCACTCGCGGCCAAACGGTCAGCCGTTCCACCCTCGGGATCGGCATAGAAACTGCAATTGGCGATCTCAAACTGGTAGCGCCACCGACCTTCGTTCCCACTTAAAACTACCATCGATTCACCCGAGGATGCGGCAAAAGGTGCAATAAAAAAGCCAACGGAATTGTGTTCTGTTTCTGTTGGTTTGGCCGACGGGGGGAGTCGAACAACGATATTCACACAGCTTCGGCGTATTGTCGTTTTTTCTCGCGCTCGACTAATCCGTTACTCAAAACATTGACGGAGAACGAACCGATGCCCAAAACCTTGCCACTGAAACTGACCGTCTACCAACCGAAGACTGGCGCTGACGAGCGATATGACCTCACCATCGTCTGGCCCGATTTGAAGAAGGCAAGGAAAAAAGGCGATCATGCCGAGTCCTCGTCAGTTGAAGTCACCGGCACGCTCTCCTTTCCCAACCTCATGGCCCCAGTCATCTCGCCTTTCCGCGGAAGGGTGTTCATTCATGACAACAGCCCCATGATCGTCTTTCCCCTCACGATGTGGGCGGAAAGCACAAAAAAAATCTGAAATTCAAGCTGAACTTAGCTTTTCCGGGCGCCGCCGACCTCTATAGCGGCGCCATCACGTTCGGCGAGTGGCCTGGTCCGCTCAGCAACGTCACGGCAAGCTTTCTCTCCCCGGAAACATCTGCAAATGCTTCAGCGGTCGCGAGGTCCTCAAAGCACCATCGAAAGAAATCACGCTCATCGTTGCGGCGACGTAGGCGGCGTTGATCTTTGATCCCGCGTTGGATGTGAAACTGGTGTGCATATCGTCTACGCGGCGACCGAGCCCACCGGGCGGCGCCTCAGAGAAGACGATTGCACCGTCGCGGGGCATTGCAGCTTCTCTCGCTCATTTCGCTACGAGAGTAGCGGCCAAGAGATGTACCCACATCATCGTTTCCCAGGTGTTTCCCAGTGGCGTTTTTCTGGGAAACAGTTCTTTCAAGATGTCTGGTAAGTCTTTGATTTTGCTGGTCGGGGCGGCGGGATTTGAACCCACGACCCCCAGTCCCCCAGACTGGTGCGCTAACCGGGCTGCGCCACGCCCCGACCGGAACGGCGCGGACTATAGGACTGTCCGCGTCCGTTGATTGGACTAGCGAATTCGCCCGCATGTTGCAACCTTGTCGCGTCTAGGCCGCTCGCACCGCCGCTTCGATCTTCGCCATATCGGCACGTTCGCTTTCAACGTTCTCAAACATGTGTCCGTAAAGGTCGAAGGTCATCGTGATTGATGAATGCCCCATGACCGTCTGCAAGCGCTTGGGCGTCCATCCGAGATATTGGATGAACAGGGATGCCGCAGCGTGGCGCAGCATGTGAAAACCATAACGATGGGTTAGGACCGGACTGCCGTCCGCATCTTTCTCGTCGACGTTAATCCGCACTTCTTCTGCAGCGGGTACCACATCAGCTCGTGAACGTTCGACATCTGCTCGACGTTGCCAACGCCATTCGGGAATACGAGGTTTAGCTGGCTTGATGGACATGCTGACCCGGATGCAAACCGGCAGGTTCAAAGTGTTCAAGCATCATCACGATTGGTGGGAGGAATTCCGCCTCTACCATCGCAAAGACGGCAAGGTGGTCAAGGAAGGCGATGACCTCATGGCGGCCACGCGGTACGCAATCATGTCCTTACGCTTTGCCTCCACCAAAGCGACCTACGACAGCTTCCGGTGCGGCTTGGCCGCATCTGGCCTCTGCGGACCAAAAAAACGCGCCCTAATCCGGCGCGGTTCAAGGAGAGACGAAGGTGGAGGAAAGACCGTCAGGAGACGGTCATTCGCCCTCGCATTACCGATGTCGCGGTGGAGCTTCACAAGCAAATTTCTCATAAACTCCTTGGATCAACCCAACGGTCGCGAGCGTCACCGCTTCACGGAAGGAGTCCGTGCTGCGCGGTCTGAACTTCACGCTGACGCTCAAGGGGAGGGATCTGAGATGTCCCGACCGACAACATCGTCGTAGGTATTGGTTGTTCGTCCGTGTTGACGATGGATGCGAAAATCTGCCGACCTTGCGAGTCCAGGTTGTCAATGTCGCGCCGTAACCTACGCGCCCCTCGCCACGCCGAAATGGCCCCCAGGGAATAGCCGGCTGCCAAGCAAAGCACCAACGCGGCAGCAATTTCATCGGCGTGGTCAAACATCTTTTGTGACTCCGCTTGTGATGAATGCCGTAACAGTAACGTTTACGCTTAGACCCAAAAACTCACGGTGCTGTTACCTCTTTGTGGTCGTTGAGTTCCTCCACAGCAATCCACAGCAAACTCAGTGGCTCGCTGATGATTTTTTAACCCCCTCGGCGCATGAGCGGGAACGGCGGAATGTAATCGCACTGCTGGCGTTGTCGCTCTCGCTCGGCGTTGGCGCGGCTCACTTTATTTAGAAAGGAATTGGAACGGACGCGCGTTGGTGCGGTTGTAACAGCACTACCGGCTCCGTCCCCCATACCCCGAATAGCCGGTAGTATCTTGCCAGAAGGGTTGCTTGTCCCCGCAGCCCTTCTTCTTTTTGTTCCGAGCCTGGAACCCTATCCGGCCCCCTGCGTTGCGCGGGTAAGGCTGGCGGTATGTCAAAAGACATTCGGGGATCGCCAATGAGCATGAGAGATCATTACGTGACGAGAGCAGCCGAATTACATGCCAGAGCTTTTCACGAGTCGGATGAATCAAAACGCCGAGAATATGCGAACCTAGCTAGACAGTTTTTGCGTCTAGCGGACGAACCCCAGAACAAGACATCTGTCGATCCACCCCGCTTGGACCAATCGCAGTCGGAGTTAGGTGGTCCAACAAAATCATTGGCAACAACAAAGACCCGACACTCAGTGGATGTGTTCGGTCAGCCCTATGCCCTGAATGTCTACCAACACGCAGATAATCTTTGGATAGCTGACGGTGACTTTCTTGGCCACCAACTCAGAACGATAGAAAGAACTCTGCAAAAAGCGGTGCGCTCCTGGCAGAAGGCAGCCATAGAAAAGCGATTGTTTAGCGACGTAACTTAGTAGCGTGTTTGAGTGATGAAGATCGAAGGCCTCCCCGTCATCGAAGTCGATGAGAGCGACGAAATCACGGTCGCGGTCAGGGCCGATGACTTGCTCGAAGACAACACAGCGGATCCCAAACGGCACCCCATCGCCATCGCTTTACGCCGGCAAGATGATGTCGATGACGCTCGCGTGACCAAGAACGAGACGCTAGTTCGGCGTGGCAAGCAGTGGTTTCGTTACGATGCGCCTGACAGGCGATTGTTCAAGCAATTGCAGAAAACACTGACACCATGAATGGCTCGCAGGTAGTTGTTGCCATTTTGCTGATCGCTGCCATGCCTGTGTGCGTGCAGGCTCGGAGCGCGGGTAAAGTGAGCAAGGGTAACGGTGTTCCCAATTGGGATGTAACGTCGAGTTGTCGCGCTGCCGCAAAGGTAGCGGCCACTGAAAATGCCAGCGACAGAGAAAAAGCCTGTATGGAGAGCGAAACCAAAACACGCGAAAAACTTGCTGCCGATTGGTCGACGTTCCCTGCCGAAGAGCGAACAAGGTGTATCAAATCAATAGAATGGTTTAGTCCGACCTACACTGAACTTATTGCTTGTATAGAGATGTATGGCCAAGTGAGGAACTTAAGAGAAAATCCGACTTCGGCTACACCGTACAAACCTCAGCAATGACTGGTTCCCTCACCCTTAGCGAATATCCCGGCGAGATGGTTCGCCTGTCGTGCAACAAGTGCGGGCGGTCAGGTCAATACAGAAGGCAGAAATTGATTGAGCGCTGCGGGGCCGATATTCGGCTGCCCGATCTGCGCGAAGAAATCGCGCAATGCGACCGGATGGGAAAGATGCATGACGCCTGCACGGTTCGTTATGTAGTTCCGCGTTTCAGAACATCGTGACAACAAACGCGCTGCCGCTGATGTCTGATACATAATGTTTTAAACATCAGGCGAAAAATTGCCGCAGCGCTCTTCGATCTCAAAAAGGCGTACTATTGGACTGCATGCATCGTTCCACTCCTTTAGGGAGGACTGGCAAGTGGACATGCTCTCACTCGCTTTCTACATCCTTGTGGTGGTTGTTGTGTTGGCTGTGGCTGGCTCGTTGTGAGGCCGGAAAAGAAATGAGCACTGGAAACAAATAGCCGTCTGCAGCGTCCGTTAATGGCGGTATGGACGACGTGATCTCCTAGCACGCCGAGTATCTGGCGTCGGCGCACGAATGTCGTCGGAGGGCTGCGAATACTCGCGACGAGAACATTCGAGAGCAATTCCTTTGCCTTGCTCAGCAGTGGGGGGACCTGGCCGAGGAAATGTTACGGCTGGCGACTTTAGTTCACGCGGTGCGGACAAAGCGATTGAGACGAGAAACGCGAGTGGTGCGCCAATAGGCCTCTACGCAGATGTGGTCGTTATAGCGTTCATCTCCGACTTGGAAGCGCAGTGGGTGCGCCATGGACGGGAAGAACATGCGAGGCGTGGTGCAGGGTTTGGTTATTATCATTGTGGTGAGCGTTGCAGTCATCGCGGGCATAACCGTCGCCGACCTAATGGGACTGCTCCCGTCGCGTTTGCGCTAGGGATCGGTTTTTGAAATCCGCTATTGCTGCTTGGCGCGTTAGCGATGGTCCGCGAGTTTCACTTCACCAGCCCTGTGAGCTAGACGATGTGATGTGCACTAATGAGTGCGGATGACTATGTGCTCTTTTTTTTAGATTCCCGTGCAAGAATGTCGGGCTCGAATGGAGATTTTATTAGCGAATTTTCTGCCAGGTACTTGTGGTAGTGGGTCGTGACGAATTTTGCTTCTTTAAGTGTCGCGGGCCTCCATTGAATCTCAAGATTTTCATTTCCGGCGATGCTTTCGATGATTCTATGTTCTTCTACTAGAAGCTTAAATTCACCTGGTTGGTCCGGATCGGCATTGCTTTCGAGTTTGGTGGCAAAGTCGATGCGCCCAGTGGGGAACCAATCCCGCTTTACGACACCTTTAAGCTCATTGCTGTTTTTGCCACCCGTTAGGCTTGTAATTAGTGCTAGCGGATTTTCCATCGCTCGCTCCTTAACCTCTCCCCGAAAGGAATATTAATCGGAGTCGGGTTTTTGAGGAACTCCCCCGAAGGCTGGAATGCGCCCTGGAAGTCCGCCGAGCGCAGGCGGCAAACTTGGAAACCCAAAGCGGACTTAAACGCCCACCCCTGATCGCGGCGGTTCGAGAGTCGCTTGCAACCGGCGAAGTTTTTCCAGTCGCCGCGCCAGGGACATTCGCCTGATTACCGAGCGACGACGAGTTTTAGCAGGGGGAGGTGTGCCTGCATCTAACGTCTCATTTTTGAGCCAAACACGCCGACAAGCAATTTTGTTACGCACGGCAGAACTCCGCAGACCGCTGCCAAATCGCGAGAGACATAAAGGTTCCTGGAGTTACTAGGAACGCCGAGTTGTGGCCGTGGTTAATTTTCGCCTCATGTCGCGTCCATGTCGCGTGGAGTAGCCGCGAGCGATTGGAAATCGTTGGAATTAAAGGAGAACAGGTTGCAACACGTGCAACATGAAAAATCAGCAGCGCACAACGTAAGCCGTTGATTTTTTTGAAAGTGCGTCTGATTTCGACGCGAGTAGTCGCGGACTATAGGGACGCGCCTGTCATGACGCAACCTTTGCCCCCGGTTCATTGGAACGACGTTTCTCGTCACAGCTTCGCAAAGATTTCTCAATATAGCCCCGCGATAGTAAATTGACTGGCGTGCGTCGGGGAGCTTCGCAAAGTTGAAAAAGACTATAATCCGCGGCGGGCTGGACACGCTCTACTTCAGTGGCATGCACCATTGGATGCGTCCGCTTGTCGGCGGGGTCGGTGCGATCCTGACGCTACGTCATGTGCGACCCCAGCGCTCCTCGGCGTTTCAGCCGAACCGACACTTGGAAGTCACCCCCGAATTTCTCGAACGCCTTTTACGGCGTCTTGCGCGCGCGCGCCTCGATGTCATTTCCCCGGATGAGATGCATCGGCGTTTCATCGAGGATGATTTCAAGCGGCGCTTCGTCTGCCTGACATTTGAAGATGGCTACAAAGATTTCCTGCGCTGGGCTTATCCTTTGCTTCGTAAATATGAATTGCCGTTCGCGATGTATGTCGCGACCAGTTTTCCGGATCGCCTCGGCGAATTGTGGTGGATCGCGCTGGAAACGGTGATCGCGCAGAATAGTCGCGTCGGCATGGTGGTCAACGGCAAAGACCAGTATTTCGAAAGTGCGACGATCGGCGAGAAGAAAGAACTCTATGACGCGGTATACAACTATCTGCTCAGTATGAAGACGGACGAAGAGCTAAGGCGCGCGGTGCGCGATCTTTGCGCGACCTACAGCCTCGACCTCGCGGACTTGTGCCGTGACCTGTGCATGGACTGGTCGGAGCTTGCCGAGCTTGCCGCCGACCCGCTCTGCACGATCGGCGCGCACACCGTCAATCACATGATCTTGAAGAAAGTGCCGAGCGAGAAAACCGTGCGCGCGGAAATGGAAATGAGCCGGGCCGTTATCGAGGCGGCACTGGGAAAGCGGCCGGAACATCTGGCTTATCCCATGGTTGATCCGGCCTCTGCCGGCCCGCGCGAATTTCGCATTGCCGCTGAACTTGGCTTCAAGACGGCCGTAACGACGCGACCCGGCGTACTCTTCAAGGCGCATCTCGATCATCTGACTGCGTTGCCGAGGATCCCCGTGAACGGCGAATTCCAGCAGCAGCGTTACCTGAAGGTGCTGATGTCGGGGGCAGGGACCGCCTTCACGAATCGGTTCCGGCGCGTCAACGCGGCCTAAGTTCCCGGGCTATCCGGGCGCGCCATCCAGCTGATCAGGGGCATCGCTGGCAGGACCCAGCCAAGGCCCGCCACAATATAATAGAGCGTTGCCACGAACCCGTTGATGTTGGTCAGCACCGATTGGGCAAGGGCCATCGCAAGCAAGCCCCATAGGGACACGAGAACAAGCAGTGCGATCGTGCCGACGAATTTGCGCGCGCGTATGGACATTGACCTTCGTCGCCGTCAATTGCGGATGCGGGCCCATAACTATAAGGTCCGCGCCAAACCCTGCAAGCTGACACTTATGCGCGAGCCGGCCAAAGCGTCCGAAATCCAACTGCATCGAGTGCGGCTGTGGCTACTTGTGGCAGCCGCAATGATCTTTCTCACTTTGATCGTCGGCGGGGCGACGCGGTTGACGGAATCCGGCATGTCGATTGTGGAGTGGAAACCGATCACCGGCGTGCTGCCTCCATTTTCCGAAAACGAATGGCGCTCCGAATTCGGCAAATACCAGACCATTCCGCAATACCGGGAGCTCAACCGCGGCATGAGCCTCGAGGCCTTTAAGACGATCTACTGGTGGGAGTGGTCGCACCGGCTGTTGGCGCGACTGACCGGCGCGGTCTTCCTCTTGCCATTTCTCCTGTTCCTGGTGCGCGGCACAATTCCACAAGGCCTGCGCATCCGGTTATGGGGCATTTTTGCCGCGGGCGCAGCACTTGGGGCGGTTGGCTGGTGGATGGTGTCCTCGGGGCTTACGCAAGGCGTGAGTGTCTCGCAATATCGCCTGGCATTTCACTTGACGCTTGCGACCGCGATCTATGGGGCGATCGTCTGGACCGCGCAGCAACTGGTAACGCGGGAGGCGGTCGAGGTGGCCGCCCGCCTGCGCTTTGCCGCGCTGACGATCGCGATGTTATTGCTGTTTCAGATTTATCTTGGCGCCTTGGTTGCGGGGCTGGACGCTGGTCTCGTCTACAACACCTGGCCGACGATCGATGGCGCCTTCGTGCCGTCGGCAGAACGGCTGTGGTTCATTGAACCGGCCTGGCGCAATCTTTTCGAAAACACGCTCACGGTGCAGTTTCAACACCGCATGGTCGCTTATCTCATCTGGCTTCTGGCGATATTGCACGCCTGCGATGCCTGGCGCAGAAAGCGCGCATTTGCCAGCGCTGCGGTGCTTGCAGGCGCGGTGACCGTGCAGGCCGGCCTGGGCATTGTCACGCTTCTCCATCAGGCGCCACTTCCTCTGGCGCTCGCGCATCAGATACTGGCAATCATCGTTTTTACGATCGCGGTGGCGCATGCTGAAGGTCTATCGCACCGGCTGACGTTTCAGTTGCCGCGATCAAGACCGGTGGAGCAGGGCGCATGATCAAAAGCGATACCGTCGACGGAATTGCCGTGCTGACGCTGAACCACGGCAAAGCCAATGCGCTCGACATCGAGTTTTGCGATGCGCTGGCCGCGCGCTTTGCGGAACTGCGCAAGTCAGGCGAAAAGGCCGTCATTCTCACTGCTCAAGGCAAGATATTCAGCGCGGGCGTCGACCTGAAACGATTGAGCAGTGGCGGCGCCGACTATGTTCGCCAATTCCTGCCCGCGCTTCATCGTCTCTTTGAGGCGATTTTCTTTCATCCAAAGCCGGTGGTCGCCGCCATCAATGGTCATGCCATCGCGGGCGGTTGTGTGCTGGCATGTTGTGCCGATCGGCGTATCATGGCTCGCGAAGGGGGCCGCATCGGCGTGACGGAAATTCTGGTCGGCGTCCCATTCCCGGCATTGGCTTTCGAAATCGTGCGCTCCGCTGTTCCGCCCAGATATCTGCCGGAGTTCACGCTGTCAGGCGCGACCTATACGACGGATGAAGCCTTGAAACGTGGTTGGGTCGACGAATTGGCCGAGCCTGCAGACCTCATGGACGATGCAATGGCGGTCGCGGAAGAACTGTCGTTACTCTCACCAGCTGCTTTTGCGCAGACGAAAATGCAAATTCGCCAGCCTGCGGTTGAGCGCCTGCAAAAAAGTGGCAAGACGACTGACGACGCGGTGATCGAGATCTGGGCCGCGCCGGCGACGCTCGCCTATATTCGTGACTATGTGACCCGAACGCTCAGCAAAGCCTGAACATTTCATTTCGCTTTCAGGCCGAGCTCGAGGTCGGCGATGATGTCGTCCGGATCTTCGAGACCCACCGACAGCCGCACAACATCCGGGCCGGCGCCGGCTTGTACTTTTTGCGCGTCGGACAATTGGCGATGCGTCGTTGAGGCCGGGTGAATGATCAGCGAGCGCGTATCGCCGATGTTTGCCAGGTGCGAGAAAAGCTTGACGTTGGAGACAAGCTTCACGCCCGCGTCATAGCCGCCTTTAAGGCCGAAGGTGAAAACCGCTCCGGCGCCTTTCGGCGAATATTTCTTCGCGAGCTTGTGATACTTGTCGCCAGGCAGTCCCGGATAACTGACCCAGGCGACCTCGGGCCGTTTCGAAAGCCATTCGGCGACGACCAGCGTGTTGTCGCAATGCCGCTGCATCCGCAATGGCAAAGTCTCGATGCCGGTGATAACCAAGAAGGCATTGAAGGGCGACAGCGCCGGACCAAGGTCGCGCAGCCCGAGCACGCGGCAGGCGATCGCGAAGGCGAAGTTGCCGAAGGTCTCGTGCAGGATGATGCCCTGATATTCAGGTCGCGGCTCGGAAAGCATCGGATATTTTTTGTCGCGCGACCAATTGAAGGTGCCGCCATCTACGATCAGTCCACCGATCGAGTTGCCGTGACCACCGAGAAACTTGGTCAGCGAATGTACGATGATGTCGGCGCCGTATTCGATCGGCTTGCATAGATAGGGTGTCGCCAGGGTGTTATCGACGATGAGCGGCACACCGGCCTTGCGCGCGATTTTCGCAATGGCCTCGATATCGGTAATCACACCACCCGGGTTGGCGATCGACTCGATGAAGATGCATTTGGTTTTCGGCGAAACGGCTTTCTCGAACGAGCTGAGGTCATCGGGATCAGCCCAGACGACGTTCCAGCCGAAATTCTTGTACGAGTGATTGAACTGGTTGATCGAACCGCCATAAAGTTTTTTCGATGCGACGAGCTCGTCGCCCGGCGTCATCAGCGCGTGCATCACGATCACCTGCGCCGCGTGCCCGGAGGCGACGGCAAGGCCGGCTGTACCGCCCTCCAGCGCCGCCACGCGCTCTTCAAGCACTGCGCAGGTCGGATTGCCGATGCGAGTATAGATGTTACCGAAGGTCTGCAGGCCGAACAGGGCGGCGGCATGATCGACGTCGTCGAATACGAAGGACGTCGTCTGATAGATCGGCGTGACGCGCGCGCCGGTGGTTGGATCGGGCTTGGCGCCAGCATGGATCGACAGCGTTGCAAACCCCGGAGTGCGTTCGGCGTCTGGCATAGGTCACCCGAATATCAAAAGCGGGCATTTGATGCCCGCGCCTAGGTTGTGATGATTAGAGAGGGCCTATAGAGGCGCCGTCAAGGCGCAGCGGATGCTCTAATGGTCGCCCTTTTTATTTGTTGCACCAAGACCCATGCGCTGGACGCCGGTGCCCAGGTTTTGGGCGCGCCTTGAGGACAGCGTCCGCGAATTCACCCCCATCCAGGAAATTTCCGACGACAGGCGGCCGTATTCGATTTTCGGACAGCGGTCCATGACTACTTTCAACCCGGCTGCCTCGGCGAGCCGGGCGGCTTCGTCGTTTCGTATCGTAAGCTGCATCCAGATGACCTGCGGCGTCGGCCTGAGCGTCAGAGCCTCTTCGACGACGGGCAGGACGTATTCGGAAGCACGAAAAATATCGACCATATCGACCGGCTCGGGAATATCGGACAGTTTCGCGTAGACTGCCTGGTTAAGGATCGACTTGCCGGCCTGCCCCGGATTGACCGGGATCATGTGGTAACCGCGCTCGAGCAGATATTTGAACGCGAAAAAGCTAGGCCTGTTCTCTTTCGGTGAAATACCGACCATGGCGATGGTCTTCACCGTATTGAGAATGCCGCGGATGTAATTGTCCGGATAGCTGTCGTGGTTCATTCAGGCGGCGATGCCGGTTGTTTGGCGAGGGCAGCGCGCAGACGTGCGTTTTCCGTCTCCAGTTCCGCGATCTTGTCTCGCACCGCGACAAAGGCCTCCTCGATCTCTTCTTCCGTAAAACGAGTCACAATGTGCGCAGAACAGTTCACGTCCCAGGCCTCGACCGTGAACAGGATAACGCGTTCGGGACGCGCCTTATAGCCTTGGTCGAACAGGCGCTCGATCAGGGCGGGGTCGTTTTCGACCATGCGGGCCCGCGCCCAGATCTTGATGCGCTGACGTCGCGCGGGGTCGAGAAGGAACAAGAAGGCGCGGTCGTTCTCGGAGAGGTTGGCGAGCGTGATGTACTGCCGGTTGCCGCGGTAGTCGGCAAATCCGAGCGTTTTGTCGTCAACGACCTTGATGAAGCCTTTCGGGCCGCCGCGATGCTGAACATACGGCGCGCCGTTAGCGGTTGCGGTGGCGATAAAGGCGGTATCCTGTTCGGCGATAAACTTCGCGAGCTCTGCCGTGATACGATCGGGGAAGCCCTCAGCTATGCGCCGCTCGTATGCCTTCGACGATCCGCGCTCGACCTGTGCCTGCTGCACAGCCGGCGTGAAGACTCGCGTTGCGTTGTTCATCGACGTCGGCTCCGGAACAAAGATAGCCTCTCGCTGTTGCTCACGGTAGGGCCGCGTTTGATTTGGGCAGGATTGCGGTGGCAGTCGACATAAGAAGGTCATGCTGCTTTGCTGCGATCCACAGAGCTGAGGGGCGCCGCCTAGGTTGTGCACAAACAGGAGGCGTTCTATGTGTGACTACAGTCTTCACGACGTAGCGTCCCGGCCAGCGAAGGTCGGTGACAAACTGGTTTCGACCCAATTCCCCAATGCCATCACGCGCGGCTTCGCAGACCCCAGTCAGCCGCGCGTTGCCGTGTGTCTCCTTCCCGGGACAGAGCTTGCATTCGAAAAGGAGGTCGAGTGCGATGCCTCGTTCCGTTTCTTGCCCACCCGGAAATCAGCTCACAAGGTCGCCCGCTTTCGGCAGGTCAACATGAACCGTCCGGCGGCGCATCACGATGCGCTGGAGTTCCCGGATGGAAAGATCGTGCTGGTGACCGATCTCTGTGAGGGCCAACAGGCCACCGTGCTGCAATTGCCAAGCAGCGGGCGGCCCGCGGAGGCGCCAGGCGAAACCGAAGTTCGCGAAAACGCATCGCTTATCGCCTGACGCGGCAGCTTAGGCTGCGGCCAAGAGCAAGATGAATAATAAGAGAGCCATCGGACACCGATGGCTCTCACTTAAACTCTGATATTGACCGATTTAGCGGTCTTCCCACTTGGGTTGGCGTTTGTCGATGAAGGCTTTCAGGCCTTCCTCCGCGTCGCGTGCCATCAGATTTTCGACCATCACTTCGGATACATATTCGTAGGCGCGCGCCAGGCTCATTTCCGCCTGCCGGTAGAAACCCTCTTTGCCTATTTTGACGGTGTGACTCGATTTGCTGGCGATTTTGCGAGCGAAAGCCAGCGCTTCCTCACGCTCTTTGCCGGATGGAACAACGCGATTGACGAGGCCCATGCGATAGGCGTCCTCGGCGGAAGCGGCGTCTCCGGTCAGGAGCATCTCCATGGCATGCTTGCGCGAGACGTTGCGCGAGAGGGCAACCATCGGGGTTGAACAGAACAGGCCGATGTCGACGCCGGGCGTTGCAAATCTCGCCTCGACGGAGGCAACCGCCAGGTCGCAGCTCGCCACGAGCTGACATCCGGCCGCAGTCGCCACGCCCTGCACGGCGGCAATGACCGGCTGCGGCAGATTGACGATCTGCTGCATCATCGCGCTGCACATCGTCATGATGTAACGAAAATAAGCGCGGCCGCCGTCGGCGTCGCGGCGGCGGCTCGTGAGTTCTTTGAGATCGTGGCCTGCGGAAAATGCCGGGCCATTTGCCGCCAGCACGACGGCCCGCACACTTCTGTTGCCCGCTATTTCGGTCAATGCCTCGGACAGCGCGGTCAGCATTTCCTCGGTAAGGCTGTTGCGCGACTGCGGCCGGTTCAGCACGAGGATCGCGATGTCCTTATCGCGCTCGCGCAATAGGGCAGGCGTACCGGTCGTTACGCTGGTTTTCGGAACATTCATAGGGCTTTCCAGGTCAGTTCAGATCAAACCTTAATCCTAAGTGGAGCCCATGCAAGGCTCGGAACGGAGCCCACTTGGTGCGCGTTACGCGGAAGCAATGGCCAAACGATGCTCGAGATCGAAGCGGGCCAAGCGGAGCGGCAAGCGCTGGTCGGCACGCGTGACGCGCGAGAGCGATGCACTCACACTTGAAGGTGGTGTCTTCACGAAATCGAGCCCACGCAAAATTGCCGTCTCCCTGAAACGGTCGGCGGACGCAAGTCGGCGCCGCAAATCCAATTCGTATCGCTCAGCGATGTCCATGCTGACCTTCTTCATCAATCGTGCCGGAAGAGGGCTTTCAAAGAGCCGCAAGCAGGAACTGGAACAGGCGAAAAAAGAACTCCGCGCGCTTTACGGCAGGGGTTGAACTGCCAGGTTGACGTCGTGACGGCGCCGTCTAAGACCAAGGCGCCGGATCAACCGGCAGGGAGGCCCCTATGCCGGCTCCGGCGATGAATGCCGACGAGATCGCGAAACTGCTGCGCGATGAATTTCCTCAGTTCTTTCATCCCGGCCGTGGCCTCTCAATCGAGCGCGTGGACTACGGAAATATCCGTGTGAAGCGGCGCTTTCAGGAGGATTCCATCCGCCCCGGCGGCACCATTTCCGGGCCGACCATGATGGAGCTTGCCGATTTCGCAATGTATGTCGCGGTCTTTTCCGTGGCCGGCCCTCTCCCGATGGCGGTCACGACCAATCTCAACATCAACTTCCTGCGCAAGCCGGGACGGGGCGATCTGGTCGCCGATGCCAAGCTGTTGAAGGTGGGAAAGCGGCTGGTCGTTGGCGAGGTCGCCATTTATTCGGACGGCGAGGGCGATCCGGTCGCCCACGTCACTTCAACCTATTCCATCCCATAGAATTTAGCTGCGGGTACAAAATTACCAATAATACAAGTATATGATATAAAAGAAGTATTATTGATACAAGAGCGTTGACCGCAGCGAACCGCGTCGGCTACATAACGGGCGGTTTCGCGGCTAGGACCCGCGCGATTTCTTAGGGAAAGCTCATGAACACTTACTCGGCCAAGGCTGCCGACATCGAAAAGAAATGGGTGACCATCGACGCCACCGGGCTCGTGGTTGGTCGCCTTGCGTCCATTGTGGCGCTACGCCTGCGTGGAAAGCACAAGGCATCGTATACGCCGCATGTCGATGACGGGGACAATGTCATCGTCATCAATGCCGCCAAGGCCGTACTGACCGGGCGCAAGCGCGACAAGAAAGTCTATCACCACCACACCGGCTTCATCGGCGGCATCAAGGACCGTACGGCGAAATCGATCATGGACGGGCGTTTCCCCGAGCGCATCGTCGAAAAGGCGGTCGAGCGCATGCTGCCGCGCGGACCGCTCGGCCGCGTTCAGCTTGGAAACTTGCGGGTCTATCCGGGCTCGGAACATCCGCACGAGGCGCAGAAGCCGGAAAAGCTCGATGTAGCAGCGATGAATCGCAAGAACGTGAGGAGTGTCTGACCGTGGCTGAGACGATGCAATCGCTTGAAGGTTTGGCGACCCTCAAACCGGCCGCTCCGGAAGCGCCGAAATACGAAAAGAAAGTCGATGCGCAGGGCCGCGCTTATGCAACCGGCAAGCGCAAAAACGCCGTGGCTCGGGTCTGGATAAATCCCGGCTCGGGAAAGATCCTCATCAACACCAAGGCGGTGGAAGTGTTCTTCGCGCGGCCGGTGCTGCGCATGCTGATCCAACAGCCGCTGATCGCCACCAACCGGGGCGGACAATACGACGTCACCTGCACAGTCTCCGGTGGCGGCCTTTCCGGCCAGGCCGGAGCCGTGCGTCACGGCCTGGCAAAGGCGCTGACATATTTCGAGCCTGAATTGCGCGGGCCGCTCAAGCGGGGCGGGTTCCTGACCCGCGACCCGCGCGTCGTCGAACGTAAAAAGTACGGCCGGGCAAAGGCGCGGCGCTCGTTCCAGTTCTCCAAGCGCTAATCGCGCACATTCTGCATTGTATAAGGCGCGCCACGGCGCGCCTTTTAGTTTGCCGCACCGATCATCTGACCGGGTTGCTCAACCGGCGCGCCTTCTTTGAAAACGCGCACGCGTTGTGCGCGCTGCAAGCCAAGCACAACCGGTGGCGATACTCTGAGAAAGTCGGCCTCGGCGACCGACTCACAGCAATCGCAACTACTCATTTACTCAGTGGGCGTTACCATGCGCCCATGTGGCGTTCTCAGATTCATCCGGATCCACTCTCGCTTGAGGTCTGCGCCGAGCGGGCAGGCGCGGCATGGGCCTGCGAGCACGCAAATTCGGCCGAATTTGACGCGGCTCTGATCGCCGCCCGCCGTGCCGCTGGCGTTTACGGGCCGAAACGGCATCGTCGACAGATGCTGCTCATCGCCGTGGGAATCGCCGCCGGACTGGTCGTCGTTGCCTTGCTGATCGTCTGACCACTTCCTGGCGAGAAAAAGGGCGCCCTTGTTGGGCGCCCTAAGTTGCATCGCAAAACCTAAGTCGCGCGATGGCTGGGAGGAATTACTTACGCCGAGTAGTACATTTCGAACTCAACCGGATGCGGAGTGTGCTCGAACCGGATGATTTCCGTCATCTTGAGGTCGATATATGAGTCGATGAAGTCATCATCGAACACGCCCCCGGATTTAAGGAACGCCCTGTCCTTGTCGAGGTAACCGAGCGCTTCGCGGAGACTACCGCATACGGTCGGTATTTCCTTGAGTTCAGCCGGCGGCAAATCATAGAGGTCCTTGTCGACTGCATTGCCCGGATCGAGCTTGTTCTTGATGCCGTCGAGGCCGGCCATCAGCATCGCTGCGAAGGCGAGATATGGATTGGCGAGCGGATCGGGGAAGCGCACCTCGACACGCTTGGCCTTCGGGTTTGTCGTGTAGGGAATGCGGCACGACGCCGAGCGGTTGCGCTGCGAATAGGCGAGCAGCACCGGCGCCTCGAATCCCGGGACCAGCCGCTTGTAGGAATTTGTGGTCGGGTTGGTGAATGCGTTAATTGCGCGAGCATGTTTGAGAACGCCGGCGATGTAAGAGAGGCAAATCTCCGAAAGATCGGCATACTTATTCCCGGCGAAAGCGGGTTTGCCTCCCTTCCAGATCGATTGGTGGCAATGCATGCCGGAGCCGTTGTCGCCATAGATCGGTTTTGGCATGAACGTCGCGGTCTTGCCGTAGATCTGCGCAACTTGCTGAATGCAGTATTTATAGATCATCAGTTGGTCGGCCATCTGGGTCAGCGGCGAGAACTTCATGCCGAGTTCGTGCTGCGCCGAGCCAACTTCGTGATGATGCTTCTCGACTTTCACATTCATCTTGGCCATCGCCGCAAGCATCTCGCTACGCATGTCCTGTGCAGTGTCTTGCGGCGGTACCGGGAAGTAACCCTTCTTCGTGCCGATGTGGTGGCCCAGATTTCCGCCTTCATATTCGGTGTCGGAATTGGTCGGGAACTCGATCGAGTCGATTTTGAAGCCGGTGTTGTAAGGCGTAGCTGCGTATTTTACGTCGTCAAACACAAAAAACTCGGCTTCGGGGCCGAAGAAGACCGTGTCGCCCACGCCGCTGGCTTTCACCATGCCTTCGGCCTTTTTGGCAATACTGCGCGGGTCTCGGTTGTAAGGCTCGCCGGTTGTGGGCTCGAGCACATCGCAGACCAGTGACAATGTGGTCTCTGCGAAGAACGGATCGATGCAGGCAGTCGCCGGGTCCGGCATCAAATTCATGTCCGATTCATGTATCGCCTTCCAGCCGGCAATTGATGAACCGTCGAACATCTGGCCCTCGGCGAAAGTGTCTTCTTCGATCAGGCTGATGTCGAAAGTGACGTGCTGCCATTTGCCGCGAGGATCTGTGAACCGGAAGTCGGCATATTTCACGTCATTCTCTTTGATCAATTTCACGACATCTTTGGCTGTTGTCATCGGTTTGCATTCCCCCTTGTTTTCATAAAATTACCGCCAGGACGGTTGCCTGCGGCCTAGATTGCATCAATTCCGGATTCCCCAGTCCTGATCCGAATGGCCTCTTCGATGTTGGAAACGAAAATTTTCCCGTCACCAATCCGACCAGTTTGAGCCGCGCGCCGGATCGCATCGATCGCTTTTTCAACCATGTCGTCGCCGAGAACGACCTCAATTTTCACTTTGGGGAGAAAATCGACCACGTATTCGGCGCCGCGGTATAGCTCGGTGTGTCCCTTTTGTCGCCCGAAGCCCTTGGCCTCGGTCACGGTTATCCCCTGTAGGCCTACCTCCTGCAGCGCTTCCTTCACCTCGTCGAGTTTGAAGGGTTTGATGATGGCTTCGATTTTTTTCATTGACTGTCCTTGCCCCCAGCTCACCGGGACTGACCGGTCGAGCCGGCTAGCGGTTTGCAGGACCCATGCCAAGCCAGGGTCTTACAAAAAATCAAATGACCCCAACGGCTTAATGGACAGGTACGGGTTGGCCAGGACCTTGCCCAATGTTCGGCGCCTACAACTTAAGCAAACTGGCTAGATTTTAACCAGACGCCAAACGCGATTGCCACGGGCCGGCTTGCCGCGAATTGTTTGGCGCAGGAGTGCCCGTTAGGTTCCGTGGCGATGCTCGAATTGCTCACGACTGCCGAGATGTCCGAGGCGGACCGCCTGACGATCGCCGGCGGCACCGCGGGCATGACGCTTATGGAAAACGCCGGGCGAGCCGTGGCCGAAGCGACCGCCCGTATGCAGCTGCAGCGCGTCGTCGTCGTGGCCGGGCCCGGCAATAACGGCGGCGACGGATTTGTGGCCGCCCGTCAACTCGCCGAACGCGGTCACAAGGTGCGTCTCTGTTTTGTCGGAGATCGCGCGAAACTGAAGGGTGATGCCGCGCAAGCGGCCGGCCGCTGGAGTGGGCCGGTCGAGGAAGCCTCGCCCGCGTCTCTCGTCAATCGCGATGCGGTCGTCGATGCATTGTTCGGCGCGGGTCTTGACCGCGAAGTCAGTGGCCTGCCGCGTGTAATGATCGAAGCGATAAATGCTTCGGGCGTTCCGATTGTCGCTGTCGACCTGCCGAGCGGGGTCAATGGAACGACCGGCGCAATCATGGGCATAGCCGTGAACGCCTCGCGCACGGTGACGTTCTTCCGGCGCAAGACCGGCCACCTCCTGCTGCCTGGGCGCCTGCAGTGCGGCGTCGTCGAGGTTGCCGACATCGGCATCCCCGCAAGCGCTCTGGAGAAGATCAAACCGAAGACCTTCGCCAATGCTCCGGCGTTTTGGGGCATGGCGTTCCCCCATCCTGACTCGCGAGGACACAAATATTCACGCGGCCATGCGGTGGTCCTTTCAGGTGGGGCGTCGACCACAGGCGCCGCACGCCTGGCCGCACGCGGCGCGCTACGGGCGGGCGCGGGTCTTGTGACCATTGCGAGCCCGCGCGAGGCCCTTGCCATCAATGCCGCCGAAAGCCTGGCAGTCATGGTCCGCCCGGTTGACGGGCCAGCCGAGCTGGGGGAGTTTCTGGGTGACAGGCGCCGAAATGCGGTCGTTCTGGGCCCCGGGGGCGGGGTCGGGCCTCAGATGCGCGAAGAGGTCCTGGCGGCGCTCGCCAGCCACGCTGCCGTTGTTCTGGACGCCGACGCGCTTACAAGCTTCGCCGCGGATCCGGAGGCCTTGTCCTCGGCCATCCGCAAGCGGGGCAGGAATGTCGTTCTGACCCCGCACCAGGGTGAGTTTTCACGTCTTTTCCGAAAGATACAGGAAGATCATCAATCTCATTCTAAGCTTGAGAAAACGCGGCTGGCGGCCGAATTTTGCGGGGCTGTCGTCGTCTATAAAGGCGCCGACAGTGTCGTGGCCGCACCTGACCAAAGGGCGACCATAGCCGAAAACGGCCCGCCCAGTCTGGCGACCGCAGGATCGGGGGACGTCCTCGCGGGCATCATTTGCGGCCTCATGGCCCAGGGCATGCCGGCGTTCGAGGCGGCCTGTGCGGGGGTCTGGCTGCATGGAGATGCGGCAAGCGAATTCGGTCCCGGCCTGATTGCCGAGGACCTGCCGGACATGCTCCCACGCGTTTACCGGCGGCTGCTGGCCGAAATTGGCGGCGCCGGCGAGCGCCATTGACATGAAGGTTTATATCAGTGGTGCCAGCGAGCACGGGCCGCGTTAAGTCTTGCTTGGCCGGTACCGTCGCGTTAAGCCGTGCCGGGATTGCGGCGCGAACCGTCCGTAATTTTGACCTCTGCGGGCGTGGCGGAATTGGTAGACGCAGCAGGTTTAGGTCCTGCCGCCGCAAGGTGTGGGGGTTCGAGTCCCTCCGCCCGCACCACAAAGAGGCCAATGAATTAGGGAAAGTTGGGGGTCCGCCCGTTTTCCGACACAAGCGGCGCGTTCGGTTCATAGTGAGCCGCTGCGACGTGAGTGCAAGCAGAGAAAAAAGTGTGTCCGATGCAAGTCACTGAAACGCTGTCCGAAGGCCTGAAGCGCGAATACAAGGTCGTCGTTCCCGCCGCCGAACTGGATGCCAAGGTCAATGCGCGCCTTGATGAGTTGAAGGACCGGATCCGCATCAATGGATTCCGTCCCGGCAAGGTGCCGGTCACCCACCTCAAGCGCATGTACGGCCGCTCGGCTATGGCCGAGGTGATCGAGGCTACGGTTCGCGACACCAACAACCAGATTGTCACCGAGCGCGGCTACAAGCTTGCCGCGGACCCGAAGGTCACGCTTCCGACCGAGGAAGACGCAATCAAGCAGCTGATCGCCGGCAAGACCGATCTCAATTACACGATGGCGCTCGAAATCGTGCCGCCGATTACGCTCGGCGATTTCAAGACCATCAAGCTGACGAAACTGACAGCGGATGTCTCCGAGGTTGAAGTCGACCAAGGTCTCGAGCGCATCGTTCAGCAGAACAGGCCCTACACGCCTCGCGCGCCGGGCGAGAAGGCGGCCAAGGACGATCGCGTGACGATCTCGTTCGCCGGCACGATCGACGGCCAGCCATTCGAAGGCGGATCGGGTGACGATGCCGTCGTGCTGATCGGATCGAACACGTTCATTCCGGGCTTCGAGGATCAGCTCATCGGAATCACCAGCGGGGAAACCCGCACGCTGAAGGTGACTTTTCCGCAGCACTACATGAAGCAGGAACTCGCCGGCAAAAACGCGGAGTTCGTGGTCACGGCCAAGTCGATCGAATCGCCGGGCACCGTTGCCGCGGACGATGCTTTTGCGCAAGCGCTCGGTCTCGAATCGCTCGCCAAGCTTCGTGATTCCGTCAAAGACAGTATCGCGCGCGAGCATACGGCGATGTCGCGCCAGAAGCTCAAGCGCGGCCTGCTCGACGAGCTCGACAAGATGCACAAACTCGAGCCGCCGCCGACGCTCGTTGAGGAAGAGTTCGACCGCGTTTGGAGATCCGTTTTGTCGGAGTTGGAGACCGAGAAAAAGACCTTCGCCGACGAAGGCACGACCGAGGAGAAGGCCAAGGCTGAATACCGAGCGATCGCCGAGCGCCGGGTCCGACTTGGTCTCGTGCTCGCCGAAATCGGCGAGAAGAACAACATCACCGTGACCGAGGAAGAGTTGAGCCGCGCCGTCATGGATCGGGCTCGTCAGTTCACCGGCCAGGAGCAGCGCGTGTGGGACTATTACCGCCAGAATCCACAGGCCGTTGCCGCCCTGCGGGCGCCGATATTCGAGGAAAAGGTGGTTGATTTCCTGCTCGAACTTGCCGGCGTAACCGAAAGCAAGGTCTCGCGGGACGAACTTTACAAGGACGATGATTCGGCCGCCTGATGCACGGGGGGCATTGCGCAACCGCCCATGCGAAAATAGATCATCGGACGCACCGGCACGGCTAGTCTAACCGGTATGATTCGCGTCAAGGAGACGAAATGAGAGACCCACTCGATACCTACATGAACTATCTGGTGCCCATGGTGGTGGAGCAGACCAACCGTGGCGAGCGGGCCTACGATATTTATTCGCGGCTCCTGAAGGAGAGAATCATCTTCATCACGGGCGGTATCGAGGACGCCGTTGCCACCCTGGTGGTGGCGCAATTGCTGTTCCTCGAGGCCGAGAATCCCAAGAAAGAAATTTCGATGTACATCAACTCGCCGGGCGGGGTGGTGACCTCCGGGATGGCGATCTATGACACCATGCAGTTCGTCCGCCCCCCGGTGTCGACGCTCTGTGTGGGGCAGGCCGCCTCAATGGGGTCGCTGCTGCTGGCGGCGGGTGCCAAGGATCAGCGTTTTGCGCTGCCGAATGCCCGTATCATGGTCCACCAGCCGTCGGGTGGGTTCCAGGGCCAAGCCACGGACATCATGCTGCACGCGCAGGAGATTTTGAACCTGAAGAAGCGCCTGAACGAGATCTACGTAAAGCATACCGGCCAGTCGCTGAAGAAGATCGAAGATGCGCTCGAGCGTGACTATTTTCTCACTGCCGAAGCCGCCAAGGACTTCGGTTTGGTCGACAAGGTCATCGATAAGCGCCCCGAGGAGATGCTCCCCAAGCCCGCCTGAACGGTCCTGCAGGCGGTTCCAGCCGTCCCTGAATTTGACTCTGAGAGGGCGCTTTCGCGGCTGTGAGTGCGGCATTATCGTTAATAGAATCTTGATTATCACGTCATTAGCATGCTTCGCTTAAGGTGCTGGGGGAGTGGACGGAGTGCGGGCACTCCGAAATAAAGTCCGCCGTACTGGAAGTTCGTTGCGAAACTTGCTTGGTTTGAAGAGTACGAAGCGGAGAATTGAATGAGCAAAGTCGGCGGCAGCGATTCGAAGAACACCCTCTACTGCTCGTTCTGCGGCAAGAGCCAGCACGAGGTGCGCAAGCTCATTGCCGGGCCGACCGTTTTCATCTGCGACGAATGCGTTGAACTTTGCATGGACATCATCCGCGAGGAGAACAAATCCTCGTTGGTGAAGTCGCGCGACGGAATTCCGACACCGAAGGAAATCCGCAAGGTTCTCGACGACTACGTGATCGGTCAGGATCACGCGAAGAAGGTTCTGTCCGTCGCGGTTCACAACCACTACAAGCGACTCAACCACCAGGCCAAGCACAACGACGTCGAACTTGCGAAGTCGAACATCCTGCTGATCGGTCCGACCGGATCGGGCAAGACGCTGCTGGCGCAGACGCTCGCGCGCATTCTCGACGTGCCGTTCACGATGGCTGATGCGACGACTTTGACCGAAGCTGGCTATGTCGGTGAGGACGTCGAAAACATCATTCTGAAATTGCTGCAGGCCGCCGACTACAACGTCGAGCGCGCGCAACGCGGCATCGTTTACATCGACGAAATCGACAAGATTTCGCGCAAGTCCGACAATCCCTCGATCACCCGCGACGTGTCGGGCGAGGGCGTGCAGCAGGCGCTCCTGAAGATCATGGAAGGCACGATCGCGTCTGTGCCTCCACAGGGCGGCCGCAAGCATCCGCAGCAGGAGTTCCTGCAGGTCGACACGACGAACATCCTGTTCGTGTGTGGCGGCGCCTTCGCGGGGCTCGAGAAGATCATTTCGGCGCGCGGCCGGTCCACCTCGATCGGTTTCGGCGCCAAGGTCGTGGCTCCGGAGGACCGCAAGCAAGGCGAAATCTTCCGCGAGGTCGAGCCTGAAGACCTGCTGAAGTACGGATTGATCCCGGAGTTCGTCGGCCGTCTGCCGGTCGTCGCCACGCTCGAGGATCTCGATGAGGCGTCGCTGAAGAAGATCCTGGTCGAGCCCAAGAACGCCTTGGTCAAGCAATACCAGCGGCTGTTCGAAATGGAATCGATCGATCTGACGCTCGCCGAGGAAGCCCTTGGCGCCATTGCCCGCAAGGCAATCGACCGCAAGACCGGCGCGCGGGGCCTGCGCTCCATCATGGAGGGCATCCTGCTCGACACCATGTTCGATTTGCCGAGCCTAGAAGGGGTCGAGGAGGTCGTGATCTCCAAGGAGGTCGTCGAGGGCACAGCCCGGCCGCTCTATATCTACGCGGATCGAAGCGACAGGACTGCCGAGACCGGCAGCGCGAGCGCCTGATCACGCTACTCGCCGGCGTCAGTTTTCCGGAAAAGGCTACCAATTCCTCCCAATTGCGGGGTTGTTACCTGCGAGGGACTCGCTTTAACTGGAAAAAAGCGGGCCTTCTTGCGCAGGGTTTAGCCTCGCCATACGTATAGTGTCCGTAGAGAAGTGGCGTACGAAACGTCGTATCTGACTACCGACCGAGTGAGGGTTCTTCGACCCCCCTGTAAGCGCGCCTGGCAATTCGCCCTGCGCCTCCTTGCTCCTCCTACCGGCACTGCCGCGCGACGCCGCACCAGCGGGTCAATCGGCAGGGGCACAACAAAAGGACAATGCCAATGACGAACAAACCACGACCCCAGCTGCAACCCGGCGAAACCCGGGCTTATCCGGTTTTGCCGCTGCGGGATATCGTGGTGTTTCCGCACATGATCGTCCCGCTCTTTGTCGGCCGTGAAAAGTCGATCAAGGCGCTGGAAGAGGTGATGCGGTCCGACACCTTCATCCTGCTTGCGACGCAAAAGAACGCTTCAGACGACGATCCGGCAACCGACGCGATCTTCGAGGTCGGGACGCTGGCGAGCGTACTGCAGCTGCTGAAGCTGCCCGACGGCACCGTCAAGGTGCTGGTCGAAGGCGCTACGCGCGCGAAGGTTCTCAAATATACGGACCGGGTCGACTACTACGAAGCTGACGCCACCGCGATTGCCGACGACACGGGAGACCGGGTCGAGGCGGAGGCCATGGCGCGTTCGGTCGTCAACGAATTCGAAAACTATGTGAAGCTGAACAAGAAAGTGTCGCCCGAAGTGGTCGGCGTGATCCAGCAGATCGAGGATTACGCCAAGCTCGCCGACACAGTCGCTTCGCATCTCGCCGTCAAGATTTCGGACAAGCAGGACATCCTGGAGACGCCATCCGTCACCCAGCGCCTTGAGAAGGTGCTCGGCCTGATGGAAAGCGAAATTTCCGTCCTGCAGGTGGAAAAACGCATCCGTACCCGCGTGAAGCGGCAAATGGAGAAGACCCAGCGCGAGTACTACCTCAACGAACAGATGAAGGCGATCCAGAAGGAGCTCGGCGACGAGGAAGGTCGCGATGAACTCCAGGAGCTAGAAGACAAGATCAAGAAGACGAAGCTTTCGAAGGAAGCCCGCGAGAAGGCCACGCACGAACTCAAGAAACTGCGCCAGATGTCGCCGATGTCTGCCGAAGCAACGGTCGTGCGCAACTATCTCGACTGGCTGCTTTCGATTCCGTGGAACAAGAAGAGCAAGGTCAAAAAGGATCTGAACCTGGCCGAACAGATTCTCGACGCCGATCACTATGGCCTGGAAAAGGTCAAGGAACGCATCGTCGAGTATCTCGCGGTCCAGCAACGGGCCAACAAGCTGACCGGACCGATCCTCTGCCTCGTCGGACCTCCCGGCGTGGGCAAGACCTCGCTCGGCAAGTCGATCGCCAAGGCGACCGGCCGCGAATTCGTGCGCGTGTCGCTGGGCGGCGTCCGTGACGAGGCCGAGATCCGCGGTCACCGGCGCACCTATATCGGCTCGATGCCTGGCAAGATCATCCAGTCGATGCGCAAGGCTAAGACCTCAAATCCGCTCTTCCTGCTGGACGAGGTCGACAAGATGGGCGCTGATTTCCGCGGCGATCCATCATCAGCTTTGCTCGAGGTGCTCGACCCCGAACAAAACCACACGTTCAATGATCACTACCTCGAGGTCGACTACGATCTCTCCAACGTGATGTTCATCACGACGGCGAATACGCTCAATATTCCGCCGCCCTTGATGGATCGCATGGAGATCATTCGTATCGCCGGCTACACCGAGGACGAAAAGGTCGAGATCGCCCGCAAGCATCTGATACCGCATGCGATCGCGAAACACGGCCTCGACGCCAACGAATGGTCGGTCGACAACGAAGCACTGCTGACCATGATCCGCCGTTACACGCGGGAAGCCGGCGTGCGCAATCTCGAGCGTGAGCTCTCGACCTTGATCCGCAAGGCGGTGAAGGAGCTGATGACTTCGAAGAAGAAGTCGATCGCGGTCACCGCCGCGAGCCTGGGCGACTATCTGGGTGTGCCCAAGTATCGCTACGGCGAGATCGAGGCGGAGGATCTGGTTGGCGTCGTGACCGGACTGGCATGGACCGATGTGGGCGGCGAGTTGCTGACCATTGAAGGCGCCATGATGCCGGGCAAAGGCAGAATGACCGTCACGGGCAATCTGCGCGACGTCATGAAGGAATCGATCTCTGCGGCGGCGTCCTACGTTCGCTCGCGGGCGGTCGCTTTCGGCATCGAGCCTCCGATGTTCGACAAGCGCGACATCCACGTGCACGTGCCGGAAGGCGCGACGCCGAAGGATGGGCCGTCTGCCGGTGTGGCCATGGTCACGGCAATCGTTTCGGTGATGACCGGCATTCCGGTCCGCCGCGACGTCGCCATGACCGGTGAGATCACGCTGCGTGGCCGGGTGCTGCCGATCGGCGGCCTCAAAGAGAAGCTGCTGGCCGCTGCGCGCGGCGGCATGAAGACGGTTCTGATCCCGGAGGAGAACGCCAAGGATCTGGTGGAAATCTCCGACACAATCAAAAAGGGCCTGGAGATCGTTCCGGTGACCCGCATGGACGAGGTGCTTGAGCGCGCTCTTGTGCGCAAGCCCGAGCCCATCGAGTGGGATGAGGCGAGTGCCAAAATGGCGGCCGAGACGGCCTCCAGCGAGCCCACGGTCGATGAGGATGGCTCCGGACTGACGGCGCACTGACGCTGACGTATCAAACAGAGAGAAAACGGCGCCGAAAGGCGCCGTTTTCGCATGGATTGCCGGAAAGATCTGTCGTGCTTGCGCCGCGGCCTCGGATAGCGATAAACGAGCGGTGAGGGCGGTTAGCTCAGTTGGTAGAGCGCCTGCTTTACACGCAGGATGTCGGCGGTTCGAGTCCGTCACCGCCCACCATCGAAAAATTAAGCACCTGTTTTCATTTTGTTTTCGCGGATGCGCGCCGCACCTTATCCCCGGGTACGGCGGACTTTGTTGCAGTTTCGTTCCTCAACTTGGCCATGTGCTCCCGCGCGAATCGTGC
>Ga0182040_10000159_pt1 | contig 29326 bp, 29 predicted proteins | sample flu12Cox44000176_FD_125973 | JGI IMG/M metagenome (GOLD analysis project Ga0182040, IMG submission 125973) | Lab enrichment of tropical soil microbial communities from Luquillo Experimental Forest, Puerto Rico - flux8day.12C.oxic.44.000.176 | ecosystem: Environmental > Terrestrial > Soil >... | reverse complement strand
GCTTTGGCTCTGGCTGAGCTGCGATATGGTCTTTGATTTGGTTGTGTACGTTCATATGAATATCTCTGCTTGGTCACCTGCCCGCAGAATCCGAGCGCCTAACGAGACAGAGATAAGCCACGGCATGGCGTGGTGGCAAACATTCTGAACTTATTTCGCAATGGGGCCGCTGGCTTCATCGATTGGTTAGACCGCTTGAATCCACTTAACGATTTGGGGGGCTGCGTTACTTCTTTGCATTCCGCGGATCGTCCGCCGGATTTACATAGTTGATCTGAAACGGCCCTTCGCTCTGAATTGCTCCAGGGCTATCGGAGAATTCAGCAGGATTGTTGGCCGGTGATGCTTGAACCGGGGCAGTTGTTCTCTCGGTTATCTGCCCGCCGTCGTTTGTGTCCAGTAACATACTGGACACTTAAATTACGCATCGTTTCGGCTTTGCAAAAAGAGTCGTTTCTCCCAGTAAGTGAATCAGCTATCGCGCAGCGACCAGGTTGTTGAATGCGTTCCAACCTGTCCCTTGATTGCCGCTCGCAGGTTCGATTGGCTTGTAGCTGGATGCAGCTTCTTACAATACTTCGGTTTTTTCTTCGCCTTGGATTGACCGATACCCGAAAGCCGCGCGTCTTCCTCTGGTTTCCAGCCAGCCCATAGAGCGCGATTCCAAGATTCATCGAACCATTTTCTTTTCGTGTCTTTCGTTAGCAGCGGCAGCTGGCCGTCGCGTTCCATTTTGCGAGCCAGATCCAATATGTTCATCGCAACACGATTAGTCGGAGCTTTGGGTTGCCATTCTCCCCGGCTGTAAATGCTCTGTTTTCCGACTTCCAAACGTTCGAGCAATTGTTTGTTGTGCTTCGCATCCGCGCGTTTGTGCGATACGACGCAGGGCCAATACAAAAGTTTGCGCGACATTGGCAGAAACATCTTCGGCGATCGTTGAGCAAGCGAATTCAGCTTATCAATCGCAGTCGTCGTAACCGTCGCCAAGGCGAGACCAGCGATTTGTTCCCCGGTCTCGGCGTGGCGGACCAAATCATCTAGACCTTTTTCAATACTCGACCGAATTCGTTCGGTTTCTTCGAATGCTCTTCGTACGGATTCGAGCCGTCTCTTCTTCTCGTCGACGCGTTTCATTTGCTTTTGGCAGTACGCAAGATCGGTCTCGTCGCTTTGTGGGTCGCGGGCCGCGTTTCCAGATCGCTGTTTCTCCATTTATGAAACCCTTTGAAACCCTCGGGACCATTCATACACTTTCGCAAGTGCAGAGCAAACTTCGGCGAGCGATAGCCAACAAAGCTGAAATTGGTGGATTTGTTCTCACTTGATCCGTTTCCAGCGACGAGAACGACGTAATAGCTTTATAATTAGACACTTAATTATGGGACCGGAAGCGAAAACGAAGATCGATGATTCTCCCTACAAGACCTATCTGAACATTTTGCACGGGCCGTTCGAACTGGTTGACGTTCAGAAGTTGGTCGACGCGTGCACTGACAAATGGTACAACCAGACGCTTTGCAAAGTGAACGATTCGGTTGTGCGGCTCGGTGTGCTCCAGGGTGAGTATCACTGGCACGAACACAAAGATATCGATGAGTTCTTTTTTGTGCTCGATGGCAAATTCCTGATCGATCTAGAAGATAAAGTGGTCGAGCTCACACCGCGTCAGGGCTTTGTCGTTCCAAAAGGTGTTCGACATCGAACCCGCGCGCCGCAGCGCTGCGTGATTTTGATGATCGAACGGGCCGACATTGTTCCGACGGGCGATTGAAAGTCCGTGCCGGACTGGCCGTGCTTGGGCCGGCGATACGGTCCGCAAATCCAGAAAAATTACGGGCAAGATGCCTGCGAGCACGGTAAGATCGACATCTTGAAAATCATCTCGGGAGGTCAAACTGGCGTAGATCGGGCGGCGCTGGATGTTGCGTTGAAACAGTACATCAAATGTGGCGGCTGGTGTCCGGCAGGGCGAAGCGACGAAGAGGGCAAGATTCCAGATCGCTATCCTGTCAAAGAATTAAAAAAGGGCGGCAACGAAGCGCGAACGGCGCAAAACGTCCGCGACTCAGATGGAACGATCGTGATTTATTTTCATGAGTTGAAAGGCGGCACCGAGTATACGGTTGCTTGTTGCATGCAGGATCGGCAACCGTACCGGTTGATCGACGCTGCGAAATACTCGGCCGAGGACGCGGCGACATTAATGGTCACGTTCGTGGTCGATCACGACATCGAGATCCTGAACATCGCGGGTCCGCGCGCGAGCGAATGGGTTGGCGCCTACAATTATGCTTTCCGCGCGGTGGACGTTTTCGTTAGCCGAGTAAAAGGGCGAATCTAGATTCCAAAGAAGGTTAAGGGTAAGCGCAAGGGAAGAGTTTTGGTTACTCGTAGCGGAGCGCTTTCACCGGGTCGAGCCGCGCGGCGAAGTAAGCGGGGATCAATGCCGCGACCGAGCAGATCAAAAACGCGCTGATACAGATGATCGTGACGTCATGCGGCACGACTTGCGCCGGAATCGCCGAGAACTGATAAACTTCGCGCGGGAAAATCTCAATGTGCAACGTGTTGGCGAGCCAGTGACTGAATTCGTTTCGGTAACGGATCAACGTCATGCCGAGCGCGAGGCCAGTCAGCGTTCCGAAGAGTCCGACTACGGTCCCCTGCCCCAAAAAAACCCAAATGATTTGGGAGATGTTCGCGCCGAGCGCTTTCACAATTCCGATCTCGCGCCGTTTCTGAACGGTGACGGTGATGAGCGTGCTCATGATTCCGAACGCGGCGACAACGACAATGAAAAAAAGCAAAAAGAACATCACGTTGCGTTCGAGTCGGATCGCTTCGAAAAACTGATGGTTCATCTCGGTCCAGGTTTGCGCGAAAACCGGCGGCTCAAGCAATTCCTCGATTGATTTCTTCACGCGATCCGCGCCATAAGCATCGTCGGTCCGCACGGTGATGCCGTGCAGCGAGTCGCCGAGATTGTAGAGCTCCTGCCCAATGTAAAGCGGCACGAGAAGAAACTCGGAGTCGTATTGATAACGGCCGGTCTCAAAAACCCCAGTGACAGTCAGTTCCTTCGGCAGAACAATATCCCGCAATTCGTCGATCGCGGCTTTCGCTTGATCACCCTTCGCATTCTCGAGCTTCTTAATTCCGTCGAGGATCTGGCCGAGATTTCCCGGCGAGTAAACCGTCAGCTTGTCGCCGACGTTGATTCGTAAAATGCGCGCGAGATCGCTGCCCAGCACGGTCGATTCGCCCTCGAGATCAAGCTGCCCTTGCGTCACGAACCTGCGGAGCGGGATCACTTTTTCCTCCGCGCCCGGCTCAATTCCACGAATCACCGGCGCCAATCGCTGATTTTGGAATTCAACAATCACCGGGCCCTGGACAAACGGCGCAGTCGCGACAACGTGCGGTGTGTTATCGATCTTCTTCTCCAGCGCGCGCCAATCGCGCATCACGTCTTCGCTTTTCACGAGAATGTGCGCGTCAAAGTCAATAATTTTCTGTCGCAGCTCGCGATCGAAGCCGGTCATCACTGCGATTACGAGAATCAGCACGGTGACGCCAAGCGTGACGCCGATGATCGAGATCAGCGTGATAATGGAGAGGAATGTGCGCTTCGGTTTGAGATAACGCAGCGCCAGAAAAAGGCTGAACGGCAGTTTCACGTTGCCGTTATGTTGACCGCGAAAGCGCCGCTTTACAACCCAACGGGATGACGCGGTTGAAAACCCCGTGTATCGCGGCCATCCAGATGCCAGCTCCCGCCAGCATCGCCACCGTAATGCAGGTCGGTCGTATTGAGGCGCAGACCGGCAGTCGTCGCGAAGACCTGACCGCACCGCGAATAAATTGTGAACCAGCGTCCGCGGCCGCGTTCGCCGTAGCGGCGAAAATCCGCGGAGGGCAATCGTTGCTCGAGCATACCCGCATAACGGAGCGACGCTGCGGTTGTCGATCAAACATGAACGGTTGGAGTTTCCCGACGATTGCGCCTCGGATTCGGCATCGAGCACGAGCATGACAGCCGTTACCAGAGCGGAAAACGAAACACGCCTCCCCTCAGAAGCTGCTTTCAGGCCAAGTTCCGGCGCTACGATGTCAGCGCGTGCGCTTTTAAGTCTTCGAGGCTCACAAATTCAAGGGCGGAAGCGTGGGTCGCCTCGAGATCCACCGGCGCGGCACGGTTGTGTTCGAAGGCCGACTTCCAGCGCGTGACGCAGACGCACCATTTGTCGCCGGGTTTCAGACCCGGAAATCCCCATTCCGGCACCGGCGTGACCAGATCGTTGCCATCGAGCACGGAAAAATCGAGAAACTCCCGGGTAACTTTCACACAAACGGTGTGCAATCCGACGTCCTCGGGTCCAGTTCGACAATAGCCGTCCCGATAAAATCCGGTTGTCGGATCGCGACAACAGCACTTCAATTCTGTACCAAGGACGTTAGTTGGCATCGCTTAGCCAAAATCTGGTTCTTCGGTCGAAACGGTCGCCTCGCCTTCGCTCTGTCGCAGCGCTTGCTCGACGGCGCGCCACGGAAGCATTGCGCATTTCACCCGCTGCGGAAACTTCCGAACGCCGCGCATGACCTGAAGATCGCCAAGATTTTTCGGTGCGTCATTTTTCCCCGTCGTCACCAGATCGTGAAATGCACCGAGGATCTTTTCGACATCCGCGCGGCTCTTGCCCTTCAACTTTGTCGTCATCAACGAAGCCGACGCCTGACTGATCGCGCACCCCTGTCCGGTGAATTTGATTTCCTCCAATCCGCCGTTGCCATCGAACTTGATGGCGAGGTGAATCTCATCGCCGCAGGAAGGGTTGTCTCCGCGCACTTTGACCGAAGGATTCATGAGCTCGCCGAAATTTCGTGGACGCCGCGAGTGATCGAGAATCACTTCCTGATAAAGTTCTTCGAGATCGCCGAGTTCCACGTTCATTTAAAAAACTGAATCGCTTTCTGGAGGATGTCGATCATGCGATCGATTTCCTCGCGATTGCTATAAAGATAAAAGCTCGCACGCGTCGTTCCGGTAACTCCGAATCGGCGCATAAGCGGTTGATTGCAGTGATGTCCGCCTCGCATTGCAAGTCCGTACCGATCCGCGAACGTCGTGAGATCGTGCGGATGGGCCGCGTCCATGACAAAACTAATCACGCCCGCACGATCTTTTGTCGGTCCGATCACTCGCAGCCCTCGAAACCGCATCATTCGCTTGAGCGCATACCTCGCAAGATCGACATCGTGTTCAAAAATTTCGGCGCGCCCGATTCCTTCCAGATAATCAATCGCGGCAGCCAGCCCAATCGCGCCGGCAATATTCGGAGTGCCTGCTTCGAAACGGTGCGGCGGTTTCTTGAATGTGCTTTTTTCGAGCGTGACGCTAACGATCATCTCGCCGCCGCCATGATAAGGCGGTGTCGCCTCCAGAACTTCTGACCGGCCATAGAGCACGCCGATTCCTGTCGGCGCGCACATCTTGTGACCCGAGAACGCGAGAAAGTCACAGCCGAGCTCCTGGACATTGAGTGGCATGTGGCCGATCGCCTGGGCGGCATCGATCAGCGTAGTCGCGCCCACTGCTTTCGCTTTTTGGCAAAGCTGGGCAGCCGGATTGATTGTGCCGAGGGAATTGGAGACGTAGGTGAAAGCAAAAATTTTCACCTCTGGGGTCAGCAACGACGAAAGTCTTTCCAGCTCGAGCGTACCGTTGTCCCGCACGGGAACGAAGCGGAGTCGTGCACCGATCTTTTCTGCGAGCAGCTGCCATGGCACCAAATTGCTATGGTGCTCCATCTCGGTCAGCAAAATCACGTCGCCCACGCGTAGAAATTTTCCGCCCCAAGCTTGCGCGACGAGATTGATGCCCTCCGTCGTGCCGCGCGTGAAAACGATTTCCTCGGCGCTCTTTGCGCCGATAAAGTCGGCGACGCGTTGTCGTGACTTCTCGTAGTGTTCGGTCGCGCGCGCGCTTAACGTGTGAAGTCCGCGATGCACATTGGCGTTCTCGTGTTCGTAATACCTGCGAACAACGTCGAGAACCACGCGCGGCTTCTGCGAACTGGCCGCGCTGTCGAAATAAATCAGCGGATGGCCGTTCACGCGCTCGCGAAGAATCGGAAAATCTCCGCGCAGCGCCGGCCAATCCACGGGGCTGCTTACCGCTTTGTGCATAAGATAATCTGCGCTAAGCGGTCGTTCGCGCTAGTCGATTCCGGCGCGAGCTAAGATTGAGACCGCGAAAGAGTTGGCTTGATTTTCTGAGGGTAAAGTCGCTACAACTTTCGTGTCAGTGAAAGTCAACCTGTGATCACGATCGACATTAACTCGAAAGACGCCGCAAAGGAGAAGACCGGCACGTAAGATCCAAACGGAAGTCCGTCGCTGAAGCGATGAAGAAAACTGCGACGGTTTACTGGTTGCTTCCGGCGAAACCAGAGCGTGAGTTGTTTCGCAAATTCATCCGCATTTTGCGGAAAGAATTTGGCGCGCCGAATTTCGAGCCGCACTTAACCCTTTTGGTCACAGCGAAAGATCGACCGCCTCCGAGAAGGGTCCTACGACAGATTCGATCTCGACTGATTCGCTTGAGTGCGCGCGGCATCGGGTATTCGCCAAAGTTTACGAAAACGCTGTTCGTTCGTTTCAAATCCAGCCTGGCAATGCAAAAATTAGTGGCCGATCTTGCGCACGTAGCACGATCGGCGGCAAAAGTTCCGAGCGATCCGCACCTAAGTTTGCTTTACAAAAAAATGCCATGTTTGGCGAAAAAAGAATTGGCGAGCGTGATAAAATTGCCATTTCGAACTGCGGCTTTCGATTCCGTCGCCGCCGTTCGATTGACCATGCCAGTGCGCAGCGCAGCGGATGTCGAAAAATGGAGGATCGTGGCCAAAAAATGGCTGCACCGATGATAAATTGAAATCTTTCTCATCGGGAGGAGCGTTATCTTACCGATGGACCCGAAGACAAAAATTTTCGGCGAGCACGACGCGGCGACGATCAAGCAGATCGAAACCTGTGTTGCGGCTGGTGGTGAACGCGGCGTGCTTTGCGCGGACGGTCACAAGGGTTATGCGCAACCGATCGGCGGAGTTGTCGCGTATAAGGACAAAATCTCGCTAAGTGGCGTCGGGTTCGACATCGCCTGTGGGAACCTGGCGATTTTAACCGACGCCAAGCGCGAACAAATTGCACGGAAGATCGACCAGGTCATGGACGACGTGGTTCGCGACATTTCGTTCGGAATCGGACGGAAAGCCAAAGTGCGCGTCGAACACGAGTTGTTTGAAGACGAGGCGTGGCAAATCAAACCAATCGGCGACTTGAAATCGATGGCGGCGGAACAGCTCGGCACCGTTGGCGGCGGAAACCATTACGTCGATATTTTTGCGGACGAGCAGGACCGGATCTGGGTCGGCGTCCACTTCGGATCGCGTGGGCTCGGGCACAAAACCGCGACGCATTTTTTGAAAGCGGCAGGCGGCAAAGACGGAATGGACGTCCCACCGACCGTGGTCGATGAGAAATCAGAAATCGGCCACGATTATCTTGTCGGAATGCATTTGGCCGGACGTTACGCATACGCGGGACGCGAGGCCGTTGCGCGTCACATCGTCAAAAACATCTTGGGCGCGAAGATTCTCGAAGAAGTGCACAACCATCACAACTTCGCCTGGCGCGAGAAGCATAACGGCGAAGAATTTTGGGTCGTACGGAAAGGAGCCACACCGGCGTTTCCAGCACAGAAAAGTTTTGTCGGCGGAAGCATGGGCGATGACGCGGTGATCATCGAAGGTATTGATTCTCCGATTTCACACGAAGCGCTCTTCTCAACTATCCATGGGGCAGGGCGAATCATGTCGCGCACGGCGGCAAAAGGAAGATTTGTAAAAATTGACAAAAAACGAATTCGTCAGGATGGACTCGTCCGGCACGATGAAATGATGAAATGGTTGCACGATCGCGGAATTGTTCTACGGGGCGGCGATTTGGACGAAGCACCGCAGGCGTATCGGCGATTGCCGAACGTCTTGAAAGCGCATGCCGGAACAATTCGCGTTCTGCATACCTTGCATCCGCTCGGCGTCGCGATGGCTGGCCGCGATATTGTCGATCCTTACAAAGACTGAACCCAGTCAATCCTTTTTCGGCGTTGCTGTTGCAGCAGGCTCCGAATTTGAAGCGGTAGATGTGGGAGTGGCCGTTGGCGATGGAGTCGGTGCTGGTGAAATGCCGTCAATCTTAATCACCTCGTCTTCGAGCAGGCGTTTTTCTTCGGCGTAAATTGGGCTGCGTTCCGCGATTTGAATGTATTCTTTAGCGGCGGCGCTTTGATTCATATCGAGAAGCAAAACAGCGACGTAAACCGCGGCGTGCGGTTCGCGCAAAGCTTCGACCGGTAACTTCCGAAGAACTTCCCAGCCTTCGGTGGTGCGGCCCTGGACGTAAAGTGAGAATGCATAAGTGATCGCGCAATTCGGGTCATCGGGCGCGCCTTCATACGCTTGTCGCGCGAGCTCCTGCGCTTGTTTGGTGTTTTGATCGATGTTCAACCCGAGCCGTGCGAGATTCGAGGTGATTGCGATTTCGTTTGGTGAAGTTTCATGCAGACGTTGCAGCACGTCGTAGAGTTTTTTCACGTCGTTGTTCGCGCGATAAAGTTTGGAGAGCGCGTCGAGCCCTTCGCGACGACTGGGCGGATTTCGCGAAAGACGCGACCAGAGCTCTTCACTTTCAATGGGCAGGTTCCATTTGCTGGCGAGACGCGCGAGTTTGATCTCATACTCGGGTTGAGCAGCGGCGGCGTGAAGCGCGGCGCGCCAAAGAGTGCCGAACTCGGCATCGGCATTGGATTGACGCGATCGCCTGGAAGCGAATCCTTGATAGGCAAGCCGGAGATAATCGTCGTCTCCCCACGACTTGCTTTGCGTCCAACGGCGCAAACGCAACCAATTTTTTTGCTCGGCAAAAGCAGCAGCGATCGCGATGGAGGGCGGCGGTTTGACAGCAGTCGCGGCCGGCAACTTGTCCATCCAATTAATAACTTCGGCAGAGAGGCCGTTTTCGTTCATCCAGTCCATCAGCAGACCAAGATCGGATGGGTCGCGTGCCGCGACCGGCTTCACTTTTTCCAAGACTGCGCCGAATTTTTTCGCGTCGAGTTTCCGATAGAAATTCAGACAGAGCAATAAATCGCTGAAGCTTACTTCGGGTGATACTTGGAGTTGCTGAGCGAATCGATCGGCTGTCTGGAGATCGTTTCGATCGACTGCGTCATTGAGCAATGCGCGCAACGCGCTGGTGCGGAATTGCGAAACTTGAGTGAGCCGCTCCAAGGTGTCGCGCGCCTGCGCGCTTTTTCCCTCGTCCTGCGAACGGATTTGGATCGCCGCGAGATTAAATTTATAAAGATCGTTCTTCGGATCCTTGTTTACCGCGATCGAAAATTGCTGTTCCTGTTCGGCAAGATTTCCTTCAGCGCGCGCCAGCCAGCCGGCGACAACGTGAAAAGCGGCCAGGTCCTGCACCCGCGGCGCGACGCGCTCCAACGTTTTTCGGGCGAGATCGATCTGCCCAAAACGCAAAGCTGCGGAAGCGAGATTGAGCTGGCTGTCGATGTTGTCCGGCTGCAGACGCGCGATCTGCGCGCGCCACGAGACCGTTTCCTCGGAGTTTTGTTTTTCGCAGCCTTCGGCAAGGATCTGAAATGCCGGCAAGGAGTCGCGCTCACGCTCCAAGACCTGCCGGGCCAACCGGTTCGCTGCCACGAAATCATTTTTCTCGAGCATCGCGGCTGCACGCTTCAACAAGCGCGACTCACGCCAATTGCTGTAAAGTTTGGAGCCGTAGGTCCCGAAGACGACAATCAACAACAGCGCCACGACGGCCGCCGCAATGTAAAGCGCCAACCGCAGCGTCGGTAAATGAGGCCGAAAGTCTGAAAAAGACTCGACGCCGGGTAAAGAACGCGAACGTCGTTTAATTCTCTCCGGCATCTATTCCTTATGCGTGGATGCTCGCCAGAATGTAACCTAGCTCTGGCAAATGGGAATGGGTTTATATTCCGCTCTTAGCTTCCTGCACCACCGGAACGCTCTCGAGCTGGCCACGGACTGGCTCGCGCAGACGTGGACCCCAGACGTAGCGGGTGAGAAGCACTTTGATAGTCGCCGTTAATGGCACTGCTAAGATCGGTCCAAGCAATCCGCCGATCAAAAGGCCCCAGACAAAGATCGAGACGATCACGGTCATCGGATGCAGCCCGAGCGACTGGCCGACGATCCGCGGCGCGTAAAACATACCTTCAAGATTTTGAACAACGATAAAGATGACGGTGACAATGATCGGGTGCGCCCAATCGCCATATTGGAACGCGGCGATAAGAACTGCAGGTACCCAGCAAATAACAATTCCAATGTATGGAATCATCGTGAGGATCACGACGAAGAGTCCGATCAGCGGTGCAAAACTGAGTCCGTAAAGCGTCAAGATGCTCCCAATCAGGGTCCCGTCGACGAGACAGACGAGTAATTGACCGCGAAAATACGCGAGGACGTAACTGTTAATCTCGGTAAGCGCGGCGGCGATCTCCTGCTTCAACGGCGACGCGCGCAGCGGCAAATAATCCTTCCAGCGTTTTTCAATTCTCGGCCGTTCCTTCAAAAGGAAAAAAAGATAAATCGGGACCATGACCAGACTGAGCAGGAAGCCAAAGGCTCCGAGAAACCCACCGATGCTTTTTTTGACAATGTTCCAGATTTTTTCCGCCAACGTCGGCAGGTAGCGTTCGAGATTTGGAATTATTTTTTCGGCTTTTGCTTCAAGTTGCTGCCGCTCGGCCGAGCTGATTTTGGCCGGCGCAGCGGAAATCGATTCCACCGGCGCGGCACCGGCTTGCGGTGATGGGCTTGGCGTCGCGGAGGTGGCCGGCGTGGGAGATGGAACGCGCGGAGGCGGCGTGCCGAGCAGGAAATTTACGATGCTCGAAGAGGCCGCTTTCCCGCGAGTCGTGCCGCCGACTACGCGATTGTATTGCACGATGACATCGACAATGCGATCCCGCGCTTTCTGAGTGTAATTCGGAAGCTCACGTGCGAAGCTCGCGCTTTGCATCGAAATGGCCGGTGCGACCCACGCGACCAAACCAACCAGCGCGATAGCAACACCGGCAAAAATCACCGCTACGGCCCAGCCGCGACTCATTTTGCGGCGGCAAAGTTCGGTGACCAGAGGATCAAGCAGGTAGGCGAGGATTACCGCGATCGCCGCCGGAATTAAGATTGGCTGAAGGAAGCTGATGAGATTGGCGCCGACATAAACAACTGTGCCAGCAATAACGATGAGAAGAACAACAAACATCGCTGTGAGCGCTGCCCACATCGTTCTTTTCTGCCAAGGCGTCGGGTAAGTGCTCATTGCCAAAAGAAATTTATTTCGGACGGCGCTAGTGAGCGAGAGAACGTTCGATCCGGGCGAATTTAATGAACCGGATTTGCATTCGGCGGCTGACCCTTGCTCATCTTCGTTTTCGCGTTGTCGATCTTGTCGGCCAGCGTCTTGTTTTTCGGGTCAATGCTGAGTGCCTTTTGCCACGCCTCCAGCGCTTGGGCTGACTTATTCAATTTCGCGCAGGCATCGCCGATATGTTCAAGCACCACCGGATCGTCACGCGTTAACTTTTGCGCGGCGCGCTGGAGATCGGTTAGGGCCTGTTCGAACTTTCCCTCTTTGAATTCGAGCCAGCCCAGCGTGTCGACGTATGCCCCATTGTCTGGATTCGCTTGCAAAGCGAGCTTTATCATCTGCTCAGCCTCGTCCAGATGCATGTTGTGGTCAGCCCACATGTAGGCCAGATAATTGTAGGCATCAGCAGCGTTACTCGGATCGACCGCGATTGATTTCCGAAAAAGCTCGGCCGCCTTGTCGTAAAGGCCTGCTTGCTCGGCGGCAGCGCCGTAATCGAAATAAAACCGCGCGTTCGCGATCTCTGCGCCCTCGGCTTCAGCTTCATGCAAGGCTTCTTCAAAGGTCACAACGGCTTCCTGGGAATGTTTCGCTTCACGCAGCGCAATGGCGAGGTAATAAGCGATCTCGGCTGTTTGCCGGAAGTGTTCCCGTGCTTCCGTGAGCACTTTCACGGCGCGCTCCTGCTCCTTCAACGGTCCGAGAAGGAGTTCGGCTAGGTGGAGATAGGGACTAGGTCTCCCGGGATTGATGATCAGGCTCTGCTCATAATTTGCCGCCGCTTTGGCAAATGCTGCTTTCGCTTGCTCGGCCTTCTTTTCACGTTCCAAGCCGCGGGCAGCATCATCCAGCAATCCAGCAAGCAAGTCGTAGGGTTTATAGTTTTCCGGTTGTTCCTTGATGATTTGCTCCAACATTTCAACCGCCTTGTCGCGCTGGTTCGTCAAAACGAAGCCAGTAGCGAGTCTTTCTCGCGCACTGGTGTCGTCCGGCTCGAGTTCGAGCAGCCGAAGATAAAGTGGAATGGCTTCCTTAATTTGCTCAGTGGCGACGTAGTAATCCGCGACGTCCTTCAAAACCTTGGCGTCGTCACCTGCGTGTTCTACCGCTTTCCTAAAGATCTCGTTTACCCGCGCAATGCCCTCCCGCTTGGGCGGTCGATCGGGCTTAAAAACAATCGAGGCATAAAGTTTTCCGAGACGCGCCCAAAACCCGGCATTCTCGCTTTGCGTCGCAGCTGCACGATCGAGTGATTGGAGCGCTTTCTTTTCATCTCCAGCCGCGAGCGCGATTTCACAAAGGCGCTCATAGGCGTCGATATTTTGAGGATCGATTGCGATGGCTTTATTAACGCAGTCGATCGCTTGATCGACTCGCCGCATATATTTTGTGTAGATAAAGGCGAGCTGCAGCAAAGGTTCGGTAGCTTTCGGGTTAGCTTTAACTGCATCTTTCAGAACATCGATTGCCTGAGGAAAGTCGTCCTGCCGCGTGAGCAGAGTCGCAACGCGTGACGCGAGATCCGCTTGGCCGGGATCGACATCGAGCACTTTCCTATACGCCGCGAGCGCCTTTTCCATCTCGCCGTCTTCCTCAAAAGCCATTCCTTCGACAAAATGCGCGAGCGCATCGGCCTTATGCTCACCGTCAACGCGAAGCAACAAATCCTTGGCTGGAATTGCGAAGAAAGAATCGCTTTGCCGCGCTGATTTTTTCATCGGTGCCGAACTCGGAGATGCCTGAGCATTCGGAGCGGTCAAACGAGGACGGCCCGCAACCGGCACCGCCAAGCCTAGAAGAAATGCTCCGAAAAGGAATCGATGGAAAATCCGCTCAAAGCGCCGATTGGACTCCACCATGCTGCCGATTGTAGCCGTGCGAAACGCTCTGCGCAAACGCTCAACCGCAGCCTAACGAGTGGAAGAAATTAGGATTTATATCGCAAGCGCTTCTTGTGGCGATTCGCCCGCATGCGCTTGCGGCGCTTATGTTTTGAAATCTTCGCCTTCCGTCGTTTTTTTAGAGAACCCATATCATCGCGTTCCGCAATTCTCGATCCAAACACGAAGCACGCCCGATTTCAACACGCTTCTTGATACCCACAGCTCGTTAAGGTAGCTCGCGCGAAAAGCCTCGACGTAGAATTCGCACGAGACTCTTACTGACGCCGAACCTCCCGGTTGAAATCGCGACTGAAAGAACGCAAGCGATGCCAGCTCATTCGACAGCACGTGAGCGTTTGGTTAATCATTTTTATCGGGCTGGTGGGATTTGAACCCACGGCCTCCTGGTCCCGAACCAGGCGCTCTACCAAGCTGAGCCACAGCCCGTTTTCATACGTAAACCGACCAGTGCTCTTTGCCTCGAATTCTTTTCTTGTCCACCATTTTTGTCCGTGCCTACGGATGGTCTTGTGGCGTAAAAGCCCTCCTCGAATGGCATCCGGTGTCGTCACGGGAGAACAATAACGTGACATTAATCAGGTTCCGGTATTAAATCCATACTTACTCGTGTCGGCGGTCCGACGGAGCCACCACGTGCCTATGAAGATTAAAAAGCTGACCAAAAAGATCCAACGGCTTGAAGCGCGCTTGCAAAAAGGCGCGAAGAAACTTGCAAGCCTGAAACAAAAGCTCAGAGCGACAGAGGCAGCGAGATTGGCTAAGACCGAGCGTAAACGCGCAGCTCGGGCTCGGGAAGGTTTTGCGGCTGTTAGAGTTGCTGCACCTCAAAAGAACCGACGACGCCTAACAGCAAAGACCGCGTCCAAACCTGCGCGCGCGATCGAGCGGATTTCTTTCAACAAAGTGAAGAAGAAACGCCACATCACACCCGAACGCCGTGCGCAACTCTCGGCTACGATGAAAGCTAGGTGGGCTGCCAAAAGAGCGGCGGTGACACCCGAAAAGAATACTCCGGAGCAAGATTTTACGCTCGGAAAGACCCCTCAGCAGTAAGCTCGCTAATAGCGGACCTACGGATTGCGCGTTATTGCGCATGAATCGTTGGGCCGGGACCGAATTCGGCACAACCGCATTTCCGTCCGGTACAGGAATTATCGACAGTTAACCACATCAGACGCGCCAGACTTCCACTCAGCGGGGGGCACGCGGTTGATTATCGCGTCATGAACTACGTCGAGGATACGCGTTAGGCTCAGGCGCAGCCGGCCTGTTCGTTTTCCGATCTTGCTCGCACAAGATCGAGATGCGCCTTGTCGAACAAATCGGTTGACAAGCTTTTCAATCGCTCGCAATGTCTCCGCTCCAATTTTTATTTTATGATCGCGTCGCGGTTTTCACCCTCCGCTCTCGCCACCAGCGCGCCGACCATTCTTCAATTCCCGACGGAAGCCAACCGCGCCGTCGGATCCTTGCGCCATATGACGACTCAACTCCTCCAGGAAGCAGCTCAAGTAATTCCAAATCAGCAACTCCTGATCAACGTTGTCTCCAAGCGCGTTCGCCAGCTCGGTCTTGGCCACCGACCGATGGTTGAAGCGACGCCGCGTATGTCGCTCACCGATATCGCTCTTAAGGAAATCACTGCCGGCAAGCTCGCTTTCGAACCGGTCAAAGGTCCCGAGAACACTTAACTCCCTGAACCGCGTTTATCGCGACCATGCCCACAGAGTCGATCCTTAATCGCAAGGCGCTCCGCGATTTTCACATCCTCGAACGCTACGAAGCCGGCATTGAGCTCAAGGGCAGCGAAGTAAAATCAATTCGCGCCGGCAAGGTCAACATCAGCGACGCATTTGCCCGGATCGAGAACGGCGAAGCGTTTGTCTACAACGCCGACATTCAACCGTACGAAAAAGCGAGTCACGAGGTTCCCGCGGCAAAACGCGTCCGCAAACTTCTCCTCCATCGCGAGGAGATCGACAAACTTTACGGCGACCGCCAGGTCAAAGGGCGCGCTCTGGTCGTTTTGAAGCTCTATTGGAAAAACGGGAAACTCAAAGCTGAGCTCGGTGTTGGTCAAGGGAAAGTCACCCGGGACAAGCGCGCCGACATCAGAAAGCGCACGGTTGAACGCGAAACGGCGCGTGAAGTCGCTCGCTTTAATCGCAAGCATTCTTAGAGCGAGATCATCCTGTAAAGTTCATGGGTGTAAGTTGAGCGCTTGCCAGGCCGGGGCTATTAACGTAGCCCGGTTGAACGTTTTCTGAATGTCTCGCTCGTTTTACAAAGGCAGAGTTGCTCTGATTAGCGGCGGTTCGCGCGGCCTTGGTTTAGAGATTGCGAGAAAGATTTGCGCCCAGGGAGGAAAAGTTGCTCTTCTCGCGCGCGACACCGCGGAACTTGATCGCGCAAAAACTGACTTGGATCGCTTCGGGAGCGAGGTGCTGACAATCCAGTGCGACCTAGTCGAGTCCGCACAGATCCAATCTGCCGTCCAGCAAACGCTCCAACGTTTCGGCAAGATTGACATCCTGATCAACAACGCCGGCATTATCGAAGTCGGACCCCTCGCCCATATGCAGCTCAAGGACTTTGATCGTGCGATGCGTGTCCATTTCTGGGCGCCGTACATTTTACAATTTCTGATCGTTCCGCACATGCGCGCGAAAGACGGCGGTCGCGTCGTCAACATTTCGTCCATCGGCGGAAGAGTGGCTGTTCCGCACATGGCGCCCTATTCTGCCAGCAAGTTCGCCCTCACTGGATTTTCCGATGCGATCCGCGCCGAGCTCGCGCGCGACAAAATTTACGTGACGACTGTCACGCCCGGGATGATGCGAACCGAGTCACACATTCATGCCACGTTCAAAGGCGACCACGCCGCGGAATACCGATGGTTCGATTGGTCGCGCAAGATTCCATTTGCCTCTATCTCCATGGAGCGCGCGGCCCGCAAAATTGTAAATGCTTGTGCGCGCGGAAAGTCGGTTCTGGTTATACCTTTGTCCGCCCATTTCATCATCGCGGCGAACGCTCTGTTCCCGAACTTGATGGCGCGCGCGATGAGAATGTTTAATCGCTCGCTGCCGCCGCGAGTCAGCCAAAGCGGCAACGAAGCGAGATCAGGCGCGGAAATTATCCGCGGCAAGTGAACACGAAACGTCTTTTCGTTTCGATCGATCCGCCGCCAGCAATTCGAAAAATTCTTGTCGACATCGACCCGCGTATTCGCGGGGTGCGTTGGAGCGTCCACGATCAAATTCATCTCACGCTCGGTTTTTTCCCGGACGTTCCGCACGATGTCGATCTTGCATTGCATGAAAAACTCGCGGCGATCGAATTTGGCGCCTTTTTTCTGCCGATCGAAGGAATCGGAACGTTTCCCGCGAAAGGCATGGTGAAGATTATCTGGATCGGCATCGGGGCTGGTCATCCCCATCTTTTTCAACTTCACAAACGCGTCCAGGAAACCGCGCTCGCGGTTGGACTCGAAGCCGATCTACGGCCATGGCACCCACATTTCACGCTGGCCCGTTGCCGCGATGTTCCTGGCGGGTCAATTCGAAAATTTCTCAAATCAAATGCGGATTTCGACGCCGGACTGTTTCGCGTAGAAATATTTCATCTTTATTGCAGCGAATTGACGCCATCCGGGCCGATTCACACCTGCGAACTTTCAATTTCGGCTCGATAACGGCGCCGCGACATGCTCCAGTGGCCGACGTTCTGCCGGCACGCCAATCCAAGCTTCGACAATTGCGCCGATTATCATCGAGCCCGCCGCGGCAACATAACCCCCAAAAAGCGCGCTGCTTGAACCCGAACCAATAATCCAACCAAACAACCACGGAGCAAACGCACCGCCGACAAGTGTTCCGATTGCATAAAAGACTGCGATGGCAAAGGCGCGGATTTCCAGTGGAAAAATCTCGCTCACTGTGAGGTAGGCCGAGCTCGCCGCTGCCGAGGCGATGAAAAAAATAATCGTCCACGCGAGTGTTTGTGTTTGCGCCGTCAGCAAACCCGCGTGAAACAACCAGCCGGTCAACGCGAGCAAAATTCCCGAAGTGCCGTAAGTGACCGTGATCATTGTTTTCCGCCCTATGGTGTCGAACAAATGTCCAAGCAGGAGCGGACCAAAGAAATTTCCGATCGCAAACGGCAAGATATAACCACCGACACTTTGCTCCGCCACGCCGTAAAAGCGCATTAACACGAGTCCATACGTGAAAAAGATTGCGTTATAGAAAAACGCCTGAGTCGACATCAAAACGAAACCGAGAAGTGAACGATGTCTATGTTGGTGCATAACTGCATTCCAGATTTCCTGCCACGGCGTATGCGTACGCGTATGAATTCGGGTCGGCGGAAATTCATGCGCTGGCAACCGATCGAGTTTCTGAATGATCCTGCGCTCGACCTGATCGAGAATCTTTTCTGCCTCAGCATTTCGACCATGAATCATTAACCAGCGCGGGCTTTCCGGAACCCAGCGTCGAAAGAAAATGATGATCAGGCCAAGCATCGCGCCGATCGCGAACGCCAAACGCCAGCCTAACGAAATTGGGAATCGCTTTGGATCCAGAACCAGCAGCGTCGCACCAGAACCGAGCGCGGCGCCCACCCAATATGAACCGTTGATCGTCAAATCGACCCGGCCACGGACGCCCGCCGGAATCAGTTCATCGACCGCCGAGTTGATCGCAGCGTATTCACCGCCGATGCCCGCCCCGGTGATCGCTCGAAAGAACGCATAACTCGCAAAATTCCAGGAAAACGCGGACAACGCAGTTCCAGTCAAATAGACCACCACCGTGATGAAAAATAATTTCTTTCGGCCGAACCGATCCGTGCCGTAACCAAAAAGAAGTGCGCCGATGACAGCGCCCGCCAGATAGCAAGTCGCGCTTGCGCCGACTTCGGTATCAGTTAGCCCTAACGCCTCCCTTCGTGTCAGGATCCCGGCTAACGAACCGGCTAGAGTGACTTCAAGCCCGTCCAGAATCCACGTCGCGCCGAGCGAAACGACGATCAACCAATGCCATCGACTCCACGGCATTCGGTCCAGCCGCGCGGGCACATAAGATTCAATCGTTTGGCCGAATTGCTTCACATTCATTCCGAGCGATGCGAGGAATCTCACGGCCAAAGCTCTAACCACACAAGTACCTTGTCTGATCAGTCAGCCCGTGAGAGGTCCTTTGCTTCGCTTAGGATGACAAACGCTCAGTCTTCGTAGGCCGGCAAACCTTTGGCGCGTCGCTTTTCCTTGATGTAATTGACCATGTCTTCCGAGGTCTTGAAGTCCTCAGACTTGAATGGCAGTTTCTTTTTGCGACGCAAAACGCTGTACCACCACCGCCAGTAATTTTGCCACGTGTCGTAACCGGCTTCAGGCTTTTCCTTGTTAATCTCGGCCGCGATCCGTTCGTCAACCCGCTCCTTCCAATACTGTTCTTCCGTTACATTTGTAACGTTGACCCGGCCTGCCTGGTCCGTGTTGTATTCGCGAATCGTGGGCTTATGCACTGAGCAACCCGAGAGCAGAGTTGCAACGAGAAGATTCCCGACCAGGAGTTGCGTGGAAATTCTTCGCATGACCACTGAGAAAGATTTCTAAACCAAAAGCGATCGTCAATTTCGAAAGTAGCAGCTTCAAGACTAGGCGGTGCGGCCGCAACAGTTTTTATACTTCTTCCCGCTACCGCACGGACAAGGCTCGTTTCGGCCAACTTTCGGTAGCGAACGTCGCACCGGAAGGTCGACCGGCATTTCGCCCGCGCCATCCCCATCCATCGCAACCCCGGCCATCGCCGGTTGCGGTTGACGCATTCGCGCCAGCGCGTTCGCAGTCGGCGCCGTCGGCGCATCCTCCTTGAGGAAGAACTGTGGCAGAGTCGCCAGAAAATTCTCGAACGCCTGCAGATTCGACGTGCTCCGGAAAAGATTGTGCAACACCTCGTTCTTAATGTTCGCCATCAATTCGACGAACATGTCATAGGCTTCTGTTTTGTATTCGATCAGTGGATCTTTTTGCGCGTAACCGCGGAGATAGACGCCTTCGCGCAGCGCGTCCATTGCGTAGAGGTGCTCCTGCCAGAGCCGATCAATCGCGTTCAAAATGATATAACGCTCGAGACTTTTGACCGCAGTCGGCTCTTCGTGACCCGATTTGCGTTCGTACGCTTCCTTCACCTTGCCGATCAGGAACTGCGCGTTCTCATTAACACTCCGGGTGTCGAACTGCGCTTTCTCTTGGGTCAGTCCGAGCGGGAAAGTCGTGTTTACCCAATGAATCAGGCCGGTGTAATTTGGCTCGTCTATTTCGAGAAACTCTGTCACCTTTGCCGGCACCGCTTCGTCGATGACTTCGTAAATAAGCGTGCGTGGATCCTCGGAGTCGATCACTTCATTGCGATAGGTGTAAACGACTTCGCGTTGCATGTTCATCACGTCGTCGAAATCGAGCGTGCGCTTTCGAATCAAGTAATTGCGCTGCTCGACGCGCTTTTGCGCAGTCTCCACGGATTTGTTCAACCAGCGGTGCTCAAGCTCCTGCCCTTCCTCAAGGCCAAACCGCTCCATGATCTTGGTCATTCGATCCGCGGCGCCGAAATTGCGCATCAGATCGTCCTCAAAACTGACATAGAAACGCGACGCGCCCGGATCGCCCTGGCGTGCGCAACGTCCGCGGAGTTGTCGATCTATCCGGCGAGCTTCGTGCCGCTCGGTCCCGAGCACAAACAATCCGCCAAGCTCAGGAACTCCAAAACCGAGTTTAATATCCGTGCCGCGGCCGGCCATGTTCGTTGAGATCGTCACCGTCCCCGGCTGACCGGCGCGTGCAACAATCTCCGCCTCTTGCATGTGAAATTTCGCGTTCAACACGTTGTGCGGAATTTTTTCGCGCTTGAGCATCCGGCTCAGCAACTCGGAGGCTTCCACGCTGACCGTACCGACCAATACTGGTTGCTGCTTCGCGTGATGGTCTTTGATTTCCGCAATGACGGCGTTGTATTTCTCGCGCCGCGTTTTGTAAATCCGGTCGTTGTGGTCCATGCGCTGCACCGGCCGGTTCGTCGGGATAACGTTTACGTCGAGTTTGTAGATGTCGTGAAACTCGGCCGCTTCGGTTTCGGCGGTGCCAGTCATGCCGGCGAGTTTTTGATAAAGCCGGAAATAATTTTGGATCGTGATCGTCGCCAGCGTTTGCGTCTCCCGATCGATCTGAACGCCTTCCTTCGCTTCAACCGCCTGATGCAAACCATCGCTCCAGCGGCGCCCCGGCATCTTGCGTCCCGTGAATTCGTCGACAATGACGACCTTGTTGTCCTCGACGACGTACTGCACATCTTTTTCGAACAAGCAGTAGGCTCGCAGCAATTGTGAAATGTTGTGGATCCGCTCCGCTTGTGCATCGCAATGTTGCTGACGCTCCGACTTCTTCTTGTCCTTCTCTTCGTCTGACAGACTTGGGTCGAGATCGATCTCGGTGAATTCGCTGATCAAATCCGGCAGCACGAACGCGTTCGGATCGTCCGGATTTAGAAACGTCCGGCCTTGCTCTGACAAATCCGCTTCGTTCGATTTCTCGTCGATCGTGAAAAACAATTCCTCTTTGAGTTGAAAGAGCTCTTCTTTACGCGTGTCCTGATAAAATGAGAGTTCGGCTTTATCGATCGCGCGACGCTTGTCCGGGTCCTCCATCATTCGGAGCAATTGCTTGTTGCGTGGCTGACCCAGTTTCACTTTAAACACCAAACGCCCGCCAAGTTCGACATCGCTCTTTTCGAACGCTTCGACCGCTTCACTTGCGACGCGATTGCACAGCATCGTTTGCTTGCGCACGAGCTGCTCGATGAGCGGCTTCCATTTGTCGTATTGATGGGTCGAAATCGTCGAGGGTCCGCTGATGATGAGCGGCGTGCGCGCTTCATCGATCAGAATCGAATCCACTTCGTCGACAATTGCATAATGATAACCCCGCTGGACTTGCTGCTCGCGTGTGGTCGCCATCCCATTGTCGCGCAAATAATCGAAGCCAAACTCGCTGTTCGTTCCGTAAGTAATGTCGCAAGCATACTGCTGGCGACGCATGTCTGGTTCCTGATCGTGCTGAATGCAACCGACCGTGAGGCCGAGAAAAGTGTAAAGCTGGCCCATCCACTCCGCGTCGCGACGCGCCAGATAATCGTTCACCGTCACCAAATGTGCGCCGCGTCCGGTCAGCGCATTTAAGTAAAGCGGTAATGTCGCGACCAAGGTTTTGCCTTCGCCGGTCGCCATTTCCGCAATCCGCCCGCGATGCAAAACCATTCCCCCAAGCAATTGCACATCGAAATGCACCATGTCCCATGTCATGGGCTGATCGCAGACCGTGAAGGCATGATGTCGATCTTTCAGGCGGCGAGCCGCGTTTTTAACTACCGCGAACGCTTCTGGCAAAACTTGATCAAGCCGGTGCCATTGTTCTTCCGGATCGGAAATTTTCGAAAGCTCCTCCTTCCAAACCGATGTTTTCGCTCGCAAGTCGTCATCCGAGAGAGCTTTGAACTGGTCGTCGAACTCATTGATTCGGCACACCATCGGCGCCATTCGCCGCAGTTCGCGCTGATTTTTTGAGCCAAAAATCTTCTTTAAAATCCAATTGACCATCTAAGAACTAATATCGGTGAGATTAAGCGCGGAGCAATGCCCCGCCCAGGCTGCGCGCCGAGAGCGAGGGCTGAACTTATTCGTATCGTGCAGCTTAAAAGCCTGCAAGAGAAGCAATTCTCAGACCGAATCATTGGAATGAAATACGCATTTTCTTCGGTCCTGTTGCTTGCCACCAGCCTCGCCTTTGGCCAAGCCGATCCAATGAGTCGCGCGTGGAATCAACCGGTGCCACCGTTTCGGATAGCAGGAAATCTCTACTATGTCGGCGCAACAGAAATCGCTTCCTTTTTGATCACGACACCGAAGGGCCATTTCCTAATCGACGGCGGATTTGCTGAGACGGCTCCGCAAATCGAGCGGAACGTCGCACAGCTCGGATTCAAAATAGAGGACGTTAAGATCCTGTTGAACAGTCATGCGCATTTCGATCATGCCGGCGGTTTGGCTGAACTAAAACAAAAGAGCGGCGGCAAATTGATTGCAAGCGCCCCTGACGCGGAGTTATTGCGCGACGGCGGCCACAAAGATTTTCGGTTCGGCGACACGCTCCTGTTTCCGCCCGTGGAGGTAGATCAGACCATCGGTGACGGTCAGTCGATTGAGCTTGGCGGTCAAAAACTGACCGCCTGGTTCACACCGGGTCACACGAAAGGTAATACGACTTGGACCACGAAAATTTCTGACAGCGGAAAAACTTACGATGTTGTGTTCGCCGGCAGCCCGACTGTACTCGACTACCGTTTCGGGGGGAAAGAAAGCTACCCCGGGATCACCGCCGATTTTGAAAAAACGTTCGCTGTTCTGAAAAAAATGCCGTGCGACATTTTCCTTTCCGATCACGGATCATTTTTTTCTTTCGAGCAAAAACGCGAACGTCTGGCCCGGGGCGAAAATTCAAACCCGTTCATCGATCCCGATGGTTACAAACATTTCGTGAGGCAGTACGAGAAGGAGTTTCATGATAAAGTCGAGCAGCAGAAGAAGGCAGCGGTTTCTGCGACGGCGACGCCAGAATGATTGCGTCCGACGGTTGCCCGTTTAAGCTCGTTTCATGAAGAAAATCATCTCGACAGCGGACGCGCCTGCGGCAATCGGATCGTATTCGCAGGGGGTACGCGTTGGATCGACCATCTACTACTCCGGTCAAATCCCCCTCGATCCGAGAACCGAACAAGTCGTTTCCGGCGGCGTCGACGTTCAAACGCGTCGCGTCATGGAAAACATCGGCGGTTTATTGAAGGCCGAAGGCTTGAGTTTCGATAACATCGTTAAAAGCACGATTTTTCTCGCCGATATCAACGACTTTCAGACTGTGAACGAAATTTACGGCTCGTATTTCAAACAAGCGCCGCCGGCGCGTTCGACCGTGCAGGCCGGAGCGCTCCCAAAAGGCGCGCGGGTGGAAATCGAAGTGATGGCCGTCGCAGGCGAGGGAGATCAAACCGTCGCCGACACTTCCGGATGACCGAAGATCTGCTCGCTCTTTTTCGAAAAACCGGCGCGTTGCTCGACGGCCATTTCGTTCTTCGTTCGGGATTGCATAGCCGCCAATACTTTCAGTGTGCGATCCTTCTTTCGCACACAGACATCGCTGAGCGTGTTTGCAAAATGCTGGCGGACAAATTGCGCAGGTTTGCGTGCGACTCAGTCATCTCGCCTGCCCTCGGCGGGATTATCGTTGGCCAGGAAGTCGGCCGGGCGTTAGGCAAACCGCACATCTTCGTCGAAAAGGCTGAAGGGAAACTCGTATTGCGACGTGGATTCAAGATCAACCACGACACAAAGTTCGTCGTGGTCGAAGACGTGGTCACCCGTGGCGGTCGCGTTCAGGAAACGATCGACATCGTGCGTTCGTACGGCGGCGCGGTCACTGCAGTCGGCGTAATCGTCGATCGAAGCGGAGACAAGAAACCGAATTTCGGTTGCCCGTTTGTCAGTTTGGTTGAAATGAATGTTGAAAATTTCGCGGCAGACCAATTGCCGCCGGACTTGGCGAAAATTCCCGCGGCGAAACCTGGAAGCAAATGATGACCGAACCAAAATTAGTTGCGGCCACGACGGTGCGCCCAAAGCAACGCGGTTTCATTTCGGAATTTTGTCATTCGTCAGTCGGCCGCAAAATGATCGTTGCCGCAACGGGCGTGATTCTGATTTTGTTCGTCATCGGCCACCTGTTAGGCAATCTGCAAGTTTTCCTGGGGCCGGAATGGATCAACGCGTATTCGCAGCATTTGCGCGACTTGGGCCCGTTCCTCTGGCTGATCCGCGCGGTTCTGCTGGCAAGCGTTTTATTGCACATTTATTTCACGCTCCTGCTCGCGATCGAGAATCGGCACGCCCGCCCTGAAGCTTACCGCGACAGAAATTATGTGAAGGCCAGTTGGGCCTCGCGGCATATGGTTGTGAGTGGATTGGTTGTCCTCGCATTTATCATCTTTCACTTGCTCCACTTCACCGCGCGCAAATTCAATCCGCAGTTCCAACTTCTCAAACTCGACCAGCTCAATCGCTACGACGTTTACTCGATGATGGTTTACGGGTTCCAAAACGTTTACGCCTCAGCATTCTACATCGTCGGATTGTTCTTGCTGACGCTCCATCTCACCCACGGCTCGTCCAGCTTTTTCCAATCCCTTGGTCTGTCTAACCAGAAACTGACCCCGAGACTCGCCATCGGCGGACGAATCTTCGCGTGGCTGCTTTTCATCGGCTATGCCTCGATCCCCATCGCCGTCTTGCTCGGCCTCGTTAAACCGGCCCAACAATTATGATCGGAAATTTCAACGCCCAGATTCCGCACGGCGCGCTCGATCGAAAATGGACGAATCACAAGGACCATGCGCGACTCGTTAATCCAAACAATCGCCGCAAATTTGAAATCATCATCGTCGGCTCGGGTCTTGCCGGCGGTTCGGCGGCGGCAACACTCGGCGAGCTCGGTTACCGGGCGAAATGCTTTTGTTACCAGGATTCGCCGCGCCGCGCGCATTCCATCGCCGCCCAAGGTGGAATCAATGCGGCGAAGAATTATCAGAATGACGGCGACAGCGTTTATCGATTGTTTTACGACACGATCAAAGGCGGCGATTTCCGCTCGCGCGAAGCAAACGTTTATCGGTTGGCAGAAGTCAGCGGCAATATTATTGACCAATGTGTCGCCCAAGGCGTGCCGTTTGCGCGCGAGTACGGCGGCTTGCTCGCCAATCGATCCTTTGGTGGCGCGCAAGTCTCGCGAACGTTTTACGCGCGCGGGCAAACCGGCCAGCAACTCTTGCTCGGCTGTTATCAGGCGCTCTGCCGGCAAATCGCCGCCGGCACAGTGCATATGTTTCCGCAAACCGAAATGCTCGACGTCGTGATCGTTGATGGCCAAGCCAAAGGAATTGTCACCCGAAATTTGCGGACCGGTAAGATCGAAAACGTCGCAGGCGATGCCGTCGTGCTAGCGACCGGCGGTTACGGAAACGTTTTTTATCTTTCGACAAACGCGCGCGGCTGCAACGTGACTGCAACTTATCGTGCTTACAAAAAAGGCGCACTCTTCGCCAATCCCTGTTTCACCCAAATCCATCCCACCTGCATTCCGCATTCCGGCGATTACCAATCGAAGCTGACGCTGATGTCCGAATCGTTGCGTAATGATGGGCGCGTTTGGGTTCCAAAGCGCAAAGAAGATTGCTCCAAACCGCCGAACCAGATTCCGGAAACAGATCGCGATTACTATCTTGAACGAAAATATCCGAGCTACGGCAACCTGGCAGCGCGCGACATCTCGTCGCGTGCGGCCAAGGAAGTCTGCGACGAAGGCCGCGGCGTCGGTCCCGGCGGGCGCGGTGTTTATCTCGACTTTTCCGACGCAATCAAACGCCTCGGCGAGCAAACGATCCAGGAGCGCTACGGAAACTTGTTCGAAGTTTACGAAAAGATCACCGGCGAGAATGCTTACCAGGTCCCGATGCGGATTTATCCGGCTGTCCATTACACGATGGGCGGGCTCTGGGTCGATTACAATTTGATGAGCAACATCCCGGGTTTGTTCGTTATCGGTGAAGCGAACTTTTCCGATCACGGCGCGAACCGGCTCGGCGCGAGCGCGCTCATGCAAGGTTTGGCCGACGGCTATTTCGTTCTGCCATACACGCTTCCGAACTATCTCGCCGGACAAATGGGCAAACGACCGTCGACCGATCGTCCTGAATTTAAAAAGGCGGATACTGACGTGCGCGCGAAGATCGATCGACTCCTCAAGATCAATGGGAATCGGTCGCTCGATTCAATCCATCGCGAACTCGGGACGTTGCTTTGGGACAAATGCGGAATGGCACGAAACAAAGGTGGCCTCGAAGAAGCGCTCACGAAAATCTCTGAACTGCGCGAAAGATTCTGGCGTGAAGTCCGCGTCCCGGGCGATAACGAAGATTTTAATCAATCGCTCGAACGCGCCGGCCGTGTCGCCGATTTCCTCGAGTTTGCCGAGTTGATGTGTCTCGACGCGCTCGCGCGCGATGAGTCTTGCGGTGCGCACTTCCGGGAAGAACATCAAACGCCCGAAGGTGAAGCGTTGCGCGACGATGAAAACTTCGCCGCAGTATTCGCGTGGGAATTTCAAAGCAATGGCCAGATCGCGCCGCCGAAACTGCACCGGGAGCCACTGCACTTCGACACGGTTCACCTCGCACAGCGTAGCTATAAATGAACTTCAAACTTAAAGTTTGGCGCCAGAAGGATCGGCAATCGCCTGGAAAACTTGTCGATTACAACGCGCCGGATATTCCGCCGCCGGCGTCGCTGCTCGAGATGCTTGACATCGTGAATGAGCGACTGCTCCTACGCGGCGAAGATCCAATCGCGTTCGACTCAGATTGTCGCGAAGGAATCTGCGGCACTTGCTCCCTCACTGTAAACGGCGAAGCGCATGGACCAGATCATCCTGGCGCTGCATGCGAGCTTTACATGAGAAAGTTTCGCGATGGCGAAACGATCGTCATCGAGCCGTTCCGGGTAAAAAGCTTTCCGATCGTCAAAGATTTGGTAGTCGATCGAAGCGCGCTCGACCGGATCGTGCAGGCGGGCGGGTTCATTTCGGCGCGAACGGGATCCGCTCCGGAGGCAAATTCAATTCCGGTTCCAAAACACGACGCCGATCTTTCAATGGAGGCGGCGGCGTGCATCGGTTGCGGTGCGTGCGCGGCCGCCTGTCCGAACGCGTCGGCCATGCTCTTCACCGCGGCGAAGGTTTCACATCTCACGCTTTTGCCGCAGGGCGAACCGGAGCGAACTAGGCGCGTCGCGAGGATGGTACGCGCGATGGACACGGAAGGCTTCGGTAATTGCACGAACACTTACGAGTGCGAAGCGGTTTGTCCGGCGGAAATCAGCGCGAGCTTTATTGCAAAGCTAAATCGCGAATATTCGCGGGCGACTTTGCGACGCAGCGCCGGCGAATCTTGGTCATCTGCCTAACCAATCGCTGACGCAAAAACTCCACGACTTAGGCGCTGGACCCGTAGCGTTCGCTGTTGTTCGCTCGCAGATCCATTGCAGAAACGCAAACGCGTTCGCTTTTCCCGCAAGCGAGACTTCGATGCTCGTGCTCAATCTTCCGTCCGCCAGCAGCGAATAATCTAGCGCGTTTCGCACGCGCACGTCCAAAGCTCGCGATCAAGTTCTTCTCGTGCACGTTTGGCCAAAAGACGGACGTCCACCTTTTCGCGTAGCACCGCAAAAACGGTCGAGCCCGAGCCAGACATCAACGCCGCGCCCACTTCAGGCTGTTTAAGCAGCCACCTCTTCAACTCGGCCAAAAAGACAAACTTCTCGAACACGGGACGTTCCAAATCGTTCACAAAACTTCGGCCATCGAAATTCTGCGGCTGGTAGAAAACTCCAGAAATCTCTTTTGAATCCTGCCAACGGGAGTATGCCCACGCGCTTGAAACGGAAAACGCCGGTTTTAACAACAAGATCGACAATTTCTTTTTCAGGCTCGCCGACTTAACAACTTCGCCGCGTCCGGTGCAAACCGCGGCCGAGTCGAAAAGGAAAAACGAAACGTCTGAACCAATTGCCGATCCAAGCTTCGATAATTCTTCGCGCGAGAGTTTCGTTTCGAAAAGCTGATTGAGAGCGTGCAAAATCGCGGCCGCGTCGCTGCTGCCGCCGCCAAGTCCTGCGCCATGCGGAATCTTCTTTTTCAGTCTAATCGAAGCGCCGCTTTTGATTTTCGTCTGCTCGAAAAACAATTTGGCAACACGCACCACGAGATTGTCGTCGCCAGTCGGAACGGTTGGATCGTCGCAACTGAAATCGATCCAGCGGTTTTGCTTTTCGACGTCGATCTTATCAGCGAGCGAAATCGGTGAGATCACCGTTTCGATTTCATGGAAGCCGTCAGGCCGACGGTTCAAAATCCGAAGCGAAAGATTGATTTTCGCCGGCGCGAGAATTTGCATAGGTTGCGCTACTCTAAATGACGAACGCGGCTGACAAAATCATTGTTGCGCTCGATGTCCCGACAAAGAGGCAAGCGCTCGAACTTGTTAAGCGATTGCACAAGCAGATTTCGTTTTTCAAAATCGGTCTCCAGCTTTACACCGCAGAGGGTCCGGAGATTGTGCGCGCGGTCCTGTCCAGTGGCACGAAGGTCTGGCTCGATCTCAAGTTGTACGACATTCCGAACACCGTTGAGCGAACAGTTGAATCGGCCAGTGCTCTTGGCGTCCAAATGCTGACAATCCATTTGAGCGGCGGTGGCGACATGATCCAAGCGGCAGTTAGCGCGCGAAAAGAGCCGATGGCGATCCTGGGTGTGACCGTTTTAACAAGTTCTACCGAACAAACGCTGCGCGAAATCGGAGTTTCCGCTAAGGTTGACGATCAGGTTCTGCGCCTGGCCAAACTCGGCGTCGAAAACGGAATCGACGGAGTTGTCGCAAGTCCGCACGAGGTTAAACGGCTCCGCGGCGAATTCAGCGACAAGATCAAAATCGCGGTTCAAGGGATTCGTCCAACCTGGGCAAAGCGAGACGATCAAAAAAGATTCATGACGCCGCGTGAAGCGCTCGAAGCGGGCGCCGATTACATTGGAATCGGCCGACCGATTACAAACCATCCGAATCCGACCAAGGCGGTCGAAAAAATTTTGGGCGAGCTCAGTTAACACACTTTGCAATTCTTATCATGTCGAGCGACGTCGAGACCTCTCTAGATGCTTCCGGCTGGAGTCAGAACAGAAATAGTAAGAGATTCCTTGACCCCGCTTGGAATGACACAGAAGAGAGCGC